>OQVS01002934.1_pt1 | contig 10523 bp, 9 predicted proteins | sample 1691601 | NCBI WGS metagenome assembly OQVS01 (sample SAMN03418268, study PRJEB22391) | human gut metagenome | biome: human-gut; feature: organic feature; material: feces | host: Homo sapiens | place: Tanzania | collected 2013-01 | reverse complement strand
CGCGTGATCTACACGCTGGTGGGACTCGCCGGCATCTGGTGCATCACGATGCTGTTTCGCGAGAAAGAGCCGACGGAAAGCGGCGGGCAGGCGTAAAAAATAAAAGGAGGGCAGTGCCCTCCTTTTATTTATGTTTCTCCGGTCGTCTCTTCCAACGCGCGCATCGAGCGGCGGAACTGACGGTAGAACATCACGCTCGTCATCACCACCGCACCGAAATCGGCAACAGGTTCTGCCAGAAATACCGCAAACGCCTTGTCCGCAAAAAAGCACGGCAGAATGTAGATGAGCGGGACGAGCAGAATGATTTTTCTCCAGACCGCAAGCAAAAGCGAAGTCTTGGCATTGCCCAGCGCCACAAAGGTCTGCTGGCAGGCCGTCTGAATCCCAAAAATACCGCTGCACGCCATATAGATGCGCACAGAGCGCGAAGCATACGCGACGAGAGAGGGGGTGCTGTTGAAGATCCGGACGAATACGCTCGGAAAAAGCTCAACAAGAAGCCAGATCGCCATCGAATAACTCAGGCAGGCGCGCAGCAGGCAGGAAAACGCCTCGCGCACGCGCTGGGCATTCCTCGCGCCAAAATTGTAACTCACGATGGGCTGTGCGCCCTGCGTCAGCCCGTGGAGCGGCATATTGGAAAACTGCATCACACTTGTCAGCACCGTCATTGCACCCACGGCCACATCTCCGCCGTAGCGCAGGAGGGAGGCATTGAAGCAGATGGCAATGAGGCTCTCGGTCGACTGCATCACAAAAGGGGAAAGCCCCAGCGCAATGCACGGCAGCACGACCTGACCGCTCACGCGGAGGTTTTTGCGTCTGAGCTGCCAGCGCGTCTTCTTCCCGGTGAGGAAGGCCACCACCCACACGGCCGACACCGCCTGAGAAAGCACCGTCGCCAGCGCCGCGCCGCGCACGCCGAGGCCAAACACAAAAATAAACACCGGGTCGAGCGCAGTGTTGAGCAGCGCACCGAGGAGCACCGTTTTCATACTCACGGTGGTAAAACCCTGCGCCGTGATGTAGGCGTTCATACCAAGCGTGAGCTGAACAAAAACCGTGCCGAGGGCGTAAATACGCATATAGTCAAGCGCGTAGCCCACGGTGTTCTCGCTCGCGCCGAAGAGCAGCAGCAATCTTTCGGCAAACACTTCAAAGAGGATCGTCAGCACAAAGGACGTGATGAGCAGCATCGTCAGGCAGTTGCCCATAATGCGCTCTGACCTTTCACTCTCGCCCGCACCATCGGCAATCGAAGCGCGCGGTGCGCCGCCGATGGCCATGAGGGAAGCAAAGGCCGAGATGATCATAATAATCGGCAGGCATACGCCCACGCCCGTGAGCGCGAGCTTGCCGACCGTTTCCGCCGGCTGCATGTGACCGATGAACACGCGATCCACCAAATTGTAGAGTAAGTTGACGATCTGCGAAGTGATCGTCGGCACAGAGAGCGAAAAAAGCAGTTTTTTGACGTTTCCGTGTCCCAGATCTGCGCGCTGCGCCAAAACCATCACCTGAATTCTTTGTTTTTAGCATTGTTTGCCAGAATATCACGCTGCACGGCATTCGTCAAGCATGCAAAAACAGCCATCGTGCCATTGCAATAAAGCGTTTTTAGACATTTTTTCACTTTCTCCATTGCTTTTTTTCTATGCCCTTTGTATAATTCATCTGATACTATCGCACCGGAGAGCGTTTCTCTCCCCCTTATCAAACAATATCTGGAGGAATCACCATGAACGAAAAGTTTTCCAAGCTTGGCTTCTATCCTTCCGACATTCTGCTGCCCAAGAATGTCGATATGAGCAAGTGGGCGGTCGTCGCATGCGACCAGTTCACTTCTGAGCCCGAGTACTGGGAGCGTGTGGAGAAGACCGTCGGCGACGCGCCTTCCACCCTGCGCCTCATCCTGCCCGAGGCCAACCTGAAGGCCCCCAACGTCGACGAGTTCATCGCCGACATCAACGCCTCGATGAGCAAGTATCTCGAAGAGGGCATCTTCGAGACGCTCAAGGACTCCCTCGTTTACATCGAGCGCAGCCAGAGCGACGGTAAGATCCGCCACGGCCTCATCGGCATGATCGACCTCGATCAGTACGACTTCACGCCCGGTTCCGGCGCGCTGATCCGCGCCACCGAGGGCACCGTGCTCGATCGTATCCCCCCGCGCGCCCGCGTTCGCCGCAATGCTCCCATTGAGCTGCCCCACGTCATGCTGCTGATCGACGACCCCGAGAAGACCGTCATCGAGCCGCTGACCGCCGCTGCCGGCACGATGGAGACCGTCTATGACTTCGACCTCATGGAGAACGGCGGTCACATCAAGGGCTTCAAGCTCTCCGATGCGCAGATCGACGCCGTTGCCGACGCGCTGACCGGCCTTACGACCGACGAGGCGATGAAGAGCAAGTACGGCGTTTCCGGCGTGGCGCCGCTCCTCTTCGCTGTTGGTGACGGCAACCACTCCCTCGCCACCGCCAAGGCCTGCTATGAGGAACAGAAGAAGGGCAAGACGCCCGAGGAATACCTCGCGCTTCCCTCCCGCTACGCGCTCGTTGAGGTCGTGAACAACCACGACGATGCGCTCCAGTTCGAGCCCATCCACCGTGTGCTCTTCGGCGTCGACCATGAGAAATTCATGGAAGAGTTCAAGAAGTTCTACCCCAACACCCACGAGGGCAAGGGCGAAGGCCATGTCATCGAGGTCTGCTGGAACGGCCACGACGATTTCATCACCGTTCCCGACCCGAAGGTCCAGCTCGCCGTCGGCACGCTGCAGGCCTTCATCGACGAGTACCTCAAGCAGTTCGGCGGCGAGGTCGACTACATCCACGGCGATGAGGTCACCCGCGAGCTCGGCTCCAAGGAGGGCAACATGGGCTTCCTGCTTCCCGCGATGGGCAAGGAGCAGCTCTTCAAGACCGTCATGGCCGACGGCGTTCTGCCGCGCAAGACCTTCTCCATGGGTCACGCGCAGGACAAGCGCTACTACGTCGAGGCACGCAAGATCCGCTAACCTAATGTAACCATTGCAGAAAAGCGCCGCCTTGCGGCGCTTTTCTCATCAGGAGGATTCATTATGGATTTGAAAACAGCCAGGATCTGGCAGGACGTATTGCTTTGGGGCGGCGCGCTGGTCTCCCTCGTCGGCGCATGGGGATTTCAAAACAATGTCGCCGCACTCATCGGTCTTATGATGATGGGCGCTTCGCTCATCGTCTGGTGGCGCTTTTACCGCTGTCCCAAGTGCGGCGAACACCTTGGCCGCGGCACACCGAAGCGCTGCCCGCACTGCGGCGCGTGGGTCGCCAACGAGCCGGAGCCCGAACAGAAGAAGAAAATTCAGCACAAGAAAAAGAAACACTGAGCGCAGAAGGAGGCCGCAATGAATGGCAAAAAGCCCCTGATGAATTATCGCAGGGTTCAAAAACTCCAAACACCGCTGTTGCTTTCCGGCGCACTGCTCAGCGGCGTTGGCACAAGCGTCAGCATACCGCTCGTCATTCTCGGCATCGCGATCATGCTCTTTGCCATCGTGATCGGGGTACTTTACTACCGCTGCCCGCACTGCGGCAGACCACTCGGACGCATAGGCGATAGCGTTGCCTACTGCCCCCACTGCGGCAAGGCGCTCGATGCGCCGGTGGAGGAGCCCGTGCGTAGCATAAGCGTTCCCGCCTACGCCAAGCTCAACCTGACGCTCGACATTCTCGGCAAGCGCGATGACGGCTACCACGAGATGAAAATGGTCATGCAGACCATCTCGCTCCACGACGATGTGACCGTTACGCTCACGGACAAGGGTATTGCCTGCCGTATCGCGGGCGCGGAACTGCCGTGCGATGAACGCAACCTCGCCGTCAAGGCGGCAAAGGCCTTCTGCGAGGCCATGGACTACCGCGGCGGCATCGACATCGCGCTTATCAAGCGCATCCCGTCCGAAGCCGGTATGGCCGGCGGCAGCGCGGACGCAGCGGCGGTGCTGCGCGCACTGCGCGATCTTGTCTCCCCCGCGCTCACGGACGAGCGGCTCGAGCAGATCAGTGCGCGTATCGGCAGCGACGTTCCCTTCTGCATCTGCGGCGGCACACAGCTCGCCGAGGGCCGCGGTGAAAAGTTGACCGTTCTGAATCCCGCGCCGGAGTGCTTTGTCGCCGTCTGCAAGCCGGACTTCCCCATCTCCACGCCCGCGCTCTTCGCGCGCGTGGACGGCGTGATGCTCTCAGATCGTCCCGACACGGACGCGATGCTCTCCGCCATTGCGCGCGGCGATTGCGGCGCGCTGTGCGAAAATGTCTCCAACGTTTTTGAGCAGGCGCTTCCTGACGCGCAGCGGGAGCGCATCGAGGAGATCAAACGCGCGCTTGTTGAAAACGGCGCCGCATGCGCGGCGATGACCGGCTCCGGCAGCGCAGTATTCGGCCTTTTCTCCGACGAGGTGCTCTGCCGCAACGCATGCGAAGTGCTGCAAGGCGATCGCATTGAAACATTCTTTGCCGAATTTGTTTAAGAAACGCAAAAACCGTCCATACTCAAAGCAAATTCTCTGAGATGGGCGGTTTTTTCTGATGAAATGGACAAAATGGGAGCTTTCCCTGATGATCGGCCTTGCAGTGATGCTGCTTTATTGTGCCGTGCACGGGCAAAACACGCTCCAATGGTGGAGCGCAGCGTTCTCCCCGCTGTGCGACGGTATCCTGTCGCAAAATACGACCGGCGGCATTGTGGTCAAGTCAAAGCTCATGGAGCTTCTGGCGCAGCTGATGAGCGGAACGTGATGCTTTTCAAAGCGGACACAACTTCCGTTTCAAAAAAGCAAAAAAGAAAGGCCACAACTTCCGTTGTGGTCTTTCTTGGTGGAGATAAGCGGGATCGAACCGCTGACCTCTTGACTGCCAGTCAAGCGCTCTCCCAGCTGAGCTATACCCCCATGCCATTTTGTTTTGCACCGTTCCGTTTGACTCGGAACAAGTGATAATATAGCACAGGGAGTCGAAACTGTCAAGCCTTTTTTTCATTTTATCGAAAAACATTTTTGACCGGTTTTCGCCTGGAATTCTCCTCCGAAAAGAGGCGCTTTCGCGCCTCTTTTTCCTTTTTCCTCACGCTCTTGCAAACACGGTATACCGTCCGCTCGGCGCATCGAAGAAATTCTCCCCTGCGACGGATTTGACATGCAGGCCGTCCTCGCCGCGCAGCAGCGTGAACGCGCCATAGCGCACGCTGCCCGCGCGCTCATTGAGATGGTAGCCAAAGACCATGCCCTCGCCGTTCGTGCCAAGGTAGTTGAGCTGACCAGAGTACTCGAAGTAAAGTCCGACCTCACTGTTGATATCCTGCACGGTGAGCCCGCCGCCGTCGGTGAGCGTCAGGATATAATCGCTGTCGTAGCTGCCCTGCTCGGCCGTGTCATGCGTCACGGTCGCCGTCCACTCGCCGAGAAATTCCGGTGGGATCGTATAGTCCGCATCGCTGACCGCGCCGGAAAGGTCGTGTCTCTCCCCGTTCTCGTCAATGGCGAACACCGTCTGATATGAGCCGTAGTCCTCCTCGACCACACCGGACTCGAACGAAACGATATTCTTCACGCCGCCGAGCGGCCCGCCGTCACAGAGGAAGCCCGCCGTCAGCCCTTCGAGCAGGTTGACATACTCCACCGCACCCTCGCTCGTCAGCAGGAAGATATAGGGAAAATACCCCTGCCCCACCGAACCGACAAAAACGTCCGTGTAGTCGGAATACAGTCCCTCCACGGGGTAAAGGGTCTCATAGTCAAAGCGGAAGTTTTCCGCGTACCACGCGGAATCCGCAGTCTTTTCAAAGCTGACCGTCAAATTTCCTCCGGAGAGCGCCGCTCGCACAAAGCTCTCCTCCGCCGTCTTTTCGACCGTCTCGTGCGCGGTGAGGTCAAGCGCAAGGTCACTCTCGTCACTCTCCGCACCGGCGAACGAGCCGATGGGAACGATCATGTGCAGCACACCGTCGTTCAAATAGAGCCGCATCGCCGTGTTGATGTTCTCGTCCGAAAGCGTCCATGCGCGCCGCTCGGCGTAGGACGCGATAAAATCCGCGCCGCCCGTGCTGCCGCCGAGCGCGTCGCGGTAGGTTTCGTCAAAATAGTTCGCCGCGGTACGCCGTGCCGCCGTGACAAACTCCTGCGCGGAAAGACCGCAGCGCGCAAGCAGGTCTTCGCTCATTAGGCGCTTGCCGCCGAAGAAGTCATAGCTGTACGTCTCTGTCGTGCTGACATCGCCGTCCATCTCCGCGCGCACTGTGAGGCAGAGAAGGCTGCCGTTCCAATAGCTCTGCCAACCGATCGACGGACAGACGAGCGAGGCGTGCGAGGCCATCATGTTTTTCTGCTCCTGCGCAAGCGCGCCGAAGCGGTCGGCGATCTCTGCGTTGAGCGCGGCGGCGACCGCCGTTTCCGACACAAGCTGCGGCACATGATAGCGGTAGGCCATCGTATTGCCCTCGCCGTCCGTATACTCTCCTTCCTCGCTGTAAAGCTCCTTGATCAGCGAATCATCATAGCCGGTGGTCTCATCGTTCTCTCTTCCTTCGCCGCAGGAGGAAAGTGTCAGGAGCAGCAGCGCCGCAAGCAGCGCGGATCGTATTTTTTTCATTGGGAGTCCCCCTTGCATCTCAGTGTTTTTTCTTTTCTGCCATTATATCGTTTTTTCAAAAAAGCGCAACGCTTTTCCCGCCCCGCCGCGCCCGCCGATTGACAGAAACACGGGAAGGATATACAATGTATGCACTTTTGATCCGCAGGAGTTTTTATGTACGATTATACACAAGCCAAAATAAACGACGACGCCATTCGCGCCATCAGCTCCATCGGTCTTGCCCACCTGGGGGACGCGGTGTATGAGCTGCTCGTGCGCACCTACCTGTGCGTGCACGGCAAGGCAACGGGCAAGGGCCTTCACCGTGCAACGGTGGAGCTCGTCTGCGCACCGCAGCAGGCGCGCTTTGCAGAAAAGCTTCTTCCTCTTTTGACGGAGGAAGAGGCCTCTGTGTTCCGCCGCGGGCGCAACGCAAACGTCCACTCTGTTCCCCACCACGCCGACCGCGCCGACTATCAGAAGGCCACGGGACTCGAAGCACTCTTCGGCTGGCTGTACCTGCGCGACGATCACGCGCGCATCAACGAGCTTTTCAACCTGATGATGGAGGACGACGATGCCACTTGACGCGATCTGCCTGCGGGCAGTTTTACACGAGCTGAGACCTCAACTCATCGGCGCGCGCATCGACAAGGTGCAGCAGCCCGCGCGCGACCAGATTGTTCTGCTGCTGCGCGGCAATTTGAGACTGCTGCTCAACGCGGGGGCAAACCAGCCGCGCATTCAGCTTACCAATATTCTGCGCGACAACCCCGCCCAGCCGCCGATGTTCTGCATGCTGCTGAGAAAGCACCTGGTCGGCGCGCGCGTGCTTGCGATCGAGCAGCCGGATCTTGAACGCATGGTGATCCTAACGCTCCAGTGCACGGACGAGTTCGGTGAGATCAGCCAGAAGCAGCTCGTGCTCGAGTGCATGGGGCGGCGGTCGAACCTTGTACTGCTCGATGCGCAGGGACGCATCGTCGAATGCCTGCGCCGCGTGGACGCAGACCTTTCCGCCGCGCGCCAGCTGCTGCCCGGTCTTTTCTACCGTTTGCCGACGCCGCTCGACAAGCTCTCCCTCCTCACACAGGAGGATGACTCCATCGCCCTCGCACGACGTGGCGGCGAGGAGGAAGCGGCCGTCGACAAGTGGGTGCTTGACCATTATACCGGCATTTCGCCGCTCATCGCGCGTGAGCTTGCCTTCCGCGCGGGCGGCGCGACCGATGTGCGCTTCGGCGCACTGAACGGCGCACAGCGCGAGACGCTGGCGCAGGAATTTGCCGATACCGCAAGCGCCATCAAGGAAGATCGTTACACGCCCGTTATCCTCTACCGCGACGGCAAGCCCGTGGACTTCACCTACCGTCTCATCGCGCAGTACGGCGCGGAGACGCAAGTCGAAACGCGCGAGGATTTTTCGTCGATGCTCGACGAATTCTACGACGCGCGCGAGCGGCAGGAGCTTTCCGCTCGTCGCGGCCGCGAGCTGACGCACGCGGCGAGCGTCGCGCGCGACCGCATGGCGCGAAAAGCCGAGAACCTGAAGCGCGACTATGCCGCCACGCAAAAGCGCGATGAATTCCGCCTGCGCGGCGATCTCATCACCGCAAACCTTTACCGCATGAAGGGCGGCGAGCGCGTCCTGCAAGCCGAGAACTACTATGAGGACGGCTGCCCGCTCATCGACATTCCGCTCGACCCGCTGCTCACCCCCCAGCAGAACGCCGCGAAGAACTACAAGCAGTACAACAAGCTCAAGACCGCCGAATTCCACCTGCGCGAGCAGATCGAAAAGGCGGAAAACGAGCGGGCGTACTTAGAGAGCGTGTTGCAGGAGCTTGCGCAGGCGGAGACGGAACAGGAATTCAATGAAATTCGCCGCGAATTGCAGGAGACGAACTATCTCAAAAAATTCTCCGGCAAAAAAGAGCAGAAGCGCGCCTTTGCCCCGCGCACGTTCAAAACGTCGGGCGGGTTCGAGGTTCTCGTTGGCCGCAGCAATGTGCAGAACGATCAGCTCACCAAAAAGGCCGACAAGCGCGACTACTGGTTCCACACCCAGCATATCCATGGCTCGCACGTTATCCTGCGCTGCGCGGGGCTGACGCCGGGCGACGAGGATCTGCGCGAGGCGGCGATGCTCGCGGCCTACTTCTCGCAGGCGAAGGAGAGCAGCGGTGTACCCGTCGACTACTGCCCGGTGAAGTTCGTCAAAAAGCCCGCCGGCGCGCGCCCCGGCATGGTGACCTACGACAACTACCGCACGCTCTATGTCACGCCCGAGGAAGGGCTTGCCAAAAAGCTCTTGATCAGGTAAACTGTTGGAAAGCGATCCCCCTCTCCCCTTTTGGACGGCAAAAGCAAGTTTGATGTTGGAAAGGAGCCCCACCCATGGACAAGAAAAAGAAAGCCCTGCTCATCACCGCCGGCATTGCCGCAGTACTGCTCGCCGCCGCGCTGTTCCTGAGCCGCCCGCAGCCGCTCGGCGAGCTGCTGCACACGGACGAGATCGAGCCGCCGATTCGTGCGATCTTCTCCCTCGCCGCCACCGTTCCGACCGAAAACGGTGAAACGAGCGGCGTGTGCGACTATACTGCCGAACCTGACAGCGAAGCGGGACAGGCTCTGCTCGATGCGCTGAGCGGCATTTCCGCGCACCGCCGCTTCCGTCTGCCGACCGCGCCGGTCAGCGGGATCCGTGCGCAAGACAACTATGTTTCCATCTGGTTCCGCGCAAATGGCCGCGACCATGATCTCTATCTCTTTGCAGACGGTTCCGTTCTCTATGATGACGCATCGCGCAGCGTTGCCTACGTTCTTGACAGCGATGCCGAGGACGCTTTCCGTGCGCTCGTGAATGTCATCTTGCGCTACGGAACCAAGCGATAAACCTTTTGCAACACAAAAAGTATCCCGTATGCCAAAGCATACGGGATACTTTTTTGCCGTTTTACAGCGCCTTGGGCGGCATTTCCCAGGCAAAATGATCGGTGTGCAGCAGGTGGTGCGACTTTTCGCCAAGCGGAGAGCCAAGATAGTCGCGATAGAGCGCCTTGACGTCCGGATTCTCGTGCGAGAAGCGCAGCAGCTCGTCCTGATCGAGCCGCCAGAGAACGCTGCCGCGATCCTCCGCCAGCTCCACGCCGTCGTGAATGGGCTGACCACCGCCGCCGGCGCAGCCGCCGGGACAGGCCATAACTTCAACAAAGTCGTAGCTCACTTCGCCGCGTCTGACCGCCTCGATGAGTTTTCTTGCGTTTCCGAGCGAGCTGACGACCGCAACGCGCACGTCCCCTGCACCGGGGATATTGAACGTTGCTTCCTTCCACCCGTCCATGCCGCGCACCGCGGTGAAAGCGTCAGGATCGGGATTCTTGCCCGTGACGAAGAAGTACGCCGAGCGCAGCGCCGCGTCCATCACGCCGCCGGTCGCACCGAAGACGACCGCCGCACCGGTAGCCGAACCGAGCGGGCTGTCAAACTCCTCCTCGGGCAGATACTTCGGCTCGATGTGGTTCGCGCGCATCATGATATTGAGCTCGCGCGTTGTGATGCTCACATCGACCTCCGGGTCGCCCGCGTCGTTTTTCATCGTGGGCAGCTCGCATTCGCTCTTTTTCGCCACGCAAGGCATGATGGAGACAACGAACAGACGCTTTGCGTCGATGCCGGCCTTTTCGGCAAAATAGCTCTTCGCAACGGCGCCGAGCATCTGCTGGGGTGACTTCGCCGTGGAGAGGTTGCCCGTCAGCTCGGGATACTGCGACTTCACGAACCGCACCCAGCCGGGGCAGCAGGAGGTGAACATCGGCCACTGATACTGCTCTTTATGCGTGAAGCGCTCGATAAACTCGCTGCCCTCTTCCATGATGGTGAGGTCGGCGGCAAAATCCGTGTCGAACA
>OQVS01002933.1_pt1 | contig 10528 bp, 8 predicted proteins | sample 1691601 | NCBI WGS metagenome assembly OQVS01 (sample SAMN03418268, study PRJEB22391) | human gut metagenome | biome: human-gut; feature: organic feature; material: feces | host: Homo sapiens | place: Tanzania | collected 2013-01 | reverse complement strand
CGTGTTCGTGTAGTGTTATCCTGATTTCCGTGTGTGCCTTATGTGCGCCGCTCCGTTATTTGTGCCGATGGCCTACGTGCCACTTCTGACATGTATGGCATCGGTACACGGTGTAGCCTTCGGCACGCAGCCGCGGGTTTTGTTGCAGAAACTCCCACGCCGCATCTTCCGTGTCGTACGGAGCCTTGGCTTTCCACGAGCGTTGCTTGCGTGTGTAATGTTCAGAATCCGGTTTGAATGGCGGCACCTTGTTGAAGTATTTGTGTCTGTTGTTCATGTTTTTTTTGTGCGTTTAGAATAGTGTTGTCTGTATGGCTCTGTTTCCTCGTTCTGCTTGATGCCGTGGCACGTATATTCGCTCGGTTACAAGGTTATTTGCCGTGGCGCTCAGAGTAGAGCGGTGAGCGAACTCTTCTATGCAGATAAAACGGTCGTCTGGCATACGGTACGATGAAATGAATACGGGTTCCGTCTGGCGTTCGCACCATCGGTAGAAACGTTCATAATCGAAGCCTTCCGCCTTGTCGTATACGTTTGTTCCTTCATACGGGATGTCGCAGTATATCACGCTGTCCTCGGGTATGCTGACCTCTTCGTAGTCAAGCACAGAGGAAGTGATGGGCAAAATCTCTCCCCCCCTCTCGTATATCTGGGCAGACTGTGCTGTCGTTCTCTGTACTGCAAGCGAGGCGACTGAGTTTCGTCTCTCGCAGTTGGGGAGTTCTCCGCTTCGATTTTTTTTTTTGAAAGACAGCTCTCGTTCGCCATCTTTCCATTTGCATTGAGGCAAGTCGGGCAGTGCGGTTGAATGATTCCTGCTGCATCCGTTGATTCTCCCCCCCCCCTCAAACGATTGCTGTCGGAAGTGTCCCAACTTACTGAAGTAGTGCTTCACTGCGAGGTATCGCTTCTGCAGGTCTTGTATGGGGTCGATGAACGAGAGGTTGTGGCCGAGTTCTTTACCAAGCGAATAGTCGCCGAAGAACATGGCGTAGTGTATGGCTTTCTTTAGCGGCTCTATCTCACGCGAATAGAGATAGTCGCGCAGATTGTTGCCGAACGACCACACCACCGCGACATACGGGTCAGTGTCCTTCAGCCGGAAGAAGTCCTCTCGGCTAATCCATCGGCTTTCGTCGTTGTATTTGCCGTTCAGCGCGTCGATGAAGAGCGTGGGACACATCCAGTTAATATCGTTTATATGTATATGCTCATATTTATCCATGAGCAGTGCCGCATGGCTCACGGCACAGCCGCCGCAGAACAAATCTATGAGATGTTTTTTTCGTGGCAACAGCCGCACTATGCGCTCTGCCAGCTTGTTCTTGCTTCCCTTGTAAGGTAATCCGTATTTCATTCTTTTTTTTATGGTGTTGGTGTGTGTTTGTAGTTATGTATCATCAAGCGGCGGCATCGGGGCTAGTTAAACCACTTTACTATGGTTTCGCCTTTGTAGCCCTTCTCCCAAACGAACCATGCGTATGCCGCCGCACTGCTGCTTACGGAGCTGAAATCTCCGTTCATGGCGCATTTAAGCCGGGACGAGCTTACCCATACCCTAATGGGGGGGGGTAGTTTTGAACAGACGGCGGCGACTCTTCCCTTCAAGAAAGGTGAGTTTTAAGAACATCGCCACCTTTTTGTCCGCAGGAATGATGCTCAGTGCTTTTTCCACAAACTCTTGGGCGAATTTGTAGGGTGGGTTGGTTACGATGTTACCATCCCACGCTAAGTTGTCTATGGCGAGGAAATCTGCTACCGTGCCGTAGCCTCTGTCTATCAGGTCCCGGCTTTCCACTTCGTAGCCGTACGCTTTAAGTACCTCGCTTATGTGACCCTCGCCGCACGACGGTTCGAGTATTTTGCCTTCAAACCGCTCCAGGCGGCAGAGCCATTCGGTAGCCTTCGGTTCTGTGGCGTAGTAGTCGTCTTGCTCACGCTCACGGTCGGAGTGGTTGCTCGCCCCGAGTGTGGCGAAAACGGCGGTGCGTCCGCCCGTCCAGCATTTAGCCACGGTGCACCTCCTTTCCTTTTTGTCTGTTGCCGGAGTCGGCCGCGTGGCGCAGCTCGTCAAGCGTGGGATAGTCAGCGCACGGCATCAGAGGGTCTTCGTCGGTTATCATGAAGTGTATCTGAGTGTCACGATAACCCAATTCATGCAGCATGGCGTAAACCTCTTCCGTGCTGCGGTTCTTTGTTTCGTTGTTGGCATCGTATATAATGGAGACGGTGCCGTTGCTGTAGTCTAAGATTGATATGTACATGTGTATTCGTTTTATGTTATACTTATTGTTTTTTTTAAACAATGCCCATTGTTTGACTATAACTATGCCCATTGTTGTATGTAAACAATGCCCATTGTTTACATAAGGTTATGCCTATTACTTTGATAAGGTTATGCCTATTACCTTGGTAAGGTTATACCTATTACCTCATATTCCGTACTTTCTCAGATACTCCTCACATCTGAATCCCTTTCTCGGCGTGAAATCCTTAAAATCGGTAGTGCAGAAAATCATTCGCTTATTGCACCATTTTGCCATATCTTTCTGCCATTCGGGGATTGTGCGGTTTGGATTTGTCGGGTCGCGGTAAGGTTGAGCGTAAGCATAGACGGCTCTGCCTTCGTGACTCTTGCGAAAACTTTGCAGGCGTTCCCACCAATAATGCAGTCGATGGTAGCACTCCTTGAAATTGTTCTTGCCGCCAATCATCGTGTATAGGGAATACTCGCCACGAAATCCAGCAGCGTTGATGAGCTGCATGGCGCGTTCACATTCCGCTATCTGTGCCGTGGTATCGCAGCCGAAACGTATGCGCGAGTCTATCCATTTCACTTTGCCCAACAGTTCGGCATATTCGGGAGTAACCAACCGTGCGTCCATTGCCTGGTTGAAGTCGATATGCAGACCGAGGTCGATTATCTTCTGAAGCTGCTCCTTGGCATAGTCGCCCGCCGCAAGAATGTTGTTATCCATCAGCACAACATGCGTGCGCCCCTCGATGGCTATCTCTTCAATATCCATGTAGGGACGTATGTACCCTTCCTTCTTCGGAACGACACACCAGAAGCATTTGTTAGGGCATCCCTCGGTCAGTTTGCCTACGGCTTGATTTTTCGGTAGCCAAGGGTACATCGTGTAAAGAGGCTGTAGTTTGTCTATCTCGTCGGGCAGACGCTTGCAGATGTCGTAGCCCGTGCCGCCCTTCTCCAGCCGGTCGTAAGAAAACTGACTGAAGTCTATATCGGGCGAGAAATTAAACACCTTACTGGCATACAGTATGTCGTAATGATGTCTGTCGAACAGGTTGGCGGGTTGCGCCCACTCTACAGCATCGCCCTGCATGGCGTGCCAACGTGCAATCTTACCGAGGGCTACGTTGGGATATATCGTTGCGCCCCATTTCTTTTTGCCGTGTCGCCCGTCTACATCTAACAGTCCTATCCTCATACTCCGTCCTCCGCTCTTTCTTCGGCTTCGTCTTCTTCCGTCATGTATTCCACGTAGTCCGGCTCGTCCTCCGTGTCGGCGGCGGGAACTCCCAGCATCGATTCTTCTTCCATGTCTTGAAGGTCTTTCGTGGTGAGTCCGTACTTGCGCTTCATGCGCTCCTTCTCCTCATCGGTATAGTTCACGCGGTCGCGCTTCACTATGCTCACATCCTGCGTAATGGCAATGCGGCTCATGTCCGGCATTTCGTCCGTAGCGTCGCGCTGCTCGTCGAAATCCTTGTATACCTTAGCCAACGCCTCCATGCCCTTCGCCACGGCACGGTCGTTGTTCTGCTGTTTACCCGTGCGGATAAGCCACTCTGCCGAACCGAGGAACATAGCCTTGTGGCGCGGACTCTCGTCGGTCTGGAAGAAGCGTATCAGGTGGTTGCACACCAGCACGTCGTTGTTCAGCTCCGTTACGGTGCGCGGCATCACGTTTCCTTCCTTGTCAATGGTGATGCGCAGGGCGTGCACCATTTCCATAGCCTCGCGGTTTCCCTGTCCTGCCTGGCGGAAGAACAGCTCGTAGTCGCGTCGGGCTATGTTGCGGCACGTTACGCGCGGATCGATGTCGCGGTTCTGTAGCCATCTCTTGTAAAATTCGCTGCACATCTGCATACGGTATCGCTGCTCCGGCTTGGGGAAGGCGTGCTCTATGCCCGTCCCTAATGTGAGCCACTTGTCGATGCGTGCCAGCGTGTTTTCTGTTATTCCTGACATATATCATCTGTTTTTTGGTTCTTTGTTTCTTTTACGCCGAAGTTATGATAAAAGATTTTCTCCATACGGACATCCCTCCGTCCTCCGTATGTCCGTACCTCCCCGCGGACATTGCCTACATTTGCCTAAAACATAAAACAACATTCTTATCACTAACCAAAAAAAACACGAACAGAAATGCAGAATCCCTACAACCTCGCTCGCGCCATAGCCGCTCTACTGAGCCTTGCATGGTGCTACGTAGAACCGTCCATCAATTTTATCACGGTTTGTTTCTTTGCCCTTATCATCGACTGCTACACGGCTTGGAGGTGCAACCGCCGCATCTACGCCCGATACCGCGAAGCCATAAAGCGAAACCCCAAGTGCAGAATGGACGGTAAGTTGCGATCAAAGAAAATGGCGAAGATGGTGTGGACCTTTTCGGTACTGATAATGTGCATCTGCCTCGCTTCGGCACTCGACCGCGGCGTGCTAGGCTACATGGATACGCATCTGGCCAACCAGCTTACCGCGCTTTATTGCGGAGTGCAGTTTGTGAGCATCCTCGAAAACGAGAGCACATGCAACGGCAGCACATGGGCACGTGTATTACAGAAGATAGTGGCCGACAAGACCGAACGACACTTTAACATAAAGCTGAAAGAGCTTATGAAAGATGATGCCGAAGCCGCCGCCGCTACCGCCGAAGCCGCCACCCCCGACCCCGAAGAAGCGGACGGTAGCAAAGAGTAACGAACAAAAAAACATCAGACTATGGATATAAGCGACATCTTGGAACATTGGGCGAGCATTTACAAGCCCCTATCGCACCACCCCGACAGCGAGCGGATAGAAGACCGAAGTTTTTTCAACGTGCGGTACATAGACCTTGAGAACGTGTTCTCACGCAACGCCAACGTAATACACTCGCCCTGCCTGCTACAGAGCGTGGCGGTAACGGGCGAGGTGGTAGACGCAAAGAAGGCGGTGGTATCGCATCAGGTGTGGTTCCTGAGCAAACTTAAAGACACGCAGCAAACCTTGGGACGTTTTAGCGGCGCGCAGCTTAAACGCGCATCGAACGACCTCGTGGAGCACTGCGAGCAACTCGTGGCGTGGCTCGTAGAGATGCGCCGCACGGGAGTATGCCCCATCACGGGGCGCAGTTTCGCCAACGACCCCCGCCTCATGACGGAGCTGAAGAGCATAGACATCAGTTCATTCTCGTTCGGCGTGGTACCGGAGCTGTACAGCGGGCAGTGGCTCATAGCCGGACTCGACTGGAAATCCTTCCGTCCGCTCTACTCGTTTCAGTGCGGCATGAACGGCAAGTACATAGTGCCGGAGGATAACGGAAGTAAAGGGTAAAGAAGGAAAGGAGAGCTTCAGTCATGGGTAATTTCATTTCACCAATCCAGAATCCGTTCGCTCCGCTGTCAAGGGTCGCGCCTCTGTACCTTGACCAGACACTCATGGATCTTGAGGTAAACATGCAGGCCCAGCGCATCTATCCCACCGAGGTTTACAAAGGATATAACACCGTAAACAAGTACCGCCGTGAGCACGGCATGTGGTACAGTACGGGCGAGGGAGCGAAGTCGTTTACCGGACACATCTACCAAGCCGACGACGAGAACGGTCTGCTTACCGTAGGAATCCGTTTCAACGACTACCTGCGCTACGTAGACATCGGTGTAGGTCTTACCGGAGCGCCGTCCGACCCCGCCGCCCACATCAAGGCGAGCGATGTAGACCGCCAGCGCCCGGCACGCCATAACACCCGATACATAAGCAAGTGGGACCGACGGGCGGGTAAATCACACCGCCCCGCCATTATGCGAACCGTAAACCGTCTGCGCGAGCGATACCGCAACTATCTGGCCGACTTTTACGGCTATCAGGGAGGCGTGGAGATTATAGCCGCATTCGAGGGGATGGGAGAGCACGCGAAGTCTCAGCCGTAGCCGCCGCGAACGCGCGTTTACACAAACACACAAACACACAAACGCATAAATACACAAACCAACACATAAAACACAAACGCAGATATGGCAAACCTAAAAACAGAAGTCATACTCACCATGAACGGCAAGGCCGTGATAAACGTGCTTGAGCTGATGAAGCAGAAAGCCGCAGAAACGAAAGCCGAAATGGATCGCGTGGGAAAAGACTCGGAGCTGTACAAGCCGCTCAAAGAGCAGTACGACGCTTTCAGCAGCGCACACGAAAGCACCATCAAGAGTACCGAACGCCTTCAGCACGCCGTGCAGAACCTTTCTACCACATCGCTTCAAAACTTGCGCCGTGCGCTTGGTGCCGGGAAGCGAGACCTTCAGAAGCTGTCGGAAGCGCAGTTGGCCGAAGCTGACTCTATACGCGAAATGATGCGCATAGTAGGCAACCAGATTCGCCTGCTTGAAGGTCAGTACGTAAAGATACCCAAAGGATTGGCCGACCTTTCCTCTCAGTCCGATCAATGGCTAAGCAAAGCCATAGCCCAGCAGAAAGAGTTGCTCGAAGTTACACGCCGCGGCACTAAAGAATACATGGAGCAGGAAGGCGTAATGCGCCAGCTTACCGCCGAGAACGACCGCCGTACGGCAGCCGTGCGCGCCGAAGCCGCCGCCCGTCAGCAGGCGCAGTTCCGCACCCAGGTAGCCGAATCGCGCCGTATGCTGTCGTCCGAAGACTCCATGCGCGGTTACTCGCAGAATGAACTACGCTCGGCAATAAGCACTCTGGCGCAAGCCCGCGACGCTGCAAAGCTGGGCGGCGAAGAATGGAAGACTTTCGCGGCGGAAGTAGAAGAAGCGGAGAAACGTTTGACTTCTCTGTCCGGAAAAGTGAAAGAGGTAAAGGCGGCAATGTCGGCAGGCGAGGCAAACGCTGTGATAGCCAAAATGGACGAGCATACTGAAACCGAGATTCGAGAAGCCATTAACGCATTGCGTCAGCTTCAGAACCAAGTGAACGTGGGCGGCACAGAGTGGAGAGCTTATGCCAACGACATAGACGCGGCAGAAAGCCGTTTGGCCAAACTTACCGGAAGGGTAAAAGAGGTGAAAGCTGCCATGTCAAAACAGGAGGCCAACAACGTCATCTCCAATATGGGCGAACACACCGAAGCCGAGGTTCGCGAAGCCATATCCGCACTGCGCCAGCTTCAGAACCAAGTGAACATGGGCAGCAAGGAGTGGATGGCTTATTCGGCCGATATAGAAGCGGCGGAAAACCAATTAAGTACGCTTACCGGGCGTATCAAGAATGTCAAAACCGAGCTGAGTCAAGATACGGTAGAGTCGCGGATGGCAAATCTGGGCGCTCAGTCTGAAAACAGCCTTAAAGAAATGCTGTCTTACCTTGAAAAGATGAAAGGTTCGCTTACTCCGTATACCGACGAGTGGGAACGTCTGGCCCGACAGATAGACGAGGTAAAGCAGCGTATGGCCGATGTACAGTCATCGTCTCCATACATGCGTAACACTAACGCGGCTTTCGCAGTGGCATACAGAAACCAGTTAGAGTTTCAGAGTGGGGCTACTTACGATGTAACGCAAAGAGACCTGCAATGGGCGAAGGGACACTTGCAGAAAGAACTTTTAGATACCCCCATGCTCGATGCCCAGCGTATATCCGACATCCAGGCCGCCATCGACAAGATAGACGAGCGCATGAATATGTTCCGCACCGACACGAAAGAAGCCGCCACCGCCACGGTAAACCTGGAGCGTGTATTAGGCAACCTTAAAACCGCGTCGCTCGAAGAACTGGAAGCTGCTTCATCGTCTCTGAATAACCAGCTCAAAAAACTCGCGCCGTCGAGCGACGAAGCCAAGAAAATCAAGGAGCAACTCCGGGATATAGACAAGGAAATCCGTCAGGTGGGAGCTGACATGGTAGACGTGAACGACGTGCTGGCACGCAGCAAGCGCGGCAAAGCGTCGATAGACGAGCTGCGCAAAGCGTACAAGCAACTTGAGGAGGAACTGAATGAACTGAACACCAAAAGCACTCAGTTCGCCGAAAAGCAACGGCGGATGAAGGAGCTTAAAAAATACATAGACGATGCTACCGGAGCGGTGCAGAAGCAAGGCGACGCATGGAGTACCGCACTGAGAAACCTCACGGCATACGTGGGACTGTTTGCGGTGTTTAATCAGCTGAAGTCGATGCTTACGGGAATCATACAGAAGAACTTCGAAATGTCGGACTCTCTGGCAGACATCCGTAAAGTTTCGGGCTTGCTATCTGAGGAAATAGAAACCATGACATCCAATCTGGCGAAAATTGACACCCGTACTTCGTTGGATTCACTAAACCGTATCGCGTACGCGGGGGCTAAGCTTGGAATTGGCGAGTATGGAGCCGCGGGACTTGAGTCTTTCGTCCGTGCCAGCAACCAGGTGAACGTGGCATTAAAGGAAGATCTTGGAGACGAAGCTCTGACCGCTCTCGCTAAGATTACCGAAGTGATGGGACTTATCCCAAAGATGGGTGTGGAGCAGTCAATGCTTAAAACCGGTAGCGCCATCTTCAAGTTAGCCAGCACCACCACCGCCACATCGGGGAAGATTATCGACTTCAGTAACCGACTTCTGGCAATGGGTAAGGTGGGGGCACTGTCCACCTCCGACATCCTGGCGCTCGGTGCGGCCGTAGATGCTATGGCCATGGAGCCAGAAGTGGCGAGTACCGCCTTTAGTAAGATGATTGCTGAGATGAGAAAAGGTACCGCGTCTATCGAGAAAGACCTTGGTCTAACCGAAGGATATTTAAAGAATCTGCTTAATACGAGTAGGGGTATGGAGGCTATTCAAACCATATTTCACAAGATGCACGAAACCGGTAACGTGTTTGCGCTCGATGGGCTTTTTAAAGACCTCGGTTCCGCCGACGGTGCACGTCTTATCAAGGTAATGGTCACTATGGCCGACAAGGTAGACATGCTCGACAAAATGGTAAGAACATCTAACGCCGCATTTGTTGAAGGAACGGCAGTTACTCAGGAATACAATATCCAGCAAGAGACCGCACAGGGTATACTCGAAAGAGCCAACTCGATGTTTTCCAAAGCGTTTGTAAACCCCGACGGTGTCAATGCCGTGAAATCTCTGGCGGTAGCGTGGTACGATTTCTCAAGAGCCTTAACAACTTCGGCTTCGGCTCAGGCATCGTTCCTTACTACGGTCAAGATATTGATAGCCTCGTGCGAGACTCTTATATATCTGCTGCCCGAGATAATAGGCTTCCTTGTAGGCCGCAGTATAGCCGCAGCTATAGTTAATGTAAAACGCATGGTTGTCGCTGTACATGCGTGGGTAACAGCGCAGAAAGCTCTTAACGCTACTATGGCGGCAAACGTGTTCGGCATGATAGCATCGGCGCTTGCGCTGGTATATACGCAGCTGCGTAAAAACTCGGAAGCCGCAAAGCAGGCAGCCGACTCGATGGACCGCTTTACCAAGTCGCTCTCTGAAGCCGAAAGCGACGTGGGTAAAGCCCTGCTTGAACTTGACGGCTATAAGGATGTGATAGAAAATACAAAGAAAGGAACGAACGAGCACCGTGTTGCCATAGAGAACTTTAACAAGAAGTACGGTTCGTACCTCTCTAAACTATTGACGGAAAAATCTACTGCCGAAGATATGGCAAAGGCGTATAACGAGGTAGCGTCGGCCATAGAACGCAAGGTCATGGCGCAGGCCAAGGAGAAAGACATCGAGCAGCACGTTGCCCCTAAAGCCGGACGTGAGGCCCAGCGTCTTTATGAGTACGACCAGATGGCGCTTAAAAACGGCATTCCGCAGCGCAACGGCGAATGGCTGCGTGCGTTCGTGAACGACCGTGTGCATAAAAAGTCGCTCGAAACCACTATCGAAGAACTTATATTGAACAGCGGCGTTGGCCAGGACAAGAATGAAGCTTTTCGTGAAGGTCTGTTTGAAGCCCTGAGAAACACCAATGGTACGCCAGCCCAGTTTTACGATGTAGCATACCTTAAAAAACGTGATACCGGAGGTGAGTATATAGAACATACTATGGGTAAGTTCTCGAATAAGGAAAAGCAGGTAGCTATGGGCGTAGCCTACATCCGGCAGCGTTTCGCCCGTGAAAAGTCAATGGACGAGGTAAAGAAGAAGTTCAAGTACTATCCTGATACATTGTCAAAGGAAGACGTGGAACCCGTTACTGTAGGCGATAGCAAGGAATATAAGAGTGCGGCCGAAATAGCCAAGACACGAGCCAATGCCGTCATAGCTAACATCAAGGCGTTTTACGAAGAACAGATGCGCAAGTACCTGGTGTGGGTTACAGAGGTGAACGCCGATG
>OQVS01002932.1_pt1 | contig 10537 bp, 9 predicted proteins | sample 1691601 | NCBI WGS metagenome assembly OQVS01 (sample SAMN03418268, study PRJEB22391) | human gut metagenome | biome: human-gut; feature: organic feature; material: feces | host: Homo sapiens | place: Tanzania | collected 2013-01 | reverse complement strand
TGTTTATTGTAGGTACGGAGCGTCATGAATCCCGCCGTATTGATAACCAGCTCCGTGGTCGTGCTGGTCGTCAGGGGGATCCAGGTGAGTCCCGCTTCTATCTGTCTCTGGAGGATGATTTGCTTCGTCTCTTTGGCTCTGATAATATTGCCCATATTATGGATAGACTGGGTATGGGGGAGGATGATCCTATTGAGCACAAGCTGATTACCCGCTCCATTGAGAATGCCCAGAAGAAGGTTGAAGGTAGAAACTTCGATATGCGTAAGCATGTCCTGGAATATGATGATGTTATGAATCAGCAGCGTGAGGTTATCTACGGCGAGCGCCGCAAGGTTCTGCTGGGAGACAATCTCCGTGAGCACATTCTGGGTATGCTGGGTGGCATTATTGAGGCTCAGATGAACCAGTATGCCAACGAGAAGCTTTATCCAGAGGAATGGTCCTTGGAGAACTTGATTGCAGATGCTGAGGGCATCTATGCACCAAAGGGCCGGATGAAGCTGGAGGAGCTGGAGGATATGAGCCGGGACGAGCTGCAGGATTTCTTGAATCAGGTGGCAGAGGAGTCCTACACTCAGCGTGAACAGCTCTTTGGCGAGGATAATATGCGGGAGCTGGAGAAGATTATCATGCTGCGGGTAGTGGACAACCGTTGGATGGAGCATCTGGATCGCATGGATATGCTGCGTGAAGGTATTGGTCTTCTGGCTTATGGTCAGAGACAGCCATTGGTTGAGTACAAGATTCGTGGTCACGAAATGTTCAACCAGATGATTGCCAGCATTCAGAACGATATTGCTTCCCTGATTTTCCGGGTAAATATTATTACCAGAGAGCAGCAGGAGGCTATGGAGCGTGAGAACCAGCAGCGCATGGCAGCTGCCAAGGCAAATCATGGAGATGATTTCCAGGAGAATGTAAAGCAGCCAGTCAAAAACGGTGAGAAGATAGGCCGTAACGACCCTTGTCCATGTGGCAGCGGCAAGAAGTACAAAAACTGCTGTGGCAAAAATAAGTAAAGTTTTTTAGCATTAAAGCAAGGCTGCTTGTGGTAGATTTAGTAGATATATGTGTTTTCTAGTTAGGATGTGAATGTAGATGCTGGAGGATTTGAAGCCGGAAATTGTGGCTCTCCAGGGGCGATTGACAGAGATGGAAAAGGCTCTGGATGTAGCTCACAAAGAAGAAAAAATTGCTGAATTGGAATATAAGATGGGTGAGCCTACCTTTTGGGACAATCCAGAGGAGGCTCAGAAAATCAATCAGGAGCTGAATGATGTTAAAATCAGCGTAGACAAATACAAGGCTCTGGTAGCCAAGTACGATGATGTACAGGTTATGTGGGAGCTGGGTATGGAGGACAAGGACGAGAGTCTGGAGGCTGATGTAGTTGCAGATATGGAGGCTATTAACAAGTCTCTGGAGGAGCTGCAGCTGGAGGTTCTCCTGTCTGGCAAATACGATGCCAACAATGCCATTCTTACCCTTCATGCAGGTGCTGGCGGTACTGAGGCTCAGGACTGGACTAGTATGCTGCTGAGAATGTATGGCCGCTATGCTGAGCGTCATGGCTTTTCTGTAGAAACTGCTGATTTACTGCCAGGTGATGAAGCTGGTGTTAAGTCAGCTACCCTCTTTATCAAGGGCCATAATGCTTATGGCTTCCTGAAGTCTGAGAAGGGTGTACATCGTTTGGTGCGTATTTCTCCGTTTGATTCTGCGGCTCGCCGTCATACCTCTTTCTGTGCCTGTGATATTATGCCAGAGCTGGACGATACTGTAGAAGTTGAAATCAATATGGACGATGTCCGGGTTGATACCTATCGTGCCAGCGGTGCTGGTGGTCAGCATATTAATAAGACTTCCTCTGCGGTACGCATGACTCATGAGCCTACCGGCATTGTGGTACAGTGTCAGAATGAGCGCTCCCAGATACAGAATCGTGAGCAGTGTCTCAAAATGTTGAGAGCTAAGCTCTTTGAGCTGGAGGAGGAGAAGAAGGAAAAGGAACTGGCAGCTCTGGAGGGAGATCAGCAGAAGATCGAATGGGGCAGTCAGATTCGTTCCTATGTATTCCATCCTTACAATATGGTTAAGGATCATCGCACCAGTGCAGAAACTGGCAATACCCAGGCTGTTATGGACGGTGATATTGATATGTTTATAGAGGCTTTCCTGCGGGCAAAGGCCAATCATCAGTTGTAAGCCGGAGGCAGACAAAAAATGGGAAAAAGAATTTCCATACTGATAGGAATTGTGGTATTGGCGGCAGCCTTTTGTCAGCTTTTGCTGCCGGGAATTGTCGGCGGCAATCTGGCTAACCGTATTAAGGAGGCGGCCAGAGCCGAAAATGTTACAGCCAATGTAAGAGCTATGCCGGGATTTATGCTGCTGGCAGGCCAGATGGATAATCTGGATGTGGTGGTAGATAATGCCTGGCTAGGAGATATTCAGGTGTCCAGATTAACCCTGCATGGTGAAAATCTGCAGGTGGATTATTCGGCTCTGGATTCTCGTGACGGCTCTGCCATTCAGTCAGCAGATAATCTGGAGCTTACCGGGGTTATTACCCAGCAGGCTTTGCAGGATATGCTGGTAAAGAAAATGGAAAAGGTAGATAATCTCCATGTGCAAATGGATGCTGATAAGATTAGTGCTACAGGGCAGGTAAAGCTGCTGGGGCGCATGGCTGATATTACCTTGGAGGGTAAGGTACTGCCAGAAAATGGTGGCCTATATTTCCACATGACTCGTCTGGATATTCGCAATGCGGTGCTGGGACAGGCAGTGTTGGGAAATTTCTTTGGAGATATATTGATTTTTGATCTATACAATTCCCCTATCAGGGCAGAGATTGATGATGTACAGCAGCAGGCTGGACAGGTTACCATCAAGGCTGTCCGCAAAGAGGGGAATAGTCTGCAATAAGGATAGATGATAATGAAGCAGTTTTGTTACAACAAAATTCTCATCGCTGTGATTATATTGGGACTTATAGCTTCCCTGGCTATTGATGTGCAGCGATATCAGGTGGAACAGGCAAATAAGTCCATTGAGCTGATTATGGACTATGAGGATTTGGTAGCCTTGGCAGAAAAGGAAGGCTTGCCGCCGGAGAAGGTTTTGGCTCAGGCCAAGGAAGCTGGTATCACTTCTCTGGCTGTCTATGAAACCACCTTCAAGAAGCTGAATGTAAATGGCAAGGCAGCTGCGGTAAATGGCAGTGTGCTTTTGGCTAATTATCAAAATGGTGCCATTAGCGATCCAGGCTGGCGTCAGCTGATAGAAAGCGGTCAGATAAAGGGGACTAATGTCTATGTAACAGGTCATCATCAGCAAACCTTTCAGGAGGTGCATGAGGATCTGGTGCGCCGTCTAGGACAGGATAGAGTACGGGAGCTGACTATTAGTGGCCAGCGGGTGCTGGAGGTTAAGGCCAACTACGAAGAATTTGAGAAGATGGATTTAGGCATGCCTACAGATGAAATGCAGGCTGTTAATGATGCAGGCTTCTATGTAGTGGCACGGCCTACCAATTACCGTCAGTGCACTAAGGATGATATTGATGCCTTCTTTGATCGTCTGGATGGCTATCAGGTATCAGCAATTGTGGCTTCTGGTTCCCAGACCTTGGGAGCACCTGATGAATCCCAGTACATGGCTCAGCAGATGCGGCAGCGGGGCTTGACCTTGGGCATGATTGAGGGGGTAACTCAGCTGAAATTCTTCCCTCAGGATGGTATGCTGGATATAGCCAAGGCTAATGACTATCAGTCTGCTAGATTGTATTCCATTCCTAAGGATGAGCAGAAAAAAATGAAGGTTAATGAGGCCATAGATCGTTGGGGAACTACTGATGATGAGCGTAATATTCGCTTTAATTTGCTGAAAACCTTTGAGAAGCCTGCTCCGGATATGACCTTGCTGGAAACCAATATGAGCTATGTGGCTGGGGTAAAGAACAAGCTGGAGGCTCAGGGCTTTACTATGGGACGAGCCGGTGTATTTGCCAGCTTCTATCCAGAGGCGCCTCTCCGCAGTCTGGTTATGCTAGGCGTAGCAGCAGGTATTGTACTTTACCTGTCCTTGGTTATTCCAGCTATGAAGAGCAAGCAGGCATATATATTGCTGGCAGTTTTGGCTCTAATTATGGTGGTGCCAGTGCTGATGGGCCACGGCAACAAAATCCGCGTGGCAGCAGCCTTGGCTGCAGCCAATGTTTTTCCTGCTATTTCCGTATTGTGGATTTTGGATAAAATCCGTCAGCGAGTATCTCAGCAGGGTGCAGGCTTGTTGCGCATGATAGGTACTGGCGTGGCAGCCCTTTTTGTCTGTGGTATGATTTCCTATGTAGGTGCAGCTTATTTGTCAGCTTCTTTGGCAGATACAGAGTACCTGTTAGAGGTAAATATTTTCCGTGGTATTAAGCTAACCTTTATTTTACCAATTATTCTGGTGGCTATAGGTTTCCTACAGCGCTTTGATGTATTTGATGGAAAAATGGATGATACAGAGGGCTTTTTGGAGCAGTTTAAGCGGATTCTTGATGTGCCTGTAAAGGTAAAGACACTGCTGGGCCTGTTCCTGGTACTGGTGGCTGCAGTGGTTTTCGTAGCCCGTTCTGGTCATACTATGGGGATGCCGGTATCTGCTACGGAACTGAAATTCAGGGCATTTTTGGAGCAGGCCATGTATGCCCGGCCTAGAACCAAGGAATTTATGATTGGCCATCCAGCCTTCCTGCTGGCGGCTATGGCTTGGTTCCGCAAATGGCCGACTATGGTGCTGTTTGTACTGGTTATGGTAGCTACTATTGGTCAAGGCTCTATGGTTGAGACCTTTGCCCATATGCGTTCTCCTATTCTAATGTCTACTGCCCGGGGCTTGGGCGGCTTGGTATTAGGTGCAGGTGTTGGCGCAATCTGTATGATTTTGGTAGATATGTGGTTGAAGTATGTAGCACCACGTTTGTCTACGGAAAAGAAGTAATTTTTTGTGAAGATATTTAGAAGGAATGACAACAGAGCATGAGTAATGTTGTAATTTCCGGATATTACGGCTCCAGAAATGCTGGCGATGAAGCGATGCTGGCTGCTATGGTAGAGGTTTTATCGGATTTAGATCCAAAAGTGAATATTACAGTAATATCTGCCAATCCCCAGGATACCAGACAGCGGCACGGCGTCAAGGCTGTGGGCTGGCTTGATTTAGCAGGCATATTGGGAGCCTTGCGGCATGGCGATATTCTTTTGAGTGGTGGTGGCAGTCTTTTGCAGAATGTTACCAGCCGCCGCAGTCTATACTATTATCTGCTGATAATCTGGTTGGCCCAGCTGTTGGGAACTCCAGTCATGCTGTACGCTCAGGGTATCGGCCCTATTAATGGGCGGATTGCCCGCTGGATTATGGGGTATATTGGCAACAGAGTCAAGATGATAACTGTCAGGGATAGAGGTTCTCTCAAGGAGCTGGCTTCTCTGGGCATAACTCGCCCACCAATTGAGCCTACGGCGGACCCGGTTCATGCTATTCATCAGGTGGATACCACCCAGGGCAGGGAAATTCTTCTTAAACATGGTGCTCTGGTGGGGCAAAAGCCTTTGGTATGCATTTCTGTGCGGGAATGGTGCAATATGAACCACTACAAAGAGATAGTGGCTCAGGCAGCAGATAGGATTGTGGAGGATTTTCAGGCTCAGGTGGTTTTTCTGCCTATGCAGTATCCAGAGGATGTAAAAACAGCTCAGCTGGTGGCAGATATGGCTCAGCACGAAATGCTGGTATTGCCAGAGGAATATAATACCAGTCAGTTGCTTTCTATTGTAGGCAATATGGATTTGCTCATATCCATCAGGCTGCATGCCCTGATTTTTGCCGGGGTAATGGGAGTGCCTATGATTGGTATTTCCTATGATCCCAAGGTAGATAGATTCCTAGAGTCAGTAGGGGAGGAGTCTGTTGGCACTTTGGAAAATGTGGAACTGGAGAAGCTGATGGCCCAGGTTCATCTGAAGTGGAAGGATAGAGAGGGCTTTAGCCAACAGAACGAACAGCTCTTTGACGATTTGCGTCATTTGGCCATGTGTAACGCGGAGCTTGCTTATAGTGTGATTGGAAAGGACTGAGAAATCGGTCCTTTTTTGCATTTCAACGAATATTGTGTTATGAAATAGGGCTAAATTGTGCTACAATAGTACGGAGTGTTGATGAGAAATGGGGTTGAATTTGATGATTCATATGAAAAATGTCACTAAGGTATATGAAAATGGTGCCGTGGCATTAAACAATATCAATGTGGATATTCGGAAGGGTGAGTTTGTTTTTTTGGTAGGCTCCAGCGGTGCCGGCAAATCCACCTTTATTAAAATGCTGTTTCGGGAGGTCTTGCCTTCCTCTGGTATTCTGACGGTAAATGGCCGAGATGTTATTCGCATGGCCAATAAGGAGGTTCCTTACCTGCGCCGCAGTTTGGGGGTAATTTTTCAGGATTATCGCCTTTTGCCTGAGAAAACTGTTTATGAGAATATTTCTTTTGCTATGCAGGTTATTGAAGCCCCTCGCAGATTGATGCAGCGCAGTGTAAATTCTGTTTTGGACATTGTTGGCTTGCGGGATAAGTATAAATGCTTTCCGCATCAGCTTTCTGGTGGTGAGCAGCAGCGGGTGGCCATTGCCAGAGCCATTGTCAACAATCCTGCCATCGTAATTGCCGATGAGCCTACAGGCAATCTGGATCCAGAAACCTCCTGGGGGATTATGGATATTTTCCAGCGGATTAATGCTGCTGGTACTACCATTGTAATGGCTACCCATGATAAGACCATTGTAGATGCCATGCAGCGGCGGGTTATTGCCATTGAGGATGGACAGATTGTAAGAGATGAGGCCCAGGGAGGTTATGGCTATGAAAGTTAGAACCATAGAATATTATATCCGAGAGGTATTTATTTCCCTGCGGCGTAACAATTGGATGTCAGTGGCCTCTATTGGCACGGTAGCTGTGTCCCTGTTTATCTTTGGCATGTTTCTGATGATGGTTATGAATATGAACAAGCTGGCAGAAAACATGGAATCTCAGGTGCAGATAAATGTTTACCTCTTGGACAAGGTAGATAGGGAGCAGGCTAGAGATATTGAAAAGGATTTAAAGGAAATTGAAGGAGTAGAATCTGTAGGCTTTGTTACCAAGGATGAAGCTATGGAGCGCTTCAAGGACAGATTGGGAGATCAGAAAACTCTGTTAGATGCCCTGGATGAAACCAATCCTTTGCCAGATTCCTTTGAGGTAACGGTGACCAATCCGGATTTGGTCAAGCCAGCAGCAGAGAAAATGGAAAAAATTGATGGGGTGGAGTGTGCCAAATATGGTCAGGATGTTATGGAGCATCTTTTTGAGATTACCAGATTGTTGCGTATCTTTGGCTTCACCTTGATGTTGGTGTTGGCCTTTGCCACTTTGTTTATTATTTCCAATACCATTCGCTTGACAGTTTTTGCCCGTCGTAAGGAAATCGCCATTATGAAATACGTGGGGGCTACGGACTGGTTTATCCGCTGGCCTTTTGTGATGGAAGGTATGGTGCTGGGACTTTTTGGCAGTATAATAGCGGCTATGGTGCTGAGGACAGCCTATACAGCTATGGCGGAGAAGGTATACGATACCCTGGCCTTTTTCCCGCTAATACCGGAACAGCCATTTTTGACCTATATTACTATTGTGGTGGTTATCAGTGGCATGGTGGTAGGAGCCATTGGCAGTGCTGTGTCCATTAAGAAATTCCTTAAGGTCTAAGGCGGTGGCACCATGATGATGAAAATAAGTGGTCGAGGCAAGGCCTTGAATCTGGCGCTGTCCCTGCTCATTTCCCTGTCGGTAACAGGAACTGCCTTGGCTGATGATTTGGAGGATCAGCTGGCGGATTTGCAACGGCAGGCAGAGGAACAGCAGGCCAAAACCAATGAGGCTTCCGCCAAGGTGGAAAATGTTTCGGAAAGACTGCGGCAGATTCAGGAGGAGCTGCGAGTAGCGACAGCAGAATATAAAGATGTTAAGGGACAGCTGGATTCTGTTGAGGACAAAATCAATGATAATACAGAGCTGCTGGAAAAAACCGAAGCTGATTTGAAGGTAAAGAACAAGAAGCTGCAACAAAGAGTGCGGGATATTTATATTAACGGTCAGATTAGCTATGTGGATGTACTTTTTGGAGCCAAGGATTTTGCTGATTTGATGACTCGCATGGATGTGTTGAAGCGAATTATCAAGCATGATTATGACCTGATTATGAAGGTTAAGGAAGAAAAGGCTACGGTAGAAAATACCCGTGCCCAGCTGGAAAAGGACAAGGCTGAGGCTGAGGTGCTGGTAGCTGATGCTCAGGCTAAGAAGGCCAAGGTAGAGGATAAGGAATCTGAACAGCAGGTACTGTTGGATCAGGCTATCTACGATAGAGATACCTCGGAGCGGATGTATGAGGAGATTATGGCAGCATCTCAGGAGGTTGCCAATATGATTCGCCGCAGTCAGATGTCCTCCGCGGGTTATTCTGGTGCTCCAGCTGGAGCAGGAGGGATGATTTGGCCTATTAGCGGGCCTATTACCTCGGAATTTGGCTGGCGTACCCATCCTATTTTTGGTACAGCCAGATTCCATAGCGGACTGGATATTGGCGGGGATTATGGCATGCCTATTTATGCTGCGGCCAGTGGCACAGTTATTTATGCTGGCTGGATTAGCGGTTATGGCAATGCGGTAATTATTGACCACGGTGGTGGTGTAACAACCCTTTATGGCCATAATGATTCCCTGAATGTCAGCGAAGGTGAAAATGTAGCTCAGGGACAGGTTATAGCCATGTGTGGCTCTACTGGTAATTCTACCGGGCCTCATTGCCATTTTGAGGTACGAGAAAATGGTGAGCCTGTTAGTCCTTATGGTTATTTGTAATTTCCTATGTGCCTGTAGATGATGGGATATATCCTCGTTTATAGGTGGGTGAACAAAAGAGGTTTTTCATAATGAAGAAAATAATTATTACAGCTCTGACAACTGTAGCTGCTATGGTGGTGGCTGCATTTATGGGACTGTATATGCTGCTGGGCGGTAGCTTGGAAAATGTAGCTCAGACGGTTAGATTGATTAGTACCATGAGCTTTGTAAAATCTCAATATGTAGATGATGTACCTTTGGTACAGCTGGTGGATGGTGCCATTGATGGCATGGTTAAATCCCTGGGAGATAAGCACTCCCTCTATATGGATGATGAAAATTTCAAGGCCTTTATGCAGCAGACTGAGGGCAGCTTTGGGGGCGTAGGTATTGTCATGGGCTTTCCCAAGGATGGAACCTGTCAGGTTATGTCTGTAATAGAGGATACCCCTAGCGCTCAGGCAGGGATTCAGCCTAAGGATGAAATCATCAAGATTGATGGGGCTGATGTTAGCAATATGCAGCCAGATGAAATGGCAGCCAAGGTACGGGGAGATGAAGGTACTCAGGTGGTGCTGACAGTGCGTCGTCAGGGCCAGGAGGATTTTGATGTTACCTTGACCAGGGCGATTATACCTTTGACTACAGCCAAGGGCACAATAATTGATGGTACTAATATTGGCTATATCCGCATAGCTTCCTTTAGCGAGAATACAGGCAAGGAATTTGCCAAGGAGCTGGCAGCTCTCAAAGAGCAGAATATGGGTGGCCTGATTGTGGATTTGCGGGCTAATCCAGGGGGATTGATTACCTCCTGTGTAGAGATTGCAGACCAGCTGATTCCTGCTGGGGAGATTGTGTCAATGACAGATAAAGGGGGCCACAAGACTATTTACGAGTCTCAGCTGGAGTCCTTTGACTATCCATTGGTTATTCTTATTGATGGAAACAGCGCTAGTGCTTCGGAGATTTTGGCCGGGGCTGTACAGGATCGCCAGTGCGGCACTATTGTGGGCACCAAATCCTATGGCAAGGGATCTGTGCAGACTATGCTGCCTTTGAATCATGGTGATGGACTGAAACTGACAGTGGCTAGATATTATACCCCATCAGGCCGCAGTATTGATGGAACTGGCATCCAGCCAGATGTGGAGGTAGCATTGCCAGAAAATGCAACTCGTGATATGCAGCTGTTGAAAGCTATTGATGTAATGAAGGAAAAGCTAGGGCAGTAAATTCTGATTTGCCGAATTGCTTATCTCCTAAAATATTGTAAATAAAAGTCGTTATGTCAGCGGTTTCTGAAATACAGCCTGCGGTCATAACGACTTTTGCTCTGTACGACTTAATGGCCCTATCTGATGGTTTATCCTTACGCAGTAATACCGCTTGTCGCTGGGCCAATTCATAGAGGCCGTAATGATAGAGATAGCCACCGGGGCCACTTTTGCTGCGCAAAAGCAGAAGTCTCCCGACGCAAAAGTGTCATGCCCCTCCGGCTGTTGCCGAATCATCGAGATTTATCAATGCTATGTTCTTCTGATACAGCTTGCGGTCATAACGACTTTTGCTCTGTCCGACTTAATGGCCCTATCTGAGGGATTA
>OQVS01002931.1_pt1 | contig 10541 bp, 9 predicted proteins | sample 1691601 | NCBI WGS metagenome assembly OQVS01 (sample SAMN03418268, study PRJEB22391) | human gut metagenome | biome: human-gut; feature: organic feature; material: feces | host: Homo sapiens | place: Tanzania | collected 2013-01 | reverse complement strand
GCTTTCACGCCCAGCTTTTCGGCAATGGCCTTGCCCACTTCCACGTCATAGCCCACCAATGCGCCTGTGTCATCGTGGAAGGACCAGGGGGCCCAGTTGCCCTCCAGGGCAATGACCAGCTCCCCTTTGCTCTGGATCTGGGCCAGCCGGTCGGCGGCGGCCTCTTCCTTCTTGCCGCAGCCGGCAAAGACCTCCTCGCCGATGCTCGTGACGCTGTCGGGGATGCTGACCTTTCTCAGCCCATCGCATTTGAAGAAGGCGTTGTCGCCTATGCTCGTCACGCCCTCGGGGATATCTATGCGCTTAAAGCGGCTGCAATAATGAAAGGCGCTGTCACCGATGCTGGTCACGCTCTCGGGGATAGTGATGCTTTTCAGCTCCTCACAGCCCGCGAAGGCTCCCTCGCCGATGCTCGTCACACCCTCGGGAATTTCCGCGCTCTTGAGCGAGGCGCAATTTCTGAAGGCGTAGTCCTCAATGACGGTAAGACCCTTGGGAAGCTTGATTTTTGCAAGCTCCACGCAGTTTGAAAAGGCGCAGTTTCCGATGCTCATGACGCCCTCGGGGAGCTTGATTTTCCTGAGATGGGCGCAGTTTGCAAAGGCGCTGTCGCCGATGCTTGTCACAGCCTCGGGTATTTTCATGCGCCGGAGATTTGTGCAGCCCATGAACGCGCCCGCGCCTATGCTCGTGACCGTGTCGGGAAGCGTGATTTTCTCAAGCCAAGAGCAGTTATGAAATGCGCCGGCGGCAATGCTCGTCACGCCAGCGGGGACGGTGAAGTCCATCTCACCGATCTTGCCCCAGTAATCCTCGAATACTCCGTCTGTTATTCTGTATTCCACAAAATCATCTCCTGTCATGAAGCGAATATTAAGATTATAATATCGCCTGCCGCGCTTGTCATATTTGAACATATGACAGCTTCAAAATCCGTTTATTACTGTGTAAATTATATGCCAATTATCATGGCATGTCAACGATAGTGGGCGAATTAACAAGCCGCCTCAGGCAGGGATGATAATTCAGAAGTTTTCAAAAAAGCTCCTGAATAAGCACGGGGAGAGTGCAATTATATAGATTGCCGACAGCTTTGTCTACAGGCTCAATTTAATATTTATAAAAAATAAAAAACCTGCAATTCATAAGAATTGCAGGCTTATGGTGGACGATACAAGACTCGAACTTGTGATAAAACCACTAAAACTATTGAAAAATCAGTGCTTTTTTAAATTGTCGTATTTTTTGTCGTATTTTTTGTGATTGCGGCCTCGAATGCTGCATCTATTTTCTTGTCAGCTTCTATGCGACTTTCGGTGAAAACATGCGTGTAAACTTTTTTCATAACGTCGTCTGTTTTCCAGCCGCCGCGCTGTTGCATAACAGGATCGGGGATACGCATATCGGCCATCAAGGAGGCGTTAAGATGCCGCTACGGTATAATAAAGACAAACGGGAAAAGCCTGTATTTTCAATGGGTTTGAGCGTTTGTCGCAGTCACTTCAATTCCTTTTCCAACATTGAAACTGACGCGAAAATCTGAAAATAAAGGAGGCTGTAAAGGAAAGAACAAATTGAATATGTGCGGTCATGCCATGGCTGCTACTGCCTAAGGGCGTTTCGTCTAACCGGATGGAGCGCCCTTTCGCTATATATAAACGACCGAGGAAAGGAGGATCAGGATGGCCGTATTTAGAGTTGAAAAGACAAAGGACTTTACGATCATGTGCAATCACCACTTGCGCAACAGGAAACTATCGCTGAAAGCAAAAGGGCTCCTGTCCCTCATGCTTTCGCTGCCGGAGGATTGGGACTATACGACCAAAGGATTGGCCCATATCTGCAAGGACGGCATAGACGCCATATCCACGGCTCTAAAAGAGCTGGAACAGCAGGGATACCTCACAAGGGAGCGTATCAGGCTGCCAAACGGACGGCTCGGAGATATTGAGTACACGATCCACGAGCAGCCCGTAACCCTTGATATACCGCCGAATTCACCTAAACGGGAAAATCCAAGACAGGTAAATCCAGGACAGGCTTTTCCAGAACAGGTAAAACCTGAACAGGAAAACCACGCCCAATTAAATACTAATAGACCAAAAACAGAAAAAGAAAATACGGATATATCAAGTACGCATCAATCAATCTATCCTAAAGCGGGAGAAAGAAAATATAACTCAGAAACACAGGATCGGATGGATTGGATGGATGAGGCAAACGCTTACCGTGATCTCATTATGACGAACATCGAGTATGACATTCTCTGCGAGCGTTACGGCGAGGAACGCATGGACGAGGTCGTGGAGCTCATGCTGGAAGCCGTGATCTCAAAAAGACCATATATCCGTATTGCCGGTGACGAGTTCCCCCGTGAGATCGTCAAGAGTCGTCTGCTTAAAGTAGGTCCCATGCACGTTGAGTATGTGTTCGACTGTATCGACAGGAACACAACCAAGGTCGGGAATATCAAGGCTTACCTGCTGACGGCTCTTTTTAATTCTCCGGCTACGATGGACAGCTATTACAGGGCGGAAGTCAATCACGACCTGTACGGCACTTAGCGCCGCAAGGCGCTGAAAAATATGAATTCGAGGAAGGAGGTGCGCTGTATGAAAAGTAAAGCCGCAAGAAAGCCATGCCCGGCGTAACCAAGGAGCAGATCAGGCAGGCGCGGGAGGCGGATCTGTTTGCCTATCTGGAACGGCACGAACGCGGCGTATTGAAGCGTGACGGACCCAACTACCGGCACAGAGAACATGACAGCCTTGTCTATGTCACAGCAAAGAATTACTGGTACTGGAACAGCCGCGGAAAACGGATTAACGCTCTTGATTATCTCATGGAGATTCGGGGATACGGCCTTGTGGAAGCGGTAAACGCTCTGGCAGGACCGGCAATGCAGTATTCTTTCCCTTCCAGGTCCTATCAGGATCACGCTGCGGCAAGGCAGGCAAGGAAGCCTGACCGCTGCTATCTGCCCTGGCAGAAGAAATGTGCGACTTCGTATGTGTCCTATCTGCAAAAGCGCGGGATCAGCACAGCCGTGATCAAACGCTGCACACAGCTCGGCATTCTCTACGAGGGCTCCTACAAGAAAAAGGAGCCGGACGGCAACGCGACATATATCCCGGTCTGTGTGTTTGTCGGTAAGGATGAACACGGAACGGCAAAGTTTGCCTGTATGCGCGGTATTCATTCCGACCTGCGAAAAGACGCCTACGGCAGCGACAAAGAATACAGCTTTTGTCTGCCTCCCCATCGAGCAGGCAGCCGCCATGTCGCCGTGTTTGAGGCGCCCATAGACGCGCTCTCTCACGCAACCTTGCAGGAAATGGACGGCTGGAAATGGGACGGCTACCGGCTTTCGCTGGGCGGCACTTCCCATGTTGCGCTGTTTGCATTTCTGGAAAGGCACCCAAAGATCCGGCATGTAGATCTGTATATGGACAGCGACTATGCGGGGCTGAAAAACGCCCGGAAGATCAAAGATATGCTGCGGGCCGATCCGCGTTTTAAGCATATCCGTGTCGGCATCCACCCGCCCCGTCAGGGCAAGGACTACAACGAACTGCTGCAAATCAAAAAACAGGAACGTCACCGTTTGCCAGAACGCCGCCTTGAAAAACAGGTGGCTATTTCAATTTAAGGAGGATGATACCAGATGAAAAAAGAAAAAACGGCACTGCAAATGATCGCCGGAGCTGCCCGATGCCCGGAGTATGGCCCCGCAATGGTAAAGGCGCTGATGAAAAAGCTGGACATGAACGAGAAAGGCTTTGCGCTTTTAATGAATGTCACACCCACTACGGTCCGGCTCTGGACCTCCGGCGCAGTCCATCCCTGCGGGACGGCCAAGCGCCTTATGCAGATCTATGATACCGGCCCGGAGATCGTCAGCATTATCGCCGGAGAAAAGGAGGACGTAAATGCCACCTGAACTGCATGAGGACTTCGGCGAAAAAATCGGCGGTGCGAAGAAAGACCTCTGGAAAGATCGGGGGCTATATACCGATGACCTGGACGGAATGAATGAGCGCGAAGCCGAAAAGTACGTCAAAAAGGATAATGTCTGGAAAAAACCGGACTATCAGGCCATGCTTGACGAGGGTATCCCTCTGGGCGTGGTCTTTTTTATGAAAAAGGCGCGTGACAGCCTGAACGCCTCCCCGCAATACCCTTATCGGGATAATACCCCCGAAAAACGGCTTGACCGGCAAAAGCAGTACGTTGAAACCGTGCGTGAGCTGCAGGCCGTTGTCGAAGGCGTCCGAACTGTTGAGGATGTCATGCAGGTCTGCGACCGCTTTTTCCTGGATAACGGTTATCTGGAAAAAAGGCATGGTTACGGAAGCACACCGGCGTATCAGGGCACGAAAAAAGGCTCTGACAATCCTGTCATTACAAATAAGCTCTTTCGGGCTTTGCGGGTCCACTCCCCGGCAGAGTTTGAACGGGATTATACAAGGCAGGCTCAGAAGGAGCAATTCGGCGTTGCGAAGGATCAAAAGGTGCCGCGCGGCTATGAGCTTCACCTCTACGACGGCAAGGGATATTCCCGCAATAGGGACTGGAAGGAAGGCACCTACTATGTCACAAAAAGCTATTCCATTTTGCAGGACAACCTGCCCACCCGTGAGGCTGCCCTTCGCTGGGCGCAGGAGCACGCCAAAGGCCGCGGCAAAAGCGGTAAGCAGCGTTTCGTCCCGCCCCAGCTCGAACACATCACCCGAACCGGACCGGACTACCGAAACGGCCAGGAAATCGTCGGGCAGCACTACCTTGATACCTTTGGATTCCGCGGCGGCGAGTTTGGTAACTGGCTCAATCAGAATGACCGGCAAGCGTCCCTAAACATGGGCTTTGAGGCTTTGAAGGATCTGGCGGCTGCGCTTCACGTTTCGGATAAGGACATTGCCTATCAGGGAACTCTTGCGATTGCCTTCGGCGCCAGAGGCAGCGGTAACGCTGCGGCGCATTATGAACCGCTACGCAAGGTCATCAACCTTACCAAAATGCACGGAGCCGGATCGCTGGCTCACGAATGGTGGCACGGTCTGGACGATTACCTAGGCGGCAAGATGGGCGCGAAGGGCTTTTTATCGGATAACGCGCACCTCTATCCTCCTATGAAAAAGCTGATCGACGCCATGAAGTTCAAGGCAGAAACGCCGGAGCAGGCGGCCAAGCGTGCGGAGGTACAAAACGCAAGGCTTGTAAAGCAGGCCGAAGCCTGGGCGGATTCCGCTATGAAATACGCCGTGGACCGCTACGGTGACGACGCCGTAAAGGAGCAGTATGCTTCTCTGAAAGCGGCCTTTGTTTCCGGCGAGCCCGGCAGCGTGGATAAGCTAAGCGACCTGAAAAAGACGATCAGCGGCCATGTGATCCCGAAAAGCGAGCGCGACCAGCTTCATAATTACGAGCGTATCATGCGCGAGATCAAGGAGAACCTGCAGCCCACGCCCGGCAAGACGCCGACGGACTACTACCGCAATTCCAAGAAGATGGGCGAAAACTGCGAGCGTGACGGCGGCTATTGGGAAAGTAATGTAGAGATGACGGCGCGGGCGTTTGCGTGCTACGTCAAGGATCGTCTGCCTTATCAATCGGACTATCTCGTGGGTCATGCGGAAAGCTGCGTGACCATTGCCTTTGATAAATCCGGTCATTCCGAAGTGATACGGGCTTATCCCCAGGGCGAAGAACGAAGGGCGATCAACGCTGCCTTTGACGAGATTGTGGCGGATTTGAAGCTGGAGCGTATCTTCACCCACACGGCGGAGATCACCGCTTTGGAAGCCTCCGCTATCCCACTGAAAGATGTCGCGCAGCTTTCTCTTTTCGGGTCGGACAAACCTTCCGTGATCGGGCAGCTTGCGTCTGCAAAGGCGGCGGAAAAAGCGGCTCCTACTCCTAAAAAGACACATGAGCCGGAACGATAACATACAGGAGGTAACGAGTGAGAAAAGAAGATTTTTACGATGTTTTTGAGTATGGCGATCGATTAGAACCCGGTGTAGAACTCAAAATTGAGCACAGTATCACGATGGAATACGACACGCCGGATCTGACGCCTTTTACCAACAGCGACGTAAAGGAGCTGGAAAGCCTGCGGAAAATCAGTGCGGGAACGGAGCAAAAAATCTTTGACAGCTTGAAAGAACCGCTGTCGAAGTGGGAACGGCAGGCGGCACTTACAAAACTGCTGGATCGGGCTATTCAATATCTGAAAATGCCTGAGGTTGAACACACGTCTAATCAATGGATGCATGATGACAGATCTGACCGCGATAAAATCAGCAACAGGGTCTATCAAATGTCGGTGTCTGTTTACGAGGATTATAAATACGACCGGCAAACGCGGGAGCGTATTCCGACGGCGTGGTATGTAACCTGGAATGTGGGCGTGCATACCCCAAAACAAGGCTGGGGAAAAGCTATTGCCGGGCAACGGCAGAAACGCTACACGGATAAAGAGGCTGCCTTGAAATATATTGAGGGCAGGAAAAAGGCGTATGTACACCTCTTTACGGAGGTATCCCCGCCCATTCCGCAGGAGTACGCAGAGCATTTCAAGGTGAACGGCGTACTGCTCCCAGGCTATACCATCGAGGGGCAGGAACCGATCACCACCAACCGCACCGCCATTGAGGTTTTGAATGAACTCTCAGGCGGTGCTTTTGCATTACAGGATAAAAAGCCGTCCGTGCTGGGAAAGCTGGCGGCAAGCAAGGAAGATATGAAAAAAGCTCCATCAGGTGGAGCAAAGAAAAAGGAGGAACCTGCACTATGAAAGTTTTAATGGTCGAGCCCGGTAAGGTGCCGTATGAAACAGAGATCGAGGGCGGTTTGGAATCGCTGCAAGAGGCTGTCGGCGGCAGCATTCAGGCTGTATATCCGTATGACGATCCGGTCGCCCTGATCTGCAACGAGGAAGGCAAGCTCATGGGGCTGCCCTTAAACCGCTCGCTTACCGATGAAAACGGAGAAATCTACGACATCATCGCGGGCAACTTTATCCTTACGGGACTTTCGGAGGATAATTTCGGAGATTTATCGCCGGAGCTTATGGAGAAATTCAGTGAACAGTTCAAGCACCCGGAAGAATTCGTCCGTATCGCCGGGAAGATTCTCGGTGTCAAGCAGCCTGTTCCCGGAGAAAGCGAGCCTAAGAAGTCTCATTCGGGGCCGGAATTATGATGCAGCTTGCCATTCAGGAACCGTATATGCTCATGGTCCAGCCGGACGATTTCTTTATCAGCCCCCGGCGGCTGGACGAGAATTTCGGAACAATGGTCTGCTTTCACAGGCGCTACGATCTGGGCGACGAGCATAATTACGGCGATAACGAGGATTTTCTGAAAGATCTGTATCTGAAAACAGTTGGAAACAGCGAAAAAGGCGAGGAAAAGTACGACCGTCTGTTAGATCGGCTATCCAAACAGCCGGATACCCCCTTTGGAACAAGGGAGTATGCCCGCGCTGTCGATCAGGCGCTTATGGCGGAGATCAAAAAGGAATATATCGTGCTTCCTCTCTATCTCTACGATCATAGTGTCCTTGCTATGAGTACGGACAGCTTTGTCGGCCGCGCCGTCCATGCCGAATGGGACAGCGGGCAGGTCGGTTGGATCTATGTTTCCAAAGCGGATATACGGGAGGAATACCAGATTGACCGGATCACGCCCTCTGTCAGAGAGCAGGCTGAAAACCGGCTGAAGGATGAAGTCAAGATATATGACGCCTACTTACGCGGCGAGTGCTACGGCTATGAGCTCTACAAAAACGGCGAGCTCACCGATAGCTGCTGGGGCTTTATCGGGAGCTTGGATGAAGCATGCAAAGATATTGCGGAATACCTTCCCGACGAGTGCAAAGGCTTGACCGAAAAGCTCACAGAGGTAAACGATCCGGCGTCTATGGTGAAAACCCTGTTAAAACACGCCCGTATCCAGGTAGAGCAGGCGGCAAAGGATATGGAGCATAAGCCGCGCGAGCAGGTATTGGGCGCGGAATTGTAACACCATCAATAATCGGAAAGGAGGAATATCTTGCAGGAAGAAATTGAACAAAGAACGGTATCCGTAACCATCCAGGCGGCCAAACTGTCCGGACGTGTTCTGAAAGCAGCGATTGCCGCCGCTCTCCGAAAAATGGAACAGGAACGAAACACGCCGAAGGTCGGACGCAACACCATGAAGCGCCTTGCCGGACTGGACGGCGGTACAAATACGATAGAGGTGTCCGGGCGTATCCGCTCTTTTGAACGATACGCAAGAAAACACCAGGTACGCTATCACATTGAAAAGGAAACGGGGGTCACCCCTCCCCGCTGGACGGTGTATTTCAAAGCAAATCAGGCGGATGCTCTGACGGCAGCCTTTAAGGAATATACGAAAAAGGATCTCTCCCGTGAGAGCTGTCCGTCCATGCTGGCAAAACTCCACAAATTCAGGGAGCTGGCACAGGCACTTGGCAAGGATCGCGTAAAGAACAAGGAGCATGGAGGACCGGAACGATGAATATAGGCGATACATTAAAAAAGTATGTGCTGCCGAACCTTCCTTATCTTCTGTTCCTATGGGTATTTGCCAAGCTGGGCGAGACCGTAAGACTTGCCCCCGGCGCCGACGCTTCTATGAAAATGCTGGGGCTCTCCGAGGGCTTCTCCCTTGCTTTCGGTCACTTTCTCCCGACTGCTGGGATTGACCTTCTGATCGGTCTTTGCGGTATGGCGGCGGTTCGACTTGCGGTATATATCAAAGGCAAGGACGCCAAAAAGTACCGAAAAAATGTGGAATACGGAAGCGCCCGCTGGGGCACCAAAACTGATATTGCCCCCTTTATGGACCCAAAGCCGGAGAATAACATCATTCTTACGCAGTCCGAAGGGCTTATGATGTCCGGCAGACCAAAGCAGCCGAAGTATGCAAGGAATAAAAATATTCTTGTGATCGGCGGCTCAGGTTCCGGTAAGACACGCTTTTTTGTGAAGCCGAACCTTATGCAGATGCACAGTAGCTATGTTGTAACAGACCCAAAGGGTACGGTGCTGGTGGAATGCGGAAAGCTCCTGCAAAGAGGCGCGCCGAAGCTGGATAAGGACGGAAAACTGGTGCGGGACAAGCGCGGGAAGATCGTCTATGAGCCGTATAAGATTCGGGTGTTCAATACGATCAATTTCTCTAAATCCATGCACTTCAATCCCTTTGCCTATATCCACGATGAGAAAGATATTTTGAAAATCGTTACCACCCTGATCGCCAACACAAAGGGCGAAGGCAAGGCGGGTGACGATTTCTGGGTGAAGGCGGAAACGCTGCTTTATACGGCTCTGATCGGCTACATCTACTACGAGGCCCCGAAAAACGAGCAGAACTTTGCCACGCTGGTAGAAATGCTGAATGCTATGGAAGTACGCGAGGACGACGAGAGTTTCAAAAATGCGGTGGACTTGCTCTTTGACGCGCTGGAGCAGAAGGACCCGGATCATTTCGCACTCAGGCAGTACAAGAAATTCAAACTGGCTGCGGGCAAGACCGCAAAAAGTATCCTTATTTCTTGTGCCTCTCGCCTTGCTCCCTTTGACATTAAAGAGGTCCGGGAGATCACCATGTACGATGAACTGGACCTGGATATGCTGGGTGACGAGCGGACGGCGCTGTTCCTGATTATGTCGGATACGGACAGCACCTTTGCTTTCCTTATCAGTCTGATTTACTCGATCCTGTTCAATCGTCTTTGCGAGCGGGCGGACGACGTGTATGGCGGGAGGCTTCCGATCCATGTGCGCTGTCTGATTGACGAAGCGGCCAATATCGGGCAGATCCCGAACCTGGAACGCCTGATGGCTACCATCCGTTCAAGGGAAATCTCCGCGTGCCTTGTCTTGCAGGCACAGAGCCAGCTCAAAGCCTTGTATAAGGACAACATGGACACGATCATCGGCAACTGCGACGCCAGTCTGTTTTTGGGCGGCAAGGAGGAAACCACGCTGAAAAGCTGGAACTCGCTGCTCGGAAAAGAAACTATCGACCTGTATAACACCAGCGTCACGAAGGGCACGCAGGAGAGCCACGGACAGAATTTTCAAAAGCTCGGCAAAGATCTCATGTCAATGGATGAGATTGCTGTAATGGACGGCAGCAAGTGCCTTTTGCAGATACGCGGCGTGCGTCCTTTCTTATCAAAGAAATATGATATTACCAAGCACCCGAACTATAAGTATCTGTCAGACCATAACCCGAAAAACGCTTTTGACATGGAAAAATGCTTTCAGGCTGATTGGCGCGCTGTTTATGATTTTTTTAATGTGGCTTGTCTTTAAACTGATAAAACATTTTGTAAAAAAAATCTCTGCCGGAAAAATTCAGCAACAATATATTCTTGTGATTACAAAAACGATTTCCTATATTTTTTATGTGCTTGTCGTAATGTACGTTTTAAGTCTTTTTGGCGTAAAACTTGGCGCAATCTGGGGAGCTGCGGGAATTGCGGGAATTGCGGTTGGTTTCGCGGCCCAGACTTCTGTGAAGATC
>OQVS01002930.1_pt1 | contig 10541 bp, 9 predicted proteins | sample 1691601 | NCBI WGS metagenome assembly OQVS01 (sample SAMN03418268, study PRJEB22391) | human gut metagenome | biome: human-gut; feature: organic feature; material: feces | host: Homo sapiens | place: Tanzania | collected 2013-01 | reverse complement strand
CTTGCGCCGATGGTACTGCAATGCAATGCGGGAGAGTAGGTAGCCGCCTCCTTTTATAAGAAACCTCAGTTATCTTTTGATAATTGAGGTTTTTTTTGTATCTTTGCATCCATACTTTGTCACATTTTGATCTTTGATTCGTTCTAATCTTTGGTTCATTCTGTATATGAGTGATGTCCGTTCTTTGGTGTATCTCTTTTAGGGGTTACACCGATCTTTGTGACATTTCAATTTTGAAATTATATATTTGTTATTCATTCTATGTGATTATGCTCTATTTTTTGAAATCTTCCTGGATTTGGCTGAAGCGATGTACTCATTGTCGCGGTTTTGGTGTTCAGTCTCCTTCGGCGTATCGGTTTATCCGTTACGTCATAAATGAGCATTATCCTTATTATGCTTATGAAGAATTGAAGGAGCATATGAATATGTTGTCCAAACATCAACATAAGTTGGGGAGGCTGTTCTTTCGTTTAGCTAATTTTTGGCAGCCAGATTTCTGTTACTGTGATCAACCTCAGTTTTTGAAGTATGCTCAGGCCGGATCTCATCGTATGAAGTCAGGTGCGATTTCTGAATTCTTGGAAAAAAGTGCATTTCGTTGCGTTCCTAACACGGACCGCATACTGATTTGGGTTGACCTGGAATATGCAGCTGATGTGCTTGATGAATTGTTGACCAAATGCACATCTCAAACCTTGTTGGTAGTTAATGGTATTAACAATAAGAATCATGCTTTGTGGAAAAAACTTCAGGCTGATGTACATGTCGGTATTACTTACCATCTATATTATTGTGGCATTGTGTTTTTTGATAAGTCCGTTTACAAGCAGCATTATGAGGTGAATTTTTGATTATTGTGGGCAAATATGGATAAAATAATGTAATAATTGCAGTATTCTTCTGTTTTATTAAGAAAAAATGCTCCAAATGCTTGCAGATAAAATATATTTTATTACTTTTGCACGCAAATATAAATCTAAAAAAAGACAGCTATGTATTGGACACTTGAATTAGCTTCGAAGCTTGAAGATGCACCATGGCCTGCTACAAAGGAAGAGTTGATAGATTATGCAACTCGTTCGGGTGCGCCTCTGGAGGTTCTGGAGAATTTGCAGGAGATAGAAGATGAGGGTGATGTCTATGAAAGCATTGAGGACATTTGGCCCGATTATCGTTTGCACTTTGTACTATCTTGTGTTTCCCGTATATAATATATATATTAAATAGGTATATAAGACATGTTGTTACTATAAAAAGGTAATCTTTTTTTAGTGTGGTTATTATTATTCAGTTTGCCTTATAATGATATGTGATAAATCGAATATTGCCTATATACAATAAAAATCGTATTATTTCGTTATTTAATTGTGTTGAAACGTCTCATTATATTATACGTCCTGTTGCTGGGTGTTCTGTCTGTGAATGCTCAGTACGATCCTTCGTTTAGTCATTATTTCGATATGGAGCCTTCTTTTAATCCAGCTTCAGTTGGAAAACAGGCTAAATTGAACGTAACGGGCGCTTATGCCATAGACCTGGCAGGTTATGAACACAACCCACGAACAATGTATGTATCGGCTGACATGCCTTTTTATCTTTTGAAAAACTATCATGGCGTTGGTCTTCAACTGATGAACGATCAGATAGGCCTTTTCACCCATCAGCGCCTGGCAGCCCAATATGCCTTCAAGCGAAGACTTTTTGGTGGAATGTTGAGTGCAGGTATACAGGCAGGTTTTATCTCTGAAAGTTTCGATGGAAGCAAGGTGGATGTAGAGGAAGGCAACGACCCTGCTTTACCGAAGACTAATGTAAATGGAAATTCTGTTGATATTGGTGCAGGTGTTTACTATATGCATGGCGCTTGGTACGTAGGCGTTTCTGCCCAGCACCTCACTTCTCCCAAGATAGAGTTAGGTGAAACCAATGAAATAGACATCTCTCCTGTATATTATTTGACTGGAGGATACAATATTAAGTTGAGAAATCCGTTTTTATCAGTGAAGCCTTCTGCTCTTGTGAAGTATGACGGAGTAGCTTGGCGAGGAGATGTTAGTTGTCGTCTGGTGTATACTCATGAGAAGAAGATGCTCTATGGAGGCGTCTCTTATAGTCCCACCAATTCTGTGACCGGCCTCATAGGTGGCCGTTTTCATGGTGTTGTGTTAGGTTATAGCTATGAGTTCTATACTTCAGCCATCTCACCAGGTAATGGTAGCCACGAACTCTTTGTAGGTTATCAGACCGATATCAATCTTGTTAAAAAAGGAAGAAACAAGCACAAAAGCGTAAGAATATTATAAGCAAACATGAATATGAAGAAATGTATATTATCCCTCTGTTCGGCAGTAGCTCTCTTGGCATTAACTGGATGCTTTGGAGCCAAGTCAGCCTCGGTCTCCGGTAGAGGCGGTGAGGTAGTGGGCGTCGGTGGAAGGAATTTTGCAGAACCAGCACCTTATGGAATGGTAAAAATCAATCGAGGATTCCTGAAAATGGGATTAGAAACTGAAGATTCGCTGTGGGGAGAGAAAACACCTCGCAAGGAGGTTTCTGTAGATGGTTTCTGGATGGATGATACCGAAATCACAAATTCAGAGTACAAGCAGTTTGTATCCTATGTGAGGGATTCTATTCTTCGTACCCGTTTGGCAGATCCCGCCTATGGTGGTGATGAAACCTATATGATTACTGAGGACAAGCAGGGTAATCCTGTAACTCCGCGTGTCAACTGGAAGAAACAACTTCCCAAGAAACCTAACGAAGATGAGCAGCGGGCGATAGAAAGTCTTTATGCTGTCAATCCTGTTACGGGGGAGAAATTGATAGACTGGCGCCAGTTGAACTATAAATATGAGATTTATGACTATACAGCTGCGGCTTTGCGTCGCAACCGTATCAATCCACAGGAGCGAAACCTGAATACAGATATCAATATTGATCCAAACGAGGTGGTGATGATATCCAAGGATACAGCTTATGTGGATGATGAAGGAAAAATCGTCAGTGAAACCATTAACCGTCAGTTGTCGGGTCCTTGGGATTTCCTCAATACCTACATTGTTAATGTATATCCCGATACTACTTGTTGGGTCAACGATTTCAGAAACTCAGACAATGAGACTTATCTGAGAAGCTATTTCAGCAATCCAGCTTATAACGACTATCCCGTAGTAGGTGTTACCTGGGAACAGGCCAATGCCTTCTGTGCATGGCGTACAGATTATCTGCTGAAAGGCTTAGGCCCTGAGGCAAGGTTCGTTCAGCGTTACCGTCTCCCTACTGAGGCAGAGTGGGAGTTTGCCGCTCGAGGCAAGGATCAGAACGAGTTTCCATGGGACAACAAGGATGTAAAGAACGGCGATGGTTGTTTCTATGCCAACTTTAAACCCGATCGTGGTAACTACACCAAGGATGGCAATCTGATAACCAGCAAGGTGGCTATATATTCACCCAATTCCAATGGTTTGTATGATATGGCCGGTAATGTGGCAGAATGGACCAGCACAGTATTTACAGAGGCTGGAGTTGATGCAATGAACGACCTGAATCCTACTCTTGTCTACAATGCAGCCAAGGAAGATCCCTATCGTCTGAAAAAGAAGAGTGTACGCGGAGGGTCATGGAAAGATCCAGAGTCATTTATCCGTTCGGCATGGCGTTCTTGGGAATATCAGAATCAACCACGGTCATATATAGGATTCAGATGTGTGAGAAGTCTTGCTACCACATCGAGTGCTAAACAAAAAACAATAAAAACAAAGAAAAGGAGATAATAGCCATGGGCGAATATAGTAAATTCAATATCGTATACCGTCTGCAAAGATGGATGGACAGTGTGCCTGGTCAGACCTTTCTGAACTATGCTTACAGTTGGGGTGCTTCTGTCGTTATTGCTGGTGCGTTGTTTAAGTTGACCCACCTGCCTGGAGCTAATTTCATGATGTTCCTTGGTATGGGAACCGAGGTTGTGGTATTCTTTCTTTCCGCCTTCGACCGTCCTTTCGACAAGACTGCTGACGGGCGAGATATCCCTACTCATGTGACTGAGGAATATCTCGAGACAGGTAAGGTGACCTATGAAGAAGGACGTGTTGCTTCCTCTCAGGCTTCACCTGTTGGTAATGTTCAGCCTTCTGTCGTTGTCGTAGGCAATCCTCAGGCCTCTTCTTCTGCATCAACTATCAGTATGGCAGATCCTGAGGTAAGTGATTCTCTCGAGAAGCCTGTTCAGACTGTGGCCTGTGGCAGTGATGATAGCACGCAGCAGTCTGTAGCCAATGGTGTCTGGATAGGAAGTCAACAGAATACTACTCCCGAGATGGTCGAGGCTCAAAGCAACTATGTGGAAGAGTTGAAGAAGTTGGTAGAAACCTTGGAGAAGGTGAATGAGCAGAGTACTCGACTTACTCGTGACAGCGAGGAGATGGAGAATCTGAACCGTACTCTTACCGGTATCAGTAAGGTTTATGAAATGCAGTTGAAGGGTGCCAGTCAGCAAATTGGCACTATCGACCAGATAAATGAGCAGAGTCGCAAGATGGCTCAGCAGATAGAGCAACTCAACAAGATCTATACTCGTATGATTGAGGCGATGACTGTCAATATGAGGGCAGCCGCACCCCATGTGAGTGAAGATTAAAAAGCATAGAGATTCGAACTCTCTCTCTACTGACGAAGAGGGAGAAAACAAGTGAAATAAGCAAATTAAAGAATGGCAATAAAGAAAAGACCTATATCGCCTCGCCAGAAGATGATCAACCTGATGTATCTCGTCTTGATGGCTATGCTGGCATTGAACATCTCTACCGAGGTGCTCAATGGATTTTCTATAGTAGAGGAGAGTCTGAACCGTACAACAGCCAACTCTTCTGCCGAGAATGCAGCCTTATATAGTAATTTTGCTGATCAGATGAAGCAGAATCCTGCCAAGGTAAAGGCATGGTTTGAGAAGGCGACACAGGTTAAGGAAATGAGCGATTCGCTCTACAACTTTGCCCAGCAGCTGAAGGAAGCCATCGTGCGTGAAGCTGATGGAAGCGATGGAGATGTATTGCATATAGAGAATAAGGATAATCTTGAGGCGGCAGGGATAGTGATGCTGGCTCCTGGTTCTGGTAAGGGTGGCAAATTATATCGTGCCATCAACAGCTATCGTGATCGTATATTGATGATGGTCACCGATGAGCATCAGAAGAAAATCATCCAGAGCAATCTTTCTACCCGTGTGCCTAAGGATGCAAAGAATTTGGGCAAGAACTGGCAGGAGTACATGTTTGAGAATATGCCCGTGGCAGCAGCCGTTACTTTGTTGTCTAAGTTACAGAGCGATGTTCGTTATGCCGAGGGTGAAGTGTTGCATACCTTGGTTTCCAATATCGACATGAAAGATATAAGAGTCAACAAGCTTGACGCCTTTGTTATTCCCGAGAAGACAACTCTTTATCCTGGCGAGCGTTTCAATGCCAACATCGTGATGGCCGCAGTAGATACAACTCAGCAGCCTGAGATCTATGTCAATGGAGTGAGAGTGAACACTGCTCATGGTCAGTATTCGTTCACAGCAGGTGGAGTTGGTGAGCACCAGTTTGGTGGCTATATCCTGATGCAGAATGCCAGAGGCGATGTGATGCGTCGAAACTTCCTGCAGAAGTATACTGTAATTCCAGCACCTAATACTGCCACAGTGGCAGCAGATATGATGAATGTATTGTATGCAGGTTTCCATAATCCTGTCAGCATCAGTGTGCCAGGAGTTCCTGCCAATGCTGTATCTGCAACCATGACAGGTGGCTCGTTCATATCGAAGGGCAACGGACGTTTTGTGGCAGTACCATCAGCAGTGGGTAAGGACGTGACGATACATGTTACTGCCCGTGACAAGGGGCAGACGAGAACGATGCCTCCATTTGTATTCCATGTAAGGAAACTCCCCGATCCAACAGCTTACTTGGCTTTGGGTACCAACCGCTTCCGTGGTGGCGCCTTGTCGAAAGCTTCCCTGATGGGCGCTTCAGGTATTCATGCGGCAATTGATGACGGATTGTTGGATATTCCTTTCCGTGTATTGAGTTTTGAGACTGTTTTCTTCGACAATATGGGTAATGCAGTACCTTTGGCTTCGGCTGGAGCCAATTTCTCTGAGCGTCAGCGTGAGGAGTTCCGCAGACTGTCGAGAAACCGTCGTTTCTATATCTCTCACATCAAGGCTGTGGGGCCTGATGGAATTACCCGTAACCTCCCTGCAGCCATGGAGGTGATTGTGAGGTAGAGAAATGCAAAGAGTGAAGAATCTTATTGTTTAGAAATAAAGATATTATAATGAGAAAGATATTTTTGTTATTGATGCTTGCGGGGCTGACAATCGGTGCGAATGCCCAGCCAGAAGCTCGTAGACAGGCACAGCAGAAAGCCAAGCAGCAGTCGAATGCCAACAACATGACGACTCGTGCGCAGATAATGTTCCCTACATCGGCCACCATGGGCGACGATGTGGTATGGAGACGTGATATCTATCGTGAGCTCGACTTAAATGATGATGCCAATGCACCATTGTATTATCCTGTGGAGCCTGTCGGTGGTCAGATGAATCTCTTTACCTATATGTTCAAGTTGATGTTGAGCGGTCGTGTTCGTGCCTACCAGTATCGCTTGGATGGTCATGAGAGTTTCAACTACGAGGATCGTGTTGTGCCTAAGGCCTTCATGGATAATTATCACATCTATTATGAGCGTAAGAATGGAGCTTTGACCCTCGATGACAGCGATATTCCTTCTCGTGAGGTAAAGTCTTACTATGTGAAAGAAGCCACATACTACGACCAGCATACCGCCACATTCCATACCAAGGTAATCGCCTTGTGTCCTATTATGACACGTGAAGACGATTTTGGTGATGCCGGAACCAAGTATCCTCTCTTCTGGATGAAGTATTCTGACCTTGCCCCCTATCTCTCCAAGCAGCAGATAATGACGAGCAATCTCAATAATGCTGCCATGATGAGTATAGACGATTATTTTGTCAAGAACCAGTATAAGGGTAAGATATACAAGACGACCAATATGTTGGGTAAAACCTTGGCTCAATATTGTCCTACCGATTCAGCTCTGAGCAAGGAGCAGAAGAAGATAGAGTCTGAGCTGGCTGCCTTCGAGAAGAATATCTGGGGCGATCAGGCGCGCAAAGATTCTCTTGACAGTATTGCCAATGTCGACAAGAAGAATGCGAAGGGCGTGAAGGGTGTGAAGAAGAATCGCAGAAGCAGAACTTCTGGTTCTTCGTCAACAGTCAAGACCCGTCGTCAGCGCAGTTCCGGTTCGTCAGGATCCAGTACAGCCCGAGTTTCGGTTCGTCGTCAGCGTCATTAATAATAGCTTTATAATATAAGGTATGAAGAAAGTATTATCATTTATTGTATTGGCGGTTTCGCTCTTCTTTGCTAATCCTGCTCAGGCACAGATTAAGTTAGGTGTGAAGGGTGGCTTGAATGTCAGCAATTTGAAGTTGAATAACGATGTGTATGATGCTTCTAACAGGGCAGGATTCTTTATCGGTCCCATGGTTAAGGTAACGGTACCTATCACAGGATTGAGTTTCGATGTCGCAGCACTATATGATCAAAAGGATGCAAAGGTAAAAGTTGCAGACGATGTCGTTGGTGGGGCATATACTACGACTACCATAAAGCAGAAGTTTATTGACATCCCCGTTAATGTTCGTTATGTTTTCGGTCTTTGCAGTTTTGCAAATATTTTCCTCTTTGCTGGTCCGCAGTGGGGAATTAATGTTGGAAATAAGAATTTCAAATGGGATGAGTCCAGCAGCTATTCTTTGAAAAAGGCAAATTTCAGTGTGAATGTTGGTGCTGGTGTGACATTTTTTAGTCATCTACAGGCTTCTGTAAACTATAATATAGAATGTAATAAGTCTGGCAAAATGGATACAGGAAGTGTTGATTCCAATGGCAATCCTGTTGTTGTAAAGGGAAGAAACAACACTTGGCAGTTAGCTCTTGGTTATTGGTTCTAAGCATAGGAGATACATATTAAAATATATAAAAGCAGATACCTGATGTTGGGTATCTGCTTTTTTATTGTTACCTTTGCAGGGTATGAAGTATGTCGATGTCATATTGCCCTTGCCGCTACCTGGCATGTTTACCTATTCTGTCCCCGAAGGGATGGAAGGGTGTGTTGTTTTTGGTAAACGGGTGCTTGTGCCATTGGGCAAGAGCAAGAAGTACATTGCCATGGTGGTAAAGGTGCATCAGGAGAAGCCGTCCTTTAAGGTCAAGCCGATAGAGCAGGTGCTGGATGCTACTCCCACACTTCTCGACCGGCAGTACAGGTTATGGTCGTGGATATCCAACTATTATATGTCACCTTTGGGCGATGTATATAATGCCGCTATGCCTGCCGGCATGAAGTCTGCAGAGAAGTTCAAACCCAGGATGGAACTGTATGTGGAGCTTACGAGCAAATACCGCAACGAAGCTTCCCTGCATGTGGCTCTTAACATGTTGCAGCGTGCCCTGAAGCAATCTAAAGCCCTTACCACATTTCTCAGCCTTTCCCATTGGGACAGTCTTGAGAACGATACGCCTCGCGAAGGCATCAAGAAGGTCACCAAGGAAGAGCTGATGAATGAGGCTCATTGCACTTCTGCCATCGTCAAATCGCTCATCGACCGCGACATCCTCTTTACTTACGAGGAGGAGGTGGGGCGACTGAATACCTCAGGTGAGAGTCACTTCGAGCAGATCAAACCACTTTCCATAGCCCAGCAGGAAGCTTACAACAAGATTCTCCTTCAGATGATGAAGAAAAACGTGGTGCTTCTTCATGGCGTGACTTCGAGTGGCAAGACCGAGGTGTATATCCACCTCATCAAGCAGGCTCTTGACAATCACAAGCAGGTGCTTTATCTTCTGCCCGAGATAGCTCTCACGGTACAGATCATGGAACGTCTGCACAAAGTTTTTGGCGATCGTCTTGGCATTTATCATTCCAAATATAGCGATGCCGAACGAGTGGAGATATGGCAGAAACAGATGTCAGCTCATCCCTACGATGTTATTCTTGGGGCTCGAAGTGCAGTCTTTCTCCCTTTCCAGGATCTCGGACTTGTCATCATCGACGAGGAACACGAAACATCCTTTAAGCAACAAGACCCAGCCCCCCGCTATCATGCCCGCAGTGCTGCTATTGTGTTGGCAGGTATGTATCCCGACTGCAAGGTTCTTTTGGGTACAGCCACACCCTCTATGGAGAGTTATTACAATGCGCAGGAAGGCAAGTACGGATTGGTGGAACTCAAAACCCGATACAAGGACATACAGTTGCCCGAAATCCAGGTGGTGGATGTAAAGGATTTGCGGCATCGCAAGATGATGACTGGTGCCTACTCTCCTCAACTTTTAGCAGCCATACGCGAGGCTTTGTCGCATGGCGAACAGGCCATTCTGTTCCAGAATCGTCGTGGTTTTGCACCGATGGTGGAATGTAAGGTATGCGGATGGGTGCCTAAGTGCAAGAACTGCGATGTGTCGCTTACACTTCATAAGAATATCAACCTGCTCACCTGTCACTATTGCGGATATACTTATCCTGTGCCAGTGGAGTGCCCCAACTGTGGAAGTACAGAACTCATGGGGCGAGGTCTGGGTACCGAGCGCATCGAAGACCAACTGACGGATATCTTTCCCGAGGCTCGTATCGCCCGTATGGATTTGGACACCACCCGTACCCGCAATGCTTACGAGCGGCTGATAGATGATTTCTCGTCGGGTAAGACCAATCTGCTCATTGGCACCCAGATGATCTCCAAGGGACTGGATTTCGACAAGGTGAGTGTGGTGGGCATACTGAATGCCGATTCCATGCTCAATTATCCCGACTTCCGAGCCTACGAGCATGCCTTTATGATGATGGCTCAGGTGAGCGGAAGGGCCGGGAGAAAGGGCAAGCGAGGCAAGGTGATATTGCAGACTAAGTCGCCCACGTTGCCTGTCATCTCGCAGGTGGTTCATAACGATTATACAGGCTTCTACCAAGACTTGTTGGAGGAGAGAAGGGCTTTCCATTATCCTCCTTTCTACCATCTGGTCTATGTCTTCCTGAAGCATAAGCACGAGCAGGTATGCCATCAGGCGAGTATGGAGTTGGGACAGACTTTGCGCTCCTGGTTTGGCGACAGGGTCCTTGGGCCCGACAAGCCAGCGGTGGCAAAGGTGAAGACCATGAACATCCGTAAGATTGTTATCAAACTCGAGAATGGTATCAATCAGGCAAAGGTGAGAGAATATCTGAGATATGCCCAGGAGCAAATGTCGAAGGACCCTCGCTATGGCGCATTGCAGATTTACTATGATGTCGACCCCATGTAGACTGATATGATGGCAATGATCTTGTCTTTGTATGGAGCCAATGAACATAAAAATAAAAAAGGCTATCCCTTTCAAAAGATTGGGATAGCCTTTTGCGATGTACGCTCGGCATGAGCATTGTCTAACGGGTGGAAGTCCCGAGCAAGCCCTAAT
>OQVS01002928.1_pt1 | contig 10543 bp, 5 predicted proteins | sample 1691601 | NCBI WGS metagenome assembly OQVS01 (sample SAMN03418268, study PRJEB22391) | human gut metagenome | biome: human-gut; feature: organic feature; material: feces | host: Homo sapiens | place: Tanzania | collected 2013-01 | reverse complement strand
GGTATGGCGATTGCTAACCAGCTCAAAACCCAAGCTTCATCGCTCGGCGCAGCGATAGACAACGGCAACCAAGCCAACTCCGTTTTGCTCACAGCTGACAAGGCTATCGAAGAGCAAAGCAACATCTTGGACCAAATCAAGCAAAAAGCCATCACCGCAGCACAAGACGGACAAAGCACGAAGACAAGAAATATGCTTCAAGCCGACATCATCCGCCTTATGGAAGAGCTTGACAACATAGCCAACACCACAAGCTTTAACGGCAAAAACCTTTTAAGCGGTGGTTTTAGCAACCAAGAGTTTCAAATCGGCGACCGCTCAAATATCACCGTCAAAACCACTATCGGTTCGACTCAAAGCTCAAAGCTAGGTGTTACTCGTTTTGAGACAGGCTCAAACATTTCTGCAAGTGCAAATATGCAGCTTACCTTAAAGCAGTATGATGGTATCCAAGACTTCAAATACGCAGCCATAAAAATCTCTTACTCTGTCAATACAGGCGTGGGGGCTTTGGCTGAGGAAATCAACCGCAACTCAGGCACCACAGGCGTGCGCGCTTCTTACAATGTAACCACAACAGGCGTTTTTGCTGTAAGGGCAAGTAGCACTGCTGATGACTTTTCTATCAACGGCGTTCTCATCGGTAAGGTGGATTACCAAGACAACGACCAAAACGGCGCCTTAGTTAATGCCATAAATGCGGTAAAAGACACCACAGGCGTAGAGGCGAGCATAGATGCGAATGGGCGTTTAAGCCTTACTTCTGCTGATGGGCGTGCTGTGTTTATCGACGGTGGCACGACACGCACTGGCAATGCCATAGGCACTGGCTCAGGCATAGGTATCCCTATGTATCAAAACTTCGGTCGTTTGTCGCTCGTCAAAAACAGCGGTAGCGATATACTTTTGTCTGGTGTAGGGTATATACAAACAAGCGCAGGTGCAGCAGTAACTACGGCAAAAGGTGCTTCTGCTATCGGCTTTGGTGGAGCTTCTAGGGTTTCTCAATACTCTATGAGCTTACGCGAAACCAAAATGCAAATAGGGGCTTATCAACAAGATGCTTTGGGTATGAACTCAACTCGCTTTGGCGTGCAATTGCTTGCTGCTGGTAGTTTGACAAATATGTTTAATGCAAATGGAATTTCGGCGGCTTCGCTAGGCGGACTTGTTAATTATGGTGCAAAATCTATTAAAGGTGCGGATGCTATCTCTGTGTTATCTGATTTGAAACCACACGCACAAGGTGCTTTCTTCTCAGGTGGCTTAGCCGCAATAATGACAACCGACTGGCGAAGCTTTGGCAGCGTAGTTAAAAATACTGCTGTCAGTGGGCAATCTGTTATAAGTTTGATACAACTTGTCAATCAAACCGCAGGTGTAACCACACTCAAAGGCGCGATGGCGATGATGGACATCGTAGAAACGGCTATCTTAAATGTCGATCAAATCCGTGCTAATATAGGCTCAGCCCAACAACAAATAGACGCTACCATCAACAACATATCCACCACACAGGTGAATTTAAAATCTGCTGAGAGCGTCATAAGGGATTTGGACTTTGCAAGTGAGAGTGCAAACTACTCGAAATCAAGCATTTTGGCTCAAAGTGGTGCTTACGCACTCGCCCAAGCCAACGCCTCATCTCAGTATGTAATGCAGCTTTTGCAGTAGGGTTGTAGTGGCATACTTTGGGGCTTTTCGTCATTGCGAGCCGTTTTCGCAAAAACGGCGTGGCAATCCAAAAAAGCCTTTGGAGGCTCAAAGCCCCCCTCCCTTGCGGAGGGGGTTGGGGGTGGGTTTTAAAACTCATCACACAACTTTCGAGCGTGCTTGTGTGCCGCTCTTGGGGTGGAGAAAACTCCACCCTTTTTTTATGCGTGAAATTCTTTGCTTTAAATCATAAAATCAAATTTCTTAAATTTCTTTATTATAAACCAAACCTTTAAATTCCTTGTCATAATTTTCAATCAACCCCTAAACCTTGTCATACTGAACTTTGCGTAGCAAAGTGAAGTATCCACAAATTCAAAGCGCAAAGTAGCACTTTAAAAGCGTGGATTTTTCGCTACGCTCAAAATGACAATGCCTTGCCGTTTTTGCAAGTGGATTTTTGCTGTGGCTACGCCTTGCAAGCCGCTTGGTCGCTTTGTGCTAATGCACTCCGCTCAAAATGACAAAATTCCTTGTCATACCGACAAAGTCCTTGTTATACTGACCAAATTCTATCATAACGCCTCCAAACTCTTGCGTGCGTTTATGTCCTTAATGCCGAATTTTGAAATTTCAAGTCGTTTCATCATCTCATCGCTCTTGCAGCAAGTCAAGTCTTTGCCTGCACAAATCCTGCCACGGCGAAAGCTCGTTCAACTGCACGCACGAATTTAAACTCTGTCTTTGTGCGCTAAATTCACGCCTGCGCTCGTAAATTTCACTTTGCATATAAAGGGCGCGCGCTCGTTCAGCTGGCGTGAGACGGCTTACTTTCAGCAAATCAGTCAGCACCGCCAAAGCCTCGCTGTCATAGCCGTGCAGGTTGAGCGCTGACAAATAAGCAAATTCAAGCTCGGGCGTATAGACATTGACACCCTTTAAATTTTGATAATCAATCGCTTTTGGTGCATAAGTCAAAATAGTCGTTGTGAGATTGTTATCCACGCAGTAGCCTAAAAATTCGTTGTAAAGTTCTACCATACGATAATCCATAGGAAAGTCATCAAGGATTTTGAGCGTAGCCATAGCTTCGTTATACTCGCCGTTTCTAAATTGTGCTAAAAATTTATAATAATACGCGCGGAATTTTTCGTCCTCACTTTTAAGCGTGCGTGAATTTAAAACAGAATTGCTTAACGCAAGGGCATTTTTATAGTCCTTATCATTTAAATCAAGCAAGGCTTCTTGCAAATCATAGTAAATTTTATCCTCCGCGCGGTTTGCGGCTATGTAAGAACGGGCTTGCTCGGTGCGAAAGGTGCGCGTAAAGCAAGCAAGCATAGCCTTTTTGTTGATGAACTTTTGGGCTAGCTCGTAGGGCGCATACTCTTCATTTAAAGCCGTTGCGCCCAAGCAATCATCAGCCTTGATGAATTCATCAAGCTTTTTTAAAGCCGAGCGAGCAAGCAAGTCTTTAAGCCCCGCATTGTCAAGCTCTTCGATAGCATTTTTATACCCCATCACCGCAGCGGTGTTGTTTTCATCAAAATACAGCATAACATCGGCTATCAAGGCTTTTGTGGCGATTTCGTTTTCATACTCGCTTTGCAGTTCCTTGTAGCGAGCGTGCAAAAAGCTGGTGTTGCTGTCTGGCAGGTTGAAAAAGACATTGTCCGCAGCCTCTTTGATGAGCGCGATATGCTCTGAATTTTTATAATCCTCCATATACAAGTCCAAATACCGCTTCGCCTTGTCGTAGCTTTTGGTTTTGCTCATCATCAAGGCTAAATTCCGCAGGGTTTGCTCATAAGTCGTATCAACATCTGTCATCGCGTTAAAGGCGAGTTCGTAAATTTCAGCGCTTGTGTCAAATTCGTTTTCCTTTGCCAAAAGTCCCGCTATGTCAAGGGCTGTGGCTTTGTCCTTGCTGAAATACTCTTTGTTAGACCTTAAAACGGTGTTTATAAGCTCCATAGCCTTTGTCTTGTCCTTTTCGTTCAAAGCAAGTTTAGCGGTAGAAAGTGCGGCACGAGTGGCGATATGCACGGATTTGCTTTTGTAGTATAAATCATTAAAGATGATTTTCGCGCCCTTTGTGTCGCGAAGTCGCAGCAAATAATCCGCATAATCAAGCAAGCCAAGCTCGGCGAAATAGTTGCCCTCGTGTTCTGTGCTTAAAATTTGTATGGTATAATCAGCATTTGACTTTTGCTCCAACGCTATATACGCGCGCAGGCTTATGTAAAGCACTTCTGGGTAGTTTCTGTCGCTGGCAAAGTTGCGATTCCACACCTTTGCTTCTTCTATCATCGCTTCAAGCTGCTCTTGGTTGCGATAATCAGCACCTTTCGTGTAAAGTTCATTTTGCGCCCGCAAGCGATAGAGCATAAATTCGTTCATAAAAATGCTGCCCTCATAGCGTGAAATGGCGTTTGTGGCATCTGAGATAACTTGCTGGTAGTTTTCTTGCTCGTAGTCGTTTTTTATCCGCAAAAATACATTTATATCGCCACTTTGCGGAATAGTAACGGGGTTTGAGTCCAAATCAAGCGCGCCTACGGCTGGGTTTGCGACATTTGGAAAAACGATATCAAAATTTAAGCCCTCTTGTTCTGTTAAATGTGGAATTTCTGCACTAAACACAAAGGTAAAACTCGTGGAGTTTGTATCATCTAAATCGCCCTTTATATCTGCGTCTTTGTAGAGTTCTTGGGAGAGATTATAACGCTTAACGGGAGCTTTTGGGTAGATGAAAATGCGCGTGTTTGTTTCGTTTTTTTGAAATTTTAAATCAAAAAAAGCAAATTCTTGCTCTTTCAAATCCTTATCCACAACGCCTGCGATAATGCACTCGTAGTAGTTTCGCGCCTTTACGCCTGCATTATGCTCCACGCAAGCAAATTTCTGCTCGTGTTTTAGATGAAGCGTGGCAAAAGGCGCGGCGTTTTCTTTGCCCGTGTTTAACACAAGCTCAAAGCCATAAAGCACACCGACACTGCAAACGATAAGGGCAAATTTGGCAAAAATTTTCATAGGGCGATTATAGCGAAAAATTCTTAAAATTTCAAAGTTGCGGGTAAAATTCAGCACAAAACAAAAAGGCTTTTTAAAGTGGCATAAGAGCTAAAAATGAATTTATTTTTAAATTTAATTTACAAAATGTTTCCAAAAAGTTTCCGTCTCTTTTTATACTGCGCCTTGAATTTTTACGAAAGGAGAAAAAATGAGAAAAAATTCACTTCAATCGCTCGTTTTTGCGGGGGTTTTGGCAGGTTTCATCGCCACAAATGCCCTTGCAAAAGAGCTTACAATCGCAGGCTCATCGACCGTGTATCCATTTACTAGCTTTGTGGCTGAGGAATACGCGAGTATCAAAAAGAGCAAAACGCCCATAGTCGAGAGTCTTGGCACGGGCGGCGGATTTAAGGTGTTTTGCGAAGGCAAAACCGACATTTCAAACGCTTCGCGCCCGATGAAAACGAGCGAATTTGACATTTGTCAAAAAAACGGCGTTAAGGACATCGTGGGCGTGATGATAGGCTATGATGGCATAGTTTTAGCGCAAAACAAAGCCAACGCACCGCTAAATATCACGCTCACACAACTCTTTTTAGCCTTAGCAAAGGAAGTGCCACAAAATGGCAAACTCGTGCCAAATCCCTACACAAAGTGGAGTGAGATTGACAAAAGTTTGCCAGAGCGCAAAATAGCGGTGTATGGACCCCCGTCAAGCTCTGGCACACGCGACACTATCGAAGAGCTTGTGCTGAGCAAGGTGTCTCAAAATTTCAAAGAATACGGCGCGCAACAAGGCAAATACAAGAGCATTCGCCAAGATAACGCCTATATACCAAGCGGTGAGAACGATAATCTCATCGTAAGCAAGCTCAAAGCGGACAAACAAGCCTTTGGGCTTTTTGGATACGGCTTTTTAGCGAGCAATAAGGACAAGATAAACGCCGCAAACATTGACGGAGTAGTAGCTAGCGAGCAAACTATCGCCGCTAATGACTACAAACTTGCGCGAAGCCTTTTCATCTACCTGAACGCGAAAAACCCGCAAACGCTGGACTTTGCCACGCTTTATTTGAGTGATGATTTAGCAAGCGGCGGCGGAGAGCTTGAAAAAATAGGGCTTGTGCCTTTAAGTAGTAAGGATTTAAAGGCTATGCAGGCGCACATTAAAAAGGCAAATCGCCTAAACAGCACGCTTGTCAAAGCTGGCAAGGTGTTTTAAGGCTTGTTTTGGGCGTTTAGCTTAAATCGTGCTTTGATAGACCTTTGTTTATCTTGCACGGTTTGAGCGAAAAAGGCAGATAAAGCAAATTTAACGCACCAAAAGTTTGCGATGACAGGTAAAGGCACTTTGTAATGACAAAAACCACATTAAACTCACCACACTTGCAAAGGCAAATGCTACTTGCCATACATTACTATGTATGCAAAAATTTCACATTATGGACTACTGAAAACAGATTGCTGACTGCGGAATTTATGGATTTTTCGCTTTATACAAAAGCTCAAAATGACAAAAACAAGCCAAAAGCAAGGTTTGCTTGTCATACTTATAAATTCTGCTGTATTGACTTAGTCCTTGTCATACTGAGCGAAGCGAAGTATCCACACAAATTATAGAGAACAGGCTGCTGAATGCAAAATTTATGGATATTTCGCTAACGCTCAATATGACAATATGGATTTTTTGCTACGGCTACGCCTTGCAACCCGTTGGGTCGCTTTATGCTAACGCACTTTGCTCAAAATGACAATGGTGTGCCGTCATTGTGCTACACAACGCTTTTTATCCGTCATTGCGAGCGAGCAAAGCAAGCGTGGTAATCCAAAAAGTAAAAATAACGCTAAATTTATGGCTTGCCACGCAAGGCTTACGCCTTACTCACAACGACGAATTCCTTCAAAATTCCCCAAACAAGCCAAACCCAACAACCAAACACCCAAACACCCAAAAAATTCCCCTAAATTTCAGTGGCTTGCCACGCCGATTTTATCGGCTTTTCGATGAAAAATAAGAGACATTATAGCATTTTATCCACACCACCAAGCGCCACAAATCCCTAAAAATTCAACTCTTCACCACGATATAAAGCTCTTCGTTGATATGCAGGGCGCGTTTTGAGAGATTGCGTGAGCCGCGAAAGGCGTTGTAGCGTTGCTCTTTGACAAAAACCTTGCCAAGCGTGGAGAGTTTTTTAGCGAATTTTTCCTTTTTCACAAAGCCCTCGCAGTTGTATGAAAGCAAGATAAATTTAGCTTTTGTCGCACGCACAAGCTCAAAAAGCGCATCTTGTGCCTTGTGTGGCTTGTTGAAATCGCTTCTGTTCCACGCTTTTGGTATGCCTGAAACCCTTGAAATGTCCTTTGGCTTGGTGTAGTTTGCGATTAAATTCAGCATAAAGTAGTTTGAGCCGTAAGGGTGCTGGTTATAAGGTGGGTCAAAGTAAGCTATATCCACGCTATCAAGCTCTTTTGCAAGAGAGTTTGCGTCCTTTTGCCACACTTCAAAGGGGCAAGAAAAGTTTGAAAACACGGGCATTTTGAGCTTAATCTCCCCTAAAATTCGGCTCAATGCGTTTTGTCCGCTGCCGCCAAACTTGCCAACGCCTGATTTGTCCTTGTAAAAGCCCTTGAAAACCCCGCTCGTGTTTGAATGCACGCTGGCTTCGTAGATTAAGGGGGCGATGAAAAAGTGCTGAAATTCGGGCGGAATTTCGCGTCCTATCTTTAAACGCATAGAATCAAGATATAACGCATTTTGTTTCGTATAAAATACCCTATCATCTCTTTGAATATCTTTTTCGTTTTTTGGGGCATATAGAGTGCTTAAAAAGCCTTTTTGAAATTCATTTTTTTTCAAAGCAAGTTTATGATAAAATTCTTGTAGAATTTTGAGTTTTTTTTCATCAACATTGTCAAGATAGCAGTTGTTGATAATGTGTGAGTAATCTTCTAAGTCGTTTGCTATGATATAATTTGCGTGAGCTTTTGCAAAGCGACTCACAATGCCAGAGCCGCTAAACATATCCAAAAAGCTCACCTTGTCCTTTTTAAGCTCGCTTTTTGCATACTCTACCCCGCTTGCGATAAAGCCAAGCAAGGCGCGCTTGTTGCCAAGATAAGTGATGATTTGCTCTTTCAAAAAGGCGGGATTTTCGCGTGTCGTTTTCATCAAGCTATGATAGCTAAATTTGATAAATCGCCACTCAAAATCGCTCAAATTTGCTCAAATTTACCCATATTGACGCAAAAAATTCAAAAATCGCGCTCCAAAAAAGCCACATTTAACAAAGCTTGTTATAATTTTCGTGTAATTTTTGCTTTTGTGTTATTTTACGAGAATTTACGCCCTTTGAGCGTGGGTTTTTCATCATTTTGCGTTCAATGTTTGCATTTAGGGTAAAACAAGCATTGCCTTAAATTCATCAAATTTAAGCAAAAAATCCACACTCAATGCGAAAATTTCGCACCAAATGCGACACGGCAAGGCTAAAAAGCAAGAAAACACGGCAAAGACAAAAGAACAAAAGGCGAAAATTTAAAAACAAAAGTGCAAAAAAAGCAAATTTTAAAGCAAAAGCAAGAAAATTAAAACAACAAAAAGGACTAGCAAATGGCGACTTACAATTTTGATTTTTACTCCACGCTCGTGTGTATGGTAGCTGTGCTGCTTTTGGGGCGTTTCATCATCGCAAGATTAAAGGTTTTGCAAGATTACAACATACCAGAGCCTGTTATCGGCGGACTTATCGCCGCTTTAATCATACTTGGCATTTACAAGTATTTGCATATCGAGTTTAAATTCGACAGCTCCCTAAAAGACCCGCTGATGCTTGCTTTTTTCACTTCTGTGGGGCTGAGTGCGGATTTTGCGAGCTTAAAAAAGGGCGGCAAAATGCTGTGGATTTTTCTCTTTTTCGTGTCGATTTTGCTCATCTTGCAAAATGTCATCGGCTTGTCGCTGGCTTATGCGATGAATGTCAATGCGCTTGTTGGCTTGCTGGGCGGTTCTATCACGATGAGTGGCGGACACGGCACGGGCGCAGCTTGGGCGGCTGAGTTCATCAAAGCCCCTTACAATTTCACCGCAGCTACCGAAGTGGCGATGGCTTGCGCTACCTTTGGGCTGGTGATGGGCGGACTCATCGGCGGTCCTGTGGCTCGCTATCTTGTCAAGCATTACAAGCTCAAAACGCCGGGCAAGGACTTTAAGGACGAAGAAAGCGCCTTTGAAAAGCCCCAAAAAGAGCGACTCATCACGCCTACAAGCTTTGTGGAGTCCCTAGCGCTCATCGTCATTTGCTTGCTGGTAGGCACTTTGCTGAAAGATTACGAGCGGGCGCATTTTCAAGCCATAAATTTGCCGACCTTTGTGTATTGCCTTTTCATCGGAGTGATTTTGCGAAACGCTTTAAGCGCGCTTAATATCCACAAGGTTTTTGACCGCGAAGTAAGCGTGCTTGGCAATGTCAGCCTTTCGCTCTTTCTTGCCTTTTCGATGATGAGCCTGAATTTATGGGAGCTAGTGGCTTTGGCTTTGCCGATGATAGTGATTTTATCGACACAAGCTCTTGTAATGGTGCTTTATGCGGTGTTTGTAACCTTTCGCTTTTGCGGGCGCGACTATGACGCGGCGGTTTTGGCTGCTGGGCATTGTGGCTTTGGGCTTGGCGCAACGCCCACAGCTATGGTAAATATGCAAACAGTTACCTCACACTACGGCGCAAGCCATATGGCTTTCATCATCGTGCCGCTATGTGGGGCGTTTTTCATCGACCTCATCAACGCCGTTGTCATCAAAGGAATGCTTGGCTTTTTGTGAGCGAATTTAAGGCAAATTCAGCGTAAAATTTTGCTTTGGATTAAATTTTTTGGGATTTGAGCTAAAAATTTAAGCAAAATTCCACTCACTCGCTTTCTTTTTCGCTTTACTTGCCCGCTCACTTTCTTGTCGCTCACTTGTTTGCTCGCTTTCTCGCTCTTGCGTGCTGTTTTAACGGCTTGCGATGACGGAGCATAAGTGAGTTTATCACGCTGATTTGTCAGCTTACAAAGCTACGCAAAAGCACTGATGATGATAGTATCGCAAAGTTTTTATAAAAAATTCAAGCAAATTTAAACAAATTCAAAAAAATTCAAAGTTTCCAAAATGTTTCCATTTGTGTTTATACTTTGCTTACCCTTTTGCAAAATGTGCGCTTGTTAGCTCGCATTCAAGGGACAAAGTTGAAAGGATAAATTTAAAAGCCTTGTTTTGTGCGCGAAAATATCATCGCAAGCAAATTTAAAATTGCGTGGCAAGCCTTTTTGCGCGGCGCAAAAGCGTGCTTTGGGATAAATTCATAGCGCAATCAAACTTTTAGCAAAAATTTACAAAGAAAAAAATGCAAAAATTCAAAGAAAGATTGATTAAATTTAGCCTGTTTGCCTGCGCCTTTGTCGCTGTGGTGATAAGCTTTGCCATAATGCTTACCATACTCATCGAAGCGTTGAAATTCTTTCAAAAAGAAAGCCTTTTTACCTTTTTGTTTAGCTCGCAGTGGGCGGCTGATGCGGCTTTTGTAAGGGCTGATGGCAGCGTGGGACACGGCGTTTTTGGGGCTAGTTCGCTTTTTTGGGGGACCTTTTACATTTCGCTCATCGCGATGATAACGGCTTTGCCGCTTGGCATAATGTGCGCTGTGTATTTGGGCGTCTTTGCGAACAAAAAATCAAAAAGCCTTTTAAAGCCCGTTTTAGAAATCATCGCGGCTATTCCCTCTGTCGTTTTTGGCTTTTTCGCGCTCATCATCATCGCCCCTTTTGTGGTGTGGATTTTTGGGGCTTTTGGCATAGAAGCAAGCTATGAAAGTGCGCTTGCAGCTGGCTTTATAAT
>OQVS01002927.1_pt1 | contig 10545 bp, 17 predicted proteins | sample 1691601 | NCBI WGS metagenome assembly OQVS01 (sample SAMN03418268, study PRJEB22391) | human gut metagenome | biome: human-gut; feature: organic feature; material: feces | host: Homo sapiens | place: Tanzania | collected 2013-01 | reverse complement strand
ATTCAGTTTTTTCACTGCATCCGACGTCGCCGACGGGTACAAATGCCCGTATGTCCGAAGTGTCGTTTCGACGTCCTCATGGCCCAGCCTCTCGCTCACCATCAAGATCGGAGTCCCCAGGTGGATAAGCAGGGCTGCGTGGGAGTGCCGGAGATCGTGCAGGCGGATAGGCTCGATGCCGGCCGCTTTGCATCCCTTCTGCATCTGCTGGCGGAAGTAGTGCTTGGTGAAGGGGAACAGCCGATCGGCAGGGTCAGGCTTGTATAGGGCGTTCAGGTACACCCTGAGCATATCGGCCAGCTTCGGCGGGATGGGCAGCACGCGACGGCTCTTCGGCGTCTTCGGCTCTGTCACGACCTCTTTGCCGTCGATCGTCTGGAAGCTCTTGTTGACCGAGAGCGTGCAGTCCTCCAGGTTGATGTCTGCCGGAGTCAGGGCCAGCAGCTCACCGATGCGCAGGCCCGTCCAGAACAGAACAGACAAGCCGGTTCTGCCTGGGAGCTTCGGCACGTTCTCGACAACCTTCGCGAACTCGTCCACCGTCCAGAACTTCATTTCGTCCGCGTTCTCTTTGCCGATGCTGCCCGCCACCTTCGCGGGGTTCCGGGCAAGGCCGTAATACTGGCAGGCGTAGTTGAACACGGCGGACAGCTGGTTGTTGATCGTCTTCGCATAGGTGGGTGCGACGCCCTCAGCAAGTAGATTACTCTGCCACTTGCGGACATGGGCCGGTGTGATGTCGTTGATCTTCAAGTCCTGGAAGAAGGGGAGGATGCGGGCCTGGTACAGATACCGCTTGTTGCGCATCGTGTTCGCCTTCAACCTGTGCTCCATGTCGTCCAGGTACAGCTCCACCATCGAGCCGAACGTCATGTCGCAGCTCTGGGCCCTGGTCTTCAAAAACTCGTCCTCGAACGCTTTCGCGTCCTTCTGCCGAGCAAAGCCCCGCTTCTTTTTCAGCTTCCGGTGGCCCTGCCAATCGGTGTAGTAAAACGAGGCGTACCATGTGCCCCGTTCCTTGTCTTTGTACGCAGGAATAACGCTCACCTCCCTGTATTCTGCCAGAATCATGCCACAAGGCCGCAGAGCGGGCTCTGAGCGACGTTTTGTGACTCCAGAATCTCTCTTTATCTCCAGAACCAAAAACGCGCTGTAAGCCCTCCCAGGCCAGTTTTATCGGATTCGGGTTTTCGGCCCGCTTCACTTCACCCGGTACGCAGGCGGGACGGCTTGCAGCCGGACACCCTCTGATCTCTGGTATGCCCGTATCAGATCGGCGATCTGTTCCGAGGCTCCAGGCTCTCCAGCGTCAACGGCGGCCTGGTATGCCCGCTGGAGTTCTGACAGCCGATCAGCTCTGATCTTCGCACAGGCAGGGCAGAGGCCAGACACCAGGTCGGCACAGTTGAACAGCTCGAAGCACGAGCAACAGCGAATATAACCCGTCATGTTGAAAACTTCACCCCGTCCGCAAAAACAAAAAAGAATTGTGTGTGAAAGTAAGTAAATAACTATAACAACATAGTCTTACTAAACGTCTTATATAATATAACGTCTATTTATGGGTTCATTTTTTGAACCCTATTTTTGAAGATTCGGTTCATTTTCTGAACCGTATTTGAGCAAATAGGGTTCATATTTTGTACCCTATTTCAAAAATACAGTTCATTTTTTGAACCCTATTTTTGTTTCATGCGTTCATTGGCAACCAAAACCATCTTTGATGCGTCCTCGGCACGGTCGCCTTCTACGATCTCGCGCCGCAGTACATCATCACGCAGTACGCGCCGCACATCGTCGTTACTGATCTTCACTTTCGGGAAGTGTCGCTCCAGCGATCGGCGAACGGTTTGAACCATCCAATCGTTCAAGAGCAGCTGACCGACTATGTACTTGTTGAGCACGCTATGCTGTGAATAGGCCTGGTCGAGAAGATTGTTTTCTCCTCCCTGGAACGCTTCGACACAGAGGCAGCGAAGCGGTATCAGGTCGTCCGGCTGATTCGCGTTGAGGCCGCAAAAGTCAAAGGAGCACACCGGCACGATCTCCACAGGTTTTTCAAAGAGCACGCGGTACACGCTCCAGGAGAGGCCGTTCGTGAGAGCTACATAATCTATCCCGTAATTGGCGGCATAGCTGGTAGCCTGCGAAACGTGATCTTCCTTCAAGTCAACGCCGACAGCCTTGCACTCGATCAGGAGGCAGACTTTCCCATCGATCTTGATCGCAAGGTCGCAGAACGTCCGCTTGATCTGGAGCTCAGATGTGATCTGCTCGTATTTATCAAAGCCGAAAACCTCGCTGAGCATATCGACGATGATCGTTACTGTATCGCTTTCGTTTTTTCCTGCGAGCTTCGCCTTGCACAAAATAGGCTGGAACCTCTGGGCGCCTGCGATCAACCGCGAGTCCTCCGGGTGATTTACTTTTGGCATATAAAATCAGCCTCCAAAATCGTAATAGATCAGCCTGCCGCGCTGCGTGTGTCGTCCTTTTGGTTCTTTTCCCTGGACTCACCCAGCATGGGAGAGGCCATTTCTTGCAAACGGCCCAGCAAGAGCAGCTGATCGCGTTCCGACAGCTTTTCGTACAAGGCCAACATTTCACGCCCGTTCTCGGATATTCCGGGGACGGGCTCTTTTTTTATGACCACAGGGGCCCCGGCATCCTCGCCGGTCAAAAGATACTCAACAGAACAGCCCAGAAATTCGCAAATGGGAAGTATATACTTAGCAGGCGGGTCGGTGTTCCGCTGCCTCCAGTTCGTTGTGGTGGTTGGGTTTATGCCCAGGGCCTTACAAAGCCCGTATGCAGTAAGGTTTCTGCGGTTGATTTCGTCGAAAAGACGTTCACTGATGGTCATATCGCACCTCAACTGGTATACAAATTACCCAAAAAACAAGGAATAATTTTTTCGTTTGTTAGATACCAAAAGATTGACTTGTGTGTCAAATGTGGTATAATACTTATAGAAGATAAGCCAAAGAATTAAGGAACAACTTACAAGAGAAAGGATAACTAGCCATGAAGGAGTACAGAGGCAAGCGCATCGAGAACCTGTACACGTTCTTGAAGAACACCAAGGAGGACGAGATCATCGTCCGAACCACTCGCGTGGCTGGCGGCTGGCACGACAACGAGTTCGATGCTCACGCCGCGGGCTTCACGATCTCCCGGTTCATCAGCGAGGAGCTGGAAGCTCGACACGAGTTTCCTGAGTGTTACCGCATCGTTCGCAAGTAAGGAGGGCTAAGCCATGAAGACCTACATCGCCACCTACTACCGCCACAACCCCCAGCTGAGCAGCGGTGGCTACAAGACCACCCGCAAGATCGAGGCCGTGTCCATCACGTCCGCTCGCAAGAAGGCCCGTGAGATCACCGAGGGCTGCGTGTATGGCAGCCTGGAGCTGCTGGGCGTCGAGAAGGAGGGCTAAGCCATGATGATGGACATGACGGAGGCTGATTACGAGAGCTGGCGCGATGATCTCCGCTGCGGCGGCCAGGAGGAGTACGACACCCAGTATTCCGCGGCCTCCCTGTACGAGGGCGGCTGGCGGGCCCGCGATCTTCCCGACCTGATCGAGCAGTACAACTTGACCAGTGAGGAAGCCGATCGGATTTACGATGAACTGCTCCAGATCGAGCAGAACGCACAGAACAAGGAGGACTGAACATGGCAACGAAGCAGCAGGAGCGCGAAGCACTCGACAAGATCGCCGAGATCATCAAGGGACTGGGCCAGGACAGCTACATTGCAGCTGCCTTCGACGGGTGCCTTGATATGGCAGAGGACAACATCGGCAACGACTTCATGTGCAGCATGAAGGCGAGGGCCGAGGACGCACAGCAGGAGGTCGCCAGCCTCCTGGTCGAGAACCGCAAGCAGGCGGACAGCTTGCAAGCACTGTCCGAGGCCGTTGCCCAGAAGCAAAAGAACATCGACGGCAGGGACGAGCAGATCGCCAACCTGAACAGCATCATCAAGATGCAGGCCGACAGGATCAAGGAACTGGAGGAGGGCGTCGAGAGCTCCGCGAGCCGTGTCATGGCCCTGGAGAACGAAAACGTCCACCTGAAAGCCCGCCTGTACGACATCCTGATGAAGTGAGGAGGACTGAACGATGACCGTAAATCAGAGCAACCTCCGTCAAGCGTACAAAATCCTGAACACCCTGAGCCGCGAGTTCATCCCGAAGGATGGAAAGCTGGAGCCCTACATGGCCGACCTGAAGCGGAGCATCCGAGCCTGCACCAACAGCCCAGCTCCCGACTCCCGGATTGTGAAGGAATACGGCATTGATGGCTACATCGAGCTGTACACCTTCCCGGAGGAGCTGGCCTCTGCCACCCGCGACGAGGCGGAAGAGTGGTTCGACGAAAACTGCTGGTTTTCCGGTGGTGGCGGTCAGTACGACTGCACCGGAGAGAAGTTCACCCAATGGCGGTACGTTTTCCGGCGCAACGACAGGTGGCTTGCATATCATTCGGTCGCATTCGACGTGTAACAACCCACCCGATGATGGCCTCCGGCGAAGGCCGAAACCACCTGGCAGCCAGCCAGGGTAGGTCGTGGGAGCCAACAAGAGCAGCCGACCGGCTGCAAACCCACAAGCACCTGAGAGGAGATAACTAACCATGACCGATAAGAACAACGTGGAGATCAAGGCCGGGGACATCGTGGAGATCACCGGTGCCTACTTCAAGCACGACAACGCCCTCTACTTCGTCGAGCACATCCCCGGCGACCCCGGCTGGAATGGCGGAGACATCTGCCTGCACATGATCGGCAAGTCCGGCAAGCTCTCCAGCACGAAGTATTCGACCTGCTTCTGGCCCCTGAAAGCTTACGTCAACGACCGCGAGAAGGCGGCCAGGGCCAACCTCTGGAACGACGAGCACGCTCAGATCGAGGTTCGCACCGACATCAACCAGAGCTTCGTCGCTGAGTGGTTCCGCAAGGCGGCCGACGATCTGTGCTTGACGATCGAGTGGAACAAGCTGCATTTCGGCGAGGACTGCCAGGACGTCAAGCGCGAGCTGAAAACCGAGGCTCACCTCCGGGCCGTGGCCGCTCGGCTCTCCGGCAACGTGAGAAGCCTGCACTTCATCGGTACGGACGACCTCAGCCGCGAGGTGTTCGTTGATGAACTGGGAACGGTCTGGAAGTACACGGAACCCGGCTCGATGCCGCGGGAACGGCACGACAAGCTCTATGCTGCATCCAGCAACGACCGGGACGGTGAGCCCAGTCTGCCGATGTCGGATGCTTTCGACTACCAGATCATCTACGAAGGACAGGAGGTCTAAACCATGAAGGTGCTTTCCGACAGAACCAAGATCGCCACGGCGATCAACTTCAACCAGTACCCCGTTATCCGCATCGACCTGAGCAAGCTGGATTCGTACGGCGTCGTGGGTGCGCCGGTCAGAATCGACAACGGCACGTTTACGACCGGCGAGCCGTATTTCGTCCGTGGCTATCTCCGTACATTCAAGGACGAGAACGTCCTGACGTTCGACGCTGGAGGCGTCGCTCTGAAAGCGAACCTCAGCTACAGTGATTACGAGCGGATGCTGGAGTACACCAACGCTCCGATCGTGAAGCCCGATCAAGACATCTTGGTTTGCATGGTGGACAGCGAGCGCCGCCTGGTCTACGACCCGGTCGTCCTGCGGACAGGGAAGCGCGTTGACCCGTACTGCATGACCCCGCTCGATCTGGAGCGGTGCAAGATTCCGGCTGCGGAGGAGGTGGAGCACAATGCCTAAATACCCGAAGGGCCACAAGGATGTCGTGTTCTACGCGCCAAAGTCAAAGCGCGGGAGCCGCCCGATCGCCGGTTCCACGACTGCGACCAACGATTTTCTGGTGCTGGTACACGAAACCTACCCGGAGGCCACGATCTCCCAGTTGAAGGAGCTCTTGACCGATCGTTCCAAGTTCATCCTCAACCCGGAGGCCGTCGCGGTTCTGGATGCTTACATCACCCGCGGCTACGGCGACTACGTTCCCGAATGGAGGTAAAGATTATGGCGAACATCAAGGACAAGATCGCAAAGCTACTGGCCCTAGCAGAGAGCCCCAACGAGGCGGAGGCCAAGGCCGCGCTCCTCAAGGCCCGTGAGCTGATGGCAAAGAACAAGCTCACCCCGGAGGAGTGCCAGGAACAGAAGAACCAGAAGCTCGTCAAGGACTTCACCGACATCCAGTGTACAGCCATGACGAACCCCTGGGCAGCCTCCCTCTCGGCGGTGATAGCCGACAACTACTGTTGCCGAGCAATCAATCGGAAACGCAAGGGCTACAAGACGGCGACCATCGGCTTCATCGGCCTGGAGGACGACTTCGAGATCTGCAAGAGGATTTTCCTCTACGCCTACGACTGCATTGCTTCGACATGCAAGCGCGAGATCAAGCGGAACCCTTGGGACGATCGCGGAACCTACCGCAAGGCGGTGAACGCCTACGGCTGGGGCTTTTGCGAGGGCCTGCAGGATGCGTTCAAGGCTCAGAAGGCGGAGCACCAGGAATGGGGCCTCGTCATGGTGACACCCCAGGCCGTCGTCGAGGAGGCGGACGGCCTGGGCAAACCAAGGGCGATCGGCAGGAACGAGGCTGACATGGACACCCTGGGAGCTAGACAGAAGGGCTACCGGGACGGCCTCAAGTTTGACCCGAACTCCAGGCTGGAGGGCAGGCCGGAACGCGCTCAGCTGGCGTCGTGCCAGTAAACACCCGGTATCAGTATAGCGCACCGGGAAGCAAAACACAAGAAATAAGCCTTATTTTTAAGGTACGAAGGAGGCAGAAAAACAATGAAAACTGCGAATCGCACAAAACCGAAGACCGACTTCGGCATCGAGGTGCGCGTCTTTACCGCGCAGACCGGCATGACCGTGAAGGAGCTGGCCGAGCGCGCAGGCGTCAAGTACACCACGCTGGTGGAAACCACCACGGGCCGCTGTGCTGGGCACCAGCTCATTCCCGTGGTTCGGGAGTTCATGCAGAACTACCGGAAGGAGGAGTAATTGTGGCAGCGAAGGCGAAGATCAACACCGCCCGCGACCTGTTCTATTTCTCGGACGACATCATGAGGATCACGGGCTTTTCCCAGAGCAAGAGCTACAAGATCATCAAGCAGATGAACAAGGAGCTGGAGGCACAAGGCAAGCTGACGTTTGAAGGCCGCGTCAGCAAGCGGTACTTCAACGAGCGGCTGGGCCTGGATGTGGACAGCCGGCAGAAGAGCCGGGCATGAGGAGGTAACACGATGGAGAGCACAAGTTTCACCCTGAGCGTCAAGCAGGAAGCGGCACCCCGCCCGAAGCGGAAGGCCAAGAAGCGGGCTGTATGGCCCCATCTGCTGATGCAGGCATTTCTCGCGGCAGTGCTGCTGTACCTGGGTACTATGATTGCCCAGAGTGCGAGCATCCATACAACCGGCGCAGGCAACGTCGTTCTGGCGGCTGCCGCCCTGGTGTTCACAGGCTGGAAGCTCCACGATCTCGGAGCTGATGAATGAGAGGAGGACTCAACATGGCAAAGATGTTTGATGGCAAGAAGGTTTACGACCGGGAGTCGTTCAGCTACGAGCAGGCGAAGATCGGCGACTATGTGACGGAGGAGGTCGTGGACGACGCGATCAACTGCCTGCCGCCCGCATCCATGACCGCCCACTGTTCCCAGATGGGTGAGCCGATCAGCGACCGCTTCGACCCGGACAACCACCGCTGGCGGGCAACCTACGAAACCTTCACGAAGGTGGCTGAGGACGTCTGGAGGTACTGCGGCGACTGCTTCCGCGGCGAGATCGCCCAGCGCGGCAGGCCGCTCGTCTACGTCGGCAAGGGACAGAGCTGAGGAGGTGGAGATCATGACGTACTATCCCATCAATGAGGACACCGCAAAGCGTGCGAACGACGCTAACTCGTTCAGAGACTACAAACCCGGCAGCGCGACGGCTGCCTACCGCGCCGAGGTAGACAAGGCCGCGGCCCTGGTCGAGAAGCAGAAAGCCAAGGTTGACCCCATGCACCATGACAAGCTGGATGGCCTACTCGATCGGTACGCACACCGGCTCGCGGACTACTACAACGACTACTACCGCAACGAGGCGGCGTGCCCGTCCATCCTCATTACCGGCGGCGCAAATTTCCCGGTTGCGAAGAAGGAAAAGCAGAACGCCCGCCGCGACACCCTGGCGCACGAGTACGCGGACATCCAGGGCTTGCTGCGGAAGATCGAGAGTGTGGGCATGGGTGGTATCAGCGCGGATGACCCGAACGCCATTGAGAAGCTGGAGGAGAAGCTGGCAAGGCTGGAGCGGACGCAGCAGACGATGAAGGACATTAACGCCTACTACCGCAAGCACGGCACAAAAGACAACGGCAGCGACACAATCTACGAACGCTCGGCAAACTATCTCGGAACCGCCCCTGAAGTTGTGACCAACAACAACATCCGCTACACTCCGTCGGCAGAAATCAAAGCGATGGCCGACGCCGGCGAACCTGTCGTAGTGTCGCCAGCAGGCTACAACGTGAAAATCGACATGCCCATCAACGACATCCTCAACCGCTTCACCAAACTCGAGACGGAGGGACAGATTGTGCTCAACACCGTCACGCTCACCGTTCCGGTCACAGAGATAGCCAACAGCGCAGGCATCGCGCCGCCACAGTATATGCTCCTGGTGAAAGCGTCAGACAAAGACAAGTTTTTCGCCAACAGCACGCTGCCCGACAACAAAACGTCATTCTACACCGAATACAACAAGACGACAAAAACATACTCGTTTACCGGACTGCGTCCATACGTCAAATCGGTGCTCGACGGCGAGTTTGCCGGCGAAGACGGAATCGAGGACTTCTACCTCATCCCCGTCGATGCCACATTCATCCAATCAAGAGACTACCTCGGCAACATCAAAAAAACGCTCACCGACATGATTCCGCAATTGTCGACACCGGCGATGGCGGAAATCGGCAAACCAAAAATCGTGGCAACATTCAGCAAAAAAAATTACAGCAAATAATTGCCGATTCAAATAAAAACGCTACCTTTGCAGCGTCTTTAACAGGAAGGCAAAACCAAGCCTGAATAGCTCAGTCGGTAGAGCATTTCATTCGTAACGAAAAGGTCAAGGGTTCGAGTCCCTTTTCAGGCTCCAGACGAAGTCGCCAACAAACAGGCGGCTTCGTTTTTTTCGTAAAAGTAAGGCTATAATGGTTAAGAATTTAAAAAACACGGATTTCAACGCCTTAGAATTGATTTTTTTATATACCTTTACTATATGAAAACTAACAACGAAGACATAAAGTCGACAACAGAAAGCGCCAGCAGCCGATGGACGGCGGCAAAAATTATGCGCGCAGTATTTGGCATCATTATGATAATCATCTATTTTGGAATGGGTTACTTGATGCTCGCCAACTTTTTTGAGGTGCCGCGCTACGTGTCGCTGACCCTCGGAATCGTATTTATCGCATACGGAATTTTCCGCGGATACAGACAATACAAAGGTATCGACTACACATACAGACGAGGCTGACAATGAAGACAACGTTAAAAAACATAATACTTCTGGCGGCTGTCGCCGCGCTTTCCGCCTGCGGCAACTCCAACAAAGAGCCGAAAGAAACGGAATTCAAATTGATGTGCGACGAATCGGTTGAAAACATAATCCGCCAGGAAGTGCAGGTTTATGAGCTGAAATACCCCGACGTGCGCATCCACGCCCACTACGTTGACGAGAAAGCCATCGACGACTCAATCATGAATCTCACCCGCGGCGTATACATCACCGCAACAGAGATGACATACGAGCGCCGCAAATTTCTCGAAGCCAACCACCGCAACACATACTGCGTGCCCGTGGCTGTCGACGCAATAGCCGTAATCACCCACACCGGCAACGACATCGCCGAGCTCTCCATACAGCAGCTCAGCGACATCCTCACCGGAAAAACAAAAAACTGGAACGAAATCTCGCCGTCGAAACTCGGCGACATCTCGATAGTGTTCGACAACCAAAACTCAAGCACGGTGAAATATATGATGCAGAATGTCACCAACCGCAAGCCGTTCTGCAAAAACGTGTATGCCCAAAAGACCAACAAGGACGTTTTCGAGATGGTGCGCACCCACAAGAACGCCATCGGAATAATCGGCGTCAGCTGGCTCAGCCGCGACCTCAACAACATTGCCATAGTGGCAAACTACTCGAAAAGCGAACTCAACGAAATGGAAACGGCAGCCGAAGTGAACCACGACATGTATTCCGAACAGACAGAGGCCGACTACAGCCAGGCGATAAAAGTGGTGCCGATACGCAAAAACGACTCCCCCTACGCCTACAAGCCGTATCAATACGACATCTACACCGGCAACTATCCTCTGTTCCGCACCATCTATGCCGTGTGCACCAGCCCGACGAGCAGCAAGCAACACGCATTCTGCCGTTTCATAACGAGCATCCCCGGACAGAAAGTGATACTCAACACAGGCGTAATGCCAGCCAACGTGCCGCCACAACGCGCCGTA
>OQVS01002926.1_pt1 | contig 10546 bp, 10 predicted proteins | sample 1691601 | NCBI WGS metagenome assembly OQVS01 (sample SAMN03418268, study PRJEB22391) | human gut metagenome | biome: human-gut; feature: organic feature; material: feces | host: Homo sapiens | place: Tanzania | collected 2013-01 | reverse complement strand
CGTCGCCCGGTAGGTTTACGACCTGCCGGGCGATTTTTGTCGATTTTCGCGGATTGTCATTTCCGGCAAAAAATCAGATGGAAAAGGAGGCGGTCAGCAGACCAGGGCCAGCATAGGCCCCTGACAACGGACAGGATCATCCTGCTCACTCCCCACGGAAAGGGGGTGAGAAGATGAAAGTTACCCCTGATGATTACGGGAGGCGCTGCCAGTTTGACCATTTTTGCAAGCTGGTACTGTACCATGAAGCCGTTGACTACTTCCGGGAAAGGAAGCGTCAGCGTGGCTGGGAAACATCCTTTGAAACGCTGCCGCTTTCGGAACTGGACACGCTATGCACGATAGATCAGTACCCCAGCGACAGTTTTATATTTCCGGCCTATGGCTGTGAGCTTCAGATCAGCGACGGGCTGGTGGCCGCTGCCTTTGCCAGCTTGCCCCAGCCGGGACAAAGCATCTTGATACTGCATTGTGTCCTGGAACTGACGGACGGCGAGATCGGCGCGGTGGTGGGAATGTCCCGCAGCGCCGTCCAGCGGCACAGGACTAAGACGCTGGAAACCATGAGAACAAGACTGACGGGAGGTATTGCAGAATGAAGCAGGCCAGATATAAGGAGCCTTTGCCCCTTGCAGTGATCGAGGCGGCCCGCGCCGGTGACGCCGGGGCCGTGGAACAGGTCTTGCAGTATTACAACGGTTACATAAACAAGCTCTGTAAGGTGCAATTATGAGAAGTTCCTTTTATACACATAGATTGTACCAGAATGCAGCCTCGTTTTCAACGAAAAGCCACTGACCCTGAATAATTCAGAGTCAGTGGCTTTTTCAATGCTACTTGAACGGTAATTTGAAATGTTGTCCTTATGCGTAGGTAACTTTTCGTCAGGGCGGCTTTTTTATGGAAGAATCAGCTGTTTGCCATTCTCTCGCGCAGGCGTGCGATATTTCTCTGCGGGGCGTCGATGGCTTCGCCCTGCATTTCGCTCCAGTCGGTGCGCATGAGTTCGATGACCTTTTCATAGCAGGCGATGGCTGTTTCATAGTCGCCGCGGATCTCGCAGATCTGCGCAATGGCCTCGTCAGGGTCAATGAAGCGCGGGGACGGCATGAGAGTCATCGTCTTCTCATAATCCGCGATGGCTTCGTCGTAATATCCGAGCTTGGCGAGCTCGCTCGCACGCATGACGTAGACCTCCCATGTGTCGGGATAGCTTGCACACATGGTTTTCCACTGGGCGAGCGCGTCATCAATGTGCCCCTCCTGCAAGAGAATACAGCCGAGATAGAAGGCATCGTTGTACGTCGGTTTCAGGCGGTGCATCTGGTCCAAGACCTTGCGCGCCTCCGCGCAGCGGCGGTCGGCGATGAGAAGGTCCAAAAGCCACAGATGCGCGCTGTGATTGTTCGGATGTGCGGCAAGAAAACTCTTGTAGAAGTCGATCGTGCGGTAGTGGTTCGTTGCGTTCCAGTCGAGATACGCGCCGTTTTCGGCGTCAAAAATAGCGTTGTGTGCCTCTTTGCAGTCGGGATTCAGCTCAAGCGATTGGCGGGCGAGGGGTGAGGCGAGGTCGTTGTATTCCCGTGCGCGCTTGCAGTAAAGCTGCGCAAGCAGCAGCGTCGCGCGCGGTCTCGTTTCGTCCTCGCGGCACTTTTCCTGCAAAAAGCGTTCCTCTTCGTCAAATTCCTGCTGCGTGAGGAATCTCTTGTCCCAGAGCATGTTGTCGATGCGGGCAAAGCGGCTCTCGTCCGTGAGGGAGAAGAGAGAATCAATGCTCGTTCCCAACGCGACGGACAGCGCGGGCAGAAGCTGGATATCGGGCAGCGAGCTGCCGATCTCCCACTTGCTTACGGCCTGTGCGCTCACGTGGAGGGCTTTTGCAAGCTGTTCCTGCGTCATGCTTTTTGTAAGGCGCAGCGCTTTGATCTTACTGCCAATGTCGATATTCATAAAGGCAAAACTCCGTTTCCTATAAAGTGCGGACGTCCTTGATGTACTCAGTATAGCCCATTGCGGTTGAGCGCGCAATGGAGGGGAAGTTTCGCATGCTCAAACGGCGGTTGAGCGGCAAAAAGGACGGAAAGCAGCGCTTTCCGCCCTTTTTTGCATATCCGGCAGGCTCAGTCGCCCACGCCGGGATTGAGGACCTTACCGATGTTCCACAGGTGCGCGACCTGCTGCGCGGCAGCGAGACGCTCCTCGGGCGTTTCATAGCTTGCGTGCGCGGTCTGCGCGCCGCAGTCAACGCAGGTGACATAAACGCACCAGCCCTGCTCATCTTCCACCGTGCCGGTGCCGCGGCAGTAGGGGCAGTCCTGCAATTCAATCTCATAAATCGGATCCATTGACGTATCTTCCTTTCCTCCCGCGCGAAAACGCCTTGGCGCAGGAATTGCACATTACCCGTAGTATAACAAGGAATCGGGCGATTGACAAGCAAAGAAACAGCAAAAATGGGGTGCCTTCAGGCACCCCGTTTTTATCCGTTTGACGGAATCGGCAACTGATATTTCTGCACGTAATGCTCGAAGGTATGCTGAAAGCTGCCGTCGTCGCTTCTTGCCTGACGGAGCGTTTCGTGCAGGTTGAGGTTGTGCTCGCGCGCGTCGATGACGCAGCCGGCGATGTTGGAGCAGTGGTCGGACGTGCGCTCCAAGTCGGTCAGGAGGTCGGAGAGCACAAAGCCGGCCTCAATGCTGCACGTGCCCTGCTGCATGCGCAGGATATGGCGCGTGCGCATCTGCTCTTTGAGCGTGTCGATGACCTGCTCCAGCGGCTCGACCTGCTGCGCGGCAGTGGGATCCTGACCGGAAAAAGCCTTGAGAGAGAGAGAAAGGATCTCGCGGACGGCGGCGGTGAGCACGGACAGCTCGTTGAGCGCGCTGCCGGAGAAGGTGAGTCCCTTTCGCTCCAGCTCCTCTGCGGAGGAGAGAATATTGACCGCATGGTCGGAGATGCGCTCAAAATCGCCGATGGTCTTTAAAAGCTCGGTCGCTTCCTCGCTCTCGTCGCGCCCCATCTTCTGTGCGCTGAGCTTGACAAGATAGGTGCCGAGAATGTCCTCATAATGGTCGCAGCGCTCCTCGTCGTCATGGATGCTCTGGGCAAGCTCGGGCGTGCCGCGGCTGAGGGCGTCGATGGCATTGTCCAGTGCGTGCACAGCGTATCCGGCCATTTCGCAGGCGACGCTGCGGCTCTGGCGCAGGGCGAGCGAGGGCGTGGGGAGAAGACGCACGTCAAGTTCGGTCGTTTGCTCATCCTGCGAGTGTGCATCGTCAGGAACAATGCGCTTGGCAAGCGTTTCGAGCAGCCCGCCTGCGGGCAGAAGCAGCGCAGTGCAAAGAATATTGAACGCCGAGTGTGCCACGGCGATGCCCGCCATGGAAGCAGATTCATTAAGAAATGCCGGAGCAAGCGCGGCGCGCACGATGCAGAACACCGTCAGCAGCACGACAACGCCGATGACGTTGAAGAGAAGATGGACAACGGCGGCGCGGCGGGCGTTCTTGTTCGTGCCGATGGAGGAGAGCATGGCCGTGACGGTCGTGCCGATGTTCTGCCCCATGATGATGGGAATGGCCGCAGCGTAGCTCACAGAGCCGGTGACGGCGAGCGCCTGCAAAATACCGACGGACGCCGAGCTCGACTGGATCACAGCCGTGAGCAGCGCGCCGGCGAGCACGCCGAGAATGGGATTCTGAAAGGCGACAAAAAGGTTCGTGAAAGCGGGAACGTCCTTCAGTCCCGCAACGGCAGTGCTCATCGTTTCCATGCCGAACATGAGCGTCGCAAAGCCGAGCAGGATCATGCCGGTGTCCTTTTTCTTGTTATCCTTGCAGAACATGTAGTAGATGATGCCGATGAGCGCAAGCACGGGCGTAAAGGAGGTGGGCTTTAAAAGCTGCACCCAGAAATTGCCCGAGTCGATGCCGCCGAGGCTCAGAAGCCAGGCGGTAACGGTGGTGCCGACGTTGGCACCCATGATGACGTTGATGGCCTGACGCAGCGTCATGAGACCGGAGTTGACAAAGCCGACCACCATGACCGTGGTGGCGGACGAGCTCTGAATGATGGCCGTGATGCCAAGACCCGTTAAAAACCCGGCGAACACGCTGCCGGTCATTCTGTCGAGAAGAGAGCGGAGTTTGCCGCCCGCGCGGCGCTCAAGCGCCTGCCCCATCAGATTCATGCCGAAGAGGAACAGGCACAGTCCGCCGATCATCGTGAGCACATTGAAAATATCCATATTTTCTATCTTTCCTTTTTCTTTTTTGATCATTCATTCTTAACCAAGTTACAGCATAAAGGAGCATTGTCAAATCCACCATCAGAGAATTGTAAAATTTGTGTAAAATGCGCGCTGCACAAGGAAATGTCAGCCTTCTTCCTCGTTTTGCACGGGCATGGGCGCATGAATTGGAAAAAAGTGCAGACAATAAGCCCGGCATTTCCCGCGGCGAATACGGCCGCGGCAACAGCACTCGACAACAGTTGGAGGAAGAATATGAAAAAAGATTTTATCGACACCAACGAATGGACCAAGCAGGAGCTGCTCGACATCATCGAACTGTCGCTTGCCATTAAAAAGGCCATCAAGGCAGGGTACTATCCGCCGCTGATGCGGAACATGACGCTCGGCATGATTTTTCAGCAGTCCAGCACGCGCACGCGCGTTTCATTTGAAACGGCGATGAGCCAGATGGGCGGCCACGCGCAGTATTTAGGCCCCGGTATGATCCAGCTCGGCGGACATGAGACCATCGGCGACACGGGCAAGGTGCTCTCAAAGCTCGTGGACATCGTGATGGCGCGCGTCATCGCGCACAAGACGATCGAGGAACTGGGGAAAAGCTGTACGATCCCCGTTATCAACGGCATGTCGGACTACAATCACCCCACGCAGGAGATCGGCGATATGTGCACCATCATGGAGCATCTGCCGCAGGGAAAGAGATTGGAGGATTGCAAAGTCGTCTTCGTCGGCGACGCGACACAGGTGTGCGCATCGCTCGGCTTCATCACGACAAAGCTCGGCATGCATTTTGTTCAGTACGGCCCCGAGGGTCACCAGCTGAACGAAGAACACAAGGAGATCCTGAAGAAGAACTGCGCGCTTTCCGGCGGCAGTTTTCTCGTCACCGACGAGCGCGAGAGCGTGCGCGGCGCGGATTTCATCTACACCGATGTGTGGTACGGTCTCTACGAAAACGAGATGCCGAAGGAGGAACGCGTGCGCGTGTTCCATGACTATCAGGTGAACCGCGAGCTGATGCAGCTGGGGAACCTCGGCTGCAAGTTCCTGCACTGCCTGCCCGCCACGCGCGGCGAGGACGTGACAGACGAGGTCGCAGACAGCGATGCTTCCCTCTGCTGGGAGCAGGCGGGTAACCGCCTGACGGCCATGCGCGGGCTTCTCGTCTATCTGACGCGCTGCCGCCGCGAGCCGAGCGGCGCGCAGATCGCCGCGGCGAAGGAGGAGCTTGACCGGGTGCTGTGCGACAAGCTCGGCTGCACGGAGGCCTACTGCGGCATTGCAAGGGCGGAAAAGAGCTGAGAAAAACAATGGAGAAGAATCAATTTCGTCTTGCGGACGTGATCCTGTCAGTCATCTGCGTGGTGTTCGTCGCCGAAGCGGCGGCGCCGGTCGCGTCCATCGGCAACAGCCAGTATTTCTGGTGGGGATTTATGATCCTTGCGTTTTTGCTGCCCTACGGTTTGATCGCCGCCGAGCTCGGCACGGCCTACGCGGGCGACGGCGGGCTTTATGACTGGATCCACGCGGCGTATCCGCAGGGCAAGTGGGCGGCGCGCGCCTCGTGGTACTACTGGATCAACTTCCCGCTGTGGATGGCGTCGCTCGCGGTGATGTGTCCGGAACTGCTGCGCGACATCACGGGGCGGCAGATGGGAACCATTGCCTCGCTCGCCGTGCAGCTTCTTTTCATCTGGATCGTCACGCTCATCGCCTGCTATCCCGTGTGCGACAGCATTGTGATCCTGAACGTGAGCGCTGTCATCAAGATCCTGCTGGCGCTGCTCGTCGGCGGACTCGGCGTGTGGTATATCAGCCGCTACGGCTTTGTCAACGATATGTCGGCGCGGACGTTCCTGCCGTCGTTCGACCTCACGAGCCTCTCGTATATCTCGGTCATCATTTTTAACTTCCTCGGTTTCGAGGTCGTGTGTACGTTTGCCGGCAGCATGAGCGAGCCGAAAAAGCAGATCCCGCAGTCCATCGTGACCGGCGGCATCGTCATTGCGGCCATCTATCTTTTTTCGGCCTTCGGCATCGGCGCGGCGGTAGACGTGCGCGAGATCAGCGTGGACTCGGGCCTCATCGACGCGGTGTCGCTGATCCTTGGCACTGACGGCGGCGTGCTTGTTGCCGTGGTGGCGCTGTTGTTTCTTGTGACGCTGTTCGGCAACATGATCTCGTGGTCAATGGGCGTCAACTCGACGGCGGCGCTCGCTGCAGACCACAACGATATGCCGCGCATTTTTGCAAAGCGATGGGCAAAAAACAACATGCCTGTCGGTTCGGCGGTCGCCTCGGGCGTCGTTGCCTCGGGCGTGTGCATTTTGGGCGTGCTCATCGAGACAGTCACGCCGGATTCCTCGCTCTTTTGGAGCTTTTTTGCGCTGAATCTTGTGATGCTGCTGTTGAGCTATCTTCCCGTGTTTCCCGCGTTTTTGAAGCTGCGGCGCGTAGATGCAAAGACGCCGCGCCCCTTCCGCGTGCCGGGGTCAGATGCGGCGCTGCGCTGCATCGCCTATGTGCCGATGGTGCTCATCATCATCTCTATCATCTTTACCGCCGTGCCGCTCTCGTTTGATGCGGAAACGCTTAAAAGTTTCCTGCCCATCACGATCGGGACGATCCTCAGCGCGGCGATCGGCGAGGTGCTGATCGCGCTGCGCGGGAAAACCGCGCGCAGCTAAGTATGGTTTCATCATAAGGAGATAAATGTATGGCAAGAAGAATTATCGGCACAACGCCGAAGCAGGACGGGTATCGCATGCCCGCCGAATTTGAACCGCAGCAGGGCGTTTGGATGCTCTGGCCCGAGCGCAGCGACAACTGGCGCAACGGCGGAAAGCCCGCGCAGCGCGCCTTTGCCGAGGTCGCAAAGGCCATTGCCCGCTTTGAGCAGGTCACCGTCGGCGCGTCGGTGCGCCAGTATCAGAACGCGCGCGCCCGCCTGCCGGAAAATATCCGCGTGGTGGAGCTTGAGAGCGACGATGCGTGGGTGCGCGACTGCGGGCCGACTTTCCTTGTGAACGACCGGGGCGGCCTTCGCGCGGTGGACTGGGCGTTCAACGCCTGGGGCGGGCTTGTGGACGGGCTTTACTTTCCCTGGGACAAGGACGACCAGGTCGCGCGCAAGATCTGTGAGATCGCGGGCGTGGACAGCTACCGCACGGAAAATTTCGTGCTCGAGGGCGGCTCTATCCATGTTGACGGCGAAGGAACAGTGCTGACGACGGAAATGTGCCTGCTCTCCGCGGGGCGCAACCCGGACAAATCGAAAGAAGAGATTGAAAAAATGCTGCTCGACTATCTCGGCTGCGAAAAGGTACTGTGGATCAAGGACGGCATCGACCCCGACGAAACGAACGGACACATCGACGACGTTGCCTGTTTCGTTGCGCCCGGTGAGGTCGCCTGCATCTGGACGGAGGATAAGAACCACCCGTTCTACGAGCAGGCGCAGGCAGCGTACCGCTTTCTGAGCGCTGCGACGGACGCAAAGGGGAGGAAACTCAAAGTCCACAAGCTGTGCCTGACGAAAAAACCGTGCCTTCTCGAAGGGGCGGACACCATCGACGCGGTGGAGGGGACGATCCCGCGGGAAAACGGCGAGGTGAGCATTGCGTCGTATATGAACTTCCTCATCGTCAACGGTGCGGTGATCCTGCCGCAGTACGGCGACGAAAACGACGCGCTCGCTGCCCGACAGGTGCAGGAAATGTTCCCCGACCGTGAGGTCGTACCCGTGCAGACGCGCGAGGTCGCCTTCGGCGGCGGCAACATTCACTGTATTACGCAGCAGCAGCCCGCGGCCAAAGCGTAAAGTGCAAGCCGCCCGCAGACATTCTGCGGGCGGCGCTTATTATGCGGATCTGATCTGCTCGCGGGCGATGCGGATGAATTCGGAGAGCACACTCCACGGATACGAGCGCCTGAGATAGCCAAAGCAGATGGGATACGACGCACTGGGGCAGAGGGGGAGAATGTGCAGCTGCGCGAGCTGCTCGGGCGAGAGCGCTGTTTGCAGTAGATTTTCCGGACAGAAGCACGCGCCCACGCCCTGCACGCAGAGCGCGAGCAGCGTTTCGACATTTTCCGACGTCGCCTTGCTGATAGGCGAGATGCCCGAGGCGCGCAGCAGCTCGCGTCCAATGCGTCCGCCGATATCTGCGGCTGAGCCGAGAACGAACGGGCAGTCGCGCAGCGAGTGCAAGTCCCCTGCGGCGATCTCATTGCGGCGTACATCGAGGTCGATCTGACACTGCACAAGAAGACTGTCCACAAGGCAGAGAACAGTGTGCTCAGTGTAGTAGTCGGCGAGCTCGATGCTGGGCGGCACCTTGGGATAGGCGGCGATGGCAAGGTCAATGCTGCCGCTGAGCAGCGCCTTTTGAATCGCGTCGTTCGAGCACTCGCGCAGCATGATCTCAACATTCGGGTACTGACGCTGAAAGGCAGGGATCAGGCGCGGCATGATGGCGCGGCCGCGCGTGTAGGCAATGCCGACGCGCAGCTCGCCCTTCTGATTTTCGGAAATATCGCAGAATTCGCGCTCCATTGTCTGCCGTGCCTGCCCGATAGATTCGGCATAGTGCAGAAACTTCCGGCCCGCGTAGGTGAGCTCAAGCGGCGTGCGGCGCACAAGGAGCGTGCAGCCAAGCTCCTTTTCAAGTCCCGCAATGTGGGACGAGAGCGACTGCTGCGTGATGTGCAGCGCTTCAGCGGCGCGGGTGAAGTTTTTCTCCCGCGCGAGCACGAGAAAATAGTCAAGGGAATGAAAATTCACGGGAGTCCTCCTTTCACAGTTGTTTCTTGTAGAATATATCAATTTTAACAGTTTTACAAGCATAAAAGCAGGAATTATACTGTGGGCAGAGCACATGAAACGGCAGGAGAAGATTTCCTTTTTCCACCGCGCATGCTACGATAGCGTACTGTATTGAAAAAGGATAGGGGAGGATTGAGATGGCTGCAATCGTTCTTTTTTGCCTGGCGCTGATGGCCTGCCTTGTGCTGCGGGCCAATATCCTCTATGCGCTTTTGGCAGGGTTGGTGATCTTTACGCTGCACGGCAGGCAGCAGGGTTTTTCCTGGAAGGAACTGGGAAAAATGATTGGTGCGGGCGTGAAAACGTCGGCGAGCGTGCTGCTCGTCTTTCCCCTCATCGGCATGCTGACTGCCTTCTGGCGCGCGTGCGGCACGCTGCCGTTCATCATCTGCTGTGCTGTCGACCTCATCCGGCCGCAGATCCTGCTGCTGATGACATTTCTGCTGAATTGCGGCGTTTCGATGCTGACGGGGACGGCGTTCGGCACGGCGGCGACGATGGGCACCATCTGCGTGAGCGTGGGCGTGTCGATGGGCATGGATCCGGTGCTGCTCGGCGGAGCGATGCTCTCCGGCGTATTTTTCGGCGACCGCTGCTCGCCGGTCTCAACGAGCGCGCTGCTTGTGAGCGAGCTGACGGAGACGAATATCTATGATAACATCAAACGCATGCTGAAAACGGCGCTTGTGCCGTTCCTCCTCAGCTGCGGCATTTACACCGCGCTTGGAATGCTGAAAAGCGACGGCGGTGCGGCGGGCGAGTTGTGGTCGCTCTACGGACGCGAGATGGCGCTGCACTGGGTCATGTGCCTGCCGGCGGTGCTCATTCTGGCGCTGTCGCTCCTGCGCGTGAAGGTCAAGCGGGCAATGGCGGCGAGCATTTTGGCATCGGTCGTGCTGTGCGCTTTTCTTCGCCGTCTGGACGCGGTGACGATCCTCAAGACCGCGGTTTGGGGCTACACGGCGGCGGACGCCGAGGTCGGCGCAATGCTCAACGGCGGCGGCATCCTCTCGATGCTGCGCGTGGCAATGATCGTGACGATCTCGTCAGCCTATTCCGGCATTTTCCGCAAGACGGGACTACTTGACCGGCTCTGCGCGCGCATCACGGCTTTGAGCGAAAAGACCTCGCCCTACGCCGCCATGCTGCTGACGGCGCTCCTGGCGGGACTTCTTGCCTGCAACCAGACGCTGACGATCATTCTGACGCATCAGCTCTGTGCGTCGTCACAGCAAAGCAAGGAACAGTTTGCCATCAACCTTGAAAACAGCGCCGTGGTCGTTGCGCCGCTCATTCCGTGGTCGATCGCGGGAGCGACGCCGCTGTCAACGGTCGGCGCGCCGACGATGGGCATGGCGCTGGCATGTTTTTTATACATTCTGCCCCTGTGCGAGCTTGTGCGGCACGCTGCCTCGTCCCGCCGGTAAGAAATGAGAAGGCTCGCCTCCGGCCTCGAGTTCATGGGTGTT
>OQVS01002925.1_pt1 | contig 10547 bp, 9 predicted proteins | sample 1691601 | NCBI WGS metagenome assembly OQVS01 (sample SAMN03418268, study PRJEB22391) | human gut metagenome | biome: human-gut; feature: organic feature; material: feces | host: Homo sapiens | place: Tanzania | collected 2013-01 | reverse complement strand
ACAACGACGGTCGTCGAGACGCTGTTCGTCTGACGAGTTGCTTCGGCCGCCATTTCGACGGCATCTCACAACGTGTACGGTGACGGTGGCGCCTGCTACAAGGTTGCTTCGGCCGCCATTTCGACGGCATCTCACAACCTAGATTGCTCTAGATTCCGGGAAGAAGGTTATTTGCAAGCAAATTAACCTGTCGTCCCGTGTGAAAGTGTTAGAACTTTATCATAAATTGGCCTTTGAGTGCTACTCCAAAACGAGAAAATCTTGTGGCCTTGAATGGGCCACCCCCACGACGCCGTCAATCGAAACCCGTACATTTTGCCACGCTCGCTGTGTCAGCGGCAAAATCGTCACCTGTCCATCTGCCGGAAGAATAGCCATCACGCGCCGCCTCAATGTCTCCGCCGCATTGTCAGAATCCTCCCACCGTAGATATACGGACTTTTGGAACATCTCAAACCCCATGCGCAATAGATTCTTCCTGAACTTCGAGTACACCCTCCGCATGAACCCAGTTGCCGTAGGCAAATCAAACAGCACAAGGGTCCACATCCTTATCCTCCTCGAATACCTGCGTGGGCACGTCGAGTTCGACGGTATTTCCCAGTAGACAATCGCGCAACGAAACCGCCGCGCGCGACAACGCCAGAAAAAACGGCATGACACCCTGCCGCGTCCTCCAGCGTGATGAAAGCAATGTTCCAAGCAGATGCCGCTTACATTTCGAGGTAAGTTCGAAAGTGTCAGGATTGGCCGTGAGCCAGTCCCTAACGGCACAATCCGCCACGGGCCTGAACGGCTCCATGAGATCCGAAGCGAGACAGTGCGGATTCGCAGGCCCACAATGATTGATGCCCAGGCTCGTATTGAGCCCCGCGCAACACAAAGCACGGACAGTCGAACCGTGCAGGACGGCGTATGCGTAGTTAAGGAGCATGTTGGCGTCATGCGCGAACCGGTCACGGCGTTCAAACAGGCCAAGCCGCCGCCAATAGCGAAGTGCAGCATGCCCTTCGGCGTTCTGCGCATCGCCACGGCGCACATCCTTTGCAAGTGCCTCAAGTTCCGCATCGCGCCTTCCGTAACGTGCGAGCGCCTGTGCCTGCGCGTTGATTTTCGCCCGTACGATCCGCTGCCACAGACGGGCACACAAGAGAGGCCTTACGGCTATCTGCCGCCGCAGAATCCCCGTCTGTCGCGTATGCGCCGCAATTGGCTGGTATATTCCTACGGGGATATGCGACCTGTCGCACACCACCGCCGTGGCATCATGTTTCGCCAATTCCGCCAAAACGGCCACGCTCACGGACGAGCCCTGTTCCGAAAGCATCAGAACAGCGACATCATCCAATGGCACGAAAGTACTTGTGCCGTCTCGTCTTTGGACGGTTATTCGCCCTGCGTCAAGGCGTACCTTGTCGCCATATCCGCCAACATCTAGAATTCTATCCATGATGGGAACTCCTTCTGCCTTATACAAGGAGTCCCCATCATGGATTTCCGGCGTCATCACAGAAAACCGAACCGTTTGTAAATGGCGCGGACCGCGTCAGTGTCGAAATGGACAAGATCAAGTCCTTTTCTCGCCGGATGACGAAGGCGCGGCTCGAATTTCGCCAGAAGCAGATATTCCTCCTCCGACAACGGTTCCACGTTCCCGCGCAGCCGCAGCAGCCGCAATGCCTTGTTACAATGCGACAAAATCCGTGGCGTTTTCTCAGGGTCATCGTTCGGCAAGGATTCCAGATTTGTCGGAATATTGACACATGCGTTGAACTTCACAGCCGCGGGCAGGAAGTCAAGGCGAACCCGATTCTCCTTATGCTGCAGGTTACGAAGCTCAAGCCAAAGATCGTAGAACGAATACACGCTGTCCGTCTCTGGCAAGGGCTTCACGCCCTCCACAAGTTCCTTCACATGTGTCGTTACCACACCGTACGCCGGGCGTGCGAAGTCATTCGGCATCATCCGAATCTTCACGCCATTCACCGTATCATCAATCGGAAGGCTGAAGAACTCCCCGATATCGGCGGCCTCAGCGAGATGGAAGTTCTTGATCTTGTTCTTCTTCTGCTGGTCCTTCTTGCCCGTTTCATTTTGTGTGGCGGTGACCTCTTCGCCCATGTAACGATCCCAGTATGCCTTTGCGCAGGCAAGCAACACCTTGTCCTGGCGCTCGGCAAGCTGAATAGCCTGAATCGCTTTGTTCACGTCGCCGCGCGCAAACGAGGGCCTCGAACGAGGCGGCTCCTTCCCCGACCCGATGTCACCATCATCCGTCCATTCACGAGTCTCGATACCTTCTGTTCCCGAACAACGGATTTCCGCATTCGCGCGCTCATGGCCACCCTTTCCAAGGCTGGACTGTTCGTCAAACCGCTTGACGGCAACGATGAGAGGGGTTGCGTCGTAATAACCGCGCAAAGACATCTTCCCGCGTTCATACGGCATGAATGTGCGGAACTCGGGATTGAACTTGAACGGTTCACCATTCTCGCCAGGTTTCACACAGCGGATGGCGAACGCATTAGGCATCGGAACCTGGGAGACAATCAGATCATGGGCATTGGACAGCCGTCGGTTCTCGAAATTACGACCGGTGGCATAGTCATAGGCTCGAGACCATGTGTCGAGATCAATGCCCAAGACCGTCTTCACGAGAGACTTCTGGTCAAGCGGCAGCCCCGCCCTCACACCATACGTTGGACAAACATACGGCAGAAGATCTTTATCTTCATCGGACAGTGGCACGCTGTACTCGGAACGGAACGACTCACTGAATTCACGATAGAGTTCCGCTGCGGCGGTGGCAAGCATCGTCAAAGTATGACCTGGGCGAAGAGGCTTTCCGTTCCTGTCGCGCTTGCCGCGGCAACGATTCTGCTCGGAGCGGAAAAGTTCCTGTTCACGGTCCTCCAGCATTTTAAGGGCGCCATCCTCGCCGTTGATGCTGCTGCGTTTTTCCAGCGTGCGCCACAGAGCATCTGGATTCACACCGAAACGTCCAATGTCCGTATGCAGAAGCTGGAACTCGAAATCACGTACACCACGGTGGCGCAATCCGCGCGGCAATTGCCTGAACTTCTCTTCCTTGGCAAGAAAGAGGTTGATATACCGCAGCACCCACTTGACGAGTTGTGCGTCATTGACCTTGCAGGTACGTGGCGGATATTTAAGCTCGCCGATCGTGCATACGGGGAATGCCTTATCCTTGCGTGCCTCCAAGTCAAGTTTTCGCCAGTCAGTCAACCGATTCATCTTAAGAAGAAAGTCTTCCGCACGTCCCTGCATTGCCTCAAAGCGCTTCACCAGTTTCTTCTGAAGGGCCTCAGGGGTTGGACGCAATTCATCGCCAACAAAGTACCGTGTGACGTTCTCCGAAAAGAATGGCTTCATCTCGCCCACGAATCTGCCCTTTGTGAACACGTCGTCGCCTTTTCCACTGACAGTCTTGAAATCGGCCCGGAACAGAGGGTCATCAAACGTGAATGCACCCGTGTCCCCGGCATTGAGCATCCGCTCCAATATTCTATGATATGCTATGAGGTATTCCTTGATTACGTCGTTCGGATTCTTCCGCCGGATGCCATTGTCGAACATCACGAGCAGAAGGCGCATGATTTCACCTTCAGACACAGCGCCGCGCAGACGCTTGATCTGGATCGGCCCATAATGTTGCTCTGGTACGAACTCAAACTGGGCCGAGCCATTTTGGATTGCGTAGTGGCGGTCCATGCCGTTGGCGTCACTTAGTGGTTCGCCACGCTCATTTACCGTGCCTTCTGGGATTGGCCCAAACATATAACGCTTGCGGTCGGGCCGCACGGTGATGTCGAGACGCTTGAAACGAATGCAGTCAAGTTTATGGAAATCCTCGAGATAGGCAAGTGCGAGCGTGAGGAATCGATCCTTCTTGCGTTCCTGGAGGAGATACTTGAAACGCTTGTTCTCCTCGGATTCCTGCGATGCGGCAGCCCTCTTTGTCAGCCGTTTCGCTTCGTCGTCAAGCAAGAGGTAGTTATAGGCGGCAGACGGGACCTTGTTTAGGTAGACAAGGATATTAGCGAAGTTCAGGTAGTCGCTGTTGGCGACGTCGATGTCCATGCGGCTCGCACGCATACTGTACCATGTAAACGCGTCAAGAATCGACTTGACGACACCACCCTTCTTGCGAAGTTCCACCAATTCCGACTCGGACGGCTTTGCCCTGTACCCCTGCTCCACCTGCCATTCACGCGGAGGCAACTGGAGATCAGGGAACTGCTGGATGAATTCCGAAGCATCGTGCCGATAAAGCCCAAGACACGTCAAGAAAATCAAGCCCTTGCGGGTAAACTCGAAAGTTGTCCTTGCATCGTCATGTGGATTGAAGAGTTTCAGCTTGAAGATCTTTTCGCTCTTCCGTCCTGGTCCGAGAGCATGTTCGCGTGCCTCGGAATAGAGCTCACCCTCGATGAACCGATAGAACTCGGGAGAAACAATCAATGCTCTCGCGGCATTCCTCTCGTATGGGTGAACAAACATGTTGCGGAGTTTCCACAGCGCAACCACGATTTCCTTTGCCCGATCAGCGTACTCTCCCTTCTTAATGCGGTCATAGTCACGCCCCGGCTCTTCAACGCGGTACATCCAAAGGAAGCTCGCCACTTCGAACAGCCTGCCACTCTCTTCGAGCGCCGTTTTCACGGAGGATTCGTCCCTTAAATTGGAGAGGTCCTTCCTCTTTCCAATAATCTCGCTGACGTTCTGAAGCGCGAGCGTCAGATAGGTGATGAACTGGGGCACCTCGTCCTTGAACTCGTCTTTTCGCGTCTGCGGATTCCGGATGTTTCCAAAAATACGCAACGTAGCCATATCTTTCTTATAGTCTCCAGAGAGATACGTACGCTTCTTTGCGCTTGCACGGTCCCGCCATTGACAAGCACCGTATTGAGCATTTTGCTGATGCCTCATTTTCTTCCCCTTTCTTCGTTGATGAAACTTTCTACTGTTGATAAGGACTGTTCTATGATGTTTTACGCTGATCTCTGTGCATTTTCATATCACAGCCATCAAAAAAGTGCAATCAATATTACCTCAAGGCATCACCTATGCGATGAATTAAGCCCAAGAATGACCCCCTCAATCGATCTTTACAAAGAACATCAGCCTTGCGGAACAAACTGTCGGACTCTGTTTCCACATGCTCGAATGACTTGCTGATTTCAGCCATCGTTACACCATCTCGGATTGACACTTCTTTCAATTCATCAAATGTAGCAATTAATAATAAAATTGCGGCAAGTTTCGAGCATCAGTTCCTGGTCGGACTAACGATATCCACCGCTCTGCTTTTATCGACTTAAAAAGCTTCGATTCCCCAAACATAGCCTCTACATCGCCAGCTTTCTGAAAATATAACGTGGCGGTCGTAACGTCCTCATCTTGCAGCGAACAGGCTGCCTGCACAAGAAGAGCCAACCGAATAGACGCCAAGACAGGTGCCCAGCATCTGGCGAGTGGCAATGCTTCATCACCCTCCTTGAAACAGCGCTCCGCCTCTGTTGTATCTCCTGCCGCAGCTGCAAGCGCACCGAGATGCCGACGGTTTGCCGCAATCAACCATCCTTCTGCGTCCAATGGAAGCCGCCACGCAGCAAGTGTACCCTTATCAGGAACATCTCCACCAACTCGCCATGCGTTGAGGAGCGCAAGTGATTTTTGACGCATTTGGTGATAACGATTGGTCTTCGCGGACTTCTCCGACAATTCATTCAACTGCTGTCTCGCATCATCAAAAGCACGTTTCTCTTCATCCGTCCCAGGTTTGAAGATTGCAAATACCAGATGCCGATAATTGAGATCCTGAGCCAGATTGCTTTCCGCTTCATCTTTCTTGTCAGGCGTCGCCGAATTTGCGATCTTCTGGGCAATAGACACCGCTGTTTCGGCATGTTCCTTAGCCGCTGCCTCGGTGAAGCCCTCCATGCCATACAAAGCACCCCAGGCATTCGCCTGTGCCGCTGTTCCATGATAACGCATGAGAAGATCGTCCTTCTCTGGGCCATCAAAGCGTGACAATTCTTCTTCAAGGCCAGATACCAGCACACGGTATTCGTCCATCTCTCCAAGATCCTGCGCGTTAACCGCCGCCGTCACCTGAAGCCTTAGTGTCTTTGCCAAATATCCATTTTTGCGAGCAAAAGACATGGCGTCACATACGCACCGACGCGACTCCTCCGTACGCCCTGCATGGCAAAGCGCCGTGGCCAGAAGAGAGCAAAACTCAAGCCACGTCCCCGGATCACGCCCCGGGGAGAGTGCTACTTTGATTTGTTCTAGTTGTCCAGCTACCTCGTTCCAGCGGTGATGGTTCTCTCGATCGACATGGGATGCCATGTCTGGCAGCCTTTTCAAGGCATAGTCACGATTCATTTTCACACAGCCTGGCATGCGCTCAAGCTCGTCCCTGATCCGCTGAATAACAGACTGTTCATCGAGGCCGCTTTCAAGGCTTCGGAAATACTTGCATCCAGCCACTTCTCCGGGCACGTCGGGACCGAAGAACACCACATCGCGAAACTGTTTTCCCGCCGCCTCTACCTTCGGTCTAAGCTCAACATCCACGAGACGGAATCGTTCTTCAAACGCACCCGTTGCGAGAACACGTAGCACATCATAATGGGGAAGCCCACACGGCCTGCCACGCAAAGCGGCCATTCGAACCGGCAACATCAAACTCTCGCCTGTCACGGAAACCTCGCCACCCCGCCGTAGTTGAAGGCGGATGCCCCTGTAGTCCGTACCAAGGAGAGCGCGGCTGACTGGTTCGCACCATGTTGTGACCTCTGTCCCATCTGCCCATGCTGCACCTTTGAGAGACTTTTCAAGTTGAAACGGAATGAACCAGACCCCCAAACTATTGTAAACAGGGATGAACCCGTTGGCGTCAAAAAGTCTGTCCAACCTACGGCGCAGAATTATTCCCAATCCAGGTAACTCGTCAGGATCCGCCCACCCTGGAATGGACTCTGGACGAAAGCGCGTACTCGTCCATTGTCGATTGATGTTGAACCAATCCGAAAAGCACCGCCAAACATCCCCCATGATGACCGCAAACTCACTTGCAAGTTCCTTATTACCAGAAAGACACCATTTGGCAACAAGCTCTGCCAGCGCCAATTCGCGAAGGTCGGGCGCATTGTACTTGTCATGGACAAAAGAGAACAACAGTCCCGTCTCTACAAGAAGCAGGTTCTCAGGACGTTCTTCTGCAATTGTTAGCAACTCCTGTTCTGTCATACGAATTGTCCTCTGGCTGATACTGTAGAATCAGGTTTGAACAGAAACAAGAGGATTCACGGCGCCGTTCTCGTCCACTAAATTCAGAATGCCATCAAATCGACAATCGAATTTATGAATAAAGTCTGCGTCGACAATGTTTCCGAGATATACCGCATCCCTCCCGAATACAGTCCATCCGTCCAGAGCGCTTGACCTTTTACCATCGAGACCAAACACGCGGAGGCGCAGCTCGTTTTCCTTCGGATCATACCGCAAATTAACCGTTCCATCAAGACCATTTACCTTACAATTTGCAGTTACTGGTTTGATTGTTCCCGCCGCAGCGAGGGCATAATCTTCCTGCTTAAATATCGGCGACCTAACAAACGCAGACTGTCTCTTCCCTGCAATGGCCTCGCGTGCTGCCGCAATCAAGAAGCTCAATTTCTCGGAGAGGGCGAGATCTTCAGCGTCCAGCTTCGCAAAATTCGCGAGTGAAATATCTTGATATTCAATACGAGAATCTTTGCGATTCGTGATTGGCATTCCAGTTCGGGCAAGCTGGTCATCAGTAAGCTCTCCAACGCCCACAGTCCATTGCCAGGCAGTCAAGGCATCAGCGAGGTCTTCGTCAGAAAGAACATGCACAAGCCAACTCTTCTCAAGTGTCTGAGTCAACAACGAGCGCGCGTTCCACAGTTGGAGGACGCGAAGCCCAACTCCTCCATTTACCTTAACCTGTAGTTCTGTATCTGTTGCTGGCGATGAATACATCGAAAACGGCACAATCAGCCATGAATCCGCATCCCATTTTCTAGTCACCAGAACGTAGGCAATGTTTTCAACACCCGACAAAATGCGCACCTGTCCTGCGGCAATGCATGGGTCAAACGGGCGTATAAGGCGACTACATTTCTCCCGCACGTCGGAATCATTATCCGACTCCATTGTTGGCACATTGTCCTCGGAAGCGACTTCTCCTAACTGCTTTCGCATTTTATATGAAGCAAGGAACTTTTGAGTCGCCTCGCGCCGCAATTTGGTCAATTCACCACTTTCCATAGTTTTCTCCTTCATACAAATGCATTTGTGCTGTCCATCATACGAGATAAGATAATCTGCCCGGCTTTTTCCGCCGCACACCTATTTTTCATCCAATTTAGGAAAAACTTCTTTCCCGCGTCATCTTCCCTCAACCATTCACGCAACTCTGAATTAAGTGACGCATATGCCCGTCCAGGTTTGTCCTTGAGTTCTTCCGCCGCCGTTGTCTTGCTAATCTGAAGCGCAGCAAGAATGTCTGTGTCCTTATAAACCTTAATGTCATAGATATGAGCAAGAAGGAGGCAGCAAAGACGGGGTGAAAATTCACGCTCCAGCTCATCACGCCACGCAGCTGGTACAGCGATGTCTTCACCATGTGGCAACACACTACTCACGCTATCTGCCGCATCAAAATCGACATTGCCCGTTTCACCTCCAGAACTGGCCACTTCAATAATGCCTTCGTCCGATGGGGAGAAATCGTCTTCCCCGCTTGAGACGCCATCCAACGTTCCTGTTGTACATGACTGCGCATCACGCGAACGGGAAAAGACAACCATATCCCCATCAACATGGCATGAGTAATTTGCGAACAGCCAGTCCTCAACGACTTGATTGATCACGCCTTGCGACCCTATCAACTTGCCATTAATCACCTTTAGCGGCGGATCATCACTTCTGGCTACTGCATCCCAGACAAAATCTTTCCAGGCTTTTGGCTTTCGTATACACGCCTCCTCGCCAAAATGACCTCTCTTATATCGCTTCGCCTTTTCATACTCAAGAAGCGCATCGTCAAACTCCTGAGCGAAATCAATATCTGAAAGTTGAGTTCGCCCATCTTCGTCGCCAAGTTGTAACATAAATGGCGACAATTTCTTCTTAAACGCATTGGCTATCACCGTAGACAACAACGCCTCATCCTCAGCAGTTCCGACTACAGACAAACCTTCACGAGGCCGGCCGAGACCATGCACCCAGCAAACCTCCTTCCAGGCGTTCCACGCTTTCAGCCGCCGTGCGTTCTCCTCTGGTTTAAATGTAGACACCTTACACCTCCTCGCCTTTCAATATGTTGTTCAACCGCTGCATTTCGTCATTATCTAGCCTTGGCTTTGGTTCATTCCTGCTAACGCTGTCTGCCTTTCCAAAATCATTGAACCGCAGTCTGCATGGTCGCAAAGGCGAGAAATACGTGGGCTTGTCATAGTGACTTGACCCCTCATCATCAATATGATAGACCGCAAGAGCCCTTGTGCTGAAAGACTTTTTGGATGTTCCTATTAACATAGGGATCGTATCATAGATCCCCTCGGCCTTTCGGCGGCATATCGACAATCCCGGATGCGATTTGGACCCTCGTTTCCAAACAAAACCTGCAATGGCCTCATTCCAAAGACGATTGTCAACCCACCAAAGTGTCCCTTTTGAATAGTCAAAAAGGAAATCCAGTGCGGCAAATCTGCGTTCATCAGAATCCATCGTCATTATTCCTTTCTTACAACCTTGTCCTCGCACCTATTGAATCTTCGACATCAACAACGCTCATGATATCCGAAGTGTCGCATTTCAATACGATAAAGATTTTTAGCAGAATACATGCATGACTGTCTCATTTTTAGTAATTATCATGATGTAGCATACCAAATTCGCCATCGCAAAAACAAGGGGTAATCTTTTTTTGGAGGTTCCCCCAGTTTTTCGGATCTTTCATTTTATCCCACCATGACAATCCTTGAAGACATCTCTTCAGAATGGGCTTGATTTGTTCAAGAAGGTCATCACCCTTCACACTCAGTTCTCCTCGTTGACGGCAGAAGCTCTGGGCATACTTCGGCACCAGTCCCGAACAGCGGCAAACCGACCGCTGGAGCCAATCGCCACGATAGAGGATGCGGGGATAATCCTCTTTCGATGGTTTTGTTTGCAACAATTCTTCAATTTTACACATCATCGACTTCACCACACAATGCCATCAACAACAACGCATGTATTCTACAATATCGAACCCCTCCCCAGTCAAGCGGAAGTTTTAAGTTTTTTTGTGGCATTGTGGCATTTCAGTGATGGTTGCGTGCGAGGGGCGGATGTGGAGCATCTGCGCTCCAGAGACGGGCGGACGCGACAAGCGCGTCCCTCCCGTTGGGCATTGTGCTAGACGGCGGGAGGGGTGGATGTGGAGCTTCTGCGTTCCAGAGACGGGCGGACGCGACAAGCGCGTCCCTCCCGTTGGGCATTGTGCT
>OQVS01002921.1_pt1 | contig 10560 bp, 12 predicted proteins | sample 1691601 | NCBI WGS metagenome assembly OQVS01 (sample SAMN03418268, study PRJEB22391) | human gut metagenome | biome: human-gut; feature: organic feature; material: feces | host: Homo sapiens | place: Tanzania | collected 2013-01 | reverse complement strand
ATAGGTTTAGTATAGTACACGGCAAAAGCAAACTTATGACTTTCATCGCGGGAGCGGCTTTGGTTGCGGGCGGAATTCTTTTCTTCTTCGCGCTTAACTTCTCCACGATAACGACTTCCGGCTCGATTATCGGCTTCGGCAGCGAAAAAACCGCTTGAAAGGGCAGCCGCGTCCCGGAGCGGCGGAAAATCCCGCCGCGGGCTGATCATCGCTGTCGCGGCGGCCGTGGTGGTTGCTGCCGCCGGAACGGTGTTCTTTTTCCGGTCCCGGGCGGCAAAGCAGGAGCGCTATGAGACGGTGATGGCTCAAGCGGCGGAACTGTGCAACACAGACGCGGCGCAGGCTCAGATGCTGTATCTGGAGGCGCAGGGCCTGTCACCCAAGGCAGCGGAGCCCTATACCGGTTATGCTTACGCACTGTACTGCAACCAGCAGTATGCGGACTGCGCCGCCTATATTGAGGACACCCTGGGATTGGGCAAGGAATATGACGTCGCTGTGCAGAGCCAGCTGGCGGCGATTTTAGGGGCGGCCTACTTTGAGCAGGATGACTATGCGGCAGCGGCCTCCTTCTTCCGGCTCAGTACCGCCGGAGGGGATGTGACGGTCTCTGCCATGCGGGATTACGCTGTTTCTCTGGGACGGTTGGGGGATATAACGGCGGCAAACGAGGTGCTCCAGCGGATGTATGACGAGGGAGCCTCCGACGATGTGACGGATTATGTGCAGGCGGAGGTGGATTACGCACTGGAAGACTATCTGACGGCGGAATCCGGGTTCCGGAAGGTGCTGGACGAGACGGAGGACGCGGTGCTGCAGAAGCGGTCTGTCCGTTCCTTGGCGGAACTGTACCGGGACTGCGCGGCACTGGTGCGGATCAACGAATCCCCCATCGATCACCCGGCCACCAAGGAGGCGGAATTGCTCTCCAATGCCATCAACCAGTATGGCCTGCGGTTTGACAGCACCTTGTGGGAAATGTTGGCTCTGGCCTATTTTGAGGCATACCATACCGACGCTTCGGTGGACCCCAACTATCTCACCAAGGCCGCGGACTGCTTTAACCGCGTCATTGAACTGGGTGTGCAAAAGGATTATCTGTACAGCAATCTCTATACTATTTATTACGAACAGAAGGACTATGAAAAGGCGGAGCAGGCTCTGGAGGCCTTTGAAGCCGCCTTCCCAGAGGACTATATGCCCCACGCGCTGCGGGGGATGATGCTCATCACCATTGAAAACGCGAAAAGCCAGTCGGCCCGGGATTATTCCAAGGCAGTGACTGAGTATGAGACGGCGGGCGCCATGCTGCGGAGCTCGGATGATCAGACCTATTACCAGCAGCTGGGCAGTTTGATTCAACAGCTCCGGGACAAAAAATGGATATAAGCATACATACGATCAGAATGGGATCCTATGGTGTACTGAACATTGATTTAGGGAAAGATGTATGGCATAATCGTGAGGATTTCGGACAAGTGTACCGCGTCGCGCTGAAGGTTATTGCAATGGCTCCGAACGAATGGGAAAATCCAGTTTGGTGCGAACCGGATAAAGCGCCGCAGTAATACGAGAGGAATAACGGAAATGGCAAAGCATATCAGGATTGAAGCCGCCTGTGCCTGTAAGACCGGACTGGTGCGGAGCAGCAACGAAGACAATTTTTACTTTGCAGGCCATATTTTGGACCGGAAGAACAACGGCCTTGAGGAAACTTTGCGGTGGTCTGGCAGTCCGGGAGCGGTGTTCGCTGTTTTTGACGGTATGGGCGGAGAAGCCTCTGGAGAGACGGCGGCTTATCTGGCGGCAGCCGCCCTGCGGGACGCCATGGCCCGGCGTGCTACAGAGAATTTTCTCACGCAGGTATGCCTGCAGGCCAACAGGGACATCTGTGCCTATGCCCGGCGGAATCGAAGCCCGCTGATGGGCTCCACCGCTGTGATGTTGGCTATGGACGGCGATTCGGCGGAAGTTGTCAACCTTGGGGACAGTCGAACGTTTCTGCTGCGGGCGGGACGGCTGGAGCAAATTTCAACCGACCATACCGACGCGGCCATGCTGGAGCGGTTTGGCACAAAGGGCCGCAAGCCACGGCTGACTCAGCATCTGGGTATCCCGCCGGAAGAGATGGTCATAGAGCCTGCCCGATGGCGGGGAAGCATTTACCCTGATGACATGTTCCTGCTCTGCTCCGACGGCCTGACGGACATGGTGTCGATAGAGGAGATTACCCGGCTCTCGTCAACATCGGTGGATGCTGCTGCCTGTGCAAATGCCCTTGTGGCCACTGCACTAGCCGGGGGTGGCCGGGACAATGTGACGGTCATCGTCTGCAGGGTAGTATCTTGTATGTAGAACTTTAGCAATTATTACCGATATGGCCTTTGCCAGAGCAAAGCAAACTGTAAAGCGAATGTTGACTCAGCCGGCCTTGGCCTTTTCGTTTCCACAACAGTATCCAAACCCTCACGGAAACCGTCATCATTCGTTGCGATTGCCGCCCAAATGGCAATATTTTCGTGCCCTCCACTTCAGTTGCAGTACAGATACATCTATCTTGACGTCGCCCATGTCAGGGACTCCGCTTCCTTTCCCAACAGTTCGTTCAGCGTTTCTTCTACGCTGCCTCGGACCAATTCCTTGATCTGATTACTTTCTCGTTTAGCTGTACAATTTTCTCGGACATAGTTTGCTGTCTCCTTTCAGAATGGTGTCTCGCAACTTCATTCTATCCATATTTACTTGTGAGTTCCTGCGATAGTAGTTTACATGTTCTGCATGGTAACAATAATCCCACGACAGATCATCGTGCCGCGATGGTCTGCCGTGGGATTTTTGATGTGCATTTTTTCGTTATGTATGACTTTTATTTACTGCGTGCTTTTCCTTCGTTTTCCTCGAACGTCTTATTCAGTCCCATGTGGTGTTCCAGAACCAACGTTAACGGCTCCATAATGACTGGAGCTGTGGGGAAAAGTGTTCGAAGCAGGAAAAGTGCGGTGCGATACCCTAAATAATAACCATATATGCCGGAAAAGTGAATTCGTTCATCCCATGCACAGGCAATGGATACCACATGTTCATAGAGGTCGCACGAAAGTTCCTGCTGCAGTCCCGCATCAATGGTAAGACATTCATCTGTCAGCGCCTTTACTGCCGCACGCACTTCAACGCTCTGATCGACAGAGATCTGCTGTTCTAATAAAGTCTCTCCATTGACTGGGATCTTATTGGTAATATCGCGATAACAGAATATGGCATTGATCAGACCAGCGGTAAAGCCATACTTAGATACGCAGTCTATTTGTGCAGCGGCGCATTGCCTGTATCGGGCAATCTTATCTGTCTGCTCCTTTGAAAGAGCGCCAGAAAGTGTTTGTTCCGATGCAGCGCAGGCCTGTTCTGTCTTTTCATAGATGCCGCCGTTTTTTGCCATACAATCGTAAGCGCTGCGAATGGCCGCCTCCATGTCAGCGTCAAACATCTTTGCTTCCAGCTTAGTGATCCAATCATTTGTAGTCATCGTGTCCCCTCCTACAATTGCCATTTCAGCACATAAATATGTACCTGATAAGCACATTATAAGACGATACAATGTCGGATTCTGTCAAATCCTGACGGAAAAGAAAATATATCCTCTTAGCGCACAAAGAAAACGCCTGAATCTGCAAAACAGGGTTCAGGCGTTGATCGTCAACCTAAAGCAATCAGATTCGTTTCCTGATGACTGGGATGATTGCATGGGCCATATCCAGAAATGTCTGCCGCTGATCCGGTGTCAATTCCTCTGTATGGGCAAGTTCGTTGATAAGGTTCCGCGTCTCAGCAGGCACGCGGCCAGTCAGATAATCCATAGACACATCCAGCTCATTTGCAATGGTAATAAGCAGGGCCAGACTCGGTTTGCGGGCGCCGCATTCAATGTGCGCGAGGCTTTCATTGGCTACGCCGATCCGCTCAGCAAGCTTTTCCACCGTAAGTCCGGCAGCTTTCCGAGCCGTTCTGACGCGTTGGCCGATCACTTTCATATCGAGCTCCATCATGTACCTCCGTATCAGATAGGTACACTTAGTATATTGGAAAGGCTCACGCCAAAGAATGAGCAATTGGGTACATAAACCAGAACTCGAATAACCCGTTAGATGCTATTGCTGCTGCAATGGATGCATCGCCTATAGACGAATGTGTGAACATGGGAGACAACGATGTGCAGCCTTAGCCGAGTTTTGAAAGCGATCGAATCTATAAGCTATTAAAATATCCTCTCCAACCGCAATGGCCGGAGAAGATCAATCGATCCGACACAAAAATTCTCCTGAAGATGTGAATGTATCCTTTAGTATAGTTGATATTTTGCAAAACAGCAACCGATTTTCCCGCAAATACAGATTTTCATCCCATAGCACAATTAACGCCAAATATTTAGTGTAAAATCCCGTCTTGATTTTTTAAGTCAGCAACAGTAAAATTTGGGCGTTGAGAACGACCCTGAAAGAGAAAGGACGGTATGCAGCTGTGAAAACAATTCGTTTATATTTCCTTGCGAATATCTGTGTGCCTTATTCTGTTCTGCATCCAAGGGGGTAGTTTTGCTCTTGCATGGCAGCACGGATGGGTCCGACGCCCTTCCGTGCTTTTTCTTTTGATTTCTTGCCGCTGGAGAGGAGGTTAAAAATATAGGCAAGTCTTTCATAGATGAGTTGATAAAAGCATTTTCCTTGACCGCAATGTTCCACTAAAGCCATCGTCATTAAAGGAGGCTGCTCATGTACTTTACGAGTCTCATTGCCTATATCGTGATCGCACAAATTGTTGCGTCTTTCATTCAAGTCATTCTTGAACAATGGTCTAAACATACCGGGAAAGCGTCCGATTCGCCCAATTTCTGGGTGCATTTGGGCGTAACACTTGTCAGCGTTGTGCTCTTCTTTTCAAATTATGTCTTGGAGTTGACGCCGACATTATTTGACTTTATGGAGCTGTGCATTCTCATTAACACAGAAGACGGAAGCAATACAGCTGTTGTTACAATCGAAAGCGAAACTTCCTTTTTTACACCCAGCATCTACTATACGGTTAAAGCGGTATCGAATGGTCTGGAAGCAAATCCATCCGACAAAGATTATACCCATTATGAAGATCATTTTACGCTCGACGCTCCATCTATTGTGAAAGCGTATAGTGAAGTGCTGGGAATCCGAACGCGTCTGGTAAAGGCATCGTATTCGCCGCAATTCCCTGCTGCGGAACCTCTGCCGCCGGAGGATGTCCCGGCATTTGATACCCCCAGTTCGAATGACCCTGCACAGTCAACAGGCGGCAAAAATAGCGAGTCAGAATCTGGTACGGGAGGTGCCGGGACATACGAAAATGGCGGCGATACATTTTCTGAAAGTATATATGACTCACCGGCTCCTCCTATTTCCGAGATTGGGCTTAGTGTACCCGATTTTCTGACCGTGGGGGACGAACTGTTTGCAGTTGCGATCATATATCCGGATACAACGGATCAGCGATCTCTCCTTTGGGTAAGCAGCGACCCCAGCGTATTATCGGTAGGCCCCGATGGCTACATACGGGCTTTGAACCAAGGCTATGTACAGCTTCGCGTCACTTCCGCGGTGGACCTTTCAGTATATAACGAAAAAACGATTTACATTGAAGCACTACCCATTCCCGAGGATGAAGAGAATGTAAGCACTCCTGATTATGTGGATGATGTTCTTTTCATTGATGTTGATGAGACACGTCGGCTAATTGGCTGGGATGAGTCTATAGAAGCATTTTGCATTGAACGGCTCAGCTGCGGCGTGATTGTGGATATTATGGATGAATATGTTACCGGCATTTCGGAGGGTGCAGCTATTATTGAGGCGAGCGTATCTACATCCTGCGGAAAAATATCTTACCGATGGAAGGTAGTCGTATCCGATCCGGAAGCGAATTTCGGCACAGGCGAATAAGGGGATGCAGCGGGAGCGGCCCAAAAGCCGCTCCCGCTTTGTCCCTTTGTGATTATATTTTCAGGAATAGAAAAAATGATTTTGGGAAATAGGCTGCGGATGGCGAGGCTTTCTTTGCGTTACCACTTACTCATGATCTTTCCGAACATCTGAAGCTTTTCATCATCGTATTTCAGATATTCCTCAAAGAACGCTTTCAGCTTTTCAAACGGAATGACGTCCATCCGATCGTAAAGGTCGGTGTGGTTTGCGCCGGGGATAATGAGCAATTCCTTGTTGTCCCCGGTCAGCTTGCTGTACGCCGTCTCACTGAAATAGCGGGAGTGCGCCTTTTCTCCGTGTACCAGCAGCACGGCAGAGCGAATCTCGCTGCTGTATTGCAAGATCGGCATATTTAGGAACGACAGCGAAGACGTCACATTCCAGCCACCGTTGGAGTTCAGGCTGTGGGGATGGTAGCCTCGGGGCGTCTTATAGTAGGCGTAATAGTCCTTTACAAACTGCGGTGCGTCCTCCGGCAGTGGATCGACAACACCGCCTGCCAACGCATAAGTACCACTCCTGTAATCATCCGTGCGTTGTGCATTCAGCGCCTTTCTCTTTTCAAAACGTGCCTGCTCGGAATCCTCGCTGTCAAAGTAGCCGTTGGCATTCACACGGGTCATGTCGTACATGGTCATAGCAGCGGTCGCTTTAATGCGGGTGTCAATGGCGGCGGCATTGATCGCCATACCGCCCCAGCCGCAGATACCGATGATACCGATGCGCTCCGGGTCAACATTCTCCTGCACGGAGAGGAAGTCTACCGCTGCGCAGAAATCCTCGGTGTTGATGTCCGGCGATGCGACATAGCGGGGTGTACCGCCGCTTTCGCCGGTATAGGACGGATCGAAGGCAATCGTCAAGAAGCCAAACTCCGCCATTTTCTGTGCATACAGGCCGGAGGACTGTTCCTTTACCGCACCGAACGGACCGCTGACGGCAATAGCGGGCAGCTTGCCCACCACACTCTTCGGCGTGTACAGATCCGCCGCCAGTGTGATGCCGTAGCGGTTGTGAAAGGTCACCTTTTTGTGGTCTACCTTGTCACTTTTCAGGAACACCTTATCCCATTCCTGTGTTAGATTCAGTTTTTCCATATTCAGACCTCCTTGCCTGTTGCCTTAAAATATACTGTGTTGTCCACGGCTTCCAACCATTCATTGGATGTTTCGTCCCCCGGAACCTCTACCGCCAGATGAAAGAACCAGCTATCCGGCGCAGCACCGTGCCAGTGCTTGACGCCCACAGGGATATTTACTACATCGCCGGGGCGGAGCTCCTGTGCCGGTTTGCCCCATTCCTGATAGTAACCATGCCCGGCTACGCAGACAAGAATCTGTCCGCCGCCGCTTTTGGCGTGATGAATGTGCCAGTTGTTACGGCAGCCGAGTTCAAAGGTCACATTGTAAATACCGACCTGCTGCGTAGAAAGCGGTGCGAGATAGCTTTGCCCGATAAAATATTTCGCAAAGGCGTCATTGGGTGCGCCGATGGGGAATACCATTTCATTTTGATGCTTGGCTTTTGCGTCGGCGGCATCGTCCTCTGCCCATACCTCCTTTGCCATACGGAAGGCCGCCCATGCCTTGGGCCAGCCTGCATAAAATGCCGCATGGGTCAGGATCTCCACAATTTCCATTTTCGTCACACCGTTGTTCTTTGCAGTTGTCAGATGGTACTGAAAAGACGAATCCGTCAGTCCCTGCGCCATCAGCGCCACCACTGTTACAATGCTGCGGTCCCGCAGGGAAAGCTTGTCTTCCCGGCTCCACACCTGCCCAAACAGCACATCATCATTCAATTCCGCAAATTTGGGAGCAAATTCCCCCAGAGCCTCTCTGCCTGCCGTTTGCTTGATTGCCATAGCTCAGACCTCCTTGCCCATCTGATAGGCTTGCTCCAGCGCAATATGACCTGTGATCTCTCCCACGCCGTTTACGCCGCCTGCAAACACTGTGCCCACCAGCGCACAGCGGGGGAAGCAGTCTACCCAGCCCTGCACGGCCTTCTCTGTGCCCGCAAAGGTTTCCGGTGCGTCCTCTGCCGCTGTTGCCAGCAAATAGGCTTTCGTAAAGGCGTAGTTCGTATCGAACAGCGGGTTGGCGCGGTCCAGCATGGTCTTGAGCTGACCGCTGACACAGTAATAGTAGACGGGCGTTGCGAACACCAGCACATTTGCATCGTGCATTTTGGCGGCAATTTCCACTGCGTCGTCTTGGATGACGCAGTGCCCCAGCTTCAGGCAGGCAAGGCAGCCCTTGCAGAAGCCAACCTGCTTTTCACGCAGAAACACAGTCTCTACCTGATGACCAGCTTCCTGCGCACCCTTGGCAAAGGCTGCCGCCAACGTCTCCGAATTACCGCCCTTACGGGGACTTGAGGAAATGATTAGTACCTTTTTATTCATTGTAAAACACTCCTTGCATTGTTATATTTCTTGTGTTATCCTCATAGTAATACCTGAACCTAACTTTAGGTCAAGATATTTTTGATAAAATTTTTAGGAGCATTTTATGTACACGATTGGACAGGTGGCAGAGATGTTCGGCTTGCCCATCTCCACGCTGCGCTATTATGATAAACAGGGACTTTTTCCGAACATGGAGCGGGTATCTGGTATCCGGAAGTTTAGTGAGGCGGAGATTGAAGCACTCCGGGTCATCGAGTGTCTGAAAAAGGCCGGCATGGAGATCAAGGACATTCGGCAGTTCATGGACTGGTGTGCAGAAGGGCCGGCCACCTACCCGCAGCGCAAAGCCATGTTTGAGGAGCGGAAAGCCCACATGGAATCGGAGATCGCACACATGAACCGGGCTCTGGATATGCTGAAATTCAAGTGCTGGTATTATGAGCAGGCAATCAAGGACGGCAGTGAAGATGCTATCTCTGCCATGATCCCCAATGACCTTCCGGAGGATATCCGCAGGGCGTACGAAAATTCCCACAAAGAATGATCAAGCGGAGAATAATCTGAACCTTTTGTCCTCGTTAATTGTTTGTATGATCGAATCCTCACGCTTGACCCACTTTTGACCCAGAATCCGAAAAAAGCGGACTGAAGTGCTCCCCAAGTCAAGGACATTTTCATTTGACCCATAGCGGTAGCATATCGGCGGGGTACTCACCTGTGGTGATGTAGTGGTAATATTCGTTAGGGGATAGCTTCGCCAGATCCCACTGGCAGCGGTCGTTGTTGTAGTAATCCATCCAGCGGTCAATGGAGGCTTTGGCGGCCTCAAAAGACGTCCACCCCGGGATCTCACTGGCCAGCTCGTCCTTCATGTGCCCGAAGAAGCTCTCTTGGGGCGCGTTGTCCCAGCAGTTCCCTCTGCGGGACATGGACCGCCGCAGTGCGCTGTTCTCCACCAGCTGGATGAACTTCAGACTGGTGTAGTGGGTCCCCTGGTCGCTGTGGATCACGGTCTCCTTGCTCAGCGAGATCCCATGGTGCTTTACCAGCAGCTGGACCGTTTCCAAAACAAAATCCACTTCCAGCGATTCGCTCATCGCATAGGCCAGGACCTGCTTTGTGCAGGCGTCCAGGATCGTGGAGAGGTAGCAGAATCTGCCGCAGAGCGGGATGTATGTGATGTCCGTCAGGAGGATGGCTCTCGGCCCATGAGACTCGAATTCCCGGTTGACCAAATTCTCCGCGGCGCTGCCCATTCGGATGGATCGCTGCAATCTGCGGTAGGGATTCGGCTTTCGGATGGGGCAGGTGAGCTTGTATTTCCGCATCAGGCGGCGGATCTTCTTCACGTTCATTCGGATACCCATGTGCAAAAGCCGCATATGAATGCCGCGAACGCCCTTTGCGTAGCCCCGGAACCGGTATGCCTCCAGGATCTGTTCGAATGCCGCCCGGTCCTTCGCCTCCCGAAGCTCTCTGTTTTTTTCAGAACGCACCCAGTTGTAGTAGCCGGAGCGGGAGACACCTGCCAATTCGCACAGGTCTTTCACGGTGAGGATGTTGTTCCGATCCGCCAACGCGGCGCGAATGGCCTCAAATCTCTCTCCGGCGCTGTCCATGGCTATTCTCCCGGCTTGCCGTGCAGCCGCATGACTTTTTTTAAGAACGCCATCTGCTGCTGGAGACACAAAATCTCCCGTTTCATGCGTCTGGCGGCTTCGTCAGACGGGGCGGACGCCCCCTCTGTCTGGTTGTTCCCGCCGCCTGGTATACGCACACCGCCCCGGGCGCCCTCATGAAAGCCCTCCGGCGATCTGGCCTCCCGCCGGATGCGCTTTGTAGTATTGTGGATCCGCTCGAAACCCAGAACTTCCGTGTTATAGCCCAGCTTGCGGAAGGCGGCTGTGCCGGTGTAGCCCTGGAGACTGAGCGCCCAGAACGCCTCCTTGAAAGCGAGGGTGTAGGATATGCTGTCTGCCGTCACCCGCAGCGTGTAGGGGTTTGCCTGCAGATGCTTCAGTTCCTCTGGTGTGAATTTCTTCTTCGTGCCCATACAGCACCTCCGTTCGGTAGTTCTATCATAACACAGGTGCGGCGCTTCTGACCCTATGGGTCAAATGCGTGTCCGCCGAACGGGGCCATGGG
>OQVS01002919.1_pt1 | contig 10566 bp, 9 predicted proteins | sample 1691601 | NCBI WGS metagenome assembly OQVS01 (sample SAMN03418268, study PRJEB22391) | human gut metagenome | biome: human-gut; feature: organic feature; material: feces | host: Homo sapiens | place: Tanzania | collected 2013-01 | reverse complement strand
CGCAGACGGGTGTGCCGTCTGCGTCGTTGTTGTCATTAGATTCTTTTATTGGCTGTTTTCAGGATTGTTTGTGTTTTGTATTCTATATATTGTTTGTTGTTTCCTGTTCTGTCTCGTTTCCTACAATATAGTCTATCCTACAGTTTCCTGTCTTGTTACAACCATGTTAATAGCGCTCTTTCGCTTCTGTTATGCGTCAATGTTTGCATATGTGGCGTTTTCTTCGATGAACTGTCGGCGTGGTTCCACGTCGTCGCCCATGAGCATGGAGAAGATTTCGTCGGCTTCTGCTGCATTCTCAATATTTACCTGCTTCAGGAGTCTGGTCTCTGGGTTCATGGTGGTGTCCCAAAGCTGTTCCGGGTTCATCTCTCCAAGACCTTTGTATCGCTGTGTGTGAATGTTCTTGTCATCGTCTACTCCGTTGCCGTATTTGTCGAGGAACGCCTGTCGCTGCTGCTCTGTGTAGCAGTATTCCTTAACCTTGTTCTTGAAGGTGCAGAGGTAAAGTGGTGGCGTTGCGATGTAGAGGTGACCTTCCTGTATGACTTTCGGCATGAAACGGTAGAAGAGTGTCATGATGAGGGTGTCGATGTGTGAGCCATCGACGTCGGCATCGGTCATGATGATGATTTTGTCGTAGCGGAGCTTGTCGGTGTTTGCTTCTTTGTCGTCTTCGCCGTCCACTCCGAAGCGCACGCCGATGCTCTGTATGATATTCATTACAGACTCGCTCTCGAAAACCTTGTGCCACATAACCTTCTCCACGTTAAGGATTTTTCCTCTCAGTGGCAGGATGGCTTGCCTGTAGCGGTCGCGTCCCTGTTTCGCTGAACCGCCGGCGGAGTCTCCTTCGACGAGGAATATCTCGCATTCCTTTGGGTCACGGTTGGAACAGTCGGCAAGTTTGCCGGGTAGTCCGCCACCTGTCATCGGGTTTTTGCGCTGTACGCTTTCTCTTGCCTTGCGGGCTGCGATACGTGCCGTTGCGGCGAGGATTACTTTCTCGCATACTTGTTTTGCCTCTTTCGGGTGTTCCTCGAGATAGTTTGTGAGGGCTTCTGATACGGCCTGCTGCACGGCTCCGGTTATTTCGCTGTTGCCGAGCTTGGTCTTTGTCTGTCCCTCGAATTGCGGTTCTGCCACCTTTATTGAGATTACTGCTGTGAGTCCTTCGCGGAAATCTTCTCCGGCAATCTCTATCTTGGCTTTCTCTATCTGCTTCGATATTACAGGGTCGCTGTCGGCATATTTCTTCAGTGTTCTTGTCAGCGCCATGCGGAAGCCCACAAGGTGGGTTCCTCCCTCAATTGTGTTGATGTTGTTTACGTATGAGTGGATGTTTTCGCTGTAGTCGGTGTTGTACATTATTGCCACCTCGATAGGAATACCTTGCTTTTCTGTTTTCAGATAGATGACGTCGTCGAATAGGTGGGTGCGGTGACGGTCTACGTAGCGCACGAATTCCTTGAGTCCTTCTTTTGCATGGAAGACTTCCTGCTTCGTTTTTCCTTCTTCGTCGGGGCGCTTGTCTGTGAGGGTGATGGTTATTCCCGCGTTGAGGTAAGCCAACTCTCTCATGCGCTTGGCGATGATCTCGTATTTGTATGTGGTGGTTGTGAAGATGCTGGAATCTGGCCAGAACTGCTGGCGTGTTCCCTGAAGGGTCGTTTCTCCTATCACTTTCACTGGGTATAGCGGTTTCCCCTTTTCGTATTCCTGCTGGTAAATCTTTCCGTTGCGGAATACCTGTGACTTCATCTTTGTTGAGAGGGCGTTAACGCAGCTTACGCCGACTCCGTGGAGACCGCCGCTGACTTTGTAGGAGCCTTTGTCGAACTTTCCTCCAGCGTGAAGTACGGTCATTACGACTTCGAGTGCTGACTTGTGCAACTTTTCGTGCTCGTCAACTGGGATTCCTCGTCCGTTGTCCTGTACGGTTATAGATTCGTCCTCGTTGATGGTTACTTCGATGTGTGTGCAGTATCCTGCCATTGCCTCGTCGATGGAGTTGTCCACAGTCTCGTTTACCAGGTGGTGAAGTCCTTTTTCACTTATGTCACCGATGTACATTGCCGGGCGTTTGCGCACGGCTTCGAGTCCCTCCAACACTTGAATGTTGCTGGCGGAATAATTATTTTCGTTTATTTGATTCTCTGACATTTGCTTGATTCGTATTTTCAGCGGCAAAGATAGTCAATTTTATTGACTTGCGGAAACTTTTCACTTTAAAAGTGTATTTAATGCCGGGATGATGATGGAAAGTAGCCTGAAAGTGCAGGTCGTGTTGAATGCAAAGATGCCACAATCAAATATGATTGTGGCATCTTCGTAAATTCTTAATAACGGCAGAAGGCTATTATACCAAGCTGTTGATGTGCTGAGCAAGGCTTGACTTGATGTTAGCAGCCTTGTTCTTGTGGATAAGGTTGGTCTTTGCCAGCTTGTCCAAAATCTTCTGTACGCTTGGGTACATTTTAACAGCCTCTTCTTTGTCTGTCATTGCGCGCAGTTTGCGAACTGCGTTACGCATAGTCTTTGCATAATATCTGTTGTGCAAATTCTTTTTCTTGTCCTGACGGATTCTTTTGATTGATGATTTGTGATTTGCCATCTTGTTATTATTCCTTTTTTATTTTTATTGTAGTCCCTAGGAGAGTCGAACTCCTCTTTAGAGAATGAAAATCTCTCGTCCTAACCGATAGACGAAGGGACCATGTTTCGGATTTTGCGGTGCAAAGTTACGGTAATAAAATTAATTGCGCAAATATTTTTGAAGGAAATTATAAAAAAAACATCTTTTCTTGTTGTTTTTGCGTGTTTTGTGCCTAAAAAGGAAGTTTTTTTATACTTTTGTGGCTGTATTATGTATAAAATAACGGCTATAGTACTTCGTGCTTTCGCTTTCAATGATTCTAAGTTGATGGTTGATGTCCTTTCTCGTGAGGAGGGCAGGGTGTCATGTGTCGCCTTGGTGGGTTCCTCAAAAAAAAGGAAATCGCGTCGTCAGCTTTTCCGGCCCATGTCTTTGCTTGAGCTTGTGGTGGAGCGAAAATCGGCAGGCAGTCTTCTTGTTGTCAAGGACGCTCATATTTTCAGGGCTTTTTCCTCTATCCCGTTTGATCCGTATAAGCTGTCAATTTCGATGTTTGTTGCCGAATTTCTGTGTCGTGTGACTATGGGTGGGTCGGAGTCTCCGTTGCTTTATGACTATGTTTGCGACAGTGTGCAGTGGCTTGACGGTTCTTCTGCCGGCTTTTCCAACTTTCATCTTGTCTTCATGATGCGTCTTACGCGGTTTGTGGGCGTTTACCCCAATATGGAGGGTTATGTTGAAGGGTACTGCTTTGACATGCAGAACGGTTGTTTTGTGTCTTCAGCATTTCCTGGGCGTGGTTTCCTTGATGCTGAAGACAGCAGGATTATGTATCTCTTGATGCGTATGGATTATGGCAGCATGCATCTTTTCAAAATGTCTCATGAAGAGCGCAACCGCTGTCTTGATGTTGTTTTGGATTTTTACAGGCTTCATGTGCCTGATTTCGGTGAACTGAAGTCTCTGCAGGTGCTTAGGGATATGTTTGGCACGATTTGATGACTGTGTCGTGTGCCGGATGTTGTCTTTTCATGATGTCGTAGATGCAGAATGGCGTGTCCTGACAAAAAAACAAATGTTTTTTGTAACTTTTGTGGGGAAAAGTGGTGGTGTGTGGGGAATTTTGTGTAACTTTGACCCCGAATATCTTATTATAGGTACGTATGCGTTTTTTAGGTAATGTAGAGGCAAAGGTGGACGCCAAGGGACGTGTGTTCCTTCCGTCAGTATTCCGCAAGATACTGCAATCCGGTGGTGAGGAGAAGCTTGTGTTGCGGAAGGATGTGTTTCAGTCATGTCTTGTGCTTTATCCTGAAAGCGTATGGAATGCCCAGATGGACGAACTAAGGTCAAGGCTCAACCGCTGGAACAAGGATCATCAGCGAATTTTCCGTCAGTTCGTGTCTGATGTTGAGACGGTTGTTCTCGATGGTAATGGAAGATTTCTGATACCCAAGCGCTACACTATTATGGTGAATATCGGGCAAAGCGTGCGTTTTATCGGAATGGGTGATTCGGTGGAGATATGGAGCGAAGAGAGTTTGGAGAGACCGTTCATGGAACCAGAAGAGTTCGGAGCGGCATTAGAGGAAATAATGAATCAGAAAGAAGACTATGGCAAAAATAATTGAATCTTATCATGTGCCGGTACTGCTTGAGAAGAGCGTGGACGGACTTGACATAAAGCCGGGGGGCGTCTATGTGGATGTTACTTTCGGTGGAGGCGGCCATAGTCGGGAAATATTGTCACGACTTTATGGCGGAGCTCATCTTTACAGCTTTGACCAGGATGCAGATGCTGAGAGGAACGTTGAACCGCAAGATAATTTCACGTTTGTCAGAAGCAACTTCCGATACTTGAAAAACTGGATGAAGTATTATGGAGTGAACGGCTTGGACGGTCTGCTTGCCGATCTCGGCGTATCGAGTCATCATTTTGATGATGAGACAAGAGGCTTCTCTTTCCGTTTTGATTCTCCGCTTGACATGAGAATGAACAAAAGAGGCGGAGATACTGCCGCAGACCTGTTGAACAAGAATGACGAGGAGCAGCTCGCGGATATGTTCTACCTCTATGGGGAACTGAAGAACTCAAGGCGTCTTGCATCGGCAATAGTGAAGGCAAGGACACGGAAAAAAATACAGACAACGCAAGACTTGATGGATGTTGTTGCTCCTCTGTTCCCGAAGGAGCGTGGAAAGAAGGAAATGGCAAAGCTCTTTCAGGCTCTGCGAATAGTTGTAAACCACGAGATGTCAGCCTTACGCGAGATGCTTGTCGGGGCAGCGGAACTGCTGAAGCCCGGCGGCAGGCTTTCGGTAATAACTTATCACAGCCTGGAAGACAGAATGGTGAAGAACGTGATGAAGACAGGCAATCCGGAAGGGAAAATGGAACAGGACTTCTTCGGAAGGGTAAATACTCCTTTTAGGCTTGTCAACAACAAAGTTGTCGTGCCAGATGCTGAAGAACAGGAGAGAAATCCACGAAGCAGAAGCGCAAAACTAAGAATCGCAGAAAAAAGATGAAAGAAGAGACAGACAACAATGAAATAAAGCCAAAGGCAGAAACAGCAGATGTTGGGCAGACTACAGATGAAGAAAGCGTAAATGTCGGAACGGAAGTTGTTGAATCTGCGTCGGAGGCACGTCAGGAGCTGAAAAGGCTCGTGGAGGAACAGGCACGTGAAGATGAGCGTCCGCTTGCCGGAGAGTTCAAACTCGCAAAGATTCTCGGCGGGGAATTCCTGACGGCAAAGATTATACGTCAGCAGCTATGGCTTATTCTGCTGGTGGTGGGCTTTACCATAATATATATATCTAACAGATACAGTTGCGACAAGCAACGTATAGAGATAGCAAGGCTTAACAAGGAACTTGAGGAGGCAAAATTCAAGGCGATGTCTAGCACAAGCGACCTTACGGAAGTCAGCCGCGAGAGTAATGTGCTTGAGATGCTGAGGCAGAATAAAGACAGTGTGCTTCATATACCATCACAACCACCTTATATTATAAATGTACCGGAGCAATGAGCAGTTCGTTTGACAAGAAAAAAATAATAACTAGATACCGCATAATAGCATATGCGGCGGTGCTTCTAGGTATGCTGATTGTAGGCAGGGTGGTTTACATAGGCACGGTGAAACATGACTATTGGATGAAAGTGGCTGCACAGAAGAAGGTGAAAAACAGACCAATCCTTCCGGAAAGAGGAAATATCCTCAGCAGTGACGGTAGACTGTTGTCGGGAAACTTGCCGGAGTATGAAGTGAAGATAGACTTCAGTGTGTGCCGGCAGTTCCGCGACACGATGTGGCACGAGAACTTTGAAAAAATCTGTGAAGGGTTGCACCGTATCTTTCCCAAGCGCAACGTAGAGTCGATAAGAGAACACCTACAGAAGGGCTACGACAAGAATAGCAAGAGTTGGCCTATAGTAAAGGGAAGGGTGACCTTCGATGAATTTACGGCAGTAAAGCAGCTTCCTGTGTTTAACCAACCTGCTTATAGGGGAGGATTCAACTTCACCGTGTTCTCGACGAGAAAGAAACCTTTTGGCTCTCTTGCGGCAAGAACAATCGGGGACCTTGTGACATGGAACGGACAGCCGAAGAATGGATTGGAGCAATGGTTTGACTCTTACCTTAGAGGCACCCCCGGAATGAAGAGCATACATAAGGTGCTCAACAAGAATATAGCGCAGGTGGAGAAGGAACCGGTGAACGGTTCTGACATCGTGACAACGATAGACGTCGGTATGCAGGATCTTTCGGAACGCGCCCTCGTGGAGAAGCTGAAAGAAATAAACGGAAATGTAGGCGTGGCAATCGTAATGGAAGTGAAGACAGGTGACGTAAAGGCGATGGTAAACATGACGAAGTGTGCCGACGGCAACTACTACGAGATAAAGAACGATGCAGTTTCAGACCTTCTTGAGCCTGGTTCCGTGTTCAAACCGGCCTCATTGCTTGTCGCACTCGACGACGGTGTGGTGGACACAACGTATACGGTGGACACAGGATGTGGGGTGTGGGACATGTACGGAGCGAAAATGAAAGACCACAACTGGGCAAGAGGCGGATACCAGAGAATATCATTGCCGAAATGCTTGGAGGTAAGTTCCAACATCGGTGTAAGCCGTATCATAGACCGCTTCTACAGCAAGAATCCTGAGAAGTTTGTACAAGGACTCAAGCGTGTTGGAATGGGAATTGATCTTGGATTACCCTTCAAGGGGGCAGCAAAGGCACAGATACGTGAACCCCAAAAAAACAAGCGTGGACAGTATACCAACTGGTATGGCACGACGTTGCCCTGGATGAGTATAGGATACGAAACACAGATTCCACCGATTTACACACTTGCTTTCTACAATGCCATAGCAAATAATGGCAAGATGGTGGCGCCAAGGTTCGTCAAGTGTGTGATGAAAGATGGGGAAGTACAGAAGGAGTTTCCGACAGTCGTGCTAAGAGAGAAAATCTGTAGCGACAAGGCCCTGAAGGAGATGCAGGCAATACTCTTCCATGTCGTAGACTACGGACTGGGTAAAAGAGCCAAGTCACAATCCTTCAAGTCTGCAGGAAAGACAGGAACAGCGCAGATTTCCAAGGGCAAGGGCGGATATAAGAACGGCATGATGAACTATCTTGTCAGCTTTGCCGGATATTTTCCCGCAGATGCGCCAAGATACAGTTGTATTGTCTGTATACAGAAACCCGGTGCTCCTGCATCGGGAGGCTTGCAGAGCGGACCGGTGTTCCGTCAGATCTCAGAAGGCATAATGGCGCAAAGCCTCAAGCTGCTCGCTTCTGACGCCCGTGACTCGTTGTCAGTGTTTATGCCGGATGTGAAGAACGGCAACTTGCTTGCTGCGGACTATGTGCTGACCCATCTTGGAGTGAAGACGAACGACGGATGGAACGGAAGCTATGTTGACGGAAACCCTATATGGGGAAGGATTGAAAGAAACGGCAATTCTGTGACTCTCATAAAAATGCCTGTCTGCGGCAAAGGCATCATGCCCGATGTTACGGGCATGGGAGCAAGAGACGCAGTTTATATGCTGGAAGCAAGAGGGCTGAAAGTGACAGTGCTCGGCAGAGGAAAAGTGCGTGAGCAGTCTGTTGTTGCAGGTAATAATATAAGAAAAGGACAGAAATGTGTGCTGCACCTGAGATGACACAGGTTTCAGCATATATAATATAATAAGGTGAAAAGAAACAAAAAGTAGATACGATTATGATATTGAATGAATTGCTAAGTACAGTGAAACCGCTTGCCGTAGTAGGACAGACGGATATTGATATTACTGGTGTGAACATAGACTCACGCCGTATAAAAGAAGGCCATCTGTTTGTTGCACAACAAGGCACACAGGTAGATGGACACAAGTTTATACCTAAAGCAATAGAACTTGGGGCAAGGGCAATTCTTTGCGAAAATATGCCGAAGGTAAAGGAAAGTGGAGTTACATACGTACAGGTGGAATCTACCGAAGATGCTGTAGGAAAAGTTGCGACCTTGTTCTATGGTAATCCCTCGAAAAAACTGAAGCTCGTGGGAGTGACGGGAACAAATGGCAAGACCACAATTGCCACCTTATTATACAACATGTTTCGTAAGTTCGGATACAGATGTGGGCTTCTCTCGACTGTCTGCAACTATATAGAAGATGAAGCAATTCCTGCGGACCATACCACACCCGACCCGATAGAACTTAACTATCTGTTGCACAGAATGGTGGAAGCCGGTTGTCAGTATGCGTTCATGGAGTGCAGTTCTCATGCCATAGCACAGAAACGCATAGGTGGATTGGAATTCGTGGGAGGAATATTCACCAACCTTACACGTGACCATCTCGACTATCATAAAACTTTCGAAAACTACCGCAATGCAAAGAAGGCTTTCTTCGACGGACTCCCGAAAACAGCCTTTGCCATAACCAATGCAGATGACAAGAATGGAATGGTCATGGTGCAGAACACAAGGGCCGTGGTGAAGACTTATTCCACACGTGCAATGGCTGACTTCAAGGCAAAAATTCTGGAGTGCCATTTCGGAGGAATGTATCTGGAAATAGACGGAAGGGAAGTAGGAGTGCAGTTTATCGGAAAGTTCAATGTAAGCAACCTGCTTGCCGTTTACGGTACGGCAGTGATGCTGGGAGAGAAACCTGAGAATATACTGCTCGTAATGAGTACACTGAAAAGCGTCAGCGGCAGACTTGACCCTATACAGTCTTCTGATGGCTATACGGCAATCGTGGACTATGCCCATACGCCTGATGCACTTGAGAATGTTCTGAAGGCTATACACGAAGTGCTTGACGGAAAAGGACACGTCATTACGGTGTGTGGAGCTGGAGGAAATCGCGACAAAGGAAAGCGTCCTCTTATGGCGCAGGAAGCAGTCAGGCAGAGTGATAAGGTAATAATAACAAGTGACAATCCGCGTTTCGAAGACCCGCAGGACATTATTAATGATATGCTTGCCGGACTTGATGCCCAACAGATGAAGAAGGTGGTGAGCATCGTAGATCGTAAGGAGGCAATACGTACAGCTTGTCTGATGGCGCAGAAAGGCGATGTAATACTCGTTGCAGGCAAAGGCCACGAAGATTACCAGGAGATAAAAGGCATAAAGCACCACTTCGACGATAAGGAAGTGCTTAGAGAAATTATGAATGTTGAAAAATAATAATAAGAAATGTTATACTATTTATTCCGGTTCCTTGAGCAGTTTGGCATTCCCGGCAGTCATGTGTGGGGGTATATATCGTTCCGTGCCCTATTGGCGCTGATTCTGTCCTTGGTGATTTCCGCCTGGTTTGGTGAGAAATTCATAAAGTTCTTGAAGAACAAGCAGATAACAGAGACACAGAGAGATGCTAAGATAGACCCGTTCGGGGTAAACAAGATTGGCGTGCCTTCGATGGGTGGAATAATCATCATAGTGTCGATACTGTTGCCGGTAATCTTGCTCGGACGTATGAGGAATATCTATCTCATACTTATGATTGTCACAACGGTGTGGCTCGGCTTTCTCGGCGGGCTTGACGATTATATCAAGATATTCCGCCATAACAAGGAAGGATTGCCGGGAAAGTTTAAGATTGTCGGCCAGATAAGCATTGGACTTATTGTCGGACTTATCCTTTGGCTCAGCCCTGATGCCAAGATAAATGAAAATCTTGCAATACAGAAGCAGAATGGCACGGAAGTTGTAGTGAAACACCGGCCGGAGTCCGTAAAGTCTCTTAAAACGACAATCCCGTTCCTGAAAGGGCATAATCTTGACTATGCCGACCTTATGTCGTTTTGCGGCGAATACAAGACGGCTGCAGGTTGGATTCTCTTTGTGCTTATGACAATATTGGTGGTAACGGCAGTCTCCAACGGAGCAAATCTCAATGATGGAATGGATGGGATGTGTGCTGGAAATTCAGCCATAATAGGAGTGGCACTTGGAATATTCGCATATGTCAGCAGCCATATAGAATACGCTGCTTACCTTAATATAATGTACATTCCTGGATCACAGGAACTTGTGGTCTTTCTATGTGCATTCATTGGAGCCCTTGTCGGCTTCCTATGGTATAATTCATATCCAGCACAGGTGTTTATGGGCGACACAGGTTCGTTGACTATCGGAGGAATAATCGGCGTATGTGCCGTAATAATCCACAAAGAGCTTATGCTGCCAATACTCTGTGGCATATTTTTCGTGGAAAGCCTCAGTGTTATTCTACAGGTATATTATGCGAAGTGGGGAACAAGACATGGTGTAAAGCAGCGTTTGATAAAGCGTGCTCCTCTGCACGATACATTTCGCACTACCGACGACCAACTTGACCCTAATATAAAATATCTGTTCAAGAAGCCACATAAGGCAGTGCATGAATCAAAGATAACCATCAGGTTCTTTTGTCTGCTGAACGTCCAGTGCTTTATATTGGAGGTGGATGTAAT
>OQVS01002918.1_pt1 | contig 10568 bp, 5 predicted proteins | sample 1691601 | NCBI WGS metagenome assembly OQVS01 (sample SAMN03418268, study PRJEB22391) | human gut metagenome | biome: human-gut; feature: organic feature; material: feces | host: Homo sapiens | place: Tanzania | collected 2013-01 | reverse complement strand
CCTCTGACGTTATCTTCTTCAAGGTGTCAATCCACGAGTAGCCTACGCCGTCGCTGAACTGCTCCTTCTGTCGCCACGCCACCTCCTCAGGCAGCATGTCCTCGAACGCCTCACGCACGATGCGCTTTTCTATAGACACCTTGGGGTCGGCTTCGCCCGATCGAGATGCTGGGAGAACGCTGCACATCTTAGCCTTGGGATTGGTGCGCATAGCCACGTCAAGAAACTCCTTGTCGAGGAACGGCACACGACCTTCCACGCCCCACGCCGAGAGACTCTTGTTGGCACGCAGACAGTCGTACAGATGCAGCTTCGAGAGCTTGCGCACGGTCTCCTTATGAAACTCCTCTGCCGAAGGAGCCTTGTGGAAGTAGAGGTAGCCACCGAAAATCTCGTCGGCTCCCTCGCCCGAAAGCACCATCTTTATGCCCATCGACTTTATCACACGCGCCAGCAGATACATCGGCACGGAGGCACGCACGGTGGTTATATCGTAGGTCTCGATGAAGTAGATAACGTCGCGCAGGGCGTCCAGTCCCTCCTGAATGGTATAGTTGATTTCGTGATGCACCGTGCCTATGTGGTCGGCTACCAGACGCGCCTTCGCCAAGTCGGGCGCTCCCTTGAGTCCCACGGCAAACGAGTGGAGACGCGGCCACCAGGCACGGCTTCTGCTGTCGGTCTCTATACGGCGTTCGGCGTAGCTCTCGGTGATGGCGCTGATAACGCTGCTGTCGAGTCCGCCCGAGAGCAGCACTCCGTAGGGCACGTCGCTCATCATCTGGCGTTTCACGGCAGCGCAAAGACTCTTGCGTATTGCGTCGCTGCTCGCCGTGTTGTCCTTCACGTTGTCGTATTCCATCCAGTCGCGCTTGTACCAACGCTTCATTCCGGGGTCCTTGCTCCAGTAGTAGTGGCCCGGCAGAAAAGGCTCATAACGCTCGCACTCACCCTCCAAGGCCTTAAGCTCGCTTGCCACAAACACCTTTCCGTCGGCGTTGTATCCTATATAAAGAGGTATGACGCCTATATGGTCGCGGGCGATGAGGAAAGCGTCCTGCTCCTCGTCATAAAGAGCGAAGGCGAAGATGCCGTTCAGATCTTCGAGAAAGTTGACGCCCTTGTCGCGATAAAGCGCCAGAATAACCTCGCAGTCGCTGCCCGTCTGGAAATCATAACGCCCCTTGTATCTTTCTCTTATCTTCTTGTGGTTGTATATCTCACCGTTCACAGCCAGCACCTGCTTGCCGTCGGGCGAGAACAGAGGCTGACCTCCACTCTCCGGGTCGACAATGCTCAGTCGCTCGTGCGCCAGTATGGCGCTTCCCGAACAATGAATGCCGCTCCAGTCAGGACCGCGGTGACGTATCTTCTTGCTCATGCCAAGCGCCTTGGTGCGCAGCTCTGGCGTCTGTTCCTTAACGTTGAATATTGCTACTATTCCGCACATAATACTCTCTCTCTAATTGTAAATAAAAACTACAAAAACATTCAATTCACTCAAAGCGACTGCAGGTAGCTATCCACCTTCTGCGCCGCATCGCGACCGCTTGCCATAGCTCTCACCACAAGCGAGGCTCCGTTCAAGGCGTCGCCACAGACGAAGACGTTCTCCGGATAGTCGGGATGCTGCGGTTTGAGGAATCCCATCGCAAGGAAGCAAGCCTCGCACTTTATCACCTCTGGGTCGCCAGCCTCAACCATCGTCGGACGGCCGCCTTCAGGGTTTGGCTGCCAATCGATGGGCTGCACTCTAACGCCGCACAATCTGCCGTTCTTGCCTATAAACTCCAGCGTGTTGATGTTCCAGCGGCGCGTACATCCCTCCTCGTGGCTCGACGTGGTCTTGAGCACGCGCGGATAGTTAGGCCACGGATTCTTCGGATCGTCGAGCCCCTCTACGGGGCGTGGCATAATCTCTATCTGAGTTACGCTCTTGCATCCCTGACGATGCGCTGTGCCTATGCAGTCCGAACCGGTATCGCCACCGCCGATGACCAGAACGTCCTTGCCCTTGCAGGTGACACGCTCGTCCTTCGAGTACTCTGCTCCAGATAGGACGCGGTTCTGTTGCGAGAGCAGCTCCAAGGCGAGGTGCACACCTTTAAGTTCACGGCCGGGAACGTTCTTCAGATCGCGGGCCTCGGGCGTTCCTGTTGCAAGGACATAGGCGTCAAAACCTTCGGGTAGCGAACTGGTTTCCACTACCGTATTGTATACGAACCGTATGCCTTCCTCTACGAGTATGTCGAGTCTACGGTCGATGATATGCTTCGAGAGCTTGAAGTTTGGAATGCCGTAACGCAACAAGCCGCCAGCTGCCTCGTTCTTGTCGAACACGGTGACGGCGTAGCCCATACGGTTAAGGCGGTTGGCTGCCACAAGACCGGAAGGTCCGGCACCAACGACCGCAACACTCTTGCCGTTACGCGGGAAAATCATCGGCTTTATATAGTCCTCGTGCCATGCTGTCTCTGTAATGGCAGCCTCGTTCTCGCGGTTGGTGACCGGAGCATGATCGGTAAGATTGAGCACGCAAGCCTTTTCGCAGAGCGCAGGACAGATGCGGCCGGTAAATTCGGGGAAGTCGTTTGTAGCATTGAGCAGACGGTAAGCCAGTTCCCAGTCGCCCTTGCAGAGAGCGTCGTTCCATTCCGGATCCTTATTGCCCAACGGACAAGCCCAATGGCAGAACGGCACGCCACAGTCCATGCAGCGGCTGGCTTGAGCCATGCGGTCACGCGAGTTGAGAGTCTGCTCTACCTCGCCAAAGTCGTGTATTCTTTCGTGCAAAGGACGATACCCGGCTTCCAGCCTGGGCACTTCCATGAAAGCTTTTAGTTTTCCCATCTTTTTCTTAGTTGTTTATTAGTTGCATATTGGCGATCTTCTCTTCAAGCTGGCGCATCTTCTCCTCCTGAAGCACTCGCTTGTATTCGATTGGAGTGACAAGAATGAAGTCTTCTACGTAGCGGTTCCAGTCGTCAAGCATGCGACGTGCCAAGGCTGAGCCTGTGTAGAGATAGTGCTGTCGAATGAGTTCGTGGAGTTCCTTGCGTGCCGAGCTTTCCTCGACGAGCGAAATCTCCACCTGATCCATATTGCAGAAATAATCAAAAGTATGTTCGCGGTCCCAGACGTAAGCCAGACCTCCACTCATACCGGCTGCGAAGTTGCGTCCTATCTGTCCAAGCACAACAACACGACCACCGGTCATATACTCGCAGCAATGGTCGCCTGCACCTTCTATTACGGCTGTGGCTCCCGAGTTGCGTACACCGAAGCGCTCGCCCACACGACCGTTCACATACAGTTCGCCACCGGTTGCGCCGTACAGTCCTGTGTTGCCGGCAATGATATTGTCCTCAGCCACGAAGTCTGCACTCGAACGCGACGGAGGCAGAATGCTGATGCGTCCGCCGGAGAGTCCCTTTGCGAAATAGTCGTTGGTCTCACCTTCCAGACGCACATTGAGACCGCGTACGGCGAAAGCTCCGAAACTCTGTCCTGCCGAACCCTTGAACTTTATGTTGATTGTAGAATCGGGCAGTCCTTCTTCGCCATATCGCTTGGCTATTACGCCCGAGAGCATGGTCGTGACAGCACGGTCGGTGTTCTTGATGGCGTAGTCGAGATTCACCTCTTCCTTGTTCTCGATAGCCTTCTCGCAGGCGCTTATGATGTCTTCGTCCTTTACGCCGCTCACTTTTGTGAACTCGCTACGATCCCAATACAGAGCCTTCTCCGTATCAGGACGGTGGAGCAGTCGGCTGAAGTCGATGGTTCCCAACTTTGACGCCTTGTCCTGCGGTATAACCTCTATCATGTCGGTGCGACCGATGATGTCCTTAAGATGTCTTACGCCAATCTCAGACAGGTATTCGCGCGTCTGCTGAGCAAGGAACGTGAAGAAGTTGACCACGTATTCGGCACGCCCGCGGAACTTGGCGCGAAGGGTTTCGTCCTGCGTTGCCACACCTACCGGACATGTATTTGTATTGCACTTGCGCATCATCAGACAGCCGAGCACGATGAGCGGCAACGTACCGAATGAGAACTCGTCTGCACCAAGCATAGCCATAACGATTACGTCGCGTGCCGTCTTGAGTTGTCCGTCGGTCTGCAGGCGAACCTGGTCGCGCAGACCGTTGAGCACGAGTGTCTGCTGAGCCTCGGCAAGACCAATCTCAGGCGAGATGCCCGCAAAACGCATTGACGAAACCGGACTTGCTCCCGTTCCGCCCTCAGCTCCTGAGATGACGATGAGGTCGGCCTTCGCCTTTGCCACGCCGGCTGCAATGGTGCCCACACCGCTCTCTGCCACAAGCTTAACGCTGACTGCGGCTGTCGGATTGATATTCTTAAGGTCGAAAATCAGCTGGGCAAGATCTTCGATAGAATAGATATCGTGATGCGGTGGGGGCGATATAAGCGTAATACCTGGTATGGCGTTACGTGTCTTGGCGATAATCTTGTTCACCTTGAAGCCGGGCAACTGTCCGCCTTCACCAGGCTTTGCGCCCTGCGCCACCTTTATCTGCAACTCTTCGGCGTTGACAAGATATTCGGCTGTAACGCCGAAACGTCCGGAAGCAATCTGCTTTGTCTTGCTGCTAAGCGACACGCCGTCCACCGTTGTGTGGTAGCGGGCGTTGTCCTCGCCACCCTCACCCGTATTGCTGCGTGCTCCGAGACGGTTCATCGCCAAGGCAAGAGCCTCATGAGCCTCGATGCTGAGCGCTCCGAACGACATGGCACCCGTAACGAAGTGGCGCACGATGCTCTCCACCGGCTCCACTTCGTCGAGCGGTGTAGGCGTTGCAGCCTTCTTGAAGGTGAGCAGATTGCGAAGGAAGATGGGGCGCTGACCCTTTGCGGTGTCTCCCGTAGCAGAGTGGGTGTCAACGATTGCTGCCCACTCCTTAAACTGCTTATAGCTGCCCAAGCGTGTGGCGAGTTGCAGCTTCGTGATGGTTTCGGGGTTCCACGCATGTTCTATGCCGTCCTTTCTATAACTGAAAAGACCGTTGTTCGGCAGGAAATACTTCTCCTCTGCCTTCACAACCGGAGACGGGAAGAAAGCTCTCTGATTAAGCTCCGTGTATTCTCTCGCGATATCCTTCAGTCCGATACCGCCGATGGTGCTTATCTCCGTGCCGAAGTGTTTTCTGAGCAGAGCCTCTGATATGCCGATACTCTCGAATATCTTTGCGCCCAGATAAGAGCGGATAGTAGAGATGCCCATCTTCGACATTATCTTCTTCAGACCCTTATCCACAGCCTTTATATAGTTTTGCTCGGCGGTATGGTATTCTTCCTGAATCTTATGCGTTGTGACCAGATGGTCTATAATGGCGAAGGTCATATACGGACAGATGGCGCTGGCTCCGTAGCCGAGCAGCAAGGCAGCGTGCATCACTTCCCTTATCTCGCCGCTCTCCACGATGATGGCAGTCTGAACGCGCTTGCCCACAGAGATAAGATAATGGTGAACGGCGCTGACAGCGAGGAGCGACGGTATGGCAGCATGCTTGCCGTCGATGTCGCGGTCGGTGAGGATGATGTAGTTGACTCCCTCGTCCACGCTCTCCTCCGCCTTCTTGCACAGATTGTCCAAGGCGCTGCGCAAACTGCTTTCGCCTTTCTCCACCTCGAAGAGCATGGGCAGCTTCACGGTGTTGAATCCCTTGTAGCGGATATTGCAAAGCAGGTCGAGTTCGGTATTGGTGAGCACGGGTTGCGGCAGACGCACCATCTTGCAGTTGCTCTCGTCGGGAGTAAGGATTCCGCTACCCACACGTCCGATGTATTCGGTAAGCGACATCACCAGTTCCTCACGTATAGGGTCGATGGCAGGATTGGTGACCTGCGCAAACTGCTGGCGGAAATAGTTGAACAACAGCTGCGGACGCTCGCTCAGTACGGCGAGCGGCGTGTCGTTGCCCATAGCCGCCACCGGCTCCTGTGCCTTTGTACACATAGGTATGATGGTGCGTTCGATGTCTTCTTCTCCGAAGCCGAAAGCGCGCAGCTTCGTATCGTAGTCGGCTACGGAGTTGGCTACCTTGCGACCGCTCTTGAGGTTCTCCAGCTGAATGCGTCCGGTAGAAAGCCACTGGCGGTAAGGATGCTCGTGAGCCAGCTTGTCCTTTATCTCGCCGTCGTAATATATCCTGCCTTCCTCGGTGTCGATAAGCAGAATCTTGCCTGGCTCGAGACGTCCCTTGCTGACCACATCCGACGGTTCGAAGTCCATCACGCCGACCTCGCTTGCCACCACCATCATGCCGCTCTTGGTTATCGTGTAGCGCGACGGGCGCAGACCGTTGCGGTCGAGCATACCGCCTGCGTACCTGCCGTCCGAGAACATAAGCGCTGCCGGACCGTCCCATGGTTCCATCAGGATGGAGTAATACTCGTAGAAAGCCTTGAGGTCTTCTGATATAGGATTCTTGTCGTTGAACGATTCGGGCACAAGGATAGCCATGGCTTGAGGCAGACTCATACCGCTCATTATAAGGAACTCGAACACGTTGTCGAGCGAGGCGGAGTCGCTCATGTCTTCCTCGACGATGGGCAGGATGTCCTTGATGTCGCCCAAAGCGCCCGAACTGAGCACGCTCTCTCGTGCCTTCATCCACGCACGGTTGCCGCGTACGGTGTTTATCTCGCCGTTGTGGCAGAGCAAGCGGAAGGGTTGCGCCAGTTTCCATTTCGGGAAGGTATTGGTTGAGAAGCGGCTATGCACAAGAGCCAGTCCTGAGGTGAAGTAAGGATTGGTCAGGTCCTGGTAGAAGCGGCGCAATTGCCCGCTGGTGAGCATACCCTTGTAAACGATGTTCTTTGAAGATAAAGAGCAGATATAGAAAGAATCGATACCAAGCGGCAGGATTCTGCGCTCGATGCGCTTTCTTACTTTGTAGAGTTTGGTTTCGAGCGAAACGGCATCGGTGCCTTCCGAAGAAGTGGAGAGCGAGGGCGTAGGCGCCACGAACATCTGGCGTATCGCGGGCATCACTTCGCGTGCTGCCACACCCGGCACGTCTTCGTTGACGGGCACGTTTCGCAGGTGTGTCAGTTCGAGGCCTTCGCGTTCTATCTCCTCGATCATGATGTTCAGAATCCGGTTCTGCAGTTTCTCGTCTCGCGGAAGAAACACCAAGCCTGTTCCGTAACGTCCCTTTTCGGGTACGGGAATGCCTTGCAGCAGAATAAACTCGTGCGGAATCTGCACCATAATGCCAGCACCATCACCTGTCTTGTCACGAGTCTCGGCTCCACGGTGCTGCATGTTCTCCAGCACGCGCAGAGCGTTATCCACCAGCTCATGACTCTTGCCTCCATGTATGTTCACCACCATGCCTACGCCGCACGCATCGTGCTCGTAGGCTGAGGTATACAATCCTTGTTTTGCGTCCATAATATTATTTTGGTTGATACCTTAAAACATCTTCTTACTCGAAGGAACTTATAAAATGTGTTTTCGGTTACAAAAGTAAGACTATCAATCAAAACACGCAAATATCAAGACAGATTTTTACATCGAAAGCTGATATTTTGTTACAAATTCAACAAAATACATAACATTTTTATGCTATATGCAATAAATACGAGCAAAACACGAAGAAGGTATAAGCTCATGGCTATTTGCCTATCGTGTATCTAACGCCCAGATTAAGGTTGAAGTTGAGGGGCTTCTCCTTGTATATCGTGCTGAGCGGGGAGCGGTCGTCGAAGTAGTAGCTCACGCCCGGCTCGACGTAAACGCCCACATTGCGGAGCACGTCGAACTGCGCTCCGAGGGCTGCGTTGACGGACAACTGCCAAGGCTTCGCAGCCACGTCCTCCGCCTCGTGCTTCTTCTTCTCGCCGCTTATCACGTACTCGTGTGTCGTCTTGCCCGACACGCACTTCTCTGTTAGCAGTCCGGCTGAGGCGTAGACGCTCAGTCGGCGATAGCCGAAGGCGCGATACTTCACGTTGAGCGGAACGCCGATGTAGTCGAGCTTCTGACTGCCCGACGAGTAGTTGTCCTTTGTGCCGTCCTTCATGTCAGAGGAGAGTCGCGTGTAGCTCACGCCGCTTTCCACGCTGAGTCGGTCTGTAAGGCGATAAGCGACGTTGAGTCCTACGCGCACCGGCAACCGGTGCTTGTACTCGGTCTTCACGCTCTTGCCTTGGTTGAAGATGCCGATGCCGAGCTGCGGATTGTCTGCCCATATCACGTCGTCTGGTCCTACGGCTTCGACATACGTAGCAGTAGAATTGGTGACTGACGATGCGCCCATGCCGGTCATGGCGCTGGTGGATAGCGTCCAGCGAGCCGCGCCTTCATGCCTGCCCCGACTGTTGTCGGCTGGCGTGTATGCAAGCAGAGATGTTGAGGGGTTGTGAGGTTGTGTGGTTGAGGTGTTGAGATGTTGTGATGTTGAGGGGTTGTGGGGTTGTGATGTTGAAGTGTTGAGATGTTGTGATGTTGAGGTGTTGTGGGGTTGTGATGTTGAAGTGTTGAGATGTTGAGGTGTTGAGATTTGTGCAGAATCGCTGTTCTGCGTCTGAGCGTACACAGCAGCGGGCGTTACGCCGTTCTTGGCTACACGCACGCCGGCGAGGTTCGTTGCAACAATTGATGCGGTTGCAGGCTTAGATGCAACGTACCGGCTATTGTCGGATGCGACCGTGCCTCCTACGGCAATCATTCCGTTGACGCCAGCCTGTTTCACGCCATTGACAGTCTCCTTTCCGCCGTCGGCGAAATACTGGTATCCCGCAATAAGGGCAAAACACGCTGCGGCTGCACACGCCGTGCGACGCAGAGCGGGCTGCAGGACGAAAGGCGTCTGGCGCTTCTCCGCCTGAGCACGCTCCGTCTGAGCCATACGCTGGTGTATGGCTTCCCAGAGTCCGTCTGGAGCATCGGTCTCGAAGTTGCCGAGGCGGTCGTGTATGTCTTCTTTCCAATTTCGCTTCATAGTAGAAAGGAATTACTGGTTCTGTATTGTTTTATCTTTCTTGCGAGCATCGCCTTCGCCTTGTGCAGCTGCGATGCCGACGTGCTCTCCTTTATGCCGAGCAGCGAGGCTATCTCCTTATGACTCTTGTCGTCGACGACGTAGAGGTTGAACACCGTGCGGTAGCCGTCGGGCAGTTCGCGCACGAAGCGGTGGAGCACGTCGGTGGGTATGCCTTCTGTATGCAGGTCGGTGTCGGGCACGTCGTGCGGCAGGTCGGCTATGTCTACGAAGTCGAGCCGGCTACGGGCGCGCAGAAACTTCAGTGTCTCGTTGAGCGTGATTTTCGCCATCCAGCCCCTCAGCGATCCCTTGCCGCGATACTCGAAGGAGTCTATCGAGGAGAATATCCTTAGGAACGACTCCTGCAGAACGTCTTTTATGTCCTCATCATCGGTGAGATAGCGCGAGCACAAGGCAGACAGATAGCGCACGTGGAGCCGGTAGAGCGGCTCCGCGGCAGACGTGTCGCCCTGCTGCATGCGTTGCAGCAGGCGCTCCTCGCTATCAGACTTGTGAAATGAGAATCGGAACATTCTGAGGGTTTATGTGGTGAAAGGTTAATCGACGAAACGCGACTTCGCTATGTCGCCTGTGTACATCACGCTCTTGTCGCTGTGCATCTTCAGCGGGAACTCCATCGACTTCTTGCCGCTGAACGACTTCCAGTTGAGCTTTATCTTCACTTCCTCGGGATGGTCGGGCCACATGCTGTTGAGGTCGAAGGCGATGAGCGCGTCGCCCAGCACGCCGCTGATGTCGCCCTGAGCGTTGTGGCGCAGGTCGAACTCGTATACATTATCCTTGTTGACGCCGCCCACAAGGTTGATGATGTGCTTGCCGCCGCCCCAGATGGTGCGCAGGCGCAATGTGAGGTAGCCGTCTTCAGCCACCGTCACCCAGTCGCGCACAATCTCTATGCCGTCGTTGCCGTACAGTTTCTCGTCGTCGCTGCCCTTCGACACGACGGGCTGCTTGGTGCGTATGCTGTCAATCCAGTTGACACGCACGTTGCGCAGGTTGCCTGTGGCGCCCTCCTCGTACTCGTAGCTCACGAGCGCACGCACCTTCTTATCGCCGAAGGGCGAAGCCTTCATGTTGGTAGGAAAGAGCACGGTCTGGTCGTCGAGCTGCATGCGGAACGACTCGGAGGTGACGGGATATACGGTGACGAGCGCCGTAGGACGCTGCACATTATAGTTGTCCGAATCCATATCGCATGAACTCAGAGCGAACACTGAGGCTAAGAAGCCCAAAACTAAAACAGAGATTTTGCTTGTTTTCATATCACTTTTCTTTATTGGTTTTCTATCTTTATGCTTATAGTTTCTGCCGATTTAAGAATCGGTTTCAACCCATTAAATCGCAATAGATAGGAAACCTTGCCTGAGAAACTGAAAAAAAACATCATTACCGCAAACTGGTAATACCATTACCGCAAACCGGTAACATCGTTACCGCATAGCTAAAACACGGTTACCGGTTCGTGGTAACATTGACAAATTGTAGTTTAACGCTTTTAGTTGACTACTTTCAGTCTTAATTGTAAAGTTGGTT
>OQVS01002917.1_pt1 | contig 10570 bp, 9 predicted proteins | sample 1691601 | NCBI WGS metagenome assembly OQVS01 (sample SAMN03418268, study PRJEB22391) | human gut metagenome | biome: human-gut; feature: organic feature; material: feces | host: Homo sapiens | place: Tanzania | collected 2013-01 | reverse complement strand
TATGCTCTTGTAAATGTAAGTGGAAAATGTGCTTTTTTTGCGGCAAGGTCAGACCATTTAAATTCAAATGCATTCAGTTTTCCATTTGATTCTTCGATATAGTCAATTTCCTGTTGTTCTTTTGTTCGCCAGAACCAAAAATTGGCAAAAGCTTCATTATAACTGTTTTTCTTTAGCCTTTCTGAAACAAGGTAGTTTTCCCATAATGCTCCTGCGTCATTTCTGTTTTCTATTGGAGAGAAATTTGCGATTATTGCATTTCTGATTCCGTTGTCCCAAAAGTAAATTTTTCTGCTGCTCTTTAATTCATTTCGCAAATTTCTGCTGAAGCTTCCAAGCCTGAATATGATAAATGCCTGTTCCAAAATTGTTATGTAATGCTCCACTGTCTTGGCATCCATTGAGCAAGTCTGTGCAAGTTCATTGTATGAAACTTGTGAGCCGATTTGCCATGCGAGAGCCTGCAGAAGTTTTACAAGTTTGTCTGAGCGTCGTATTTTTTCAAAGGTTAAAATATCTTTATAAAGATAGCTTTGTGAAAGTTCCTTTAAAACTGAAATTTCATTTCCATTTGACGTAACAACTTCTGGATAAGAGCCGAAAACAAGTCTATGCGGAAGAAGCCGTTTCTCGGTAAGCAAATCTGAATTCTGAACTAATTCTGCGAAACTAAGCGGAAATAAATTGAACTGAATTTTTCGTCCAGTCAAAGGTTCATTTACATTGTTCGCAAGGTCAAAAGAAGAACTTCCTGTTGCAAAAAACTTAATGTCTGGCAGCGAATCGAAAAGAACTTTTAAACGTAATCCTATATCAGAAATCCTTTGAGCCTCATCTATGATAACAATTTTCTTTGAGCCAAGATAAGCCTTGAATCTTTCTGCGGAAATACTGGCAAATAAATTCTGAACATCAAGTTCATCTCCGTTAAGCCATAAAAAAGAGGCTTCGTTTTCAAACATGGATTTTAAAAGTGTTGTTTTTCCTACCTGACGTGCGCCAAGAATAATCACAACTTTTTTTACAGACATTGCTTTTTTTATTAGAATTTCAATTAATCTATGAATCATATTCGTCTCTTTGTGAAAAATATAACTTTTTAGGAATATAATCAAGATAATTTATAGCTTTTTGGGAGTATAATCCTAAATAGTAGGACTAATTGCAATTCGCGCTGAAGGAATACTTCCTAACTCCTGAAGTGAGTATTCCTAAGACCTGAAGTGAATATCCCTAAGACCTGAAGTAAGTATTCCTAAGGCCCTTAGAGAGTATTCCTCAGGGTCTTAGGAAGTATTACTCAGCCTCTTAGGAAGTATCGCTACGTGTCTTAGGAAGTATTCCTTTTGTTTTTATGACAGAAAGTACTGAAATGTCAAAACAACGATAAAAAGCGTACCCAGTCCGTTGAGCAAATATAGTTACTTTGTTCGGGCAATATAGTTGCTTTATTTTTCGTCTACATAGTTTCCGTAGTAAGGACTTGAGCTTGTGGCTTCAATTCCGCCGCTGATGGTAAGGTTCTGGAATTTTAGCTCGCTTTCGCTGAATTCTTTTTTGCAGCCTATGGCAAAGTTGCGCAGGTTTACGGTCATTAGCCTGTTGTGCGTGAACATTTTTCCGTTCTTTTTTCCGATATAATCAGGCAGGACAAAGTTTGCGCCGCAGTCTGCAATTACAAGCTCCTTAGGGCGGATTGCTACAATGCGCATTGGCCCGTAAAAGTGCGAATTGCGCTCGGCATAATCTGGAATGTACGCTGTGATTGAAGCTATTTGGCTATTACCAGATGCTCCATTGTATGGGTCGTCGCTGTCGCTATTCAATTTTGCGCTTATTGTTCTTGGAGAATCCGTCCAGCCATAAACTTTATAAGTTGACAAGTCCGAAGACAAAAGAACGAGCGCGCCGCGGCTGTATACTGTGTCTTTATCGTTAAGCAACATACTGTCAAAGCCTTCTGTTTCAGTACCCACGCCAACAGAGCGCACAAGAACTGCCACTGTTCCGTCTTCAAGAACCGCCATATCTGTAACTTCGCCGGAAAGAGCCGGAGTAATGCTGGAAAGACTAATGCTAGCTTTTGTATTACTAGAATCATTTTTTTTTGTAAGCAAGATATTTGAGTTATTGTAAGCAATGTAAATGTTATCTCCTTTTACCGCAAATGCTTGGCAAGAAGTAATACTTGAATTGATATCATCGTATGATATTTTGTATGGATTTGGATTTGATGTCGCAGCCGATGGATTTTCGAAAACTGAAAAATTCACAAAATTGCCAGCAAGACTAGATTCAAATGATGCAAGCCAAAGACTGTCTGTTTTGCTGTCATAATCATAATAAAGAGGATTTTTTATAAGGTTTGATGTGTCAACCGATAAAACTAATTCATCGTCCTTATATAAAGCAGTATCTTTTATATGGTAGATTTGTCCGTTGTTGTCTTCCACGGCATTGTATGAAGTTCCAAAGCTAACGCTCTTAGATGAAATTTGCGATGTTTTGTAGTCGTAGATGTGCTTGTTGTTTTCATAATCCGTAAGAATCATGTACTGTGAATAATACGCAATTTGTCCCTCAAGAATCATCGTAATATTGCAGTCTGTGGTTTCACCGGCTCTTACGGCAATCTCTGTGCTTCCGCTTCCTTCAAGGATGTTTTCGTCTGTGTTCCAGGCTTCCGCTGTGGCTGTGTATGTTCCCGGCTCCAGGTCAGAAAACTCTATTACCCCCCCCCACAGTTCCTTCTTCGGTTTTGTCAAAGTCATCGTTATAAAGGCGCACAATGAATTTGTCGGCGTTGTTTTTGTTGTAAGTGTATGTGGCGCGACCGCTTCCCGGCAGGGCAACACGGACAGAGCCGTTTTCTCCGGAGCCGGAGCTCATGTTCATGCACGAAATGAATGCGAATAAAAATGCTGGTAAAATAGAAAAAATCAGTTTTTTCATAATGTTCCTCCTTGGTCAGGGATTCCCGTGTCGCTGCGCGGGAATGACAGTTTTTTTGTCAGTAAATGCTATCACCTTGTCATTATCCGGCTTGACCGAATAATCTGCACCGTAAAACAACAGTCCTTATAATTATGATTCAAAAAAGTTGATTTGTCAGCATTTGAGGGCATTTTTTTGATTTTTTTTCTACTAAATGATATTCTTTTGCCATGAGTTTTAAGTCTGTTGTTTCGGCGGTTTTGGTTTCAGTTTTTACATTTGGTTTTTCATTTGCAAAAAGTCCAAAGATTGCGCTGGTTCTAAGCGGAGGCGGTGCAAAAGGTTTTGCGGAAATTCCTCTTCTTGAAGCCTTGGAAAATGAAGGAATCCGCCCGGATATGGTTTTGGGAACAAGCATGGGCGCGCTTATTGGCTCACTTTACGCGGCAGGCTACACTCCAAAGCAAATAAGACAAACTCTTTTGTCCATGGATTTTATGACAATTTTGAATGAACGCCCTTCAACTCCAGAAAAAATTCCGCCCGAAGCATTTTCAAAAAAAACAGACGGCATAACTCTTTCGTTTTCAATTGCAGACGGAAAATTCGGCTCCGCCCCTGGAATCATTGGCGACCAGCAGATTATCTGCGAGCTTAGCAATCACCTTAGCAGGGTTCTTGCAATCACAGATTTTGACAAGCTTCCGATTCCGTTCAGGGCAATTGGAACAGACGCTATTTCTGGCAAGGAACTAATATTTAAAAGCGGCTCGCTTGTAAACGCGGTAAGAGCAAGCATTTCCATTCCGGCAGTTTTTACGCCAGCCCAAGTGGAAAAAGGCTTGTACTCAATGGACGGCGGACTTAGAAACAATCTTCCGCTCAAACTTGCACGGGAAATGGGCGCGGACATCGTAATTTCAATGGACGTTGCAAGCATTGTTGATACTCCTCCAGAAACTCTTTCTGACTTTTATTCTGTGGCGGTGCAGATTTTCAATTTGATTATTTCTTACAATGCAGTTGAACAGTACAGCTATGCGGACATCGTCTTGCGGCCGGATCTTTCAGAATTCAGCACATTTGATTTTATGAAACCGCATCAAATTGTAAGGGCAGGAGAAATTTGCGTTCAGCAGAACAAAGATAAAATTTCGCAGATTGCAAGGCAAATTGAATCAGCTGGAAGAACACTTGAAAAACTGGACTACAACCGTGAAAGTGAATACAACAAAATGCCGGACTTTTCTATAGATAAAATTGTCGTAAAAGACATTTCGTTTTCCAAGCCAGTTCCAATTCCCGCGGAAAAAGAATTTGAAAAATTTCTCGGGAAAACGCTCAATGATAAAACTAAAAAGCAGCTTACAAAAAAACTAGGCAAGCTTAAGGAGCACTATCATCTTTCGTCACTCACTTACTCTTTAAAGCAAAACGAAGATAACTACACAACTCTTGAAATTCTTGCGAACCACTACGACAAGAACATGAACCAGATTTTTTTTACAGGAACTTCATCTGTTTCTGTCGCAAGCTACAAGCCTCAACAATATCTTTCTGTAGATCCAAATTTTACAGCAGGAGTTTTTTTGCGTACTCCAATTGAGTCCCTTTTCAGGCTTTCGTTCGGAAATGCAATGATTTTTGAAACTGAATTTTTTCCTAAGCTGGCAAACTTCAAGAACAGCATGCTAAGCCTTGACTTTAAAAATTCACTCAAATACGGAAGTTGTTCTCCAGCGACAAACATTTACTTTAATGACAGAACAATTGCAGAAGACAGAGGCATTGAGTTTTTTGGCGGAATAAGATTCAGGCACACGGATTATTTTGCAGCAAAAGCCGGCATTGCATATTCCGCAGAAAAAATAATTGCAACAGAAAAATGGCACAACACGAGCTATCTTCACAGCGAAATCATTTTTACATCGCTGCACAACGATTACGCTTCTCTTTACGGCGACAGGCTGGAATCTATTTTTAATTTCGGCGGAAAAACAGACAATATGCAAGGCGACCCGATTTACGACTTTAGATTTTCAGCGGAAAAAAGATTTGAGCTTGCGGACGAAAAAAATTCAATCGGAATTTCTTCTGTTTTCTGCAGCAACAGATTTCCTTACGAGCTGAATTCCGGCTACTGTAATTTTGGAGGTGCGGACGGAATGAGCGGCTATCCAACAGGAACATTGAGACGCGACTTTGCAATTGCAGGAATTTCTTTCAGGCAAAAGATAACAAATCTTTCAGGAATACCGTTGCTCGCTGTGGCAGAAGCAAAAGCCGCGGTAAGCTCAGACTATGACCCGTTTATAGACCAAGACTCTCCTGAGGGAAGGCTTTTTGCAGGCAGAAAATTTGAAGCTGGAGGAGATCTTTACATTGTGCTTCACACGATTCTTGGAAACTTAGTCTTCGGCGGAAGCATGAACTCCAGCCTGGAATGGTGCATTACTTTGGGACTTAGGTAATTCCTAAAAAATAGCAGTTTCTATTTTCATTGCAATCTTGGATATTTCTGAATCATTTTCGTCTATAATTATGTCCGCATATTTTTCATAAAGAGGTGAACGCTCATTAAAAATGTCCAAAAGAGTTTCTCCCGGTTTATGGACAACTCCTCTTTTGTCCAAATCTCCAAGACGTTTTTCAAGGGAATCAAGACTTGCTTTTAAATAAACAACTGTGCCGATTTTTTTAAAATGCTCCATTGCGTCTTTTCCAAAAACAACGCTTCCGCCTGTAGCAACAACACATTTTTTTATATTCAAGCCGGAATTGATTTTATTTTCAATCTTCTTAAAATATTCCGCACCTTGCTCTAAAATCAGCTCATTGAGTTTTTTCTTCATTTTCTGCTGAATCACAATATCGCTGTCAACAAATTTATAATTCAAGAGTTTTGCAAGCACAACGCCAACTGTGCTTTTTCCGGCTCCAGGCATTCCAATCAAAATCACATTGTTTTTCATAAAGCTGATTATCATAAAAAAAATACTGCCGGTCAACCTGAAGCAGCTAATGCCAAACGTAAAAATTTTTTGTATATTTTGTATATCTGCTAACAGACTGAATATTCTACAGGAGAATGTAATAAAAACTTTGCCTAACATAGCGTCAGAGTTTTTATTTAAAAGTTTGCGTTGCAACCCTTATTATCAACTGCATATTCTCATTTCATTGCGAATGTGTTGGAGGAATTATGAGAAAAAACTTCGGTGCAAAAGAATGGCTTTATCCTATGCCGGTGCTTATTGTGGCATCTTACGACAAGGACGGAACTCCGGACGCAATGAACGCGGCCTGGGGCGCAATCAGTGATGAAAAGGAGATAGGGCTTTGCCTGAGCGCGTCGCATAAAACTGTAAAAAACATCCTTGAGCGCAAGGCTTTTACAGTCAGCGTGGGAACTGCGGAATTAGCAAAGGAATGCGATTACGTCGGACTGGTTTCGGCAAACAATACGCCGGATAAATTCACAAAGGCGGGATTCCATGCGGAAAAGTCGGAATTTGTTGACGCGCCGTTAATCAGGGAGCTTCCGTTTGCGCTTGAGTGCAATCTCATAAGCTACGATGAAAAGACAAGCCACCTGTTCGGTCAAATCGTAAACGTGAGCATTGACGATTCTGTTCTTGATTCAAACGGAAAAGTTGACGTGAAAAAGCTGAATCCGATTTCCTACGATCCGGTGAACCAGCATTATCTTAAACTCGGTGACTTTGCAGGAAAAGCGTTCAGCATCGGTCTTGAACTGAAATAAAAAAGTCATCTTCTGTCTTGATTCTTTATCATTACTGAATACACACATTTGTCAGGGCTGTCATTTAAGTTGTCAAAACTTCTTAAAAGACAGCCTTTTTTGTTAATTAAGTAGGCTGCTTTGTTGTTGAACCAAGTTTCATGTAATATGAGTCAACAATTCTTCTTAAATCGTGGATATTAGAAACAATCATGTAGTCTTCAAAAATCTGAATCTTTCCGCGGTCCATAAGACGCACAAGACAATCTTTTGCCTGATCAAGCGGAATAGAAGCCCAGCTTGCAATGTCATTTGCAGTAATAAAAAATTTGCGCTTAAAATTTCCGTCATCGTCTTTTCTTCTGGAAGTTCCGCCGGCAAGCTCATCATACATCAAAAAAACATCGCAAATTCTTGTGTAAATATCTTTTATAAGAACAATTTTAAACTGGCGGTTTTGGTCATAAATTCTTTTGCAGAAAAGCTTAAGAAGATTCATTACAATCTGAGGATTTCCAAGCACAAGAGCCTTAAAGTTTTCCTTGTTGAATTCCAGACAGGCAACATCAGTCCTAGCAACACAAGACGCGCTTCTCTGGGAATTGTCAAGAATCGCCATTTCACCAAAAAAAGCTCCGCTGCCAAGAATATCCAGACTTTTGTTTTGGCTCTTTATGCACTTTTCAATCTGAACTTCGCCATATTTTATAAGATAAAAAGTTTCGCCCGGCTCAAATTCACTTATAATGACATCACCGCGCTTGTATTTTTTTGTAAAACGGTCAAAAGCAGGAAGTGAAAACTGGTTTACAGAAAGGCTTCCAGATTTTGCGGAAATATCCTCGGAAGAAACATTATGGGCATTTTCCCTGCCTTTTCTTGTGTTCGCATTGGTAAAAAGCTTTGCAATTTCAACTTTGTTCGCAGGATTAGGATTCAGCTTTAAAATTCTAGTAAGAACATCGCAGCAGCTTTTGAACTGGCCGTCATTGTAAAAAGCGTTGGCAACCATAAACATTCCGTGTTCCGGCGAAATTGAAATACTGTTTCCGCCTAAATACTGCTCTGTTTTTTTATGAATATCTCTAAGCGACTTGCTGAAAACTCTAAGCATTTTTTCTGTGATAAAAGCCTTTGAGCCGAACATTTTTTCAAACTCATAAACTGAAAGCTGAACAACAGTCGAATCAACCAGCACGGAAGCAGTTACAAGGCTCGGCATTTTGGCAAGCGCGCTTTTTACACCAAAAAATTCTCCAATATGAAGCTGCTCTGAAATTTGCTCTCCAGTTTCCAAATCCATGCTACGCAAAGCAACTGCGCCTGACTGGAGAATATAAATATTTTCGTCTTTGTCGCCTTCAAAAAAAATAATAGAGCCTTTGCTGAATTGCACAACCTTTGACATAACCTTCCTCGCAAAAACCAAAACTCTAAAAAGAGCATTGATTTGAAAAAACACCTATACTTGTTTAGTATATCACAATTTTTTTATTTATGCTACCTTGTTAAAGAGAATTCCGCATGATAGACTTGCATACACATTCAACAGCTTCCGACGGAACTTGCACACCGAGCCAGCTAATTTCCTACGCCGCAGAAAAAAAGATTTCAGCAATCGCGCTTACAGACCACGACAACATAGACGGAATTCTGGAAGCTCAAGAAAAAGCAAAAGAGCTTGGCATTGAATTCATTCCGGGAATAGAAATTTCTATAGAATGGCCGAGCGGAGAATTTCATCTTCTTGGACTGGGACTTAAAAAGCCCGGAAAAAAACTTCTTGAAACAATTGAATTTTTAAGAGGCGAACGCGATTCAAGAAACAAAAAAATAATCCAAAAACTTCAAGAACAAAATATCGACATTTCCTATGAAGAGCTTGTGGAAAAATCCGGCACAAAAACAATCGGCAGACCTCACTTTGCAAAACTTCTCATGGAAAAAGGAATAATAAAAAAAACTCAGCAGGCATTTGACTTATTCCTTGCAAAAGGCCGTCCTTGCTATGTAGACAAAACCGGGGAAAGTTTAAGAAAAGCCGTGGAAGCAATAAAAGAATCCGGCGGAATTCCTGTTCAAGCGCATCCAATGTCTATGTACGTTTCCTGGGGAAAAATGGAAGAGACAATGCTTGAAGTAAGAAATTCGGGTGTTGAAGGACTTGAAGCGCATCATCCGGGAATCAGGCTTTCTGAAGCCCGGCGGCTTGAAGAACTTGCAGAAATACTCGGAATGTTTTCAACAGCAGGAAGCGATTTTCACGGAGAAAAAGTCCGCGCAGATAGAAAAATCGGATATTCGTCAGGCGGATACAAAATTGAAGACAGATTCTGGACAGAACAGTTAAAGCCCGCATTGGAAAAAGCTCACAGCGGAACAGACCACACATTTTCAGCAGGCTAACGCAAAATTGTAACCCAAGGCAAAATGAGTTATTATGAATACATAGCTTTGGAGGAAAAATGAAACATCTTTTAAGAAAATCAGCGGCGGCTTTGGTTGCGGCTTTTTTATTTATTTCATGCGGAAAAAATCAGGCTGTAAAAACGGAAATGTTTGCGCCAATGGCAAAAACAATGAAAATGTCGGCAAGGGCAGATTCCGCAATGAACGTGATGCAGGACATGGCGTTTGAAGAATCAACAGAGCTTCCTTCTGAATCAGAGCAGCCACGACAAGACCGAAAACTCATCTACACAGGAAACCTTACAATTGAAGTTTCAAATCTTTCAGACTCCAAATCATCCGTTGAATCCTGGATAAAAAAATTCGGCGGATATATTTCAGACTCGTTTGAAAACACAAGCTCCATAAGAATAACGGCAAAAATTCCAAGCGGCTCTTTTTCGCAGGCAATGCAGGAATGCGGACAAATCGGAAAGCTTAAATCAAAAAATATAAATTCCAGCGATGTTACAGAGCAATTTTATGACTTGGACACACGGCTTTCAACACGCAAAGTTTTGCTTGAACGTCTAAAAAAATATCTTTCAGAAGCAAAAGACATGCAGGATATGCTCAAGATTGAAACAAAAATCAACGATGTAACTTCTGAGCTTGAGAGAATGCAAGGACAAATGAACCGCTTAAAGTCGCAAATTGATTATTCTACAATTTATGTTACTGCGGAGCTTCCTGTAAATCAAAATGAAAGCGGATTTGTAATGCCCGACACAAATTCACAGCTGCGCCAGTTCTTCGCAAACATACTGAATTTCTTTGTGAAATTTATTTTCACCGCATTGTACATTGTAATTTTTGGAGTTCCTTCTGTTCTATTCCTTATGCTTATTTACTGGCTCGGATTTGGAAAAGTGGGACTTTTAAGAAAACTCTTTGCAAGAATAAGAAAATAAAAATACCCGGCATTTTTGCCGGGCTTTTTGCTTTTTGACTTTAAGCTTATCTTACTGCTAAAATCGCGCCAAGAATAATAAGATGCTGGGCAAAAGTATAAAGCCATTCAAGGAAATTTTTTGAGCCGCCGTTAAGAATTCCGCTTGCTCCAAGAATATCAGAAAGAACAATGGCAACAATCCAAACAACAATTGCAATAAGAGCCAGAACAGTTCCAAAGCTTCCAAAGCGGTCGCCAATCACAATCTTTAAAATCATAAAGACGCCAACAAGAAGTTCAATCACTCCGAATACAATTACAAGAATATTTCCTACATTGCCAGAAACAAGACCTTTGATTGCTCTTGCAGCAAAATCTCCACCGCCCTGCCCCTGCAAAGCCCAGATTCCTCCAACTGCAAGCATTGCTCCAACTGCAATCTGCAAAATCAAAAGCGCCGCAGTCCATCCGCTTTTTTCAGTTCTCATATTTTTCCTCCTGATATGTTGTGCCATTTGTCAATGACAAAACAAAATTTAATATAAAAAAGAAAA
>OQVS01002916.1_pt1 | contig 10573 bp, 21 predicted proteins | sample 1691601 | NCBI WGS metagenome assembly OQVS01 (sample SAMN03418268, study PRJEB22391) | human gut metagenome | biome: human-gut; feature: organic feature; material: feces | host: Homo sapiens | place: Tanzania | collected 2013-01 | reverse complement strand
TGTAGCCGTGACTGGAGTTCAGACGTGTGCTCTTCCGATCTTGTGTAGAAGTATGCGAAAAATACAACCAATACAATGTAGATCACTAATCCTATGTTATAGATTGGAAGAGAAGGATTACACCAGTTACCCTGATTTAATACCTTTAATACCTCTCCCCAGAAGCCTGTTCCCTGATAACCTGCCAACTGACAGATCACGATCGGGAACTGCATCAGTGATGATGCAAAGATGATTGGCATAACGCCCGAACTATTCACCTTGATAGGTATAAATGTAGATTGTCCACCATACATTTTGTTACCTTTGACTTGCTTAGCATAGTTGACTTTGATTTTTCTCTCTGAGCCATCTACGAAAACAATCAGAATGAACAGTGCCAAAACCAAAATTACATATCCTAAGATATTCCAAGCATTGTTTGGTTGATTTCCAAGAGTTGAGAAAGCATTGATGAGTCCAGTGCCAAGACCAGAGATAATACCAACAAAGATAATCATAGACGTACCATTGCCGATCCCATATTCTGTAATTCTTTCGCCTAGCCACATAACAAATGTTGAACCTGCTGTAAGCATCAAAATCAACATTATTGCTGTCACTGCCTCAGAACCGAATGTCTTTTGTATTGCTCCAGCATTGTGATAGGTCACGATGATACCGATTGCTTGAACGATAGCTAGTGCAATAGCTATATATCTAGTAATGTTGGTAATCTTTTCTCTGCCGTCATCACCTTGCTTGGACAAACGCTCCAAAGCTGGAATAATCAATGTAAGCAACTGCATAATAATGAAGCTGTTGATAAATGGTAGAATACCAAGCGCGAACAACGTTCCGTATTGGAGAGCTCCACCACTCATCATGCTCATTAGTTCAAAAATTTTGTTGCTACCCATTGCTTTTTCTACATAAGTGTAATCCAATCCAGGGAGAGGAATGAAGCTGCCAATTCTGAACAAGAACAAAATGCCCAATGTCAAAAAAATGCGTCTTCTGATATCCTTATCTCTGAACGAATTTAGAATGGTTTGCCACATTATAGCACCTCTGCTTTGCCACCTGCTTTTTCAATTATTTCAGCAGCCGACTTAGTAAATTTGTTAGCTTTAACTACAAGCTTTTTGGTCAATGTGCCGTTGCCGAGCACCTTAACACCATACTCTTCTACTTTACTAAGAACTCCTTCTTGTACTAGCAATTCTGCTGTTACTTCTGTTCCGTCTGCAAATCTTTCTAGGTCAGAAACATTTACAATTGAGTAAATTTTCTTAAAGTTGTTGGTAAATCCACGTTTAGGAATTCTTCTAACGAGTGGCATTTGTCCGCCTTCAAAACCAGGTCTTACACCGCCACCGCTACGAGCGTTTTGTCCTTTGTGTCCTTTACCAGAAGTCTTACCGAGGCCAGAACCGATACCTCTACCAAGTCTTCTTTTTTCTGTCTTTGCTCCAGGAGCTGGAGACATATTGTTAAGTTCCATATTCAGCCTCCTTATGCTTCTACAACACTTACGAGGTGAGATACGACTTTGATCATACCTCTGCTGCAAGCGTTGTCTGCTACAGTGTTGCTTGAACCAATCTTACGAAGGCCCAAAGCTTTTACTGTATCTTTTTGTTTTTGTGTGCAACCGATAGTGCTCTTTACGAGTGTAACTGTAATTTTCTTTTCCATTTTACGCCTCCTTATTAGCCCAAAATCTCTTCAACGGTTTTGCCACGAAGTGCTGCAACCATCTCAGCTGTTCTGAGTTGAGCAAGTCCATTGATTGTTGCTTTAACAGAGTTGATTGGGTTGTTTGTACCCAAGCACTTTGTTCTAACGTCCTTAATACCTGCTACTTCCAATACGGCACGGATAGGACCACCGGCAATAACACCAGTACCTTCTTCAGCTGGAAGGATAATAACCTTACCAGAACCATATTGTCCGATTACATCGTGAGGAATTGTTGTTCCTACCATAGCAATCTTAATCATGTTACGCTTTGCGTCAGCTGTGGCTTTGCGGATTGCTTCTGGAACTTCACTAGCCTTACCCATACCTACGCCGATGCTACCATTGCCGTCACCAACTACGATGAGAGCAGCGAATCTCATTGTTCTACCACCCTTAACTACCTTGGTAACACGGTTAACATGGATAAGCTTGTTGAGCAATTCTTCTTGTTGTTCTTTTTGGAATCTTTCTCTCTTTGCCATTTTGTCTGTACCTCCTTAGAATTTTAGGCCAGCTTCTCTGGCACCGTCAGCTACCATCTTAACACGTCCTGTGTAAAGATATCCGCCTCTGTCGAATACTACTTCTTCAATTCCAGCAGCCAAAGCTTTCTTTGCGATAGTTTCGCCTACCAACTTAGAAGCTTCACACTTTGTCATTTCAGCCACCTTCTTAGCGAGGTCTTTATCGAGAGTTGAGCAAGCAACCAAGGTATGTCCCTTTACGTCATCAATGATTTGGCAAGAGATGTTGTTAAGGCTTCTGTACACGTTCAAACGTGGTCTTTCAGCTGTTCCTTGGATCTTTGATCTCATTCTTTCATGTCTCTTTGTTCTGATGGCATTTTTATCAATTTTGTTAATCATATCTTCTACTCTCCTTATTACTTACCAGCTTTCTTGCCTTCCTTACGAGCAACAACTTCGTCGCTGTAACGAATACCATAAGCGTGATATGGATCTGGGATACGAATTGCTCTAATATTAGCAGCAACTTGTCCAACTTTCTCTTTGTCAATACCACTTACAACAATTTCGGTTGCGCTTGGGCATTCGAGTTTGATATCATCAGTTTCCTCAACGTCAACAGTGTGAGAATAACCAACGTCGATAACAACTTTTTTGCCTTGCTTAGCAACTTTGTAACCTACGCCGTTCACAACAAGACCCTTCTTGTAACCGTTGGTAACACCCTCAACCATGTTGAAGATAAGTTTGCGGTACAATCCGTGCATTGCTCTGTTTTCTTGCTCATCATTGGCACGTCTAACGTGAAGTGTGTTGCCGTCGATTTCTACGGTAATGTTCTTGTTAACAGCCAAAGTAAGCACGCCCTTAGGTCCTTTTACTTCTACTACGTTTTCTGGAGAAACTTTAACTTCTACTCCAGCCGGAATAGCAACCGGTAGTCTACCTATTCTTGACATATCCTACTATTCCTCCTATTACCATACATAAGCGAGAACTTCGCCACCGATGTGAGCTGCTCTTGCTTTCTTGTCTGTCATGATACCCTTAGAAGTAGAGATAATGGCAATGCCCAAACCTCCGAGCACCTTAGGGAGCTTGTCAGAGCTTGCATATATACGAAGACCAGGCTTAGATATACGCTTAATTCCAGTGATGACCTTTTCGTTCTTAGGTCCGTATTTCAAATTTACCTTCATAACACTTTGAATGCCACCTTCGATAATTTCAACGCCATTCACAAAACCTTCCTCTACCAAAATGTCAGCGATTGCTTTCTTCATCTTAGAGTAAGGAACTTCAACACTTTCGTGCTTTACTACTAGGCCATTGCGAATACGAGTCAACATATCAGCGATTGGATCAGTTATCATCATAGTAAATATCCTCCTATTACCAGCTTGCTTTCTTTACGCCAGGGATTTCGCCTTTGTAAGCCAATTCTCTGAAGCAAATTCTGCAAATTCCATATTTTTTCAAAACAGCGTGAGGTCTTCCGCAAATTTTACATCTTGTGTAAGCTCTTGTAGAAAACTTTGGAGCTTTTTGTTGCTTATTGATCATTGCTTTCTTAGCCATTGCTTAGTCCTCCTTATTTCACGAAAGGCATACCCAATAGTGTGAGTAGCGCTTTTGCTTCTTTATCTGTTTTGGCAGTTGTTACGAAACAAACGTCAAATCCTCTAACTTTCTCAATCTTGTCATAAGAAATTTCTGGGAAGATGAGTTGTTCTTTTACACCTAGACAGTAGTTACCTCTGCCATCGAATGAGTTTGCAGGCACACCCTTGAAGTCTCTTACACGTGGAAGAGCAACACTGATGAATTTGTCTACAAAGTCATACATTTTTTCTCTTCTGAGAGTAACTTTTGCACCGATAGCCATGCCTTCTCTTACTTTGAAGTTTGCAACGCTCTTCTTTGCTTTTGTTACTACAGGAGTTTGACCTGCGATAAGTTTAAGTTCGTCAACTGCGATTTGGAAACTCTTGCTGTTGTCCTTAACGTCACCAAGACCCATATTCAAAATAACTTTTTCAAGTCTTGGTACTTCGTTGATGTTCTTATACTCGAATTCTTTCATCAATGCAGGAACTGCAACGGTCTTGTAAGTATCAAGTACTCTGTATACTCTATTTTCCATTCTTTGTCCCTCCATTATTCTTTATCAGCAGCTGCTGCTTTCTTTGCAGGAGCTTTCTTTGCTGTGGTTTTCTTTGGAGCAGCTTTCTTAGCAGCGGTCTTAGCCTTGCTTGCCTTTACTTCGTCCAAAGATGCTTGACACTCTTTACAAATGCGTGTCTTAACAGTCTTTCCGTCCACAACTTCTACTTTGTGAGCAACTTTTGTAGCCTTGCCACAAGATGGGCAGATAATCATAACGTTAGAAATATCGATTGCTCTTTCTTTCTCAACGATTCCGCCTCTTTCTTGAGCGCTACGTGGCTTAACGAAATGCTTTTGAGTTGTGAGTCCGTCACCCTTAACTATCACTCTGCCCTTAGAAGCGTCAACTGATAGAATTGTGCCTGTCTTACCTTTATCATTGCCAGCGATAATCTTAACTGCATCGCCTTTCTTAACACTGTAATTCATCATAAACCTCCTAAATTACCTCTGGAGCAAGAGAGATTATCTTCATAAAATCTCTTTCTCTAAGTTCACGAGCGATAGGTCCCAAAATAGCTGTTCCTCTTGGTTGCTTTTGGTTGTCGATAATAACTGCTGCATTGTCGTCGAATCTAATGTGTGAACCATCACTTCTTCTTAGACCTTTTGTAGTTCTTACGATAACTGCCTTAACAACATCGCCTTTCTTTACTACGCCACCAGGAGTTGCTGTTTGAACTGCAGCGATGATAATATCACCGATATTACCACTTCTACGGAACGAACCACCCATAACCCTGATGCACTTAATTTCTTTAGCACCTGAATTGTCTGCTACGACAAGTCTTGATTCTGCTTGTATCATTTATAGGGTCCTCCTTATTTAGCCTTTTCAATAATCTCTACGACTCTCCAGCATTTATCTTTGCTTAGAGGTCTTGTCTCAACGATACGAACTGTATCGCCGATACCGCATTGATTGTTCTCATCATGAGCTTTGAACTTCTTTGTTCTGTTGACAATCTTGCCATAAAGAGGATGCTTAACACGCTCTTTGATAGAAACAACAACCGTTTTATCCATTTTGTCGCTAGTTACCAAGCCAACACGGGTTTTTCTTAGATTTCTTTCTTCCATGTTTTTATTCCTCCTTATTTAGTCTTCTTTGCAGCCTTCTTAGCAGGCTCTGCAGATATACCAAGTTCTCTTTGACGAATGATTGTCATAACTCTTGCAATATCTTTTTTGCAAACGTTTAGTTGGTTTGCGTTCTCTAGTTGTCCAGCTCTGTGCTTAAAACGAAGATTGAAAAGCTCTTCTTTAAGTCCAGTAAGCTTGATATTGAGCTCATCTGTAGTCATTTCAAAAAACTTATTAGATTTCATCGCTATTCACCTCTTCCTTCTTAACGATTTTGCACTTCACAGGCAACTTATGGGAAGCAAGTCTTAGAGCTTCTCTAGCTACCTCTTCAGATACACCAGCCATTTCGAACATTACTCTGCCTGGCTTAACTACTGCTACCCAGTATTCTACACTACCTTTACCGCTACCCATTCTGGTTTCAGCTGGCTTAGCTGTAACTGGTTTGTGTGGGAAAATGTTTATCCATACTTGACCGCCACGCTTGATATATCTTGTCATAGCGATACGGGCTGCCTCGATTTGGTTAGATGTAACCCAACTTGGCTCTGTTGCTACAAGACCGAACTCGCCGTATGCAATGGTATTACCCTTGTTTGCATTTCCTTTGAGTCTTCCGCGATGAACACGACGTCTTTTAACTCTCTTAGGCATCAACATTACGCATTACCTCCTTCCTTAGCATCAACAACTGTCTTTCCGCCAAGTACTTCTCCCTTGTAAACCCAAACCTTAACACCGATAGCACCATAAGTAGTTCTAGCAGTAGCTACACCATAATCGATGTCTGCTCTAAGTGTTTGAAGTGGAATAGAACCTTCGTGATAGTTGTCACTTCCAGCGATTTCACGTCCGTCAAGACGGCCAGAAACCATAGTCTTAATTCCTTTGATACCGCCCTTCATAGCACGTGTGATAGCTTGTTTCATAGCTCTCTTGTATGTTACACGCTTTTCGATTTGAGCTGCGATGTTCTCAGCAATAAGTTGAGCATCTGTATCAGGTCTCTTTACTTCCAAGATGTTGATAACAACATTTTTCTTAGGAGCAAGTTTCATAACTTCTTTCTTGATTTCTTCTACATTTGCACCGTTTTTACCAATCATTGCAGCTGGCTTAGCAGTATAAATGTTTACTGTTACAATGTCATTAGCAGAAGAAAGTATTCTATTGATTGTGATCTTAGAAATGCTGTTGAGATAGTATTTGTTCTTCAAAAACTCTCTAATCTTATAGTCTTCAACGAGATTGTTAGAAAAATTCTTCTTGTCAGCAAACCATTGAGCATTCCAATCTTTAATAACGCCTACTCTTAGACCGTGTGGACTAACTTTTTGACCCATTTATCTTACCTCCTTCTTACTCAGCCTTAGCATCAAGTATAACTGTGATGTGGCTTGTTCTCTTGTTGATTCTACCAGCGCTACCCTTAGCCTTTGGAGTAATTCTCTTAAGGATAGGACCTGCATTGGCAAAACATTCTGCAACGTACAAGTCGCTCTTATTCATGTTCAAGTTGTTTTCAGCATTTGCAGCAGCTGAGTCCAACAACTTAACGAGTGGCTCGCAAGCTGATTTTCTTAATGTCTTCAAAATTGCAACAGCGTCTGTGTATTTTTGACCTCTGATAACATCAAGTACAACACGTACTTTGTCAGGAGATATTCTAACATACTTTGCGATTGCTCTTGGACGCTTGTCAGCATTCTCTTTACGAGCTATTGCTTTTTCTCTAATTCTAGTAGCCATTTTTTACCTCCTTATCTCTTACCTGTGGTCTTTTCACCAGCGTGTCCCTTAAATGTTCTTGTAGGAGCGAACTCGCCGAGCTTTGCGCCTACCATATCTTCGGTAACATATACTGGTACGTGTTTTCTACCATCGTGAACTGCTATTGTGTGGCCTACCATTTCTGGGAAAATTGTTGAAGATCTTGACCAAGTCTTAACCAATTTCTTTTCGTTTGCCTCATTCATAGCTACGATTCTTTTCATCAATCTTTCTTCTACGAAAGGTCCTTTTTTAACTGATCTACTCATATCTTCAGTTCCTCCTAGTTAATGCGCTTAACAATAAACTTGTTGCTCTTGTTCTTCTTTCTGGTCTTGTAACCCATTGTTGGAACACCCCATGGTGTTACTGGGCTAGGCATACCGATAGGAGATTTACCTTCACCACCACCGTGTGGGTGATCGCAAGGGTTCATAACTACACCACGAACAGTTGGTCTTACGCCCAAGTGACGTTTGCGACCTGCTTTACCGATAGATACGAGCTCGTGATCTGCATTGCCTACTTCGCCGATTGTTGCTCTGCACTTGATTGAGATATATCTCATTTCGCCTGATGGAAGTCTAAGTGTAGCATATTTGCCTTCCTTAGCCATAAGTTGAGCTGAGTTACCAGCAGAACGAGCGATTTGACCGCCACGACCAGGTTGCATTTCGATATTGTGTACCATTGTACCTACAGGAATCTTTTCCAATGGGAGGCTGTTGCCTACTCTGATTTCTGCGTTCTCACCACTCATAACCTTGTCACCCTTGTTGAGTCCAAGTGGAGCAATGATATATCTCTTTTCACCGTCAACATAGTTGAGCAATGCGATATTAGCACTACGGTTTGGATCGTATTCGATAGATGCAACTGTTGCAACTACGTTATCTTTGTTACGCTTAAAATCAATGATTCTGTATTTGTTTCTATTACCACCACCGATGTGTCTTACGGTGATTCTACCATTTGCGTTTCTACCGCCGGTGTTGTTTTTTGACTGCAACAAGCTCTTTTCTGGCTTAGTTGTTGTGATTTCTGAGAAAGTAGAAACAGTCATAAAACGACGAGCAGGAGAAGTTGGTCTAAATTTCTTAATAGCCATTATGTTGTCCCTCCCGATTATGCCAAGCTCTCGAAGAATTCGATTGCCTTGCTGTCTTCTTTGAGTTGAACGATAGCTTTCTTGTAAGATGGAGTTCTACCTTCGTTTCTTCCCATTCTCTTAAGTTTGCCGTCAACGTTAGAAGTGTTTACTTTTTCAACTTTTACTCCAAAGATATCTTCGATAGCAACTTTGATTTGTGTCTTAGTAGCCTCTGGTGCAACTTTGAAAGTATATTTCTTACTTGAGATTCCGTCAAAGCTCTTCTCTGTCAAGATAGGGCTAATAATAATATCATACTTATTCATTATGCATATACCTCCTCAAGTTTTTGAACTGCTGCCTTGGTGATGATGCAATTTGAGTTTGCTACAAGCTCATATACACTTACGAGGTCTGCGTTGGCAACTGTAACTGCTTGAATGTTTGCGCATGCTCTCAAAACGTTTTGATCATCTTTGTCTGTTACTACCAAAACTTTGCCGTTGATATTGAATGCTTTGAGCATATTTGCAACGAGCTTTGTCTTTGCCTCAGCGAGTTCGAGGTTTTCTACGACAACCATCTTGTTGTCAGCAACCTTTGCGCTCAATGCACTGATAGTAGCTGCAATTCTCATTTTCTTGTTGATTTTTTGGCTAAAGTCTCTTTGCTTTGGTGCAAATACAACTCCACCGCCAGTCCATTGTGGACTTCTGATGCTACCTTGTCTAGCACGACCTGTGCCCTTTTGTCTCCAAGGTTTAGCGCCACCGCCTCTAACTTCTGAACGAGTCAAAGTACTTTTGTTTCCTTGTCTTTTGTTTGCAAGTTGTGCAACTACTACTTGATGAATAAGTGCCTCTTTGTATTCTTGACCGAATACAGCTTCATTCAATTCCATATCGCCAACTTTCTTAGCTTCTAGATTAAATACATCAATTTTCATATTTTACTCCTTAAGCATTCTTAGTTTGCTTTACTTCAATGATGCCGCCCTTAGCTCCAGGAATAGCACCCTTGATAAGTAGAAGATTGCGGTTTGCATCGACTTTTACTACAGTGAGGTTCTTAACAGTAACTCTCTCGTTACCCCACTGACCAGACATCTTCTTGTTTTTGAAAACTCTTGATGGACTTGAGTTAGCGCCCATAGAACCAACACCTCTGTGATAACCAGAACCGTGTGCCATAGGACCGCAGTGATGATTCCATCTCTTGATTACACCTGTAAAACCGTGACCCTTAGATGTTCCTACCACGTCAACTACGTCACCTTCTACAAAAATATCGCATTTGATTTCTTGTCCAACTTCCAAAGCCTCAACGTTGTTGAGCTTGAATTCTCTAAGAACTTTGCGTGGTGCAACACCTGCTTTCTTGTAGTGACCCTTGAGTGGCTTATTTACGTTCTTTTCACTTACTTCGCCGTAAGCTAGTTGAACTGCTTCATAACCATCGTTGCCAAGGGTTTTCTTTTGCACTACTGGACAAGGACCTGCTTCAACAACTGTTACAGGTACTACTGCGCCATGCTCAGTAAAGATCTGCGTCATGCCCATCTTTTTGCCTAAAATTGTTTTCATGGTTTATTCTTCCTCCTTCTTGTCCGCATCGCCTTCCCAGGCGACCGGCACAATGTTTCTTACAGCGGACCGCTCTGCGGTCATACTAAGGGAGTTCCCTTCGCTTTTGATTTTGCCGCTCTTCTGTTAGAGCTTGATTTCGATGTCGACACCTGACGGCAGATCCAGCTTAGTGAGTGCATCTGTAGTCTTTGCTGTCGCACTTGTGATGTCGATCAGTCTCTTGTGAGTTCTCTGTTCGAACTGTTCTCTTGAATCCTTGTACTTATGGACCGCTCTCAGGATCGTAACTACTTCCTTCTCTGTAGGAAGCGGGATAGGACCTGAAACTTCGGCACCTGTCTTCTTTGCAGTCTCAACGATCTTTGCTGCCGACTGATCAAGAAGCGCGTGATCATAAGCCTTAAGCTTGATTCTGATTTTCTGTAATTCGCTCATTTCTTTCCTCCTAAATTTTTTGTACTGTTTTCGCTATGCTCGTACAAGGGGTTCTTTAAGCTTGATTTTTCTGCTTCCGAACCGCACTCAAAACCGCAAGTTCCGGCGGTTCGCAGAGCGTGTACAGTGGTTTCGCCTGCGTCGTACACGGTTTCGTGTGTTTCCTATGTTTTACACAAAACAAAAAATCAGCGAATCCCTCCGCCCCCATCAAGTGGGGACAATTCTCCACGGAAATTACCTGATAGCTC
>OQVS01002915.1_pt1 | contig 10576 bp, 9 predicted proteins | sample 1691601 | NCBI WGS metagenome assembly OQVS01 (sample SAMN03418268, study PRJEB22391) | human gut metagenome | biome: human-gut; feature: organic feature; material: feces | host: Homo sapiens | place: Tanzania | collected 2013-01 | reverse complement strand
CGCCCAGCAAGGCTTTAAACTTTAAGGACGAAAAAATGTTTTTATTTATCAATTATCCTTCCTGGATTCATCCTGAAATTTTCCCCGGCGTTCCGATTCTTGGACTTTTGCGCTGGTACGGACTTATGTATATTTTTGCGTTTGCAACAGCATTCGCAGTTCTAAAAAAACAGCTAAAAGAAGGAGCTCTTGATTCTTCCGACTACAAAGCAACCGAAGATGATATTTTCAGCTTTATAACAACTGGAATTATTTTCCTTTTGATTGGAGCCCGCGTTTTTTCAGCATTTGTTTACGACACAAGCGGTCTTTACCGGCAGAAACCGTGGCTGATTTTCTGGCCATTTAATTCCAGCGGTCAATTCACAGGATTAGCAGGAATGAGTTACCACGGCGGCGTAATCGGCGGAATTTTTGGAATGATTTTCTGGTGCCTAAAGACAAAAAAATCTTTTACAAAATGGAGCGACGCAATGGTCACCGCAATTCCTTTGGGCTATACTTTTGGGCGTCTGGGAAATTTTTTGAACGGTGAACTTTACGGGCGAATCACAACAATGCCATGGGGAATGATTTTTCCAGATGCTGAGCGATTTTCCAGCTCGCTTGCATGGGTTCAGAATTTCGCAGAAAAAATCGGGCTTACAATAACCGGCACGCTTGTGAATCTTCCGCGTCATCCAAGTCAACTTTACGAAGCATTTCTTGAAGGAATTGTGCTTTGGCTGATTTTATGGTTTTTGCGCAAACATAAAAAATGGGACGGAATGACGGGCGCAATCTATCTTTCAGGTTACGGTTTTTTCAGATTTATAATAGAATATTTCCGCGAGCCAGATGCAGATTTAGGCTACAGGATTGCCACAGATGCTTCAGCTCCGATTTACACAAACACATCGCTTTTAAATTTTTCAACAGGGCAAATCCTTTGCTTTATTATGATTTTAGGCGGAATTTTCTATGGAATTGCAACTTTTTTGCTTGCAAAAAAAAGAAGAGGTTAAACGATGGCTTACGAAGTAACAGCGACACGCCGACGCCCGCAAAGATTTGAAGATCTTGCCGGACAGGAATTCGTTGCGGAAACACTTAAAAATTCAATAAAAACAGGACAAAATTCACACGCTTATCTCCATAGCGAGCCTGAAAAATATGTTGGAGGGCTTGAAAGAGCTGCAAAAAGAGAATTTTGAGCTAAAACTTGAAAAAGCGATTTATCAGCAAATCCCTATTGATTTTAATGACGCGTGGATAGTGGCTATGGATGAGATAAAAAAGCAAGGTAAAAACGGGCTTGTGGAGATGAATATCGATTTAGATAAACTAATGAGCGAGGTTAAAAGGCAACACCCAAATTTGTTTGTGGATATGGAAGCGATGATGAAGGGCGGTTTGGAAAATTAAAAATGAGTGAATTTTGGGCTTGTTTTGCGAGCATTTGTTTTGAGCGCAATGGCGGACATTTTTGATACTTGGGCGTTAGTTAAAATTTTTTAAATTTAAAAAAGAGATTTTTGCTAGCACTTCAAATAGCAAAATTTGTCCGCAATGATGAGTTGGTGCGTTTGCAAAGCACAAGCGGGGCGGAATTTACGCTTGCTATGGCGTAAATGGCTCGTAAGGCTTTGGGGCGATAACACAAACGGCGTTTTTAAGGTAAAAATTTAAAATAAGGACTTTTAAGATGAGAGATTACAAGGCTTTTGTTAAATTTTCAAAGGCTGGACCAAGATATACGAGCTATCCAACGGCGGTTGAGTTTAGCAAAGCCTTTACTTACGAGCAATACACTAGGATTTTGGGCGAGCAAAAGCGCCCTTTGTCGCTGTATTTTCACTTGCCATTTTGTAGAAGTGCTTGTTATTTCTGCGGTTGCAATGTCATTTACACGGCAAAGGACGAAAACAAAGAGCGGTATTTAAGCTACATTTTCAAGGAAATGGATTTGCTTGGGCGTTTCACAGACACAAGCCGCAAAGTCGTGCAAATGCACTTTGGCGGTGGCACGCCTACCTTTTTTTCAGCCGCTCAGCTTGAAAGGCTCATCAAAAAAATCAAAGCCGTTTTTGCAAATTTTGACGAAAATGCCGAAATCAGCTGTGAAATCGACCCGCGTTTTTTAGATGAAACGCAAACAAAAGTGCTGACGCAAAATGGCTTTAACCGCATAAGTTTTGGCGTGCAGGATTTTGATGAAAAAGTGCAAAAGGAAATCCACAGAATTCAGCCCTTTGAGCTAACTAAAAGTGCTGTGGATATGGTGCGAAAGCAAGGGATAAAAAGCGTTAATATGGATTTGATTTATGGGCTGCCTTTTCAAAGCCTTGAAAGCTTTACAAACACGCTAAAAAAGGCACTTTTAATCAGCCCTGATAGGTTTGCGATTTTTAACTACGCGCATGTGCCTTGGCTTAAAAAAAATATGCGAAAATTCAACGAAAATGACATTCCAAGCCCTGACATAAAACTTGCGATTTTGGAATTTTGCGAGAAATTTTTAAGCGCAAATGGCTATGAGATGATAGGAATGGACCATTTTGCAAAGCAAGATGACGAGCTTTTTAAGGCTCTTAAAAATGGCTCTTTGCACCGCAACTTTCAAGGCTACACGACAAAGGGCGGGGCTGATTTGCTGGGCGTTGGGCTTACGAGCATAGGCGAGGGACAAAGGCATTATGCGCAAAATTTCAAAGATATGCCAAGCTATGAAAACGCCATTGACAGCGGACTTTTGCCCTTTGAAAGAGGCGTGCTTTTAAGTGATGATGATGAGCTTAGAAAAGCCGTGATAATGGAGCTTATGGCGAATTTTGCCCTTGATATTAAAGGGATTGAACTTAAATTTAAAATCAACTTTTTTGAGTATTTTAAAGAGGATTTAAAACTTTTAGATGAATACAAAGACTTTGTAAGCGTGGATAAAAATGCCTTGAAAGTAAATGAAACAGGCGTTTTGCTGATACGAAATATCGCTATGTGCTTTGACGCGTATATGAAAAATTTAAGCGATGACAAAAAAGTCTTTTCAAAGACGGTGTAAGATGAGTTATGAAAGTATCACAAACGCTTGCGTGAAGTGTGGTAAGTGCATACCTGTTTGCACTATACACGACATAAATGCCGATGAGACGACAAGTCCGCGCGGTTTTTTGGATTTAATCGCTGCTTATAAGCAAAATGAGTTAAAAATGGATAAGAATTTAAAGCGCATTTTTGAATCTTGCTTTTTATGCACGAACTGCGTGGAGGCTTGTCCGAGCAAACTTCGCGTGGATAGTGCTATCGAGGGCGTGCGGTATGAACTCGCAAAAACTTACAAAATCGCTTGGTATAAACGACTAGCGTTTTTCTTGCTTGGCAACCGCAAGGTGATGGACTTTGTGGCGCGTTTTGGCTTTGTCTTTCAAAGCTGTGCCTTTAAAATTCAAGGCGACAATAGCCTTGCAAGTGTCGATGAAAAGGGAAATTTGCATAAAAATTTAGGAATGAGCGCAAGATTTAGCTTTCCTATGGTGAAAAAGGGGCGATTTTTGCTGAGTCTTACTCGTCAAAGTTTTTTGCGCTCAAAGCCAGATTTTATCGACAACGGCGGGGACAAAACCATAGGACTTTTTGTGGGTTGCTTGTCAAACTATGCTTACACCAGCACGGCTGAGGCGGTTTTAATCATCGCAAAAACCCTTAAAATCAATGTTGATTTGTTAAAAGAGCAAAGCTGCTGTGGCGCACCGCAATATTTCACGGGCGATTTTAAAAGCGTTGAAAAATTAGCCAAAAAAAATGTGGAGTATTTTGAAAAAAAACTTGCAAATTTAGACGCTATCATCGTGCCAGAGGCGACTTGCTCGGCTATGCTTAATGTTGATTATGAGCATTTTTTTGAGTTGCAAGGGCAAAAAGAGTGGGCAAAACGCGCTCAAAGCGTGGCGAGTAGGATTTTTTTGGCGACAAAGTATTTTTATGATAACACAAATTTAACTCAAATTCTAGCAAGCAAGGGCAAAAGCAGCTTGTGCGTAACCTACCACGACCCTTGCCACGCGCGCAAAATGCAAGGCGTTTTTAAAGAGCCACGCGCCTTGCTTGGAGCAAATTTCAAGCTCGTAGAGTTAAGCGAAGTAAATGCGTGCTGCGGCTTTGGGGGCGTGAGTATGCAGACAAATCACTTTGACAAGGCTTTGAAGGTTGGCATAAAAAAGGCACGCGACATAAAAGCAAGCGGCGCGCAAATCGTAAGTGCTGAATGCTCAGCGTGTAGAATGCAAATCTCAAACGCCTTAGAGCAAGAAAAGGCTGGGGTTTTGTTTAAAAACCCGCTTGAACTCATCGCCTCCGCATTGTGAAATCACGCTTTTGGGCTTTAAATTTTAAGGTTAATTTGCGTAAAATTTGCGCCATTTTGGTGTAAATTTGCAAAAAATTCACAAATTTGGACGAAATTTTATCAAAATTTAAGTCAAAAAGGGCTAAAATTTGATTTTCATCAACCAACGGAGTACAAATGTCAGCCTTTCTTTGAGTAGTTTGGCGCAGTTAATTTGCGCGAAATTTAGGGCTAAATTGAGCGTAAAGTGTGTTTAAGGCTTTGTTAAACACACTTTAAAGCCCCTTACACGCTCATATACCCAAGCACAACGCACGCTAAAACGCCAAGTGCCAGCACGGCAAGCTGCGATTTGCGGTCTTTTTTGCTCGCAAACAAAGTTATCATCAGCCCCGAAAGATAAAGCAGCACAAGACTCACGCCAAAGCCCACAGCAAGGATACTGAAATACCACCCACCCTTATCTTTGTGTAGCAAGATAATGTCGCCCAAAAGGCTTCGCGTGGTAGCGGTGATGAGCAAATCCTCGCCATTTTGTTTAGCATTGACGCTGTAATGAATGCCGCCCATACTCACGCCGCCTTTCTTTTTGTCGTTTCGCAAAGTCGTATCGGCTGGGATTTTGATACCTTGCGCCTTTAAAATGCCGAGCAAAACGCCCTTTTCATCGCCTTTTGGTAGCTGTATGCCGCTGGCGGTGTAGGTGATTTTGCTTGCGCCCGTGTCCTCTTTCAAGCCAAAAATGTATGACACGCCACTTACCGCATAAAGCAGCGCCACAGGCAAGAAAAACAGGCTCACATAAATGTGAAAATAACGAAAAAACTTGTTTTTATTCATCGTTTTTTCCTCCTTAGTGATAATAAAAACGGGGTGATTGTATAAAAAAAGTGTGAATTGAATGTGAATTTTGTTTTGCTGAATGTGGGTTATTGAAAACGGAATTCAGCGTGGATTTTTTGCTACATCTTACAAGCCATGGGCGCTTTGTGCTAGCGCACTTTGCTTAAAATGACAAATTTAGGGCTTTTGTCATACTGACTTGTCTTGTCATACTGGGCGCAGCGAAGTATCCACAAAAAAACGGAAAGCAGACTTCGTGGAGGCGACTTTTAAACATTGAAAGTTTGCTTTGACTTTAAAATTTTTGTCGTAAAAAATTTAATAGGGTTTTTACATTAACATTTAAGACTAATGCCTTGAATGTTTATAGTGGATTGCCACGCTTTGCTTTCGCAAAGCTCGCAATGATAGCTTGCATTGTCATTTTGAGCGGAGCGCGTTAGCACAAAGCGAAAAATCCACACTTTAAAGGTGCAATTTGCACTTTAATTTTATGGATACTTCGCTACGCTCAGTATGACAAGCAAACCTTGCTTTCGTGGCTCTTGTGAGCGCACTTTGCCTTGCTCGGCTCGTTTTGCCTTTTTAGGTGTGGCAAAATTCAATCAAATTTGCGCTTGCACCCAGCGTTCATCTAGCGCACCATACACGCGCAAATTCGTTATAATCAGCCTAAATTCAGCGAAAATGCAAGCGCAAATCACGCTTTGGCATAGACAGAAACCTTTTTTCTGTCCTTGTCCTTGCGCTCGAATTTCACAAAGCCGTCAATCAGCGCAAATATCGTGTGGTCCTTGCCTATGCCGACATTGTTGCCCGCGTGCGTGGTTGTGCCACGCTGACGAATGATGATATTGCCCGCCCGCACGAATTCACCGCCGAATTTCTTCACGCCTAAACGGCGACCTATGGAATCTCTGTTGTTTTGGGTTGAACCTTGACCTTTTTTGTGTGCCATTTTTGCCCCTTATGCCTTGATGCTGGCGACTTTTACGCGCGTGAAAGACCTGCGAAAGCCCCTTTTGAGCTTGCTGTCTTTGCGGCGGCGTTTCTTGTAAATCACCACTTTCTTATCTCGCCCGTGATTTATCACTTGCAAGACCACCTTTGCGCCCTCCACAAAAGGCGCACCTACTTTCAACTGCGTATCATTCACGGCTAGCACTTCTTTGACTTCGACATTTGCGCCTGTGTCGGCGTTGAAATAATCAAGCTTCAACTCAGCGCCCACGCTTACGCGATATTGCTTGCCGCTATGTTTGATAATGGCGTATTTCTCGCTCATCTGCTGTCCTTTCTTTAAAGTAAGCTACCATTAAGCACCGCTTGGACGGATTTAAAAAGCTTAAATGGCTTGTTTGAAAAACTCAAATTATAGCAAAATAAAATTAAAATTTGCTGAATTTTGTAAAAAATTTAGCAAAAAAGCATTTTAAATGAATTTTGGCTTGTTTTTTAAGTAAAATCATACAAACATTTTGAAAGCTATTTTCATTTATTTTGCTTTATTTTACGAAATTTAAGCACAAATTTACACCCCTTACTAAGCCCTAACAAGCTGGCGCAGTTGCAACAAAGCAGCGATAAGAAATTCCCTTTTAATGAGCTTTGAATTCGTTTTTAGCTCAAATTCACTTTGCAACAAAAGTTTAAAAATTTGATGATATTGTTTGATTTTTAGGCTATAAGCCGTCCTTGTGAGCTTGCTGGCTACTTGTGGCGGGGGAGTGTAGCCTAAAATTTTGTTTAAATCAATCTTATCGCCGTAACTTGCGGCGTATAAGACGATTTTAAAAAGTCGGTAAAAGCTCGAATACAGCGAGTTTATCAAGGCTATTTCATTAAAGTTGTCTAAAATTTTTTCCAAGTCATCTTGCAAGGATTCGCCGCGCAAAAGCTTGTCAAAAAAGGCGTCAAAGCCCACCACGCTGAGGCTAAAAGAGTATTTGTTGATGGTGTTTTCATCTATATTTAGCCCCTCAAATTTGTTCAGCTCGCCTGCTGCAAGGTATAAATTCTCATCAAAGTTCGCATACAAGGTGTGTAGAGCGTTTTGCGTGGCGTTTATTTTAAGCTCTTTTGCGCGCAAACTCAAAAGCTCAACGCCCTCTTTTGCGTTGCTTGGGGCAAAAAATCGCGCAAAGTTGTTTTCAAAAATCTTTTCAATCTCTGCCTGCCTCGTGCCTTCATCGTAAATTTCAAGCAAGAAAAAGTTGTTTTCCTCGTCTTTTTTGCAAAGGTTTATAAGCGTTTCTAGCTCCTTTTTGGCGGGCTTTTTGGTGCATTTTATTTCTAAAAGTTTTTTACTGGCAAAAAGTGATGCGCTGCTTAAATAATCCCTCGCCCGAGCAAAATCATACTCCTCAAAATAAAGCTTTAAAAGCTCATCTGCGCCGTATCGCTGCTTAATAAGCCCTGCAAAAAGCTCTGTTTGAAAGCTCTCGTTGCCATAAAGGGCGAAAAAGTTTGGAAAATACTTGCCTGCAAGCAGGTTTTGAAGCTGGGCTTTATACATTAAAATCCTTTCAAATTTTTAGACAAAATGCCTTTTAAATTTACACTTTCGCGCACCAAAGCTCTTTGAAAAGGGCATTTGATAAATTTAAAACCCTTTTTTAAATTTGCCTTTTTTTGCGCTGAATTTCTTTGAAAATTTATCTTTATCATCTGCTATTTACTTTCTAATTTTTGAGAAATCTTACCAAAAATTTTTGCCATTATTATGTCCGCATCTGTGATGATGAGTTCAATTTTTTGGAGTAAATTTAAAGAATTTTCCCCGATTAAAATCACCTCAGCACCCTTTATTTCATCGTCAAGTTTTGCTAGGCAAACGCCTGTATTTTCGCTAATGTAAGCTTTAAATTTACGCCCGATTTGTGTCTTTGCCCAGCGTGCAAATTTCCTGTCCATAAAGTCCCAAGCCACTTTGTCCGCCTCTCTTTCAAGCGTGCTTAAACTCTCACAAGTGCTTTTTATGTTTAAAAGCAAATAATTATAAGCCTTTTCGTCATTTCTTGCCTTTAAAAGCCTGTGTAAAATCAAATCAGAATAACGCCGAATCGGGCTTGTAAAATGCGAATACCTATCAAAACCCAAGCCAAAATGCCCCGCATTTTCACTCGCATACTCTGCCTTTTTTTGCGCCTTGATGATGAGCTTATCCACCTCGCTTCTTATGTCCATTTCATCGGCAAGGGCTTGAATGTCTCGTATCAACTCGGCTAAATTTGGCTTAAATTTCGTGTCTATGCCAAGTGTGGACAGCTCTTGCAAGAGTTTGAGAATTTTTTTGTTTTCCGCCACGCCGTGGTTGCGAAAAATGCCCACACCCTCAATCAGCCTTGCCGCTGCTTTGTTTGCAAAAAGCATACAATCTTCTACAAGCTGATGAGAGGGCGTGTCGCTCTCATAACGCGAAGATATAAGGTGCTGGCGTTCATCAAGGCTCATTTTAAGCTCGCTCGTGCGGAATTCAAAGGCGTTTTTAAGCCGCCTTTTGCGCTGTTTTTGCATAAGAGTAAAAAGCTCATAAAGCCAGCTCAAATGCTTTAAATTTGGCTTTTTTTCAAGCAAGCTATCCACTTCATCGTAGTTAAATCTGCGTTTGGAGTTGATGATAGCTTCAAAAAGCTCCTCACTTCGCACTTCGCCGCTTTCATCAAAGCTGATTTTAAAGCAAAAGGCTAGCCTGTCTTCATTTGGCTTTAAAGAGCAGATATTTTCGCTTAAATTTCGCGGCAGCATAGGCACGGCTTTGTGCGGAAAATATATGCTAAAACCGCGGTTTCTAGCCTCTTTGTCAGTCGCGCTAAACGCAAAAACATACTCGCTCACATCGGCTATGGCGACAAAGAGCGTATTTTGCGCCTTATCATAAAAAATAGCATCGTCAAAGTCCTTTGCATCAACAGGGTCTATGGTGCAAAAGGCTTTGTCGCGTAAATCTACCCTTTGCGGATACATACTCGCATCGACAAAATCGCCATTTGCACTAGCTTCATCATAGCAAAGTGCGCTAAATTCATCGTTTTTGTTAAACAAAGCCAAAGAGATTTTCTCATCGATACTCTCATCATCAATATGCCCTAAAACTTCGATAATAGCGTTGTCTTTGTTGTCTATCTTTAACACAGAGCCGATAGGCAAGGCTTTTAAAGACTTTTGACTTGCCTTTAAGGGCGTGGTAAGGGCGGTTTTGAGATTCATTCCAAGCACAGCATCGCCGTATCGCTTTGTGATAACTATGCTTGTGGCGTTTGCGCGCGCTAGCACCAAAATGACCTTAGCACTTGGACGGCGTTTTTTTATCGGCATAAGCTTGCAAGCGACTATGTCAGCATAGTTTGCGCTCTTTAAATCCCGCGCTTCTACAAGCAAATCACGCTCAAAACTCTCATCAAATGGGCGCAAAAAGCCCGTGCCTTTGCTTGAAATGTCTATTTTGCCGAAAACAAAGCCGTTGTTAAGATAGAATTTGCCCTTGTGTTCGCTGATGATTTTGCTTTCAAAAAGCTCTCTTAAAAGCTGTTTAAAATCGCTACTTACCTCATCAGCACGCACACCAAAAGCCAAATTTCGCAAAAATTCTTTCACTTTTTTTCTTTAAATTTAAATTGATAACGCAATTTTACACAAAAAAGCTGAATTTTGTAAATTTTTCACGCAAAATTTAAGCCAAAGCAAAAAAGCGTGGTTTTAAAGGCTGTTTCAGTGGCTTAAAAGGTAAGTGCTTAAAAAAAGGTTTTTGCAAAAAGTGTCTCAATTTTAAGGCTTTGAAAGGTTTTAAACTTTCTCATCAAAATGTGATTTTTAAAAAACAAAAAATTTTTACACAAAAAAAGGGTTTAAGCACCCTTAAAATCAGGTCTTGTAGAACGGAGAGGGACTTGATGTGCCGCTATCCTCCGTTCTAATCCCCTAAAATCGGGTCGTAGTAGAACCAAAAGCATAGACCCTATGAGCCTACGAAAGTTTTAGTCCCCTAACAAATCGGGTCATAATAAAACTTTAAAGGAGAACTTATAGTCCCCTAACAAATCGGGTCTTAGTAGAACATACCCCACATAAATCGCATTTAAGGCAAAAATTCACAAAATTTCGTCTCAAACACCTTGCAGAGCATATCCTACTTTCATAAAAGTCCATCGTAGCTCTACCAAACCGATATAAGAAAGAACACAGCACATTTTGACTAAACCAAAAAACGCACAGAGACATTTTAAGCGGTTTTGGTTAATGCTTGGAAAACACTAAATTTTTTAAACATTTTTTGTCATACTGAGCGCAAGCGAAGTATCCAAAAATGGCAAGTTTTCTTTTAATTTGTGTGGATTTTTTTGCTGAGGCTTGCGCCTTGCAACCCGTTGGGTCGCCTTTTTGCAAAGGCTCAAAATGACAAAAAGGGCG
>OQVS01002914.1_pt1 | contig 10577 bp, 9 predicted proteins | sample 1691601 | NCBI WGS metagenome assembly OQVS01 (sample SAMN03418268, study PRJEB22391) | human gut metagenome | biome: human-gut; feature: organic feature; material: feces | host: Homo sapiens | place: Tanzania | collected 2013-01 | reverse complement strand
ACAACTACCTCCGGCAGATGGTGGTAATGCGCGTCCGGCTCTTCGTCGGTTTTGTTTTTCGCGTCCGGCTTTTTCGAATACTTTTTCCTCAGCGAAACGGCGTGGCGCACCGTTGACGACGCCGCGGCGACCGCCCGCGTTTTCGCGGGGCTTTACATGTTGCTGGGATTTTTGATTGCTGGACTGTTTTATTCGGTTAAAAAAGGGGAAAGCTCTCTGTTTTCAATGCTGTATCTGATGCCGTTCGCGCTTGCCGTCGCGGCGGTCGGCGGCGGATACGCGTTATTTTCGGTCGTTGTCGCCGCCCGATGCGTTTGGGAACTGACAACCGTTGAAGCGCGCGAAGACACGTTGCAATCCCTGCCTTTGGCAATTTCGCCGCGGGCGGGTTTCCGTATGACGATTACGCGCAAATTGCTTGTCGAACCGATGTCGCTGGCGGCGTGCGGCGTCTTTTTATGGATAGCCGAAAACGTGATGACGGAATCGGATTTGATTGCGTGCGCGGCGGGACTGGCGGTTTTAACGCTGGCGATGATTACGTTGACGCGCAAAGTCTATCTGGATTTGATCTTATCGTTGCTGAACGCGCATTTGTGGCGCGGCGGGCGTTTGTTGCTGACGGGAAAAGCCGTCGCGCGATTTTTAAACGAAAAACTGGACTGCGCGGACACGCAGGAAGTTTTGTACGCCCTGCGCGTAATGGAAGAATCCCTTTCCCCCGCTTTTCCGGCGCGTCTGAAACTTGCCCTGAAACATAAAAACGCCGACGTCAGACTTTACGCTTTATCGCGCATTGAAGATCTGGGGCTGACTTGCGCCGTCAACGACATTCGCGATACGGTTGACGGCGATTCCGACATAAAGGTGCGCCGCGCCGCTTGGCGCGTCCTGTGCCGTCTGGGCGACGACGAAGATCGCGCCCGCGCCGTTTCTCTGGTCGCCGACGCCGATTTGGGCGAAGGCGTTTTAACGGGACTGATTGCCGCCGGACACGAAGGCGTTTTTTCCGCCCTTGAGCAAATTGCCGCGCTGACGGCGTCGCTCGACTTTCGCGCCAGAGCGTTGGCGGCGACGGTTCTGGGCAACGCCGGAAACGCCGCGTTTTACCACCCGCTGATCGATTTGATGAACGACGACGACCCGACGGTTTGCCGCGCCGCCCTGATCGCCGCGGGAAAACTGCAAAACACGCGTTTGCTGCCCGCCGTTATGGACACGTTCCGTTTTCCGGAATTGCGCGAAGACGCCGTCGGCGTGTTGTTGCTTTATCGCGAAAAGGCGTTGGATCAAATCGACGCGGTATTGCGAAACAAGGCTTATCCCGTTCAGTTCCGCATGTTGCTGACGCGCGTCGCGGGCAGAATGGACTCTCCGGAATCCGAAAAATTTCTGTTCAAGCATATCCGGACGACCGATCGGCGCATTCGTTTCAACATTATCAAAGCGCTGGTGCTGTCCGGTTACAAAACCGCCGGAAAAGACATCAATACCGTTCGCCTTTGCCTGTATGACGAAATCGAAACCGCAACGGGCATTCTGGCGGCGATCGACGCATTCGAAAAACAGCCCGACAAAGCGAAAACAACCGTGCTGGTATCGGCTTTGACGGGCGAGGTCGAATACATCAAAGAACGTATTTTGCTTCTGCTGGCGTTAAATCAGCCTTCGCCCGTTCTGAACGGCATGCTGGCGCGTTACGACTATTGCGGACACGACGACGCGCAAACCGCAAAAATCGTCGACAAAGTCTTGTCGGGCGAATTGCGCACGCTGTGCCTGCCTTTGTTTGAAAAGAAAACCGTTTCGGAAAAACTGACACTGTTGCGTCCGCATTTTTATCCGCCCGTTTTGTCCGTCAACGGATACGTCGCGGACATTCTGTCGACGCAGGACGGCGAATACACGGATTGGACGATCGCCTGCGCCGCTTATGCCGCGGGCAAGTTAAAAGACGTATCGTTCATCGACGCGCTGGTCGGATTGCTGACGAACGCCGATCCGATCGCGCGGGAAACGGCGGTTTGGGCAATCGGCGAAATTTTGCCGCGCGACGAAGCCGCACGACTGATTTCCGATTGTCTGTCCGATCCGAACGCCCCGGTCGCCCGTATGGCGCGCTTTGTCACGGACGGCAAAGGGCAATCCGTTTTTTAAAGGAGTATTTTGATGCAGTTGACGCTTGAAAAAGTATTGGTTTTAAAACAGGTTCCCTTGTTTTCGAACATTCCCGAAGCCGCCCTGTCCGATATTGTCGCCGCCGCGGACGAAACCGCCGCGATGATCGGAACGGATATCGTCAAAGAAGGCGATGAATGGAACGACCTGTACATTATCCTGCAAGGACAGGTTCGCCTGCATAAAAACGGGAAAACGGTTTGCGAACACGGCGCTTTGGAGGTGTTCGGCGAATTGTCTGCGCTGGATCCCGCCCCCGCCGACGTAACCGTCACGGCACTGGAAGACACAATGATGTTCAAAATTTCCGGTCCCGCGCTATACCGTTTGATGAACGAACACAAAGCGTTGGAACGCGGCGTCATTCAAATGCTGTGCCGCCGTATCCGCGGCATGCGCAAACAGATGTTTGAAGCGCAACGGGATTGACCCGCCCGTTTTTTTTATTTTCCGAAAGACCCGACCGCGGATTTGCTGATTAATGTCGCGCCTGACACTTTTTGCGACGGGGTCAATTCCGTGATTTTAACGCCGATATAGCCTTCGTCCGTGACGATGACCTCGCCTTTGGCAATGGGGATTTCGTTGGCGAGGATTTCAACGGGGTCGTTCAGCAACTGGTTCAGTTCGACGACGGCGCCGCGTCCCAATTTCAACAGCTGATACACGCGCAACAAAGTCCGTCCCAAAACGACGGACAAATCAACGCTGACCTCCATCAGCGCTTCGTCGCCGAAAACGCGCTGCAACACCGTATCGTTCAAATTTTCCTGTTCCTGCCTGTCTGTCATTTTTCCATTCCGTTAAAAATCAAAAGCCGCCTTCATCAGCGCGTGCGTATAGGGTTGTTTTTGTTTTTCAAACAGTTCCGGATTGCCGCCCGTTTCAACAATCCGACCGTTTTTCATCACATACACGACATGCGCCAGCGATTTGACGACGCGCATGTCGTGACTGATAAACAGATAGGCTATTTTATACCGCTTTTGCAAATTTTTCAAAAGTTCCGTGATCTGAGCCTGCACACTGACATCAAGCGCGCTGGTCGGTTCGTCCAAAACAATCAGCTTCGGGCGCAAAACCAAAGCGCGGGCGATGGCGATCCGCTGTCTTTGCCCGCCCGAAAACATGTGCGGATAACGCTTCAACACGTCGACGTCCAGCCCGACGTCCCGCACCGCCTGTTCGATTTCAGCCCGTTTTTCTTCCGGCGTCATATCCTTGCGATGGACATTCAGTCCTTCGGCGATAATTTGCCCTACCGTCATGCGGGGGCTGAGCGACGAATACGGATCCTGAAACACGATCTGCATTTTTGCGCGCAAACGGCGCAGTTTTTCGCCTTTAAGCCTTGTCAAATCAACGCCGTCGAAAACAATCGTCCCGTCAGCCGGAATCAATTTCAGCAAAGCCTGTCCCAACGTCGATTTTCCGGATCCGCTTTCACCGACCAATCCGACGGTCTGTCCCGCCTTGACGGTCAAAGAAACACCGTCGACCGCGTCCAAGGATTCGACCACGCCGCCGAACAGATTTCTTTTCAACGCGAAACGAACGCTGACATTGTCGGCGCGCAGAATTTCGGAAGCGTCCTGTTCGCCGTCGTCGGGCGGCGTCAGCGTTTTTGCGGCAATCAAAGCGCGCGTGTACGGGTGGCGCGGATTTTTCATCACGTCCCGCGTCGCGCCCGTTTCGACGATTTCGCCGTCTTTCATCACGCAAACGCGCTTTGCCATGCGCGAAACAATGTCCAAATCGTGCGAAATAAACAAAACCGCCAGTCCCAATTCCTTTTGCAAAGAAGACAGCAATTCCAGAATCTGCGCTTGAACCGTCACGTCCAGCGCCGTCGTCGGTTCGTCGGCAATCAGCAAATCGGGACTGTTCGCCAGCGCCATCGCGATCATCACGCGCTGACGTTCCCCGCCCGACAATTCGTGCGGCAAAGCGTTCCGCCGCCGTTCCGCGTCGCGCAATCCCACCATATCCAGCAATTCGGAAACACGCTTTCGGGCGTTCCGTTTGGATAATCCGTTGTGCAAAATCATTGTTTCGGCGATTTGATTTTCAATCGAGTGCAACGGATTTAAAGAAGTCATCGGTTCTTGAAAAATCATCGCCAGACGACCGCCGCGCAGATCGCGCAAAACGCTTTCGGACGCCGAAAGCAAATTGCGCCCGCCGAACATCACCCGTCCCGCCGGATTGGCGGAACCCAATCGCAAAATCGATAACGCCGTCACCGATTTTCCCGATCCGCTTTCACCGACCAAAGCCAGCGTTTCCCCCTTGCCTATTTCAAAGGACACTCCTTTGACGACGGGGGGATTGTCCGCGAAACGAACGCTCAGATTTTCAACACTCAGCAACGGCGTCATTGATTTTTCCTCGGATCAAAAGCGTCGCGTGCGGCTTCGCCGATAAAAACCAGAACCGACAACAAAAAGCCCAGCGATACGAAAGCCGCCGACACCAGCCATGGCGCCTGCAAATTTTCTTTGCCCTGCCGCACCAAATCCCCCAGCGACGGTTCGCCGGGCGGCAATCCGAATCCCAAAAAATCCAGTGCCGTCAGCGATACCACAGCCCCCGACAGGATAAACGGCAAATACGTCAGCGTCGCCACCATGGCATTCGGAAAAACGTGTCTGAAAATAATGATGAAATCCGGAACGCCCAGCGCGTAAGCCGCTTTGACGTAATCGAAATTGCGCGCGCGCAGAAATTCGGCGCGAACGACAGGCACCAAAGCCGTCCACGAAAACAGCAGCAACACGAACAACAACGTCCAAAACCCCGGCGTAACGACGGCTGAAACGACGATCAAAACGAACAGCTGCGGCAAAGCACCCCAAATTTCCAAAAAACGCTGGGCGAACAGATCGATTTTTCCGCCGAAATATCCCTGAACCGCCCCCGCCAAAACGCCGATGACGGACGAAAACAGTGTCAAAACCAGTCCGAACAGTAGCGACGACCGCGTGCCGTAAATCAACCGCGCCAGAACATCGCGTCCCAAATCGTCCGTCCCCAGCCAGTTTTGACTGTCGGGCGCGGACGGCGCGGGGGTCGGCAGATTGTACACTACGGTATCATAGGAAAACGGCACGGGCGGCATAATGAAAAATCCCTTTTCGTTGATTTTTTTACGCACATAAGGATCCGTGTAATCCGTCGCCGTTTTGAACTTGCCGCCGAAAGCCGTTTCGGGATAATTCCGCGCGATCGGGAAATACCACCGTCCGTCGTAACGCACGACCAGCGGTTTGTCGTTGGCGACAAAGTCGGCGCACAGCGACAGAACGAACACCGCGCAAAAAGCGATAAAAGCGTACCGTCCGCGTTTATTGGATTTGAATTTGCGCCAGCGTTCGCGCACGCGTTCATTCATAGCGACCTCCGAAATCGATGCGCGGATCGACCAGATGATAGGTCATATCGCAAATCAGGTTCAAAACCAGACCGATCAAAGCGAAAATATACAGCGTTCCGAAAATCACGGGATAGTCGCGCGTCATCACGGATTCGAAGCCCAACAACCCCAGTCCGTCCAGCGAAAAAACGACCTCGATCAAAACGGATCCCGTGAACAGCATGCCGACCAGCACCGCCGGAAATCCCGCCAGCACGATCAGCATCGCGTTTCTGAAAACATGTCCGTACAGCACCGCGGTGTCGTCCAGCCCCTTGGCTTTGGCGGTCAGAACGTACTGCTTTGAAATTTCCTCCAGAAACGAGTTTTTCGTCAGCATCGTCAGTCCCGCGAAGCCGCCGGCAACCATCGCCGTCACGGGCATCGCCAAGTGCCAGAAGTAATCTTTGATTTTATCAACCGTCCCCAGCCGTTCCCAATTTTCGGAAAAAAGTCCGCGCAAGGGAAACCAGTCCAAATACCGCCCGCCGCAGAATACGACGATCAGCATCATTGCGAATAAAAAAGCGGGAACGGCATAGCCGACGACGATCAAGACACCCGTCGCCGCGTCGAATTTCGATCCGTCGCGCACGGCTTTGGCGATTCCCAGCGGAATTGAAACCAGATAGACAATCAAAGTCGTCCATATTCCCAACGAAACGGATACGGGCATTTTTTCACCGATCAAGCCGATGACGGGCTCGTCGCGGTAAAAGCTTTTACCGAAATCAAAGCGCGCGTAGTTTTTCATCATCGTCCAAAACCGTTCATGCAAAGGCTTGTCAAAGCCGAACCGGATTTCCAATTCCCTGATCAAAGCGGGATCCATCCCCTGCGCCCCGCGGTATTTTGACGAAACGGCGTAATCCCGACGGGTCGACACCCCCGCCATCGCCCCGTCGCCGCCCGAAAAGCCGCCGATCCGCGACGCGGCGCCGCCGTCTTGCAGTTTGGCGATCATGTGTTCGACGGGACCGCCGGGAGCAAGCTGGACGAACAGGAAATTCACCGCCATAATGCCCAATAGCGTCAAAGGTATCAGAAACAGACGGCGCAAAAAATATCGAAACATCAAAACCACTCTTTCAGCCGTTTAAAAACCGTTTCGGCGTTCGCTTTTTTGCGTTCTTTTTCTTTGTTTTTCAAAGCGTTCAGATTTTTCAACTTTGTCTGATCAATCCACCATGTCATCAGCTGAACGCCTTTCATCGGGGATTTTTCCGTTTTGCCGAACTTGTTCCAATAAACCAGCCGCGTTGTCGGCACATGCCAATGCGGCACGACGTGGTATTCCCACAGCAAAACGCGATCCAAAGCCTTGACGGCGGCGATCAGTTTGCGCCTGTCAGCCGCTTCGACGATTTTTTCGATCAAAGCGTCGACGACGCGATTTTTAATCCCCGCGTAGTTTTGCGCCCCCGCTTTATCGGCGGCTTTACTGCCCCAAAAATAGCGCTGTTCGTTTCCCGGAGAAGTCGACTGTCCCCAGACATGGACGATCATATCGTAATCGTAATGATCGATTCTGTTTTTATATTGCGTAGCGTCAACCGCGCGCATAACCGCCGTTATTCCCAGCCGTTTCAAATTGCGGACATACGGCAGGATAATCCGCTGCCACGCGCCCGAAGACGCGGAATCGATCAGGATTTCAAATATAAACGGAGTGCCGTCCGCATGGGTTAAAACGCCCGCGTCGTCAACCGTCCACCCCGCCTGTTCCAACAGGTCGAAAGCCTTTTCCAACTGCGGGCGGATATTGCCGTCCCCCGCCGTTTTGTCCGAAGCGAACGGTCGGTTAAAGACTTCATCGGGCAGTTCGTCGCGATATTCGTTCAGAATTTTCAGTTCTTCGCCTTTGGGCAATCCTTTCGCCGCCAGTTCGGAATTGTCGAAAAAGCTTTGCGTGCGTTTATACAGTCCGTAAAACAGATTTTTGTTTGACCATTCAAAATCAAACGCCAACCCCAAAGCTTGACGCACGCGGCGATCTTTAAACAGCGGGCGGCGCGAATTGAACACAAACCCCTGCATTCCGGACGGCAGAGCATTGGAAAACTCCGCCTTGATCAATCCGTTTTTTTCGGAAAAGCCGTTATACGCCGACACCCATTTTTTTGCTTCGTTTTCAGTGCGTAAATCGAACGCCCCCGTTTTGAAAGCCTCGACGGCGACGCCCGTGTCGCGGTAATAATCGTATCGGATAACGTCGAAGTTGTTAAATCCTCTGGCGGCGGGCAAGTCTTTCGCCCAATAGTCCGGATCGCGTTCATAAACGACATACCGCCCCGTTTCGAACTTTGCGACCCGATACGGACCGCTGCCCAAAGGCGGCTCAAGCGTCGTCGCCGTAAAATCCTTATTTTGCCAGTATTTTTTCGAAAACACGGGCATCTGCCCCAAAATCAGAGGCAGTTCGCGGTTGTCCCCCTTTTTAAACGTGAACAGCACGCGCGTCGGGCTTTCCGCGACGGCTTTGTCGACATTGCCGTAATAATAGCGGTACATCGGCAGCCCTTTGGCGCGCAAAGTGTCGAACGAAAAAACGACGTCTTCCGCCGTCACGGGGGTTTTGTCGGAAAATCTGGCTTTGCGGTTGATATTGAACGCGACCCAAGTCCTGTCCTTCGGCATTTCGATCGTATCGGCGATCAATCCGTATTCGGAAAAAGGTTCGTCCGCGGATTCGACCATCAGCGTATCGAACGGCAATCCCGCCCCCGCCGCGGGAATGCCCCTGACCGTATAGGGATTAAACGTGTCAAAACCGCCGAAAGCCGACATTTTCAGCGTTCCGCCTTTTGGCGCGTCGGGATTGACATAGTCGAAATGTTTGTAATTCCAGCCGTATTTCGGATAGCCGTGCATGGCGACGCCGCGCGCGGGAAAAACGCGCCCGCCCGCCGGCTGCGCCGAAACGGCGACGGAATAAAAAGCCAGAACGACCCCCAGCGCCAAACTTCCGAACTTCATTCGCCCAGCACCTCCGCCAATCGAGGCAACAGACGCGCGTCGCCGACAGCCAGAACGCGGTTGTCGCCGCTTTCGAACAAATCGCCGCCGCGCCAGTCGGTCATCGCGCCGCCGGCTCCCGTCACGATCGGCACCAAAGCCGCATAATCGTGCAGTTTCAAATCGGCTTCGCACACGACATCGCCGAAACCCGACGCCACCATCGCGTAGCCGTAGCAGTCCGTGCTGAATCGAGAGGTTTTAACGCGATCGCGCAACGCGTCGAACCGCCGCTTGTCCCGCGTGTCGGCAAACATCAATTCGTCGGCGGTGGAATACAGAATTGCCTGTTCCAAATCGGCGCACGGACGGGTTTTGACGACGGCACCGTTCATTTCCGTCTGCCGCCCTATAACGCCGATCCAGCGTTCCCGCGTATAGGGCTGATTGATGACGCCGATGACGGGCTTTCCCCGCCATAAAACAGCGATCAAAGTGCCGAACAAAGGCAATCCGGCGATAAACGACCGCGTCCCGTCGACGGGATCCAGCACCCAGACGAATTCCGCGTCTTCGCGTTCCGCGCCGTATTCTTCGCCGATGATGCCGTCATCGGGAAAAGCGCGCGAAATCATATCGCGCATCAACCGTTCGGCGCCTTTGTCCGCGACGGTGACGGGGGAATCGTCCGCCTTGTCTTCAACGGCGAACCGGTGGCGAAAATGCTTTAAAATCAGTTCTCCGGACGCGTCGGCAAGCTGACGGGCGAAATCGTCGCGCGCTTCAAACATATTTTTGCATCCATTTCAATCCTTCGACCGTCGTCAGACGCGGCGTGTACGAACACCCGACATGCCCCTGATAGCCCTGCAATTCCAGCAAAGAAAGCAGATAATCGTAATTGACTTCGCCCGTATCGGGTTCCGTTCCCGCGGGAACGCCCGCGATGCGGACATGACCGATCAGGGAAACCAGCCCGTCAATCGTGTTGCTCAGTCCGCCTTCGCTCATTTGCGCCTGATACACGTCGAACAGATAGGAAAACACTTTGTCGTCGTTCAGTTCGTCCATCAGCTGCAACACTTCCAGCGTTGACGCGGGGTAATGGTCGGGATAGTCCGTCGGATTTTTGAATCCGATCAGAATTTTCACCCCCGCCCCGCGCGCCCGCGCCGCAACGGCGTGCAAAGCCGCGGCGAAAGCTTCGCCGGCTTCGTCGAATTTCGTTTCGTCGACGATCATTCCGGGGATATGGATTTTTTTGCATTCCAGAAAATCGGCTATGTCCAGCATCTTGTCAAACGCTTCGACGAACCGTTTTTTCGTTTTTTTTGAAAAAGCCGACGCCGCGTCTTTTTCCGGCATGGTCATAACGGCGACTTTCAGCCCCTTGTACGCGACGGCGTCGCCCAGTTCGCCCAACCCGACATTATCGGGCAAAGAAAATTCAACGGACGAAAATCCCGCCTCGCGCGCGGCTTTGCAACGTTCAAGGAAAGGCAGTTCGACGAACAGCCTGTCAATATCGGCGCAAAAAGAAACCATGTCACAATCCTTTGATTCTTTCGGCAACAATTTGCGCCGCGTTCAGACGCTTCACGCTTTCCGGCGCGACCGGACGCGGATCGTCCGTCAATTCGACGGCGTATCCGTTATCGTAAAGTTCGCGGTGCAGCAGAGCGTGTTTTTTCCCGACCGTTCCGGCGGGTGCGTAAATATAAACGGGAACGCCCGCCGCGCAGGCTTCGGAACACATGGAAACGGAATCGCCCGTCACGACGACGGCGTCAGCCAACGCCAGATAGCCGAAATACGGATTTTCGATTTCCTTGTTTCCCCAGCCGTAAAAGAACTTCGGTTCGGGCAAAGCGTCGCGAATGATTTTTTCCTGTTCCGCCCCCGTGCGTCTGGACGTCGTCACCATAAACGATCCGCCGCCCGACTTTTCCGCCAAAGCGACGGCGCGGCGCGCCAAATCCCGCGCCATATCGGCGGTAAAGGGTTTGTCTTTCGTCGCCCCGCCGACGATCAG
>OQVS01002909.1_pt1 | contig 10591 bp, 5 predicted proteins | sample 1691601 | NCBI WGS metagenome assembly OQVS01 (sample SAMN03418268, study PRJEB22391) | human gut metagenome | biome: human-gut; feature: organic feature; material: feces | host: Homo sapiens | place: Tanzania | collected 2013-01 | reverse complement strand
CCCGGAATACGAACAGGCAGGGAAAGACTACGCAGACCTTCTTCCCGGAAACTGGCGCGCCTTGTCCGCAAAGTAACTCGAACCAATATCACTGCCCCATAAAAAAGACTGCAACCGGCATCACACTGATGCAAGTTGCAGCCAAACTTTATCGACGCACGTACTTCCTCGAATGCTTACGCTTACGGTTCCTTTACTGATTCTGAAGGACAAAAAAAGGCGGCTGCTGATATGCAGTCGCCCTTTTTAATATATTCAAAAAGAATTACTCTTTGAAAGCTTTGATACCAAAGAGTACCGCGCGGGTGTTGTTTCCAACGTTTGCGGCAGTGGTGATCTTTATGTCAAGATCCTCTGTCAAGGCTGTAGGAACGGTGAATGTGTAGTAGTCATCATCTGTCACAGTGATCTTGTAAGGAGACTGACCAGCCACTCCATCATTAGCCCTGATGCCTTGAGTGCCGAACGTCATCCCTAAACCAGAAAACTCCAATGTGGTGGCAGCACCTTTCCATGCCAACGCATAGAACGATACTCTCTTGGAGCCAGCCGGAACAGTGATTGTGAGATCGCCGGTCTTCCCCTTCGACGCTCCAAACTTAAGAACTTTCACATTTTCTTTGCCATTGATCGTCGCCACGTTATCATCATAAGCATTAGCCCCGAGTTTGTAGCTCAAATCAATGGAATACGAATTATCTCCAGGTTCTGGTTCTGGTTCCGGATCCACGCTGCCAGCCTCGTGGCTGACATAGTAGCCATTAACCATTTGAGCGGAGCCGTTGAATTCACCCCTCTTTCCAATAACTGTGAGGACATCACCAACTTTCAAGCCTATATTCTCAATGGCGGGACCACCTTCAGCCGCCTTCATACGGAAGACGTACAAAGTAGTTCCCTCATCATCAGCGATCGTCAAGGTAGCGTTCTTGAAAGAAGCACTGATCTCCTTGATGTTGACAATCTTGCCCGTCACGATATATTCAACGTCCGAGACTTCCTTGGCAAGGAACTCCTTGATGGTGGCAGGAATATAGTGGACATGGCTCTCATAGACACCATTTACCATCTGGGGTACGCCTTTATACTCTCCTCTCTGACCGAGAACCGTAAGTTTGTCACCGACACCGATGGTCAAGTCAGTGATCTTACCATCAGCAGGTTTCATTCTATAGACAAGAACAGAATTGCCAAGAGCATCGGCAAGAGTAATGTCCGCATTGTTATACTGCTCTGATACGGTAATGTTTGTAACCGTTCCGGTAAGACGGTACTGAGCAGGGCTGACAGCGGCGTTAAGGAACTCCCCTACTGTAACAGCAAGAATGGATCCTTTCTGCTCAAGAGAGGTCTGCGCTGAGTAAACCTTGCCGTTGGAGGTCGTGTTGAAAGTAAGGTTTGTGGCACGGTCACCGAGCTGGTTGTCAGCGGCGATGAAAGTAACGGTGGCGTTTGTGCCGGAAGTCTCGATGGAGGTAACCGAGAGCCAAGACTTAGCGTCATCTGGAACAACCACAGACACACCTTCGCCTTTGCATGTCAGATAAGCCTTGAACTCACCACCCTCGACAGGAAGAGGTTCCTTTACGGAAACAGAGTCAACTTTGATGAGGGATTTCACAAGGCTTACAAAGACGCCACCTTGGGCCATCTGAGGAGAACCATTATATTCACCTCTCGCGCCTTCTACAGTAAGGAAGTCACCGACTTCCATTCCCAAATCCTCTATCTTCTTTCCGGAAGGAGGCCCGAAACGATAACAGTAAACCGAATAGCCTTCGTCATCAGAGATTGTAAGAGTCGCATTCTTATAGCTGGCGGAGATTTCCTGAATATTAGAAATGGTACCGGCAATCCTGTAAACAGTTGGAGAAACCTCCTTGGCAAGGAACTCTTTCAGTGGAATAACCTGAGGTTCTACTTTCTCAGTCTGCTGCAGTACGTTAATGATCTGAGACTTGCCATCGCAGGTAAGGTAGAGCATAGTCTCGTTGGTGGAGGTAGCGGCGTCAGCCTTGAAGCTGACGGTAGTCTCACCGGCGGCTCCGGATGTCGGAGATACGGTAAGCCATTCAGGAATATCGCCAAAAGACCAGTCAGCACTGGCGTTGACTGTGATGGTCTGGGAACCACCGGCGGCAGGAATAGCCACGTATGATGACGACACCTTGACTTCATCAAGATATCTTTCGATGTCATCCTCGCAGCCAACCGCGAGAGTCAAAGCGGCCACAAGGGCGGTGAAAATATATTTAAGTTTCATATCGTCTTGACATTAAATTAGTTGAACATGTACTTGATACCAATGGAAGCGTACCAGCACTGACCGATGGTGTGGTAAGGCACAAATGTCTCGGTGTTAGCATTGTAAGCCTTGGCGGTAGAGAATGTGGCATAGCCCTCATTGTCAACGCCTTCATACCTAAGGATACGTCCCTCACCAAGAGCCGGGTTCATGTACTTGCTTACACCCCAGCTGGAGTTGAAGAGGTTAAGGATGTTCTTCACATCAAGGCTGAGCTGGAGAGTGTTGACACTCTTGCCGACATTAACCTTGAAATCGTGCTTATAGCTGAAGTCGATCCTGTGGACCCAAGGAGAGTAGACGCTGTAAGCCTCGGCATACTTGCCCTGACGCTTGCTCAGGTACTTGTCGTTGTGGACATAGTCCATGAAGCGGTCACGGTCATCATCGGAAACAAAACGGAACTCCTTGTTGGCAACCTCCGCGTCGGTAGGAACGTAGATTGCGTCGTAGTTGTAGCCGTCACCGTTGATGTCGTTGACAGTCATGTAAGAGTAGTTGTAACCACCTCTCCAAGTCTCGTAGATGAAGCTGTAGTGGTTGCCGGACTTGTCACTGTGGGTAAGGGAAGCCACGAAACGGTCAGGGGTCACGTACTGTGAGTTGTGGAGACCCGGATCGTTAGGGCCGTTGACTGTAGCCATGTAGTTGAGCACTGAGGAAGCGTTTGAACCAGGCATACCGGTAAGTTCCTTGGAAACAGTGTGGGTGTAGGCAGCCATAATGTTGAGGCCCTGAACAGGAGTCGTGTTGATTGTCAGGTTGGCGGAATAGCCGTAACCCTTATTTGTGTTCTCAAGAACATAAGCGGCAGGCATATTCGTGGTCTTACCATCCTTGTCGTAGGTAAGCTTGAAGTCCTGGTAGAGAGGACGGTTGTCAGCACCGTTGAATCTTGAGAATCCGTCGGTGTCCTTGACGCTCCAATCCCTGAGGCATACACCGTTGATGGTCTTGTTGAAGATTCCCTCAGCAGTGATAGTGAATGGGAATGAAGTAGGAAGAGAGTAGTCAAAAGCGATAGAGGTCTTCCAAACCTGAGGCATCTTGAACTTAGGATCAACAGCGGAAATCTCAGAAGGAGCTGTTCCATCCTCAGGCTTGATTGTGTCAGGATAGCCCATGGAGATGAGTTTGTCGTGAAGTTCCTGACGGGTCAGGATCTTGCCGGCGAACTGCTTCATGTCTGTAAGAGTTCCACCATTCTTGCCGGTCGCGTTAAGCTTGGCCTGGTACTGAACCATACCAGAGTTGGTAGGCATATTGGTAAAGAACACGAGAGGGAGACGTCCTGAGAAGAGACCTGTACCTCCACGAACCTTGAAGCTCTTGTCGCCGAACACATCCCAAGTGAAACCAACGCGAGGAGAAACAGTAAGGCTGCTGTTAGGCCACTTGCCGGTGTCGATATGCTTTCCGTTATAGTCAAGATCATAGATCGCCTGGTTCCTCATCAGGTCCTGATTGCTGAAGAAGAGACCGTCAAGACGAAGACCGTATGTGAGTTTGAAATTGTCAAGCATAGACCACTCGTCCTGAGCATAAACACCGAGCTTGTTGAAACGCACGCGGGCCGCAGGATTTGCTTCTCCGTCGTAACCATAGGTAAGGCAGACAACTGAAGGAGCGGCCCCGTTGAGGAAGTCGTCAAGGCTGTTGTAACGATAGTAACCGGTACCGTTTCTCATGTAAGAGTTGTCGGCCATCTGGTACTCGTAGCTTGCTCCGAAAGTGGCCTTGTGGTTACCGGCATAGTAGGTAAGGTCATCCTTTGCGGTGATGACGTTGTTATGCACACCGTTGTTCCATGTGAACAGCTCATAGCCAAGAGCCATGTAGGTGCTGGAGCCATCAGCGGCATTCTCGCCGTCCGGACTCTTCTTGCCACCGTCCATAATGTCTATGAAAGGGAAATCAGATGAATTAGTTCCACGGACATCGTCAAGCTGTGAATATGTGGCGAGGAACTGGTTGGAAAGCTTGTCGCTCAGACGGCTGTTCAAGTCGAGAGACCAAGTGTTCACAACATTGTCCATTGAATACATTGAGTTGGCGAAAGACATCGCATAAAGGGATGTACGGCCGTAGGCGGAACGAGGACCACCGTCCATCGAAGATGCGTTAGGAGACATCCAGCTTCTGTTCAAAGTGTGGTTGTAACGCAGGGCGAGGTGATGGTTGTCATTGATGTTCCAGTCGATGCGGGCAAGAATCTTTCTGTTGCTCTCATCAGCAGGGAAATTTGTGTACGAACCTGTGTTGTAACCGTATTTGTCCTTTACAAAGTCAGAAACCTTCTGAAGATCCTCCAAAGTGGTACGTGAAAGATAGGCGTTTGAATTACCTATGCCATCCTCGGAACCTCTCCAACGGTTGGCAACGGTAGGAGTCTTGGCATATTCATAGTTCACGAAGAAGAAGAGCTTGTTCTTGATGATCGGGCCTCCGAATGTCATACCGTAGATGGTGTTGCGGTCCTTGTCGCGCGCGCCGGAGATTGTCTCGCTCTCAACGGCATCACCACGCATGTTCTCGTTGCGATGGTAAACGTATGCGGATCCCTTGAAGGTGTTGGTTCCGGACTTGGTGATGGCGTTCACACCGCCACCGATGAAGTTGGTCTGACGTACATCAAAAGGAGAAATCACAACCTGCATTTCCTCAATCGCATCGATGGAGATAGGAGAACCGCCTCCTGGAAGTTTCTCGCTAAGACCGAAGTTGTTGTTGAAGTTCGCACCGTCAACCGTGAAGTTGGCTGTACGTCCGTCCGCTCCGGCGAATGCCATTCCGTTTCCACCATAAGGGGAAAGCCTTGTGACATCAGAGATGCTTCTGCTGACAGTAGGCAGAGCGGTGATCTGGGCGTTGTTGATGTTGGTGGCGGCGCCAGTCTTCTCTACGGCGAACTTGGAGTTGGCGGTGGAGACAACAACAGCCTCGGAAAGCATCTGGGTGTCATCGTTCAGCTTGGCGTTGAGGTTGTAGGCCTCGGCGAGCTGGAGGGTGACATCCGTGAAGGTCACGGCCTGATAGCCAAGGCAGCTTACCTCAACTTTGTAAGGACCACCTGAACGCATACCGTTGATCGCGTAGCGACCTTCGGCGTTGACAACAGCATAATACTGTGTTCCCGATGGGGTGTGAACCGCGACCACGGCGGCACCAGGAACCGGGGCTCCGTTGGCGTCTGTAACCTTACCGTTCAGTGAGGACGTGGTCACCTGCGCGAAAGCCGTGATTCCGACAAGGACTGCAACTAATGCGGCAAATCCTTTTTTGAGTAATTGAACCATAGATTTGTTAATAAATAAAGTATTGAATTAATCTTTTTCAGTCCAAACCATTCAACTTGCGAAATTAACACTTTTTCTTCGGTTCAGAAAATTTAATTCAGTTACAAATCAATTACAGTTGAAAAGTATAACATTTTACGCGAAAAACTATCTTGGCGGATATTTTGAATATTCCCGAAAAAGTAGTACCTTTGCACACGGAATGTGGAGAGATTTGCCTGCTTGCAACCACACTAAAAAATGCTAAAATATTTCATATTGTGTTTTTGGTGTCGCTCCACGTATTCCGCATACGTTGGAGTTTTTTTTGTTTTCGCCTGCCGCGCTGAAATGCGACATTTGAAATAATGGCCGAAGAATTTGGCCCATTATGGCGAAATGATTGAAATTATAAATATAACACATTATGAATTATTTATTTACAAGTGAATCGGTTTCCGAGGGACATCCTGACAAGGTCGCGGATCAGATCTCGGACGCGATTCTGGACGAGTTCCTCAGCCAGGATCCGGAGTCAAAAGTGGCCTGCGAGACATTCTGCTCGACGGGTTTGGTGGTAATCGGCGGCGAGGTGCGCTCGGACGAGGCGTACGTTGACGTCCAGAAGGTTGTGCGCGGCGTGATCAACCGCATCGGCTACAACAAGGCCGAATATATGTTCGATGGCAACTCGTGCGGAGTCCTTTCCGAAATCCACGAGCAGAGCCAGGACATCAACCGCGGCGTGGTGCGCGAGAACCCTGAAGACCAGGGAGCCGGCGACCAGGGAATGATGTTCGGCTACGCCTGCAAGGACACGGAGGACTATATGCCGCTCCCGCTCTACCTCTCCCAGATCGCACTTCAGGTGCTGGCGGACATCCGTCACAACACTCCGGAGCTGATGCCTTACCTGAGGCCTGACTCAAAGTCCCAGTTCACCATTGAATATGACGAGTCCCACCACCCTGTAAGGGTCCACACGATCGTCATCTCCACCCAGCACGACGACTTCGTGGCCGAAGGACTCGGGAATATCACATATTCGGAGGCGGTCCGCCAGTTCGGCCAGGACAAGGTTGACCAGGCGATGCACGACAAGATTGAGGCTGATGTCAGGAATATCCTCCTGCCTAAGTTGAAGACCGCACTCAACCCTCAGACAGCAGCCCTGTTCAAGGACGATTTCATCCTGCACGTCAATCCGACCGGCAAGTTCGTGATCGGTGGCCCTGCGGGAGACACCGGCCTCACCGGCAGGAAGATCATCGTGGACACCTACGGTGGAAAGGGCGCGCACGGCGGCGGAGCGTTCTCCGGCAAGGATCCGAGCAAGGTGGACCGTTCGGCTGCCTACGCGGCAAGGCACATAGCAAAGAATATGGTCGCCGCCGGTGTCGCTGACGAGATGCTGGTCCAGGTCGCATACGCTATCGGTGTGGCAAGGCCGGTAAGCATATTCGTTAACACCTACGGAACCGGCATAGTGCCTGACGCCGAGATCGCCCGCAAGATAGAGGATCTCTTCGACCTCCGCCCTGCCGCGATCATCCGCAAGTTCGAGCTCAAGAACCCTATCTACGAACCGACCGCCGCTTACGGCCACTTCGGCCGCAAGCCGTACACCAAGACCGTGAAGGTCGGTAAGCCAGGGCACCAGACCGACAAACTCGTCCAGTTCTTCGGATGGGAAAAGCTCGACGCTGTCGATGCCATCAAGAAAGCCTTCAACCTTTAATCGCTTATATGATATTCATAAATGAATGAATATCGCTTGGAAGCATCAACAAGACAAAAGGCCGGTGGCTCCCTGAAAAATGGTCGCCACCGGCATTGTCTTGTTTGATGCTTTGTGCTCGATCCAATTCAAGACAATTCATTTCTGCCATAGGAGCACAAACTGATGATATTGCTCCTGTCGATGAAAAAACAAAGGGTACTATATAGGAGTTGGCCAATATCTCTCTTATTATGCTGATATTTAGACAATTGTGCATCGCTGATAGTCCTGCGCAAGAATCTGTATGTAAAGGACCTAATCTCCATCGTAAAATAAAATAAGGCGTGGCGGAAGATCCCGGGCTTATGCATCGGGTGAAAAAAGTGGCTTTCCGCACCCGACTCCAATCAGTGATGTCTCCCCGGGTGTATAACCACCATTTTTTCACCCGGAATAATAGTTGTTTGGATCTGAAACGACAATGCCGCACCTAAGGTTGATGGATGTGAATCAGGAATGGCACCTACTGTTCTGCCACAGTTTCCTTCCACTGGCCCGACACTGATGTCTTGTCCTTGTTGGTACACCAGAAGTGCTTTTCCTGTACCAACGGCATCTTTTTGTCCATTTGGTACACCAGAAGCGCGTTTCCTGTACCAACACATCTCTTATTCCATTTGGTACACCAGAAGACACTCCGCAACTTTTCAGCACCGGAACAGAGACTAAATTTTGGGAACAGGTGGGAATTTACTGTTTAAAATTTGCGGGACAGCATAGGGTTTTACTGGTTAAACCCACTATATCAATCATTTACGCCCAAAGGAATCAACGTTGAATTTTTATGCCCGATAATGTCAACGTTGCGGACAAGAGAAAAGTCATTCCTGAATTTTTGTAACGTGAAAAATTCGGGAATGACTTTTCTTTGGCCGCCTCCGCACAAAGTCGCTTCGACAAGGAATGTAACTTCCGGCAGTCCCGGCGGGCCTCCGCACAAGGTCGCTTCGACAAGGGCTGTAACCGCAACCTACTCCCCGCGGTCAAGCTCGCGGCGGAGGTCTTTCTCTTTGATGGTGGCGCGCTTGTCGTAGATCTTCTTGCCTTTGGCTAGGGCGATGACGAGCTTGGCGAGGCCGTTGTCGTTGATGAAGAGTTTGGTGGCGACGATGGTGAGGCCTTTTTCCTTGACGGCCTGACGTAGGTGACGGAGCTCACGCTTGGTCAGAAGGAGCTTGCGGTCGCATGTCGGCTCGTGCTGCCCCCAGGAGCCCCAGAAGTACTGGGCAACGTTCATCCCCTTGACAAACAACTCGTTGCCTACAAAATAACAGAACGAATCCACCAACGAGGCCTTGCCCATACGGATTGACTTGATCTCAGTGCTGACCAAGGATATTCCAGCGATGTAGGTCTCCAGGAACTCGTAGTCGAACGAGGCCCTACGGTTGCGTATCTCAACTTTATGCTCTTTCTGCTTTGCCATAATATTCAAGATTTATTTTCAGCGTATTACCTCCGCGACGGTGAACCACTTCACTACATTTCCAGGCGCACTCCGAGGCGAGGGTAATATTCATAGGCCACAAAGATAATCACTTTTCTTGGTGTTGCGGCCAAAAATGCTTAAGTTTGTCAATTACAGCCATTCAGGGCGAATATATTTAAATATTCAATATTATGAAAAGACGACTTATTCTGGCGGCGACGGCCGTCATCGCGATGTTCCTTGCGGGATCGTGCGTGAAGTACAAGTACGAGACGGTCAAGGGAGATCCTTTAAACACAAAGATCTACACCCTTGACAACGGGTTGAAGGTTTATATGACCGTCAACAAGGAGACTCCGCGCGTGCAGACCTACATCGCGGTCAAGGTCGGCAGCAAGAATGATCCGAAGGAGACGACAGGACTCGCCCACTACCTTGAGCACCTGATGTTCAAGGGCACGGAGAGCTTCGGAACCTCCGACTACGCCGCCGAGAAGCCGCTGCTAGACTCCATCAAGGCCCTCTTCGAGGTTTACCGCACAAAGACCGACCCGGAGGAGCGCAAGGCGATCTACCATCAGATAGACTCGATCAGCTATGAGGCGTCCAAGATCGCCATTCCTAATGAATATGACAAACTGATGGCCGTCATCGGCGCCGACAACACCAACGCCTTCACTTCCAATGATATGACGGTCTATCAGGAGGACATCCCTTCCAACGAGATCGACAACTGGGCGAAGATCGAGGCCGACAGGTTCATGCACCCGGTGATCCGAGGATTCCACACAGAGCTTGAGGCCGTCTATGAGGAGAAGAACATGAGCCTCACGCAGGACAACCGCAAGGCCATGGAAGCCATTGACCTGGCTCTCTTCCCTCACCACCCTTACGGACTCCAGACAACCCTCGGAACCCAGGAGCACCTGAAGAACCCTTCGATCGTCAACATCGAGAACTACCGCGCGAACTTCTACGTGCCTAACAACGTGGCCATCTGCGTGTCCGGAGACTTCGACCCGGACACATTCGTCGCCACGATCGAGAAATATTTCGGGGAATGGAAGCCGAATCCTGACATCAAGTACCTTGAATATGAGCCTGAGCAGGCCATCACCGCTCCTGTCCAGAAAGACGTTTACGGACTCGACGCCGAGTTCGTGATGATGGGCTGGAGAGTTCCGGGATCCAACGACTTCCTCAGAAGCGAGGTCGGAGACTTTGTCGGCGACATCCTCTACAACGGACAGGCTGGTCTTGCCGACCTCAACCTGATCCAGGCGCAGAAAGTCAACGGTTTCTACGGATTCAACTACACCCGTCCTGACTACGGCGAGTTCCTTCTCGTCGGCTATCCTCGTGAGGGACAAACCCTTGACGAGGTCCGCGACCTCATGCTCGGACAGGTGGCAAAACTCCGCTCCGGAGACTTCGATGAAAGCCTGATCCAATCTATCTTAGACAACTACAAGCTCTCGGAGATGCGCAAGCTTGAAAGCAACGAGGACATGGCTATGAGCTTCGTGGAGTCATTCATCAACGGCCACAACTGGAAGGATGACGCACTCCAGATGCAAAGGCTGGAGAAAATCACAAAACAGCAGATTGTGGACTGGGCCAACGAATATCTCGGAGCGAACAGTTATGTGGCTGTCTATAAACGCATCGGAGAGGACAAAGACATCAAGAAGATCGCAGCTCCCGCCATCACTCCGATCGAGACCAACCGTGACAAGCAGAGCGAGTTCCTGACCGAGATCCAGAACACTGAGGTCACTCCTATCGAGCCTGTGTTCGTGGAC
>OQVS01002908.1_pt1 | contig 10593 bp, 5 predicted proteins | sample 1691601 | NCBI WGS metagenome assembly OQVS01 (sample SAMN03418268, study PRJEB22391) | human gut metagenome | biome: human-gut; feature: organic feature; material: feces | host: Homo sapiens | place: Tanzania | collected 2013-01 | reverse complement strand
AGCAGCGAATAATGATTTCATTGTATTCATAATCATATCTTTTATTGATTAATAACTCTGTAGATTATCTTGTCAAGAGAGGTTTGGTGCTATCCGGCTCAAGCTCAATCACCTTTGAAGGTCTTGGCTTGACATAAACCAGCACAGCACGCAGCGTATCGCCATTGCCGCTCAGATAATGCACCTTCACATTATCATTGGCAAGCATGACCCCATTGGCATACTGAGCATCCTTAACCGTAAAGATCAAGGTATCCTCGCCATTGAAAACTTTCATAGAACGGATGGTGTCACCATCAGGATTGATATCCACGCTGGTAACGACTCCCTCTACATCTTTTATCTTCTCCTTGCAGGAAGAAAGAGAGAAGATGATACTGATCAAAGCGATCCAAACAAATACGAATTTCTTCATTTTCATCAATATCTATAAAAGGAAAAAAGGAACTCCCCAAATAAATATGGGAAGCTCCTTTGGGTATGTTTAAGCTTCTAATTTGCTTAATCGTTCAAATTCACAATTACTTTGCACGGTATACAGTGAATGGCATGTTGTATATCATCTTGTGACCAAATGCGTCAGTAAGAGTAATAACCAATGTTGACTCAACGTCCTTAACAGGGTTAGATGCAAGAGAATTCTTTGTGAAGGTAATTACACCACCAGAAACAGAAGCCTTGAAGTAGTCTTCCTGCTTGCTCTCCTTAGAAATCAACTTAGCATCAACTGTTACATACTTAGCATCTGCTCCAGCAACAAGTCCAGACAACTTACCACCGAATACAGTAGTATCGAACTTGTTAGAACCAATGATATAATCCAAGAGATTTACATTGGCAACAGTTGCTGTATTACCATATGTCAAATGGTTAACGTTGTAATAGGTTGTATTACCATTAGCATCTGTTACAGAATACTGCTTCCACTTGTAAGTCTGAGCTTCCTCTGTCAATGGGCAAGCAAATACAGTCTGAACTGTCTCAACTGGGATAAAGTAATCAATAACGTTACCTGCATTATCCTTTGTCTCAGAAGAAATCTTGCCATAGTTGAAGCCGATATGTGTTGGATGTTCTGTCGTACCATCAATCAAAGACTTGTCTACAGAAACAGTCCAATTACCGCCTGTAATGTTAGCAGCATCAGAGAACTTCTTGGTTGTACCATTCCAAACAACATTCTCAACATTGATTACAGCACCAGCCTTCAAACCATTGATAGCCTGAGTCATGTTCTTGTAACCTGTTGCAATGTTAGCTGTTGTCCAAGCATTACCAGCAGGATATACATATGCTGTATACTTGCCGTTTTCTACCTGAGCATCCTTCCACTTATAGCCCATGTGAGCAATAGTAGACTCTACTGTAGGGAGAACCTTAGTCAAAGATACTGAGATTTCGTTCTCTACGAGATTCTTAGCATTATAGGTTGTAATCTTACCCTCAGCCTTGAGATTATCCTTCCAGTTTACAACATTAGTTACACTAGTGAACTTAACAAACTTGATGTCGCTGTTCTTTGTACCAGCAGGAGCTACGTTCTTACCATCCTTAGAGTATGCTACATTGAAGCTGATAGTCTTGTTATCAACAGTTGCAGACCAAGTAGCAGGAAGAGAAGAACCGTCCTTCAATTTGCTTGTGAGAGGCAACCAACCTGTAGCATCACCAGATGTCTTTGTAACAGCGAGAGAACCACTAACAGAAGACTTTGTCTGCTCATCACCAACGTAAACTACGAAGCTCTGACCAGATGTAGGTGATGTAGCAAGTGTACCGTCATAGTTGATAGCGAATACACGGAAACCAATCTCATCATCAGCATTAGACTTGCCACCGATATTAATCTTGAGTGTACCTGGATGCTGAGGATCAACTGCTACGACCTTACCATATGCAGAACCATCATACTGATAGCTATTCCAAGCATTGAGCTCAGATGCATCACTCTTCTTATCTGTGTTATTGTCGTCACGTACTACATAGAAGTACTGAACCTTACCACCATAAGCAGAGAAGTCAATCATGATATCTTCATTGCTCTTAGCTCTAACAACCTTTTTAGGTGTTGTTGTTCCAGCAGGATCAACATAAGAAGTATAAGGCTTAGCCTCAGACAATTTGATAGAACCCTTATCTGTCATTGTGCTTACAGACCAGAGCTCAACATTATCAATGTCAGTAGCTGGGGTAAATGATTTTGCCTTAGGAACAGTGATATCGTATGTAGAAGCTACATAACGATCATCAGCATTCTCCTGAGTCTTGGTATTCTTGATAGCTACAGCGAAGAGGATTTCCTTACCCTTATTTGACAACTGCTCAATCTTAGAAGTTGGAACACCTTCCTTCACCTTAACTGTGATTTTCCAAAGACCAGTATTCTTAGAAGCTCTTGTCAGCAAATCTGTATACTGCTTTACGTCTTCAATTTCAAGAACACCATCCAAGTCGTTACCCTGTGAGTTAACCAACTTAACCATGTCCTTTGTAATCAAAGCGTTGGTAGGGTTTACACGAACGAGAAGTTCCTTCTTGTCGTTGAATGGAGTATTCTTAACGAACTTCTGCTGGTCTGCAACATTCATCTTAGCACCAGTATTATCCTTCTCATCCTTACCGAATGTGTAATCCTTCTTCACCTCACCGCTCATGAACTGCAATGCGATTGCATCAGACCAGCCTGTAGTAGGATCCCATTTACCAACAATATTTGAATTGAGCTTACCATTATTAAGGAATGAACCAACCAAGCTAACCTCAGTTACCATAGTAGTATACTCACCGATGATGTCCTTCAACTGCTTCTCGATGTTTGTAACCTTAGTAGCGAGACCGAGCTTAGTGTCATCGTCCTTAACACCGTTCAATACACTCTCGATATCAGCCAAACGTGAAGCAAGTGAACCAAGCTTGCTGTCTGGTGTACCAATCTGAGCCTGGATAGCCTTGATTGCAGCTGCTACAGTGCCCTCTTTGCTAGAATCCTTGAGAGACTCAAGAGCCTCATTAAGCTTAGTCTTATTAGAATTAGCCAAAGCCAAGGCATCGCTAGCATTCTTAACTGTTGTAGCAAGACCGTTGATAGAAGCAAGGTTGTCTGCAGCCTGCTTCTTAGCAGCGTCAGCTGTGCTCTGAGCGTTCTTAACAGCAGTGTCGAGGTCAGCCAAAGCCTTGCTGTTGTCCTTCTGAGCAGCATCAAGAGCCTTCTGAGCAGCATCAGCTACATTCTTAAGATCGTTCTGTGTTGCAACAGTCTTCAATGTCTCGAGGATTTCAGCCTGCTTAGCCTTCAATGTAGCAACATCACCGTTCTGAAGAGCTGCGATAGCATCGTTTGCAGCCTTTGCTGCCTCCTGAACCTCTGTAACCTCAGCCTTTGTTGCCAAAGTCTTCAAAGTCTCGAGAATCTCTGCATTTGCAGCCTTTGCATCTTCTGCAGCCTTGTCTGCAGCTGCCTGAGCAGCCTTAACAGCAGCCTCTAATTCTGCAACCTTACCAGTCTCAAGAGCCTTGATTGCAGCCTGCAATGTTGCATCTGCACCATCAACATACTCCTTAGTTGCATAGTTTGCCAAAACTGCCTTAACCTCGTCGAGAGTTGTCTTCTTAGCCAACTCAGACTGAAGAGAGCTGATGTCAGACTTGTTAGAAGAGATCAGAGCCTGGAGCTCTGCAACCTTCTGTGAAAGCTGATCGGCAGTAGCAAGCTTGTCAATCTGACCTTGCAAGTTGCTGATGTCGTCATCATAATCCTTACAAGAAGTAAATGTACTCATGGATGCCACTGTAAGTGTACCCATAAGCAGCGCGCTTAAATACTTTCTTTTCATACGATAAAATTTAATTAAAAATATTAATTGTTAACTTTAAGTTCTAAACTTTCTCTGTACTATCTCCTGCGGGGAGATATTACCGATATTCGGGACTTTTGTAAAGAAAGTAGAAGAACGCCCTCTCTATATATAATAAGGTGTAGAAAAAATCGTGTCTGAAATGCTTAAAAATGCATGAAAAAGGCGTTTTGAGCACTCAAATAAGCCCAATTTTATTAAAAACTAAAGAAAATAAGGGGTTTTTGGAAAAAAAAAGGTTAAATATTTGCGAGTATGAATAAATTTGTCTATATTTGCACCGTAAAAGAATATCTCCCCGCAGGAGATAGTACAGAGAAAGTTTAGAACTTAAAGTTAACAATTAATATTTTTAATTAAATTTTATCGTATGAAAAGAAAGTATTTAAGCGCGCTGCTTATGGGTACACTTACAGTGGCATCCATGAGTACATTTACTTCTTGTAAGGATTATGATGACGACATCAGTAACTTGCAAGGTCAGATCGACAAGTTGGCTACTGCTGACGAGTTGGCAGCTAAGGTTTCTGAGCTCCAGAGTTTGATCTCTTCTAACAAGTCTGACATCAGCTCTCTTCAGTCTGAGTTGGCTAAGAAGACAACTCTCGACGAGGTTAAGGCTGTTTTGGCAAACTATGCAGAGAAGAAGTATGTTGATGATGCTGTTGCAACATTAGATGCTGCTGTTAAGGCTCAGGGTGGTGACATCACTGCTTTGCAAGCTGCTGTTAAGGCTGCTCAGGATGCTGCAGACAAGGCAGCTGCTGATGCAAAGGCTGCAAATGAAGAGATTCTGAAGACTTTGGAGACTTTGGCTACAAAGGCTGAGGTTGAAGAGGTTAAGGCTGCTGCAAAGGCTGCAAACGATGCTATCGAAGCTCTCAAGGCTAACGATATCAAAACATTGCAGACTAAGCAGAATGAAATCCTTGAGTCTTTGAAGACTTATGCAAAGCAGGAGAGCCTTGACAAGGTTGCTGCGAAGGCAGAGGCTCTTCAGACAGCTCTTGATAAGAAGGCTGACACTGAGGCTTTGACTAAGGCAGAAAAGGATCTCAATGATGCTATTGCGGCAGTAAAGACTACAGCAGGTAAAAATGCTGCTGCTATCGAGGGTCTCGCTACAACAGTTAAGAATGCTAAAGATGCCTTGGCTTTGGCTCAGGCTAATCAGACTAAGCTTGCTGAAGTTGTAGAGTCTCTCAAGGATTCAAGCAAAGAGGGCACTGTTGCTGCTGCAATCAAGGCTATCCAGGCTCAGATTGGTACACCAGACAACAAGCTCGGTTCACTTGACTCTCGTTTGGCTCTTATCGAGAGCGTATTGAACGGTGTTAAGGACGATGACACCAAGCTCGGTCTCGCTACTAAGGTTACAAACATTGAGACTCAGTTGAGGGACATCATCGGTGAGTACACAACAATGGTTACTGCTGTTGACCTCTACAAGACTAATGAAGGCCGTTGGTCAACTGGTTTGCCAGACGATGATTTGACATTTATCTGGGTTCCAAGTGAGCACACAACTAAGTTCCCTGCTAACAAGAACCTTACTGATGCACAGATTGAGTTCTCTGCAGATCACAAGAATATCACAATTACAGACTCTCTCGTAGTTCGTGTATCTCCTACAAATGCTGAGTTGACTCCAGCTAACGTCTCTTTGATCAACTCTCAGGGCAAGGAGCTTAATGAGTTTGTTGATGTTCAGAGTGTTAAGCCATACAAGAAGCTCATCACTGGTGCTACACGTGCAGCTAATGCAACAGAGGGTAATGGTCTTTGGACTGTTACATTCAAGTTGAAGGATGGCGTTGATATCCAGAAGTTCGAGGAGGCTACAATCAGCCAGAACAGTTATGTTCAGTTCGCTGTTGCTGTAAAGAACACAACAAGCGAGGCTAAGGAAAGCCCTCGTCGTGTTGTTTCTGCTTACTCTGTTGATGTTAAGGGTTCTTCTTATGAGCCTGCAAACAACAATATCCTTGTTCAGGGCAACGATGATGTTTGGAAGAATATCCGCACCATCCGTAACCGTTTCGGTAGATGGTACGAAAATGGTGAGGAAAAGTTAGGTGCATTTAGCTCAGAGACAGGAGAGCACGTATCTGGTGTAAATGAGTTGGAATGGGCTGGCAAAACACCTTATACAGCAGAGGAAGCTGCTAATCATACTCAGTTGGCTAAGAACAACGACGAAATCCGTGCTTGGCGCAACCCTCTTCCTGTAACTGTTGGTAAGAAGATTAACATCGCTGTGGGTGCAATGCTTGGAGGTAATAATACTCCTTCCTATTACAACACACAGACAGGCCGTTACTATGCAGTTAAGGGCTTCTATGTAACTCTTGATAAGGACTTCGCTATCGAGTCAGCTCCATCTGAGTTGAACGCATGGGCTAAGTACAGCTACGAGAATGTTGGTGTAACAAACAGCAAGGGTACTATCACCAAGGCTGCTCACATGTTCTATGGCAATGAGGGTTACATCACTATCAACTCTTTGGAGGATACAGAAATTAAGGGCGACATCATCGGTTTCCGTGTATATGCTGTAAACTTCGATGGTACATTGGTTGACCCAGCTGGTCGTGCATTCTATGTAAAGGTTGGTGATGCTAAGGATCAGCAGGCTATTCCTGAGGCTAATGCAACTCTTGATGCTACACAGGCTTCTCAGTACTTCTGGAGCAATGGCAATGAGTCTAACTTCTTCGCTAACATCACTACAGATGCATTCAATGTAGGTGCAACAGAGATTTCTGATTGGACAGTAGACTATACCAATAATCCTGGTGATTCTGGTTCTGGTCAGGTTAATAATTCTTATAATGGCCCTATCAAGGACTTAACTTATAATAATGACTTCAAGGTTAAGTTGTATGACAAGGATGGCAACGTGGTTTGCAACAACAATTCGATCTCTGGCGAGCCTGTATCAGCAAAGGTATTCTTGTTGAATCCACAGCGCTTCGTTGATGGTGGTACATATACCATCAAGGCTACTTTGAGTGATAATGTTCACGAGCTCCGTGATGTAACTTTGAAGTTTACTAAGGTAATGCCTACAGCTAAGGATATCAAGGCTCTCAGCTATGTAAATGCTGATTTGGTAGCAAACAACTTGTTCTCTAACATGAATTGGGATAGCCCTGCTATTTATAAGTTCGGTTATAATAATGCTGGTGATGGTACTGATTACTCTAAGGCTGTTTCTTCTGAGATGAAGAAGTACTTGAATGGTCTTGTAGATAGTCACTACACTTTGTGGTTCGAGAACTTGAATGAAGAGCAATATCCAATCGTTTCTAACTACGAATATGAGGTTAATCGCAAGAACATCGATGGTAAGGAGCATGTAATCGGCTACTCTTATGACTTCGGTCATATCAGCTGCACATTTGACTATGTAAATAGTAAATGGTCTCGTCCTGACAACTATGTTGTTCCTGCAAATAGCAACGTGAAGATGTTGTTCAACACATGGCTCAATAAGCAGACATGGGCATGGACAGAAAACTATAAGCCAGAACTTAACTGGAAGGCAGGTGCTCCAGTTCGCAACCAGAAGATTTCTGCATCTAAGATTGCTGGTAAAAACTCATTGTTGAGCCGCTTCTCTAAGGATTTGCAGAACTTGTATGCTAATGGTTACACTCGTATCGCAACAAAGAATGGTCAGCCTATGGTTTCATTCTCTAATGCTGCCTTCAATGTATCTGCTAGCTACAACGGTACTACATTGGATTTCGTATTCGATCAGACAACTTCTACAACAGTTCCTGCAACAACAGGTACTTTGACAGTTGGTGTAGAGGATTGCTTCGGACAGGTTAAGTTTATCACACTTGGTAACATCACAATTAACAGAGAGTAATCTGTTGATTTGATTATCAATACCCAAGGGCGCGCGCATTTTGCGTGCGCCCTTTTTCTTAATATAGAATAAAAATGAAAAAAACATTATTTGCATTTTTAATTACCATCTTACTTTTCACTTTTGCAGGTTGTAGAGATAACATCAAAACTTGTGCTGGTAAGATTAAGAACATGACTGATACAACGATTGTTGCAAACATGGGTGATTATGACATTACTTTCGACATCAAAAAAGCTGAGGTGTCAAATGGAGCTGTTATGCCAAACGACTCGGTTCTGATTCACTACGTAGGCGATTTGTCGGAAAAGAAGGCTACAGCATTGGTTATTAAACTGATTCCACATAAGGGAAATGTGGTGGAAGCTATTTATAACCCAAATAAGAAACTGGAAACAAAGCCCATGACCAAGGAGGAAGTAAAGGAGAATGAAGAATTCGTTAAAGCTGCAAAGCGTGGACACTAATTCATTTTTCTTCTATTTTGATTTTAAGTTCTATAATTCACTTTAAAACAAAACTATTATGGCAATAATGAAATCTATTTTCGCTGCTTCCCTGCTTGCCATTGCATCATCTAGTGCTATGGCACAGGCTACTTACACCGACCCAAACGGTGATGAGTATACTTTCAACAAGCACTGGTTCCTGGATCTGCAGGGCGGTGCTCAGTATACACTCGGTGAGGCTAAGTTCGGTGATTTGCTCTCTCCTAACGTTCAGTTGGGTCTGGGCTACCAGTTCTCTCCTGTCTTCGGCATGCGTCTGCAGGCTAACGGTTGGCAGAGCAAGGGCGGCTGGGCTGGATTCCGTGCTCAGAAGGGCGAGACTCCTTACAACGCTCAGTATAAATATAAATATGTGGCTCCTGGTGTTGACTTCATGTTCAACCTCAGCAACCTCTTCTGCGGTTGGAACCCTAACCGTGTGTTGAACGTTACTGCCTTCGCTGGTGCAGGTGCTAACATCGCCTGGGATAACGACGAGGTGAATGAGTTGGCTGCTACCATGAAGAATATGAATGCCTACAACCTGGAGTATCTCTGGGATGGAACCAAGGTTCGCCCTTACGGTCGTGCCGGAATCGAGTTGGCATTCAAGGTCAGCAAGGCTGTCAGTCTGATGATTGAGGGTAATGCCAATGTCGTTTCAGACAAGTACAACTCAAAGAAGGCTGATAACCCAGACTGGTATTTCAATGCTTTGGCTGGTCTTCGCATCAACCTGGGCAAGAGTGCTACCAAGAAGGAGAAGCCAGTAGAACCGGAACCAGCTCCAGCACCTGTTCAGAAGGTAGAGGAGCCAGCTCCTGCTCCAGCACCAGTAGTAGAGAAGAAGGTTGAGGAAATCCGTCGTGATATCTTCTTCACCATCAACTCTAACAAGATTTCTGAGAAGGAAAACAAGAAGATTCTCGAGGTTATCGACTTCCTGGTGAAGTATCCTGAGGCAAAGGTTGTTGTTACCGGTTATGCTGATAAGGGTACAGGTAATGACAGAGTGAACGACCGCATCGCAGCCAAGCGTGCTGCTGCCGTTGTCTGGATGTTGGAGAAGCGCTACGGCATTCCTGCTGAGCGCATCACAGAAGAGTCAAAGGGTGCTCGTGTTCAGCCATTCGCAGAGAATGACAAGAACCGTGTTTCTATCATGATTGCTAAATAATATCTGGCGTTCGCCAAATATTATTTATCACTAATTCTGGATTCGGGACAAGCCTGTAAAGCTTACCTGAATCCATGCTTTTAGCGAGGTTTCTTTTTCAAGAAGCCTCGCTTTTTTGGTTTGAAAATAGTGTTTTTTTTCGATCCACCCCGTCAGATTTTTCGATCCACCCCGTCCCTCCTTAGCCAAGGAGGGAGCTTTTCGATCCACCCCGTCCCTCCTTTGCCAAGGAGGGCTCCACATCCTAACCAAGCCTTCCCTTCTCAGAAGGGAAGGATGTAACCGCCCTCCGGTGCTCAGAACCGCTTCGCTCTAAGGTTGGCGGGGCATCAAAGCCCTCGCCATGTTTTGCGGGATGGGACCGCCGGGAGACAGCTTGCTTCTAATCTGTGTGAATCTGTGAAATCTGTGGGACTTAAAAAGAGTAAATCTGTGGGACTGAAGGAGAATCTGCGTCATCTGCGAGATTTGCGTGACTAAACTCTCCATCTGGCACAAGTCTAAATCTGTGGGAATCTGTGAGAACTGTGGGACTTTAGAAGGGCTGCTTTTGGGATAATTGGCTGATAACTTGTAGAATTATTGCGAATTATTTGTTTATCTCAGAAAAAATGATTAGCTTTGCAAATTAAATTATCTAGTTTAAATAAACATGGGCAATGATTACAAAGATTAGGTTACTAAACTGGAAGAGCTTTAAGGACTCTACTATATATATAGATTCTTTGGGTATCCTTATCGGAACCAATGCTAGTGGTAAGTCAAATGTTTTAGATGCGTTTGCCTTCCTCCGTGCTGTGGGGGAAGGTAAGAGTCTTCTTGATGCTATTCAGACTGTTAGAGGTGGAGAAGACTGGATTATCCGTAGGGGGGAGGATTTTTTCTGCATTGAGATTGAAATAGAAATTGATGGCAGTTCCTATCTTCTCGATCTGAGGGTGGTTAAGCGCAATTCTGTTTTCAGTTTTGGTCCTTGTGAAATCCGTCGTTTGGGTATAGAAGACGGTGATGTCGTTCCTGGTAAGTTTATTGATTCTGCGCGCAATATCACATGGAAAACGTATGATGTTCCAATACTTCTGGATTTTTGGACAAAGATATATGCTACTTTTAGAAATATCATCATTCTTGATCCTGTTCCTGCTAAGATGCGTGATTACTGCAAGATTTCAAAAGAGTTGAAGTCTGATGGTAGTA
>OQVS01002906.1_pt1 | contig 10595 bp, 7 predicted proteins | sample 1691601 | NCBI WGS metagenome assembly OQVS01 (sample SAMN03418268, study PRJEB22391) | human gut metagenome | biome: human-gut; feature: organic feature; material: feces | host: Homo sapiens | place: Tanzania | collected 2013-01 | reverse complement strand
GAATGGCGGCCCTTTTTACCGAATATGGATCCTGCTCTTTTGTGAGGCAGACTGCGGCATATCCGGCAGCTTCCTCCATGAGCACTTTGACGGTCCGCATTCCCTTCTTTTTCCCTGACAGCTCCTCCAACCGTTCCAGCCCTTCGCGGAAAGCCGCATATATCATGGGGCCGCTTTTTACCGGTCCCGGAATATTCATCCCCAGGCTAACGATCACGGCTCCGGGGTTCTCCCGGATCATCTTTTCCTGCAGCAGAGCCTTTTTCTCCCTGAACCGCAGCACTTCCTCAAGGCTCACTGTCCGTCACCCGTTTCCTCTGAAAATGTAAAGGGTTTGATCTGCCGTACCACATCCATGATCGTCCCGTCCCGGCTTTCTATGATACCCTGTCCAGAAACTGCACCCGTTCCGGCACTCCGCTGATGGCATAGGCCGTATCCCTCAGCTCTTCGATCGACGTAAACGGCAGATCCACATCCTTCATCGCTTCTAGCAGATCCTGCCGCCGGGGATTGATGGCTATGCCATAATCCGTGACCACCACATCCACGCTCTCCCCCGGTGTGGTGACCGTAGTTACCTCCGTACAGATCGCGGGAATCCGCCCCTGTAAAAGCGGCGTAATGACGATGGCGCACTTCGCTCCTGCCGCCGTGTCAGGATGACCTCCCTGCGCCCCTGTGATCATCCCGTCAGAGCCCACAACCACGTTACAGTTGAAATTCACATCCACCTCCAACGCGGCCAGAATCACAAAATCCAACTTGTTGACCACAGCGCCCTTGTTGAACGGGTTGGCATATTCCCCCGCGCTGATTCTGAAATGATGAAGAACGGTACCGAGCGTTGTCTGGCTTCCGGAAATTGCGAAAAAATTGGCTCTGAGGAAGCTCTCTATTCAATGAAAGCTACTGGCACTGATGGCATTAAGGGTGTCCGCTCTTTGAAAGACCATCGTGAAGCCATTGTCGCTATTTTTGATTGGATCAATTCCGGCAAAACTGGCATTGAGGGTGTAAATGGTCTTAAGGATATCGATGCTGTAGGTCATCGTATTTTGCATAGCGGTGAGCGCTTCAATAAATCTATTTTGATTGATGATGAAGTTTTGCAAGGAATTTTAGACTTAGCTTGCTTAGGCCCTCTGCACCAGTTGGCCCAGCATAAAGGCATTGTCGCTTGCCGTGAAATTTTAGGTAAAGATATTCCTCAGACAGCCGTTTTCGATACTTCCTTCCACTCCACTATGGAACCCAAAGTATTTTTATATGGCTTGCCTTATGAATACTACGAGCGTCACAAAATTCGTCGTTACGGCTTCCACGGTACTTCCCATCGCTATATCACCAATAAATATGCTGAAGTTACCGGTACGCCTTTAGATAAAGTCAACATTCTTTCTTTGCACTTGGGTAACGGAAGCTCTGTTGCGGCTGTCAAAGGTGGAAAGTGCGTCGATACTTCTATGGGCTTCACGCCTTTGGAAGGTCTCTTGATGGGTACACGTTGCGGAGATTTGGATGCTTCCATTTTGCCTTTCATTATGGAAAAAGAAAATCTTACTCCGGCTCAAGTCGATACTTTGATGAATAAGAAGTCGGGCTTGTTGGGCATTTCTGGCCTCTCTTCCGATATGCGTGATATCGAAGATGCTGCCATGGCTGGTAACGAGAAAGCCAAGTTGGCTTTAGATATGTTCTGTTTGCGCTTGGTAAAATATATCGGCGCTTATATCGCTGAAATGGGCGGCGCTGATGCTATCGTCTTTACCGGCGGTATCGGTCAGAATTCACCCATCGTGCGTGCTTTAACTTGCGCCAATTTAGGTTGCTTGGGCTTGGAGCTTGACACAGAAAAGAACGACAACTTGAAGCGTGGTAGCGTTGGAGAGGTTTCTAAGTCCAGTTCCAAACTGAAGATTTGGGTTATTCCTACCAATGAAGAATTGATGATTGCCCGCGATACTGTCAGTTGTATGGAAGCAGCTAAAAAAGCTTAAATTTAGCGTTTTTGGATAAAATAAACAGAAGGACCCGAACTTAACTATGTTCGAGTCCTTTTGTTTGTCTTGAAGGCAGATTCTTTATGTGGTTGCCCTATCTATGATCAGCCAACGATTATCGTATGATCGCTCATCATAGCTGATCTAATATCTTTGGGTGAACTCTGGTCAATAGGTTTGACTATATCGTAGGCTAAACGTAAAGCTATATATAATCCCGCCAACATAAGGAGGCTTCCCACGATGTAGCCGTATGGAGTTTGAGCCAAAGGAACGATATTAAAATCTAAAGGCAAGAAGCCTAAAAACATTGCTCCTCCAAGCAAACCAAAGCTCAGGCCGCGCTTATTGGGCATAATTTTGGCTAAAGTCCAGAAGGCGATAGGAGCACTCATTGCCAAGCCCAGAACAGCCAATAAGCCGACGGCAAGATTCTCTGACCAAGTAAAAAGAATAGCTGAAATTAGGAGAGAAAAGGAAGCCGTCTTCATTAAACCAAAATGGTCGCTGAAAAAACCTCCTGCGATTTGGCCGATAAATATTGCCAGCATTACCACCCAGGGATAATCTTTGGCCCAAGCTAAAGCTAAGCCGCAATTTATATATGAGCGCAATACTGTTACTAATATTAAAAGCAAGGATGCTGCACAAGCTATTTTAGATAGATCCCATGATTGGGTGGACAAATTTTCCGATTTGAAGCTGGGATCTTTTTTGTATTGAAAAACAGCTATGACGGCAGCGGCAGTCAGAATAGCCAAAATAGGCCATACTGCTGCTTCTGTAGGTTGGGTGCAGCCAATAGTGGTGCCGAAGTGCCAGCCTACCGCTCCAGAAGCTAAAAATATGCTTACAGGCAAGCATTTGTTTTGGCTATAGTTTAATATCTCAGTGCCGCTGCCGACATAAAATAGGGCACTTCCCAAGCCCGCCAAGATGACTAAGGCTAGCGGATGGAGCACAAAGCCACAACCTACTGCGGCCACTAAGCAACCCAAAATTGCCAGAGCTGCATTATAGTTGAGTTTGTCAGCCAATATACCTAGCGGGGCTTGAAGTCCGAAGGCGCATAGATTGTAAATTAAAGCTAATACAGCCCAGTCAGAAAAATTGGGAGCTGCGTTGGCAAAGTAGGCAAAAGCGCAGGCAAAATCCAATAGAGCGTGAGCTAAGGCATAAACTACAGTGGCGTTCATTTATTTTTTCTTGCTTGCTTTTTTAAATATGCCCATAAAGCCTTCACTGGTTGAAGAAGCCTCCGATTTGACCTCTTCGGCCTTGTCTTTGGCTGTTTCCGGTGTAGCTTCTTCTTTTTCCTGGGAAGTTGAGGAAGGACTGTCTTCCTTTTTATAGTCGAGTACTCCGTTGACAATCAGTTTTACACGACTTTTGGCAACTTCTTGAGTGGACAGTATGCACATATGAGGTATATCTGTGCTGATAAGTTTAGATAAGAAAGTGCGTAAGCTGGGGGAAGTGATAATTACTCCAGGATTACCGGCTGCTTGCAACTTCTCTTTAAGGCAAGAAATAATTTTATCGACTAAAGATTCCTCTTGACTGTCTTGAACTTTTTCTCGCGAGAACAAGTCTTTTAATGTATACAAATCTGCTTCCAGTTTGTCTCCTGTAACGGCAGCTTGTAACTCTCCGGCAGGCGTAAGGTTTGCCCAACAAATTTGTCTGGCTAGAGCCAAACGACATTGGTCAGACAATTTTTCGATATAGTCATTTTCTAAGCTGAGCTGTTCGGTTAAATTGTCGCCGATAGTTTCTAAGATGGTGACTAAATTATTCAGAGCTACGCGCTCACTGAGCAAAGTTTGTAAAACTTTACGCAAAATACGCAACTTCTTGTCATCTTGGATAAATTCGTTGACTACTACCGGATGGGTAATTTGCAATCTGGAAATCAGATTGAAAGTGTCTTGTAATCCTAATAACTCTGGAGCTGCTTCGAGCATTAAGCTTTTAAGATGGGTTAAAAGCACTTGCATAGGGCCAACCAGAAGGCAACCCGATTTTTCTGCCTTCTCTCTTAAAGAAGCCTCGATCCATTTGGCTTTCATTCGGTAGGTCGGCTCAATGGCAGCCCAACCTTCTAAAGTTGACAATTGTTCAAAAGAGCCGATAGCCATGAATCGATCCAAGAAAATCTCTCCGGATGCTATAGGCGAATTATGTAATAAAACTGTATAGCGGCAAGGGTCTAAACGCAAATTGTCTTTGATGCGTACGCCGGCCGGAACTAAACCGGATTCTCTGGCTATTTCGTCGCGCAAGCCCGGCATAGCCGAAACCAAGGGAGCATTTTGCTGAGGATCCAATAAAGGCAAGAGTCCTTTGCCCAACTCCAAAACTATTGGGTCTTGGTAGACGTACGGATCAATGCCGGGCTCTGTAGAGCCTTCAAACGACATAGTAATTTCTCCAGCTACACTCCAACCTTCATTTACTAAGCGAATTAAAGCTTGCTGAAGCTCGGCATCCATTACGCAATTTTCACCCACGTATAGGAGAGCACTTTCTTGCTCACGGATCAGCTTTATATAGACTTGCTGTCCTCTTTCACTGCGTTTCCAAGGAATAAAATCAGCATCATAATTGGTTAGGCTGAAAAGTTTTACTTCATTGGTGGTTTCATCTATTTTGGGCAGTGGCATAAGTCTCTCTCCTTTGGGAGCTTTCGCAAAAATACGAAAGCTGCTTTAGTCAGAAAAGGTAAATTAAAAGCGGTTATGCTTAAAAAGCTGGAGTAGGCTCGACTGAATAGTCGTCGGGAGTTCCATCTTGATTGTGTGGTGTGGGCATGGCACTAGGGACATCGTTCATAGCCTCTTCGGACGTCGCCGAAGCAGCCGAAGTTGCTGAGCTATCAGAATGATTTTGAGCAGCTTCGGCTGCTTCGGAAATATTGTCATTTGATTGTGATTGCTCAGAGTGCTGGACTGGCGCTTCATCATTGACAATACCAGTTTTGATACTAGTGTCTTTAGGCTGACCAAGAGGAGTACCCTCTAAGGGTAAATTCACAGCTTTGCCTGCTCTTTGAGCGGCAGCGTCAGATTTGCTTACATTAGAAATGCTGAAATTGATGGGGTTTTCTGCGTCGATATAAGCCAACTCTCCGGAAGAAGTAAGAGCCAAATCTACGCCTAACGACTCTTTCATGTAGGCAGCTAAGGGCTGGCAGTCTACAGATTTCACATCACCAGTAACAACGATTACACTACTTGATTGATTTTTGTAAGCTTCTTCTGGTACATCGGACATTGCTCTGACCAAGATGGCTTCGGACGGAGTTTTAGGATTGAGCAAAATGAAGAAAGCTCTTATATTTGTAGGAGCTTTCCCACCTAAGGCGGCCAGACGTTCGGTTATATCCGGAGCAGCACTGTAAAGAGCGGTTCCCTCAATGCTTTCATAGCGATCGGCGGCAGGAGCTGTCAGTTTAAAATTGCTGTTTCTAACAATATTTTTGGCGCCTGCAGTTTTGGAAGGGCCTTTACTGCAAGCAGAGGTCAGCAAAGCAATAGCTCCTACCAGAGCAATAAGCAGAAAAACAGAAAATTTATGTTTCATGGAGTTCAGCCTCTAAAAATAAAAACTTCAGCCGCATGTCACACGGCTTTCTTATAACAACATTTGAGAAAAAATACTCGCAGAAATTCCTTGTTTTGTGCAAATATCCTTGCATAGGAAAAGAGAAGAGGAGCTCGAAACCAGCCCCTAATGTCTAAGTTTTACACTATCGATGAAGTTTCTGAGTTAATAGATGTCCCTGCCGATGTTATCCGTGAATGGGTAAGTGAAGGCAAAGTGTCCGCTTCGCGCCGAGCCGGTGATGTTGTTTTGCGTCATCATGATGTGCAGCGTCTTCTTACCGAATACGGTAGAAGTGAAGATGGCGATAAGGCGACAGAAGCAGCTAAGAACGGCAGTCAAGCTAGTGCCGCTCAGGGATACATGGGAGCCCAAGACAGTTCCTCTGATCCTGCTAGCTATTATGGCTACCCTGAACCGGAACCTGAGCCTGAAGTACAGCCTGTTCAAAAGCCGCAGACTGGCGCTTTTAAAGCTCCTACGCCTCCTATGGGCAGAAATGTTGGAGCAGCTGTTCCTGTTTCTGAACGTGTGGCCTCCCGTGCTCAGTCCACATCTGACAGTGTTGATGGAGAGTCTACCTTGAGTATCTCTGCGCCTCCGATTACTTTCGAAAGTTTAACCGGTATCGCTCCGGTAGCTCTGGATTATTCGTCTTTTTATGATCGCGATTTAGACGAATACGAATCGCAAATGCGTTATTTAGAGATGGAGCTTCCTTTGCGCTCTTGCTCTTCTGGGACAGAGAAGGGGCTAAGCAATTCTAACTTAGATAAAAATAGTGCTAAAACTGACGGAGCTTCTGCGGCTATAGATGGAGCTCAACTAGAGCAAGCTATCGAGCGAGCAGTAGAACCTTTGGCTAGAGCTCAGGCCAGGTTAATCAAGTTATTTAACGAGACTCGCGAAGAAGCTCGTCGTCCTTCTTCTTTGCCTGCTCCGGGAGCCAATTCGGCAGACAAGGCTTTAGCTCGCATCGAAGAAAAATTGGCTCATCTTCCCGGAAATTCTGCTCCGGCTGAAGCTGAGAGCAAGTCTTTGCGCATTTTTACCGAGACATTGGTGAGCGGTTTGCGCCAAGATTTAGCATCGTTGCGTACTTTCTGCACCGAACGTTTTAATGCCATAGACGATGGACCAGCTGAACTTCCTCACGATGTCTTAGAGAATTTAAAAGAAATTCGCTCCACTTTAGGCAAGATGGAAACCCAACAGGACAATGTCGGCAGTGCGGCTCTGAGCAACTTGCAGAAAAAGTACGATTTGCTCACGCAAAAGTATAATAATTTGCGCACAGAGCACGAACGTATGGCCAAAGAACACTCAGAAGTGAGTGAAAGCAGCGCTGATGTAAATTCTATTTTGAATCGCTTGGAAGTTTTGCGCGCTCCTCTCGATGCTTATGGGTTAAATGTCGGCGATTTTATGGAAAAAATTGTCGGCCATGTGGACGAATTGAGCAATGCCAAGAGAGAACTGACCAAGCAGTGCTCAGCTTTAGAACAAAAGTACAACGATTGTGAAGCCAAGTATGAGGCTTGTGAAGAGGAGTCTTCCACTTTCCAGGTTTTAATTGGCAATTTGCAAAAAGACAACCGTGCACTTAAAGATGAATGTGAGCGCTTAAAGAAAGAAAACGCTCAAGCTAAAGACGATTTTGACGAGTTGGAAAGTTTGCGCGAGACTTGTCAGCGGTTGCAAAGTACGGCTAGTGGCTCCGATGAAGCCTTCGGTAAATTGCAACAAGATTATACAAGTTTGCAAGAACAAAATAAGGAATTGCGCAAAAAAGTCCAGGAATATACTTCCGAAATTGAGCAAATAAAAGGCCAGTTGCAAGACAATAGATCGGACAATGATGCGCAAGCTTCGGCATTGCAAGCCGAATTGGAGCAGAGAGACAGTGCCATTAAGGATCTAAAGGCAAGATTTGAGGAAGTTTCTGGTCAACTTAAGAAAGCCAATCAGGAATGTAGCGCTTCAGCCAATGAGTTAGATGAAATTAAGGCTTTGCTTGAAGAAGCTAAAGAAGAAGCTGACGAGGCCAGGAAGCAACTCGATCATTCGAATACGGCTTATGACGATCTTTCTGAAGCTTACAAAAAGAAAGAAGAAGAAGCCGAAGGTGCCAAAGCTGAATTGGTACAGATGCAAACGGTAGTCAAGTCTACTAAAGCCCAGTCTGCTGAGTTGGAAAATATGGCTGCGGAAGCTCACAAAGAGACTTCCGAGGCTTTGGCCAAACTTAAAGAAGCCGAAGCTCGTTTGGAAGAAGCAGAACGAGAGTTTGAAGAACAGCAAGCCAAAGTTGAAGAAGCTGAAAACTCACGTGAAGAGCTGCGCGTGCAATTAGAAAATGCTCAGGCCGAAGCTGAAGAGCTGTTGGCCAAAGCTCAGGATGAAAATCGTCAATCTTTAGAAAAATTGCAACAAGAGTTGGCTCAGGCACAGGCTCAGGCTGTTGCTAGTAAAGCTGAGCTTGATAAGCAAAGTGCTGATATCGCAGAGAGAGAGAAGGCTTTACAAGAGAATTCTTCGCGTTTAGAAAGTGAGAAGTCTCGCTTACTCAGACGTATAAACACTTTGCAAGCTAAAAATGAAGCTTTGCAAGCTGAAATTGAGGAAAGTCACGAGTTTGGAGACGATTACGACGCTGTTAAGGCTGTAGAAGTTCGTATGCAAGATCGCTTGGACGCCGTCAATTTAGAACTCAACGAGACAAAAGCCAAACTCAAGGAGTACGAAGCTCAAGCCAAATCTGGAGAGAGCGATGGCGGCGGCAAAGAACTTAGCGAAGCTTTAGATAAGCTCAGTAAGCTGAAAGCCGAAAATGATTCGCTCCGTTACGAACTTTCTGTACGCAGCGATTCTGATTCTTTGCAAAAACAATCGGCTCAGATGCTGGAAGCTTTGGCTAACTTCGAAGCTGAAAATGCCGAGAAAGATCGTCTTATCGAAGAGTCTCACCAGGATAGAGCTCGTTTGCGTGATGAGTTGGAGCGCACTAAACAAGCCCTCTTTGAGCAACAGCAGCTTTACGAGCGTGAGCGCAAAGAGTGGTCTGAGATTTTAGCCAAACAAGTGAAAGGTGAGAGTGTAGACACTGGAGCCGATCCTTTGCGTCGTGGCGGTTTCAAGCTTTTTAGAAACAGAGGCGGATCCGTCTAGTCGAGTAGAAATAGTCTTTTAGCAAATAGGCGGTTCGCTCAGTTTTGTGGCGAGTCGCCTTTTCTTTTGGAAAAGCTGTAATCTGAACAGCCTATTTTTGACAAGAGAGAGAGAGTATATGGGGCAGAACGATAAAAATGCTACCGATATAAAACAATTGGGATTGTTTGCAGCGCTAATGAGCCTAGGATATGTCTTCTGGGTAGTTGGCGCTATGGAAATGGTAGAGCGCTTAGCTTATTACGGTGTGCGTGCTGTAGCCGGTTTATATGCTACGGCTCCGGCAGCTGAAGGTGGTTTAGGAGTAACTGCGGCTAAGTTTGGCATTATTCTCATGGTTTGGTCTGGATTCCAGGGATTTGTGCCTATTTTTGTCGGTGGTTTGGCTGATCGTTACGGTTATAAACTTATGATCGGTATTTCCACAGCTGTAAAAATGGGCGCTTATTTGATAATGGCTGCTTTCCCAACTTTTTACGGATTTTTGTTGGGAGCAATTTGTTTAGCTACAGGAACGGCTATTTTTAAACCGGGCATTCAGGGAACCTTAGCTAAATCTACCAAGCCGGAAAATAGCTCTATGGCTTGGGGAGTTTTTTATCAGACCGTAAATATAGGTGGTTTCATCGGTCCTGTTTTAGCTGGTTTCTTGCGTAAGATGGAATGGAGCCATGTGTTTTTGGCTTGTGCTCTAATTATAGCTTGTAACTTTTTGCTTTTGCTTACTTATAAAGAGCCTGGTTTAGAAGAACGTTTAGCATTGGCTAAAGAGCGTGAGAAAAACAAAGAAAAGCAACGCAATATTGTTTGGGAAACTATCAACGAGTTGAAACGCCCCCATTTATGCGTTTTCTTGGCTATTTTTACCGGCTTCTACTTCATGTTTAATTGTATGTTTGACGTTTTACCCTTGCATATTCGAGATTGGGTAGACAGCCGCGATGTGGTCACTACGGTGTCTCATTTTCTTAATACCGATAATTCCATAGTCAGTTTTATTATGATTTTGGACAAAACCAAAACTTTCATTCAACCTGAAGGTATGCTGAACCTGAACTGTGGCATGATTATGTTTACATGCTTCTTCTTCGCTTGGTTATCGTCAAAAATGCGTATTTTGCGCAGTATCGCATTGGGTACCGCGCTGGCGGCTGTGTCTATGTGTTTAATTGGTATTTCTCACATGGGGTGGTTCTGCTTACTGTCTATTGCTGTATTTAGTGTCGGTGAAATGCTTTCCAGCCCAAAATTCAGCGAATTTGTTGGCACCCATTTAGCTTCAAGTGATAAAAAAGGCATGTATTTAGGCTTGGGACAGATGTCTTTTGCTATAGGCTCCACTTTAGAAGGGCTGGTCGCTCCCAGACTTTACGATAAGTTAGCTTCCAAAGATACTTTTTCTAGGCAAATGCTAGTAGACAGCAATTTGATGACACCAGAACAGGCTTCTGCTATTCAACCTGGAGAAGCTTTCAATCAATTAGTCGCTTTAAGTGGTCGCACAGCCGATGATCTAACTCAGTTTATGTATCATCATCACAATGTAGCCGCTATGTGGGAAATTATGGCTTGTATCGGCTTTATCACTGCCTTACTTATTTTGGCTTACTCTGTATGGTGGGCTAAAACAGGTACGAGCGCTGCCGTAGCTGTCGGTGCTGCTTCTAACGAAACTGAGAGTGAAAGTAAGGAATAAGCGTAAAATATAAAATCCCGGTAAAACGGAAATAGAAGGCAGAAGTTTGCTAGCTTCTGCCTTCTATTTTTTTTACATACTTCACATAGCTAAAGTCAGGAGAATAGAGAAGTTTGAGATCGGAA
>OQVS01002904.1_pt1 | contig 10598 bp, 11 predicted proteins | sample 1691601 | NCBI WGS metagenome assembly OQVS01 (sample SAMN03418268, study PRJEB22391) | human gut metagenome | biome: human-gut; feature: organic feature; material: feces | host: Homo sapiens | place: Tanzania | collected 2013-01 | reverse complement strand
GACTCCCTCCTTTTTTCAGGTTAAAAAAATGACCGCCAAAAGCGGTCGGGGAGTTGAACAACCATACACAGTTATGATCCGATCGACCTTTAAACGCCCCCGTTTTTTTCAAGGATAAGAACGAAGTGCGTTCTGGACATACGCCAATCGCTCCCCAACCGTCGCACGGACGCGCAGGGGAATAAGCCCGCTTTGAAATAAAGCGGTCGTAACGACGCCGTAAAGAAGACGCCGACTGTGTATAAAAAGCTGTTCAAGGCTCCGCGCCCGCTAAGGCACTTGTTTGTTTTTAAAACAAACCTTTATCAGGATATAAAAAGAAACTATTGAAAACAAGTTTTTTTTCCATACAAAAAAGCTCCCTTAACCAAGGGAGCTTTTCCGCTTTAAAAATTCCGTTTCAAAAATTTTTATTTGTTCAAATAATCGCGAACCAGCACTTCGGCGATTTGAACGGCGTTCAGCGCCGCGCCTTTACGCAGGTTATCCGCCACGCACCAAAAGCTCAACCCGTTGTCAATCGTCGCGTCGGAACGGATGCGCGACACAAAAACGTCGTCTTCGCCCGCGATTTCCGCCTGCGTGGGATAGCCGCCGGCTTCGCGCGTGTCCAACACCGTCACGCCGGGCGTCTTTTTCAAAACAAACGTCGCGTCCTTGTCAGAAATTTCCTTTTCGGTTTCAATGTTGACATATTCGGCGTGTCCGACAAAAACGGGAACGCGCGCGCAGTTGGCGTGAACCTTGATTTTCGGATCGACGATCTTTTTCGTTTCAACCGTCATTTTCCATTCTTCCTTGGTCGAACCGTCATCCAAAAACACGTCGATGTGCGGAATGACGTTGAACGCGATCTGTTTGGGAAACTTGTTTTGCGTTTTGGACACGTCTTCGCCCCAATAGACGCCTTTGGTCTGATCAAACAGTTCGTCCATCGCCGCCTTGCCCGCGCCCGAAACGGACTGATAGGTCGTCACGACGACGCGTTTGACGTGAAAAGCCTTGTGCAAAGCCGCCAGCGGAACAACCATCTGAATTGTCGAACAATTCGGGTTTGCGATGATGTTTTTCTTTTTATAACCGGCGATCGCTTCGGGGTTGACTTCGGGAACGACCAACGGCACGTCGGGATCCATGCGCCATTGCGACGAATTGTCAATGACGACGCAACCCGCCGCCGCGATTTTCGGCGCGTATTTTTCGGAAACGGATCCGCCCGCGCTCATCAACGCGATATCGATTCCGTTAAAATCGAATTTTTCCAGATCGTGAACTTTCAGCACTTCGTCGTCGCCGAACGAAACTTCTTTTCCCGCGGAACGCGCGGAAGCGACGGCGAACACCTTTTCAGCCGGAAAATTTCTTTGCGCCAGCGTTTGCAACATTTCACGCCCGACGTTTCCCGTCGCGCCGACAACAGCGACTTTGACCATTGTGTGTTCTCCTGATAATGACAATAAAAGCCCGCCTGCCCTTGCGGCATCGGGGAATTTTTATCAGCTCTCTGCGGAAAGAAAAGCGGCGGGGTTTGCACCCGTTTCACGCCGCCTTTCTTCCGAAAGCCAGAGGCAAAAATATATTACTTCGCCGTATCGGTGATTTCGGTGATACGGGCGGCTTTGCCGCGCAGGTTGCGGAGGTAGTACAACTTCGCGCGACGAACTTTACCGCGGCGGGAAACTTCCACCTTGGCGACATTCGGGGAATAGACGGGGAACACGCGTTCGACGCCTTCGCCGAAAGAAATTTTGCGGACGGTGAACGTCGAATTCAGACCGTCGTTTTTACGGGCGATGCAAACGCCTTCGAAAATCTGAATACGTTCGCGGTCGCCTTCGACGACTTTCGCGTGGACGCGCAGGGTGTCGCCGGCTTTAAATTCGGGAAAACCTTCTTTCTTGGTCAGTTTTTCCATCTGCTCTTTTTCGAGCGTTTTGATCAAATCCATAATTTTAATCCTCTCGCTTTTTCGCGGTTTCCAGATATGCTTTCCACAAATCCGGTCGCCGCCGTTTTGTTAATTCTTCCGCCTGAGCCTGTCGCCAAGCGGCAATCCGTCCGTGATGTCCCGAATTCAGGACTTCGGGGACGGTGCGCCCGTTCCATTCAACGGGGCGCGTATATTGCGGATATTCCAGCAGACCGTTGCTGAAACTTTCTTCCGTCAAGGAATCGCGACTGCCCATGACCCCCGGCAACAGACGCACAATCGCGTCCAGCACCGCCAAAGCCGCCGGTTCGCCCCCCGAAAGAACAAAGTCGCCCAAGCTGACTTCTTCAAACGGATAAGCTTCCAGCACGCGTTCGTCTATTCCCTCGAACCGACCGCAAAGGAAAGTCGCCTCTCCCTCGCTTGCCAGCCGTTCCACCGTTTGCTGCGTCACTTTCGCGCCGCGCGGCGAAAAATAGATCAAACGCGTTCCCGCGTGATGAACGGCTTCAACAGCCATGCCCAGCACATCGGGGCGCATGACCATTCCGGCTCCGCCGCCAAAGGGGGTATCGTCCACCGTTCTGTGACGATCCGTCGCAAAATCGCGAATATTCGTCACGTTCAGCGTCCACTTCCCTTCGTCCAAAGCTTTTCCCGCCAAAGAACACCCCAGATATCCGGGGAACATTTCGGGAAAAACGGTCAGCACGTTCGCCGTAAAAAAAGACATCTCACGGCTCCGGCTTTTCGGGTTTGACTTCGACGCATTCAGGCAGGCATATCGTTGCGACGCGGGCTTTCAAATCAACGGCGGGGACATTTTTTTCGGAAAAGGAAACGAAATCGTCGATTCCGTCGATTTCCAGCATATCCCCCGCGCCGAAGTTATGAACCCCCGCGATTTTCCCCAGAATTTTACCGTCCGGCGTTTTCGCCGTCATGCCGATCAAATCGACATAGTAAAATTCGTCGGCGTCCGTTTCGGGCAGTTTTTCGCGGGGAACGTACAGTTCCGTTCCGCGCAACGCCTCCGCCGCCGTCCTGTCCGTCAATCCGTCAATGGCGACAAGGAAAATCCCCTTGCTTTCCCCGACGATTTTGACATTGAAAGAACGTCGACCCGACGCGTCGTACAGCGTCCCGAAAGTCGCAAAATCGCTTGCCTTCCGCGTAAAGCTTTTGACTTTGACGTTGCCGCGAACGCCGTGAACCGTCGTGATGACGCCCACGCAAACCATGTTTTGACGTTCAGCGGAATCGGTCATTGTCGTCGTGTCCCCTCAGGCATCAAGCTTCGGCGGAAGCGGCGGCGGCAGCCTCGGCTTTGGCTTTGGCGCGTTCCTGAGCTTTCGCTTTCGGCGCGGACTTCTGCGGACGTTCGTTAATCACGGGCGCGGCGCACAGTCCCATTTTGGACAGCAATTTTGCGACGCGTTCCGTCGGTTGAGCACCGACGCCCAGCCAATATTTCACGCGTTCGACTTTGACGACGACGCGTTCGGCGTGATCCGCCGGCAACAGCGGGTTGTAGGAACCGACGCGTTCAATGAAACGACCGTCGCGCGCGCAACGCTGATCAGCCACGACGATTTTATGAAAAGGCGCGCCTTTCGATCCGCCGCGGGCAAGTCTGATACGAACTGACATAGTTTAATTACCTCACTTAAATCTGGTTAACGTCTGCGATTACGACGGGAATCCGCCGAACGGAGGAAATCCCCCCATTCCGCCGAAACCGCCACCGAAGCCGCCGGGCAGACCGCCGAACAGACCCCGCTTTCCCATTTTTTTCATCTTTTTCATCACATCGGCGATTTGTTCGTACTGTTTCAACAATTTGTTGACGTCCTGCACGGACAGACCGCACCCCGCGGCGATGCGTTTTTTACGCGCCGCCTTGATGATGTCAGGATTCCGGCGTTCACGGGGCGTCATGGAAAGAATGATCGCCTCCTGCCGTTTAAAGATTTTGTCGTCAATTTTGGCGGCATCGATCTGCGCTTTGAATTTGCCCATACCGGGAATCAGACCCAACAAGCCTTTCAAATCGCCCATCTTTTGCATTTGCCGCAACTGCGACAACAAATCATTCAGGTCAAAGCGTCCGTCCATCATGCGTTTCGCGACGCGTTCCGCTTCGTCCTTGTCCATTTTTTCCGCCGCCGTTTCCACCAAAGAAACGACGTCGCCCATTCCCAAAATACGCCCAGCCAAACGGTCGGGGTGGAACGGCTCCAACGCGTCGACTTTTTCGCCGACGCCCAAAAACTTAATCGGACGCCCCGTCACCGCGCGCATCGACAACGCCGCGCCGCCGCGGGAATCGCCGTCGACACGGGTCAGGACAATCCCCGTAATTCCGATCTTTTCGTTAAACTCGCGCGCGATATTGACCGCGTCCTGCCCCGCCAAAGCGTCAACGACCAAAAGCGTTTCCTTCGGCTGAACCAGAGCGCGGATTTCTGTCACCTCGCCCATCATGTCCAAATCGACATGCAACCGCCCCGCCGTATCCAACACAACGACGTCGTAGCCGCCCTTGCGTCCTTCGGTCATCGCGCGGGACGCGATCGCCTTGGGTTTTTCGCCGACAATGATCGGCAGCACGTCAACGCCGATTTGCGCCCCCAGCTGCGCCAGCTGTTCCTGCGCGGCGGGACGGTACACGTCCAGCGACGCCAACAACGCGCGTTTTTTATCCCGCTTCAAGCGCGAAGCCAGCTTGGCGGAAGTCGTCGTTTTCCCCGACCCCTGCAACCCGACCATCAAAACGGGAACGGGCGCGGCGGCGTTCAAATCAAGCGCGGCATTTTCCCCGCCCAACATTTCGACCAGCGCGTCACGAACGATTTTAACGACCATCTGCGACGGCGTAACGGATTTGACAACCGCTTGCCCCACCGCGCGATCTTTGATTTTGGCGACAACGTCTTTGACCACGGGCAGAGCGACGTCGGCTTCCAGCAAAGCGACGCGGATTTCACGCATCGCGCCGTCGACATCGGATTCCGTCAAAGCCCCCCGATGCGCCAAACGGTCGAACACGCCGCTTAATTTTTCCGCCAAAGAATCAAACATTCAAACCTCTTAAACCTTATACAAACAAAAAGGGCGTCTGTGAGCGTATCTTCACCGGCAGACGAACCTCCGTGGAGGCATAAGGTTGTTAAAACCCTTTATAATTGGAGCGTTTATACCCCTTTGTTCCGCGAAAGTCAACATCTTTTACACCGTTTGCCGACACGCCGAATCAAGATTCGCTAGCCCCCCCCCTCCGCAATCGGCAACCCCGTTATCGCTTCCTTTCCAATCAAAACGCGGTATAATCCCCAACGAAAAAGCCCTTGAAAAACAAGGGATTTTTCTTTTATTCCCGACAAAAAATCACAACAAAACCAACTGTTCCGCGCCGATTTTTTCCGTTTTTTTCGCAACGCCGACCAGAATATCCATCGCGGCGTACTGCTTTTCCGTCACCGATAAAACGCGGACGCTGCCCGCGTCGGGGACCAAGGTTTTCAGCCGTTTTTTGTGTTTTTCGGCAGTGTCTTCTCCCTTGCATATCCGCGAACAGACCGACAGCTGCGACATAATTATTACTTTCCCGCGCTTACTTTTTTCAGTAATTCCCAATACCGTTCGTCCGTGATGACGTTCTTGTTTTCCGCGCGCAAGAAATCGGCGATTGTTTCGCCTTTTCCGGAAACGGCGCTCATATCCGCGCCGTGTTTGCGCAACAGATCCAGCCGGTTCAGTTTCCGCGTCACCGTTTCCCGCGTTTTCACGGTGTACGCGACCGCGCTGTTGCCGTCGGCATCGGCGGCGTTGACGTCAGCCCCCGCCGCGATCAGTTTATTTAAAACGGAATCCGACGCCTTTGCCTTGACCGCCGCGATCAAAGGCGTTTGCCGATCCGCCGATCGCGCGTTGACATCGGCGCCGTTTTTTATCAAAAACGCGACCGTATCCGCCCTACCGCCGTTTTCCAGCTCTCGAATCAAAGCCGTCCGTCCGTTCGAATCGCGACCGTCGACTTTCGCCCTGAATTTCTTTAACAGCAGCGCCTTTTTCGCGCTTTTGGCTTCTAAAAGGGCGTAGGCGAACAAGGGCGTTTTTTTGTTGACAAGAACATTCGGATCAGCGCCGTTTTTTAACAAAAAGCGCATGGCGTCAGCCGAGCCGCCCCGCCGCAAAACCGTCGCCAAAGGCGTGTTCCCGTTTTCTCCGCACCTGTTGACGTCAGCCCCATGCTTCAACAACGTCCGCGCCGACAGGTAATTCAACGTCGTGCCTTTCATAACGGCAACGGTCAAAAGCAAATCGCCGCGTTCGTTTGTCGCGTTCGGGTTCGCGCCCGCCCGCAACAGCGGTTCTACCGCCGGCGGGAAACGATCCAGCGCGCAAAATAAAGCGTTGCCGCTTGCGCACGCGTTTTTTTTCAAATTGATGCGGTATTTCAGTAATTCCGAAACAATGGCAAGATTTTTCGCTTTGATCGCGGCGGCAATCGGCGTCACGCCGTCTTCCTCGCCGTTCGGATCGACGCCTGCCTGCAAATTTTTGACGACGCGGGAACTTCTGCCTTCGTTGATTGCCTCAATCAAACAAGCCACATTTCTGCGCATTCCGCAAAACAGGGCGGCGCGCGCCGGCGACGCGGCAAAGGAACTAAGGAAAAAAAGCGATAAAAAAATCGGTTTCATCATTGTTCGCCCGCCCTTGCCCGTTCGGCAACGTTTAAAGCAAACGCGGACGGATCGGACTGTTCGCGCGCCGCCTTTGCGACGACGTCTTCGGATACGCCCGCCAAAACAGCCAAAGCCGCGGCGCGTTCCGTTTCACCGGCTTTGACGGGATAAAAATTTTTCAGCGCGAACGCCTTGATTTTCAAATCGCGCAAATCCAAAGCCGCCCGTCCGCGGTCGGCGGGCGTCATTTCGACGAAATAGCTGTCGGGCATATATTCGATCCACCGCCCCTGCGACGTATACGACATATCCAGCCCCGTCGGAATAAACAGAGAAAGCGCGTTTTCAACCATTGACGACGCCAGTCCGGTCGCGTTCGACGTCGCTGCCACGTTCCGATGCAGTTTTTTTTCCAACGGAACTTTCGCGTCGCGGTATCCCCTCGCCTTCAAGCGGGCGGACGTTGTCAGCCCGCGCGGAACATCGCCGCAAAACGGCGTTTTACCCACACTTTCGCCGTTGACATACAGCGTCGCCGTTACGTTTGAATCAATACACACATATTGCGTCTTTTTCACATCTTCCAACAAAGCGCAAGCGCTTGCGCCCGTGCAAATCAAGAACAAAGCGATTTTCTTCATTTTGCCTTCACCCCCACGGAAACAAACACCCTGTTGACATCGCCGATAAAAGTTTTTGTTTCAAAGCTCAATGTTTCGGCGCCGCAATCATAGTTTTCTTCACCGCCGAACAGCTTTGCCAAGCGGCATTTCCCCTTGTCGCGCGTCGTCATCGCCGGTGAAAAAACAATGGCATTTCCGACCCGTTCGGTTCCTTTCAGAATGAAATCGAAATACTGTTTCGCGACAGCTCGCCCTTTTTTATCGAAGGCGACGAAATAAACCTGCATCGGACGCGCGTTCGCCGTCCGACCAACGGCGACCTTTTCATCAAACCGCCAAAACGGCGCACTGTCGGAAAAAAATGAATGTCTGAATTTACCCGCGCGCACATAGACGCCGTCCGTAAATTCGGACGTATCAAGGGCGCATCGCCCGCCATCGAAACAAATCAAACCGATATTTTTCTTTTTTGGCTTATTTTCAAATACTTGTGAAAAACTTCGCCGTATCAGCGCGGCGTAAGCGTTCGCGAACTCCGCTTCGTCGAAATAGACAGTCACCAGAAAACTGTTCACGGAGCTCGTCGCCCCCGCGACTTTGCGGGACACGCGCGCTTTGATAAAAGGAAAAGCCCCGTTCCACGCCGCAAGCCGACCGACGGTGCCCGACGCGGAAAGAAATCGAACGGACGGAAACGGCAACGAAGACGGGAAAAACGTGAACGAATGCGCTTTATCCGTCATAACGCCGCCCGCCTGTTCCAGCTTTTTCAAATTCAGCGACACCGCGCCGTTTCCGCCCCCGCGCAAAACGACGTCCCGCTTTGCTTGTTCGTACCCGTTTTTAAACAAAGCGACGCAGTGTTCCCCCGATTCAATCGCATAATTGTCCAGCGGCGTTTTTAATCCGGTTTCCTGTCCGTCAATTTGAACGTATGCCCCCGACGGCGATGAATACACCGACAACTTCGCCGTTTTTTCGGACAACAGAAACATCAATTCGCGATTTTGATCCCGTTCCAAAATCACGGTTCGGGATTGCTTTTCCGTTTCGCCGCCGCCGACTTCGACGGTCAATTCTTCGCCCGCCGGAACCTTGTAGCGCGTCAGCGGCGTGCGTCCGACCTTTTTACCGTTCACCCGCACGTCAGCGCGGACGCCGTTTGCCGGAACGGAAATAAAAGCGAACGCCTTTTTCAACCTGACCGGCGGCGCGACCTGCGTGTTCGGCGCGATGACGATCCTGCGGCTGAAAAGTTCGTATTTCGGGTTGTCGACGACAATGTCGTGCGGACCGTATTCCAACTGTCCGATCAACTCGATCGGCGCGTAACCGGCAAACTGTCCGTCAATCAGCACTTTCGCGCGCACGTCGCCGACGTCTATACGCAAAACGCCCTTGGAACGATCGTTCCCTATTTTTGAAAATTCCGCTTTCGCGCCGTTTTTTCTGATATCGTCCAATCGCTTTCGCTCTTTTTCGATTTCGGAGCGCGGATAAGAATACAGAACATACGCCTCCCACGTTTTCCCGTTTTTTCGGTCATAGACGTCTTTTTGATCGAAATCGACCAGATATCCCGCGGCGTTCGTCTTTGAAAAACCCGACATTTCCGCCGTATTAATCGTGTCATACGTCTGCATGGACGTTTCAATGAAAACGCCGAGTGTTTCCAAAACCCGCATTTTCGCGTCCCGAATCGCTTCGGCACGCGCTTTTCCTTTTGTTTCCCCTTCACCGTATCCGACGTAATAACGCACCGTCCGGGTGTCGCGCGGTTTGCGCGACACCCATTCCGGCGCAAGGTCGGCGAAAGCAGAAACAGAGCAGAACGCTCCCAAAAGAAAAACAGCGACGGCGACCATTCGGCGTTTCATTAAAGCGCTCCGTTATTCTTCCCGATCAGCCGCGTCGTTCAGAACCTTGTCTGACATTTTTGACAACAGTTCCGACGTCCGCTTCCCGACGCCTTTTTTCCTGGCGGACATTTCCATCGATGTACGCAAATCCTTTTGACTGATATAGACCAGCGACATGACTTCGTACTGCAGGTTTTCGCCTTCGTTATCAATGGTCAACTTCTTTTCCCAGTACCGTTTGGCGACATGCGCCCCCTGCAAAGTGGCTTCGGACGCCGCAGACGCCAGCTGACGCGCTTCGCTGGCGCTGATTTTATGATCCTCCTCCGCTTCTTCGACGTAGGAAAGGACTTTTTCCTTCACCGCGCGAACAAAATTCGCTCTGGCGTCCAAATCCGCGGAACGAATCAGACTGCGCAGGTTGGTGTCCTGACTGGCGGGATACGACTTAACCCCCAGCGAACACAGCAACTGTTCGGCGGAAAAAGATGCTTTTCCTTTGACAAGATTGCCGTTTTTGTCAAATTTGCATTGGTATTCCGTATTTTCAATCCGTGCCCATTCAGGATGCTCCGCCAAATCGTCCGACCGCGCAATCACGCGTTCCTGCAAGATTGACGACGCGCAACCGCTCAGCGACATCATTGCCGCGACAGCCATCATCATTTTATTCAACCGTTTCATTTTTAACTCCTTTTTCAAACCGGGTTTTTCCAACACCGTTACTTTCGCACACGGACACGACAAATATTGTCGCACACTTTTTTCAGCGTTTTTTTCCATTGCCGAAATTCCTTCTTTGCATGTTCCGCTAAAAAAACAGGCCGATTTTCAAAAAAAAGCCATTCATTTGCAACAACGCCCGCCCGTCTTGTTCAGCCGCGCGCCTCGTTCGCCGAATCCTTTTCCGACATCAAAGTTTCCATGCACGACCCGACCCGACCCGCCACGCCGCCGCGCACGAAAAAGCTACGATTGAAATGTTCTTTTATCTGATGTTTGTTTTTTTCTTGCAAAGACACTTTTTATATACCACAAATCACACAATAATACAAGTAAAAAACGACACGCATAATAAAATTTATTCATTACAGCATAAAGAAACAACAGAAATAAAACGCATCGTTAAAAAGAAAATAGAGAGTCTCGCCATACCCATTAAACAATGAATTTCCGAATTTCATCGAGGATCAACTTTTCGAATTGGAAGAAACAGCTTACCGTCCGATTAAGCGAATATTCTTTTTCCGATTAAGAGAGAGTGTGTAGTTTTGGCAGGAGCTTTCATGGTTTAATTATCGCCCATTTTCTTAAGGTTAGAGGCAAGTTTGTTCAGACAAAGACCGCCCGAAGTTTTATTCCTCAAAGGGACGCGTTAAATTGTCCCGGTTATCAATCGGCGCAAGATCAGGGTTATTGTTTATTGCTGTGTTTTTCTGTTGCGAGTGTGGTGAATATTTCAGTGTTTTCTGTTCTGTTGTGATTATATTCCGTT
>OQVS01002902.1_pt1 | contig 10602 bp, 6 predicted proteins | sample 1691601 | NCBI WGS metagenome assembly OQVS01 (sample SAMN03418268, study PRJEB22391) | human gut metagenome | biome: human-gut; feature: organic feature; material: feces | host: Homo sapiens | place: Tanzania | collected 2013-01 | reverse complement strand
GCACCCACCACGATAGCGGAGAGCGCGCCCTTGATGTTGTCGGCGGCATCGTCCGCAGCACCGCCGTCTGCGGGGGTGTCGGGGTCGGCGGGTGTCAGGGTGCGCTCGTAGCCGCACACATTGCAGGTCGTATCCGCGTCGTTATCATAAATATGTTTGGCCTTATCCTTCACACTGCCAGTCTTGTCCGGGCAGTTAGTGTCTGTGCACTCGTGCCAATGGTCGGTATCATCGTGTGACCAGTTGCCGTAAGTGTGACTGTGGGTTAGATTCTGTATATTCAGGGTAACGCCAACTGCCCCACCTTTTCCACAGCTATACCGGTAAGTAACCTTGTCGGCCTTGGCGGTCAAAGTATTACCGTCTACCGTGCCGCCCTCCCAGTAATAAGCCTTGTTTACATCAAAATTACCCGGCAGGTTTTGCAAGTCAAACTGGTTTTTCGGGTCTACTTCAATGGTGTAGCTGTTTCCATGCCCAGAAAAGTCATAGGAGAATATGATGTTCGTATTGCTCGTGTCCAGTGAGGTCAGATGATTTCGCTCAAAACTGAGAAACCTCAATGCCGTATTTTTACTTAAGTCCAATACCGTCAGCTGATTATCGTCGCAATACAACGTTTCCAGCGCCGGGCTGTTGCTTACGTCCAACTCCGTCAACTGATTATCGTCGCACCACAAAAACTCCAGCGCCGGGCTGTTGCTTACATCCAACTTCGTCAGCTGATTATCGTCGCAAAGCAACACTTTCAGCGCCGGTTTGCTGCCGACATCCAATTTCGTCAGCTGACTATATCTGCAATCCAATCTTTTCAACGCCGTGTTGTTGCTTACGTCCAGCTCCGTCAACTGATTCCTACCGCACTCCAACGTTTCCAGCTTCGTATTTTTGCTGACGTCCAGTGTACTCAACGGATTAGCATCGACGTCCAAATATCTCAGTTCCGTGCTATTGCTTACATCCAATTTTGTCAGCTGATTCCATCCACAGTCCAACGTTTCCAACGCCGTCTTGTTGCTTACGTCCAGCTCCGTCAGCTGATTTTGATAGCACCTCAACGTTTCCAACGCCATGTTACTGCTTACATCCAATTTTGTCAACCGACTTTTATAGCACTCCAACGTTTCCAACGCCGTGTTACTGCTTACATCCAATTCTGTCAACAGGTTATAACTGCAGTCCAGGTACTTCAAAGAAGTAAAATATTTAATGCCCTTCAGGCTCTTGATCTTCTTATCGTCCTCGTTGTCGAAAAAAAAAGCGCTGCAATCTATCCTTGTGACCGCATCAATCTCGCTCTGGCTCAGCTTGTCATCCTTCGGGCTCTTGTCAAACCTTTTTACAAATTCGCGGAAAAACGGGTCCGGGAAATTCTCTTCGTTGATCTCAATATCCCCGCTCTGTACAGCAGAAATATCCTGCGCACTTACGCCGTTTTCAATTTCCTCACCCCCCCCTGAGCCATCGCGCCCATCGGGAGAACAGAAGCCATCATGCATGCCGCAAGTGCCGCGCTGACAAGACGGACACCTGTTTTTCTCATAATCATCTCAACCTTTCTTGTCTCGTGAGTCCTGCCGGAAAGCACCGGAATATGCTTTCTTTCGGACTCTGTATTTCAGTTATCATATCATGATGCAGCGCATTTTTTCAAGTATCCTGCATTGAAAAACGGCAGATTTTGAAATTTTTTCACAAAATCTGCCATTTTTACATTTTTATGATTATTTTTTGGTATATTTGCCCATTATCAGGAGATCTTTTATTGTTCCGTGAACTCTTTCCGCTCTCTGGCAAGCTCTTTTTCCACCGTCCAGAACGCCAGCAGCAGGATGCCCGCAATGACATAGCAGACCGTTTCCGTCCAGATATAGCCCCCGGCGATCACCCGCTGCACTGCCGCACTCTGCGCCGCCGTGCCAAGCGCCGCATTGGCATGCTGGTCGTAGCCCGCACGCGCCAGCGCCGCACTGAACGCGGCGTTTGCCACCGGTGCGCTTGCCACTGCCAGCGAGCTGTACACCGACATGGTAAAGCCGTCGGTGCGGATGCCGGTGCGGTACTCCACATGGTCGATAACGTCTGCCACCATCTCATAGCCAGCAAGGTAACCGCCCAAAGCAGCCTCTTTGATACCAGCCTCTACTGCAGGGATATATTCCTTTGGAATAGAACCACCAACGGTCTTATCATTGAATGTAAAGCCTTTGCCTGGTTCGTTTGGTCCCATAACGATTTTACAGTGACCATATTGTCCCTTACCACCAGATTGACGCTTGAACATACCCTCAGCATTGACTGTTTGACGGATTGTTTCTTTATAAGCAACTTGTGGACTACCTACTGTTGCATCAACTTTGAATTCTCTGAGCAAACGGTCAACGATAATATCAAGGTGCAACTCACCCATACCAGAGATGATTGTTTGTCCAGTTTCTTTGTTGGTGTATGTCTTGAAAGTTGGGTCTTCTTCTGCAAGTTTTACAAGAGCCATACCCATCTTTTCTTGGCCAGCTTTTGACTTTGGCTCGATAGCTACGCTGATAACTGGCTCTGGGAATTCCATACTTTCCAAAACGATTGGATTCTTTTCATCACAAAGTGTGTCACCAGTTGTAGTATCTTTCAAACCTACGATAGCGATAATGTCGCCTGCGTAAGCCTCATCAATATCGTTACGGCTGTTGGAGTGCATTCTTACAAGACGGCCTACTCTTTCTCTCTTACCCTTAGAAGAGTTCAATACATAAGAGCCAGCTGCAATCTTACCAGAATATACACGGAAGAATGCAAGTTTACCAATGAATGGGTCAACTGCAATCTTGAATGCAAGACCACTGAATGCCTCATCATCGCTTGTCTTACGAGTCAACTTAACTTCCTTGTTTCCTACTTCGCTACCTTCAACGTCAGGAATATCAAGTGGTGATGGCAAGTAATCTACGATAGCGTCAAGCAAAAGTTGTACACCCTTGTTTCTGTAAGCTGAGCCACAGAGAACTGGGGTAAGTTGCATTGACAAAACGCCTTTACGAATAGCTGAACGAATCTCATCAGGAGTAAGCTCTTCTCCGTCGAGGTATTTCATCATCAATTCGTCATCAAAACCTGCAACAGCGTCGAGCATTGCCTCTCTAGCCTCTGCAGCTTTTTCCTTCAAATCTTCAGGAATTTCTCTTCTTTCGAATTGTTTTCCTTCTTTGTCAAGATATACTACAGCGTTGTTCTCAACAAGGTCAACCATGCCGACAAAATCAGCCTCTTTACCGATTGGAACTACTACTGGCACTGCGTTGGCTTTGAGACGAGTTCTCATCATCTCAACGGTATGATCAAAGTCAGCACCATCTCTATCCATCTTGTTTACGAAAGCAATTCTTGGAACGTGATACTTTGTAGCTTGTCTCCAAACTGTCTCTGATTGTGGTTGAACACCACCACGAGCACAGAATACTGCAACAGCGCCGTCAAGTACACGCAAACTTCTCTCTACTTCTACTGTAAAGTCAACGTGTCCAGGGGTGTCGATAAGGTTGATTCTCTTACCTTTCCATTGGGTAGATGTAGCAGCAGATGTGATTGTGATACCACGCTCTTGCTCTTGTATCATCCAGTCCATTGTTGCGCCACCATCGTGCACCTCACCAATCTTGTGAGTTAGACCTGTGTAGTAAAGAATTCTTTCTGAAGTTGTTGTTTTACCAGCATCAATGTGAGCCATGATACCGATATTTCTAGTATTTTCAAGTGAAAATTCTCTAGCCATTGTTTTTCTCCTATAATAAATGTCGGTTGATTACCAACGATAATGTGCAAAAGCCTTGTTAGCTTCAGCCATTCTATGCATATCTTCTTTCTTCTTTACAGCATTACCTGTATTGTTGTATGCATCCATCAATTCAGCACTTACTCTTTCAACCATGGTCTTTTCGCCTCTGTTACGAGCATACATTACCAACCATCTGATTGCCAATGTTTGACGACGAGCTGGTCTGATCTCCATTGGTACTTGATATGTTGAACCACCTACACGGCGAGCCTTAACTTCCAATACTGGCATAACGTTCTCGAGTGCTTTTGTGAATACTTCCATTGGATCTACACCCAACTTAGCTTGAATGTTGTCGAATGCACCATATACGATTTCTTGAGCAATACCTTTTTTACCATCTACCATGATTTGGTTGGTGAACTTGGTCACAACCTTGCTGTTGTAGACTGGATCTGGCAATACGTCTCTTGCTGGGATACCACTTCTTCTTGGCATATTATTTACCTCCTTTTAATTTTGAATTCATCTACAATATAGCGATTTATTTAGGTCTCTTTGCGCCATATTTAGATCTAGCTTGCATACGTTTTGCAACGCCTGCTGTGTCAAGTGTACCACGGATAATATGATATCTTACACCTGGCAAGTCTCTTACTCTACCACCTCTTATCAAAACCACGCTGTGCTCTTGTAGGTTGTGTCCGATACCTGGGATATAAACTGTACCTTCCATACCATTTACAAGACGAACTCTGGCAATCTTACGTAGCGCTGAGTTAGGTTTCTTTGGTGATGTTGTTGTAACAGAAAGACAAACGCCTCTCTTTTGTGGACATTTGTCCATGATTGGTGCACCACTCTTAACAACCTTGCTCTCACGTCCTTGTTTGATCAACTGATTGATTGTTGGCATACTGCGTACCTCCTATATTTATTGATGATTCCAAAACTAAAAGTCGGGGAATCTGTCTGTATAAAATACATAACAAGAGTATTTTACACATAATAAATAATTAAGTCAAACGAAATTGGGCAAAAATTGCTTTTATTTTGTACTTTTTGTGGCATTTGACCGCTTTTACAATTTTTCTTAACTTTTACCGCAATTTACCTATCGCAAACTTAACTTTACCTTAACTATTTTGATTAAAGAATTGAAAAAAATATGATTTCATCTGCGTTGATATACTTCGGCCGCCGAAAATTGGACAATTCTTTACACGCAATATGATAGCTTATATATATAATATCAATATTATGGCTGTCCTTTTGTGTGTTATTATCAGATGATTGAAAGCTATTTGCTTTGTAACTTTTTATTTTTTTGATTGCAAAAACTTTTTCCTTGTTGCTTTTGCCGTATTATTGCAAAAACTATTTGCTAGCCACTTTTTATTGTATAATTGAAAAAATGTTTATCTAGTTGCTTTTTGTTGTATGATTGAAAACTATTTGTCTAGTTTTTTTATGATGGCAAAAATATATTTATTGGGCTACTTTTATTATTCTATCAACTACTTTTTATCATTTTTTTATAAAAAATTTTCTAATAATCTCCCTTTGGCAAGTGCTTACACCTACATATTTTTTTCAAAATCGGCATAAAAAAACGGAGATAAACTCCGCTTTGTCTTGTTATTCGCTTTACACCAATCCATCAGTGATTTTTAGATTGGCGTTGGCATCGAGAGATATATCACTCGCCTTGCAACCGTCACGCACCATATTGAATGCACGAGATGCAATCATAGCCGCATTGTCTGTACAAAGTTTGAGCGGTGGATAATACACTTCTATTCCCTTTGCACTTGCACGCTCTTTCATCTTTTCCCTAAGTCTAGCATTTGCACCCACTCCGCCTGCAATGACAAGTGTCTTAACACCCTTGTCCACTGCGCACGCTATGGCATTGTTCACCATAAGGTCGGTTGCTTTTTCTTGGAATGAGCAAGCAAGATCTGCCTTGTTGTACTCCTCGCCCTTTTGCTCTTTGTTGTGAACATAATTGATGACCGCTGTCTTGATACCGCTGTACGAAAAATCATAAGTGTGCTTGTCTTTTAGCGGTGTTGGCATTTCGATATTTGGCTGACCTTCTTTGGCAAGTCGCTCTATCTGTGGACCGCCTGGGTATGGAAGTCCCAACACTCTTGCAACTTTGTCGAATGCCTCTCCGCAAGCGTCGTCCTGCGTCGAACCCAAAATCTCTATCTTTTCATCACTCTCAATATATGCTATGGCGGTATGTCCACCGCTGGCAATCATACAAATATAAGGCGGTGTAAGATCGGGTTTGGCAAGATAGTTGGCAGAGATATGCCCTAGGATATGATTGACGGTAATGAGTGGTTTGTCGAGCGCATAAGCCAGCGCCTTGGCATAGCTCACTCCTACGAGCAAAGCTCCCAAAAGTCCTGCACCATAGGTCACTGCGATACAATCTACGTCCTCCAACGTCATATCCGCATCTTGCAAAGCTTGTTTGACCACGTTGTCGATTGCCAAAATATGGTTGCGTGATGCTATCTCTGGCACAACGCCACCAAAACGCTTGTGTATTTCTATCTGCGATGCAATCACGTTGGACAAAATCTCTCTACCCTTGGTGATAGCGCAAGCTGTTTCGTCACAAGATGACTCGATAGCCAGCACAACAAAGTCGGATTTGTTTCTTAGTTGGTCAAGTTTTTGATTGGCACGAGCACAATAATTCATTATTTTCTATTCTCCACACTATCTTCTTGCGTAATTTCTCTGAGCATTTTAGTTGCTTTTCTTCAAAAAGTCGATGATAAAGTCTTCTATTTCGCCGTCCATAACCGCGGATATATTGCCTGTTTCATACCCTGTGCGGTGGTCTTTGACCATTGTATATGGACAGAATACATAACTGCGGATTTGGCTACCCCATTCGATTTTCTTAATTTCGCCCTTGAATTCTTGCTCTTTCTCTTGCAATTCTCTCTCTTGCTTTTCGATGAGCTTGGACATAAGCATATTCATAGCTTGTTCTCTATTTTGGATTTGGCTACGCTCATTTTGGCATTGGACAACTATACCTGTTGGAATGTGAGTAATACGCACGGCACTGTCGGTCTTGTTGACGTGCTGTCCACCTGCACCGCCACTTCGGTAGGTGTCAATTTTCAAGTCGTCAGGATTGATTTTGATATTGGTATCATTCTCGACTTCTGGCATAACTTCGAGCGAGGCAAAAGACGTATGTCTTCTCGCGCTAGAATCGAATGGCGAGATTCTGACAAGTCTGTGCACGCCTTTTTCGGCTTTGAGATAACCATAAGCATTTTCGCCTTGCACCACGAAAGTCACGCTCTTGATACCCGCCTCGTCGCCGTCTAGTTTGTCTAGCACTTTGACTTTGAATCCAACACGCTCTGCATAACGAGTGTACATACGGTAAAGCATACTTGCCCAATCTTGTGCCTCTGTGCCACCTGCACCTGCGTGCAAAGTGAGAATTGCGTTGTTGGCGTCATATTTGCCTTTGAGCAAAGTTTCCAATTTCAAGCTCTCTATGTCGGTCTCCAAAGCTGTCATCTCTTGTTCTATCTCGTCCGCATCGTCGTTGCTGTCGCTTTCGATACAAAGCATAATGAGCACTTCCACGTCCTCGACTCTGGACAAAAGCTTGTTGTAGCGATTGAGTTTGCCATCAATGCGGGATAGTTGTTGGTTGACTTCTTGGGCAAGCTCAAGATTGGACCAAAAATCGTCTTGCTCTTGCTTGGCTTGGAGTTCCTTTTTATCTGCTTGCAACTTGTCAATATTGAGCGCATCTCCCACTTCGAGGAGCTCTTTTTTGATAAGCGCTATGTCTTGTTTTGCGTTTTCTAATACTAACATATTTTCCTTATTTTATTGATTTCGTCCACAACAATTTTTGTATTTTTTGCCACTTCCGCATGGGCATGGGTCGTTGCGGTTGATTTTTTCGCCCTCTCTAACCATTGTCTTTGGTCTAGGTCCGACTTGGATATTTTTTTCTTCCTTGCTAGCTGTTTCGGTATCTCTCTCAAAACGAGCTTTGAACAAAATCTTCACCACGTCGCTTTGGATAGCCTCAACCATTTCGTCGAACATTTCGAAACTCTCTTGCTTGTAAACAACGACTGGATCTCTTTGGGCATAAGCTACCAAGCCAATACCTTGTTTTAGCTCGTCCATTGCGTCGATATGGTCAGTCCACTTGGTGTCAACATTGTACAACAAGCAATCTCTCTCGAATTTCTCGAAGTCCACGCCAAACTCTTCGGTTGTTTCCTTGATTTTAGACTCGTATTGGGCAAGCGCCTCGTCATAAATGCCTTGCGCCAAAGCCTCTGCGCTGTCGTGCTCGACAACATATTCTGGCGATACGAGGTTTGTACCCGCATTGAGAAGGCTGTTTTCAAGCTCTTTGTTAAAGCCTTCATAATCCCATTCTCTGTGGTCAACGTTGTAGTCGATAAAGCCCGCTACAATATTGTCTACCACCGCTCTCATCATAGCAATGATTTGTTCGTGCACTCTCATTCCGTCGAGCACCAAACGGCGTTGTTCATAGATGATTTCTCTCTGACGAGTCATAACGTCATCATAGCCAATCAAGTGTTTACGCACTGAGAAGTTGCGGTCTTCCACTCTTGCTTGCGCCATTTCGATTTGGCGAGTGATAATCTTGGCTGTGATTGGAGTATCTTCGTCCAGCGACAATCTGTTCGCCACTGCTTGCATTTGTTCACCGCCAAAAGCTTTCATAATCTCGTCTTCCATAGACAAGTAGAAAACTGATGAGCCTACGTCGCCTTGACGACCACTACGACCTCTGAGCTGATTGTCTATGCGGCGTGACTCGTGTCTTTCTGTACCGATAATTCTAAGTCCGCCAGCGGCGATAACTTGCTCTTTTTCCTTCTTGCAATCTTCGGCAAAAAGCTCATAATACTTGTTGTATTCTTTCTTTGCTTTCAACACTTCTTCGTCTTCGGTAGGAGCAAAAGACAATGCGCTTTCGATAATATCGTGCGGATAACCTAGATTGTTGAGTTTTTCTTTCGCCAAAAACTCTGGATTGCCACCTAGCAAAATATCCGTACCACGACCAGCCATATTGGTAGCAACGGTTACTGCGCCACTTCTGCCCGCTTGGGCTACAATTTGAGCCTCCATTTCGTGGTTTTTCGCATTGAGCACATTATGTCTTATGCCTGCTTTTTTGAGCAAGTTGGACAAATATTCACTTCGCTCTACGCTTACTGTGCCTACGAGCACTGGTTGTTTGCGTTCATAGCATTCTTTGACGTCTTGAACAACGGCTTTGTACTTGCCTGCCAGTGTTGTGTACAACTGGTCTTCTTCGTCCACTCTTGCGATAGGCAAGTTGGTAGGAATTACGACTACGTCCAAGCTATAAATCGACTCGAATTCTGTCTCTTCGGTCTTGGCAGTACCTGTCATACCCGACAACTTCTTGTACAAGCGGAAAAAGTTCTGGAATGTGATGGTCGCAAGCGTCTTGTCTTCTGTCTTGATTTGGACGTTTTCCTTAGCCTCGATAGCTTGGTGCAAGCCGTTGGAATATCTTCTGCCAATCATCTTACGACCAGTAAATTCGTCGATGATGATAACTTCGTTGTCCACAACAAGATAGTTGATATCTTTTTGCATAATGACGTGCGCTTTGAGAGCGTTGTCAATATAGTGTTTGAGTTCTTGATTTTCATAATCGGCAAGGTTGTCTATCTTGAAATACTTTTCCGCCTCTTCCGCACCAAGTTCATTCAAGAAAACTGACTTATCTTTGAGATTTACCTCGAAGTAGGCATTGGCAACTGGCTCATACTCTTCACCATTTTCCTCAGCCTCAGCCTTGTTGATTTCGTCTTGTTCTTCGGCACGATTGCGTTTCTTGATAAGCTCTTTGACAAAGCGGTTGGCAGTCACGTAGTTGTCCGAACTCTTGCCACCTCTACCGCTGATGATGAGCGGTGTACGAGCCTCGTCAATCAAAATGCTGTCCACTTCGTCGATAAGAACATAGTTGAGTTCTCTTTGAACAAGGTTGTCCTTACTGCGAGCCATATTGTCTCTTAGATAGTCAAAACCAAGCTCGCTGTTGGTGGTGTACATAATGTCACAAGCATAAGCAGCTTGCTTTTCGGCAGTGCTCATACCATTCATATTGACGCTGACTGTCAAGCCCAAAAACTTGAAAATCTTGCCCATCCACTCGGCGTCACGCTTAGCCAAATATTCGTTGACGGTCACAACGTGAGTGCCCTTGCCTGTCAAAGCGTTGAGGTAAGCTGGCAATGTAGCTACCAAAGTTTTACCTTCACCAGTACGCATCTCGGCAATTCTACCTTGGTGCAACACCACGCCACCGATGAGTTGGACTCTAAAATGACGCATATTGAGCACACGGCTACTTGCCTCCCTAACTACTGCAAAAGCCTCGGGAAGAATGCTGTCGAGCTCTTCGCCGTCAGCAACACGTTGCTTAAAATCCGCCGTACAATCTTTGAGTTGTTCGTTGGTCATAGCTTTGTAAGTGTCTTCCAAAGCCTCGATGCGGTCAACTATCTTGGATATTTTTTTGAGTTCCCTGTCGTTGTGACTAGGAAATAATTTGCTAAATAGTCCCATTGTAACTCCTAATTTAGTAATTTTGCTATATAATTTTAGCATTTTTACTTATTTTAGTCAATAATTATATTATTTTATATAGACTTTTTATGAAATTATATAGCAGATTTTGCCATTTTTTTACAAACTACTTTTGGATAGTTTTGTGCTTTTTGCCAACCGCAACTACTTTCAAGACAATTTTT
>OQVS01002900.1_pt1 | contig 10604 bp, 9 predicted proteins | sample 1691601 | NCBI WGS metagenome assembly OQVS01 (sample SAMN03418268, study PRJEB22391) | human gut metagenome | biome: human-gut; feature: organic feature; material: feces | host: Homo sapiens | place: Tanzania | collected 2013-01 | reverse complement strand
TTGTCTACCGCCGTTACCGGGATTATGAGGACTTGCCAAGCCTGGTGGTTATCGATGGCGGCAAGGGCCAGCTGAGCTCGGCGCTGGAGGTTATCCGCGGGCTTGGTCTTGATGATTTGCCGGTTGTAGGTCTGGCCAAGCGCGAGGAGGAAATCTTCAAACCGCACCAGAGCGAAAGCATTATGCTGGACAGGGAAGGCGCTGCGCTGCACCTTATCCAACGCATCCGCGATGAGGCGCACCGCTTTGCTATTACCTACCACCGCAAGCTGCGCGGTAAACGCAATCTTGTTTCCGTGCTCGACCATGTGGAGGGCATCGGGCCCAAGCGTCGGCAGGAGCTGTGGAAGGCTTTCAAAACGCTGGATGCTATGCGGGCAGCAAGCGTCGAAGAGCTGGCTGCGGTAGAAGGCATGAACCATGCGGCGGCGCAAACGCTGTACGATTTCTTCCGCCTGGATTTGCCGGAAAAGCAGCAGGCGCTGCAGTAAAAGGTTCACAGCTATTTTGCAGAATATCCTCGCATACTATGCTATAATAATTATAGGTCAAAAATAATAATTATTATGTAGCTCGCGCTTAGCTTTTCTTAAAAGCGCAGGCTATGGCAAGAGGAGGACGAAGCTAATGGCAAAATGGGTATGTGACGTTTGTGGTTATGTGTATGATCCTGAGGTTGGCGATCCCGATAACGGTGTTGCAGCAGGCACTGCCTGGGAAGATGTACCGGAAGAATGGGTTTGCCCTCTTTGCGGTGTAGGCAAGGATCAATTCTCGGAAATGTAAAATTGCATAGGATATAGCAAAAACAGCCTCACAGGAAAACTGTGAGGCTGTTTTGGTGTGTCAGCAAAGGACGTTTGGACTTATAGTTTTACTTAACGATGCGGCTTAAAGCTGTAACAGCATATGTGAAAGAAGTAATAAGGACAGAAGATTTTTGCTTTTACTTTTTCCGGCAAAAGCTTGTAGAAATCATGCGTAAACATGATTTGCGGGTACTTTACTCCATCAATGCTGGAGAGAACTTTTTGCGTGCGTTCTATCATATCGCTTTGCATAATAAAGGCAGGTGCTTTACTGTTATACTGTAGCTTAATAATATTGCAAATCCCTGCTTCCAGAACTATAAGGTAATTTATAGGGCAGTTGGCAAAGCTTTTGTTGGTTTCGCGTAATATTCTATGAATAGTTTTGTGCTTTGCCAGGATGCTTTCTATATTTGCTTTATCAAGATTCCAAAGAATAATGATAGTATTGTCCTGCTGCTTTATTTCCAGACATGCAGGATGCTCATATAGGTCCATCAATAGTTTGTTATAAAAGAATGAAAAGCTGGCAAAGAAGTCTGGGTTTCTTCTGAAATTGGAGATTGATGTTTGCGCGTTAATCTTTAATGCGATTACGGCAATAGGAAGTTCGGTAGTCATAATTATTTATCCTCGTCTGCTTGGCGTGCGTAAATCATAGTACAGTAGTTTTCTGGGTTGGAAGTGATAAAATTATTAATAACATCTATGATGAAAATATTTCCTTGGATTTTTTTCTTTTCCTTGGTTAAATTTTGCAGGAAAATATTTACAGCGTTTCGCAAACCCTTTCCCCCAACATTGATAAGGAAACAATAATAGTTTCCATTGGGGACGAAAACAATCTCATCAGGATTGAATTCTTCCGGATGGTCTACTTTCAGACAATAGGTAGGTTTGTCAAAGGCATTGTTTTTTATATTTGCTTCAGTATACATACAGCCTAACTGGTAATGAGGCCACATACCGTTATGAAATCCTCTGATAAACAGGTTATCCGCAATATTGGATTCTGCACTGCCTGCAACTGTATTCAGACTCAAACTTGGCGAACAGATAATAAACCATTCCGGAAAGTAATTTATAAATAGTTTTTCTCTGGTATTTTTGATTGTCAGGTCATAATAGTATTTAAGACTTGCAATGGTGCCTTGAATAGCCTGCAGCTCATTTATCATGTGTTGAAGGTTATCGTTTATGTGAATATAATGATTATATGATTTATTCGGATTGTCATCAAGAATAATGCTTTTGATTTCACTGAGAAGTACTTTGGCTTTTACACCAAACAGAATACGGGTTAATAAAAATGCCTGCTCCGGCAGATAATATCTGTAATTGTTTTCACCTATATAAGCAGGCTTAAGCAAATCGATTCTGTCATAATGCTTTAGAGTATCAATAGGTGTATGGGTAAGTGTACTGAATTCTTTTATGGTGAGGTAATTATTTTTTTTCATTTTTGGAAAAACCTCCTTGACATGTGAGTTACTCACAGCATTATAATAACATTGTTTACTAATGAAAGCAATTACCAATTTGATGAGTAGGATATTTGCTTTTTGGAATCAGATTACTATATTTTACAATGAAGTCAAGAAAGGGTGTATCGTGAATTGAAGAAGAGAAATTTATTAAGTACAGCAGTAACATTATCAGTATTAATGAGTGCTTTTGCTGTAAGCGGAGCATATGCTGCTGAAAAAATGAATCAATACAATTTAAGTGAGGTCGTTGTTGAGGCTGAACGCGGAAATCTTGCCGGTGGTATGATGCAGACAAGACAAAAAGTAGGTATGTTTTTAGGTGAAAAGGATACCTTGGATGTTCCTCTGCATGAGGTTACCTTTACCAAGGAAGCTTTAGATATATATTCTCAGCCTGGCAGAGGTATGCTGGATACCTTGGCTCTTGATCCCGCTGTAAGAGCATCTCATGGTTCTATGGATACCAGCGTATCTATCAGAGGCTTATCCTCTCATGGCATGAAATGGACCTTGAATGGTGTACCGGGAATGAGCCATCAGATGCAGATGCCTTATAATTTTGTTGATACTGTTTCTGTTATTGCAGGTCCTTCAATCGGTATCACCGGTATGTCTACCAGCATGTCTACCCAGTCCGGCGGTGTAGTTAATATGGTAAGCAAAAAGGCTCAGGCTGAGCCTAATGCTGATTTAAAGCTTGGCTGGAGCACTAATAATTATTTGACACAGAGTATTGATGTAGGCCAACGCTTTGGCAAAAACAAAGAATATGGCATTCGTATCAATGCTATGAATGCATCCGGCGATTTGTCTGTCGAAGGCACCCATGATTTACAGCGCAATGTTTATATTAACCTTGATAGAGTCGGCAAGCACAGCAACACGAATTTGCTGGCAGGCTACGATTATGATAATGAAGATGGCCGTTCTAATACCATTAATCTTGCAGGCAATATGAATTCTTTACCGGGAGTACCTAATAATAAAAAGAATTTGTCCCCGACATGGTCTAATGATACATATAAGAACTGGACTGCTGTATTGAATCATGAGCAGAAATTTGCCGATAATATGAGTTATTTTGTTAATGCAGGCTGGCATAAAGAAGATTATACAAGCTGGCTGCAGCAATGGTCCGGTCGTGCTCTTATTGACGATAAAGGCAATTATAAAGGCACTTATACCCAAATGCCGGTATATCATTCTACACATTACTTTGGTGCCGGATTAAAGGGTAATTTCGATATCGGTAACTTCAAAAATGAATATGCGCTTAATATTGATCGCAGCTGGTTCCGCAGAGCACGTGTTAATAATGTTACTGCTGCCAACAAGTATCCTGTCAGTGGCAACATTTATACCGGATGTACTACTCCGAAACCGAATATTACCTGGGATCCGGTTACCAAGCAATATACAACAGTTATGACAGGCTGGAGCCTGATCGATACTTTGACAACTAAGGATGGCAAGCTGGCTATTACCGGTGGCGTTCATCATCATAGCGTTGACACTTCTCATAATGACGATAAAACTGCGAGCGGCAGACGCGATCAAAGCTCTGCCACTTCTCCGATTTGGTGCTTGACCTACAAAGTAAATCCGAATACTACTGTTTATGCCAACCATACGGAAACATTCAGTGAAGGCGGTGTAGTATCACCTGGTTATTTGAATGAGGGCAGCACTATTCCTCCTTCTAAAACCAAACAGAATGAGATTGGTGTAAAAATGAAGAGCGGTGCTTTCCTGCACACTTTAAGCGCTTTTAAAAATACTCAGCAAAGCAGTATTACTGTTCCTGACAGCAAAGATCCCAGCAAATTCTGGTACACTTTGAATGGCGAAAATGAATATAAAGGACTTGAATATTCTGCAGTAGGTGCTTTAAGTGATAAATGGGATATGATTTTCGGCATTGCTTATATGGATGCAGAAAAAAGCAAGACTCAGGGCGGAAAAAATGATGGACGCAAGGTTTGCGGTATTCCAAAATGGAGTGGAGACCTGGCTTTGACCTATAAACCTGATAAAGCTACAAAATTCATCAGCCGTCTGAATTATACAGGCAAGACACGTATCCATGATACAAGCAGTTATGCAATGCCTATCGGTATTTCTTCCATTACCTTATTAGATTTGGGCGCAAGCTATGATACTAAGATTGCCGGTTATGATGCTACTATTACAGCTATGTGCTATAATGTCTTCAACAAGAATTATTGGTACGCTAGCGGTGATAACAGTGTTGGCCTTGGCGCTCCTAGAAACTTTATGGTTACGGCAAACTTTAAATTTTAATTAGCTTTGTAATTCGGGCAGGAATATTTTCCTGCCTGGATTTTTAAAAGAGGAATCGTATAAGTATGAAGCGTAAATATATTTTAATGTTTTTTCTTTGCTGCTTGTTTATTAGTGGCTGTAAATCAATAGAAACTGATAGGCATCCGGCTTCAGATAAAGCTGTGGCTTTTAGCATTGAAAATTATGACAGCTCAATGAAACCACATATATATAAGTTTACGCAGCATCCGCAGAGAATAGTGGCTTTATGGCAGAATTCAATAGAAACGCTTATAGCTTTAGGTGCCGGTGATAAAATTATTGCCGCTGCCGGAGTGTATAATGAAAAGCATTTAAATCCAAATTATCTGGAAGCTTATAAAAGGATTCCTGTCAGACAAACGCAGATTTTTTCTCAGGAAAATGTTTTGATGATGCATCCTGATTTTATAGCAGGCTGGCTTTTCGATTTTACAGGTAAAGGAAGGTCAATAGGTACTAGCAGCTTTTGGGAAGAGCGAAATGTTAATATTTATATGAACCTTATGAACGGCGCTGAATTTAAAGCACATCATACAATAGAAGATGAGCTGCAATATATTACTGATTTAGGTAAAATTGTCGGTAATGAAACTAAGGCAGCGAGTCTTGTAGCAGGCATAAATAATAAAATACTGCGTTGCAGACAGCAGTTGGCTGCCAAGAAACGTTTAAAAGTATTAGTAGTCGGCAATTTTGGTAAGATAATAACAATCTATACACCAAGAACGTTAGCAGGAGATATTTTAACGAAACTCGGGGCAGATGTGATTGGTAAAAACCGGGAAGCTGTTGGTGAAAATGAATATATCAGCTATGAAGAAATTTTAATAAGTCAGCCTGATATTATTTTTCTGCAATGTTCGCCTGAAAATGAAAATATGCTGCTTAAATCAGTTTATAACAATCCTGCTCTGCGAAATGTTAAATGTATAAAAAACAGGCAGGTTTACTGCATACCTTTTTATACCATAAGAAGTCCCGGTGTACGTATTGACGATGCAGTGGATATTTTTGCAAAGGGATTAATAAAAGGTAGCGAATAGAGGAAGGTAGCCTATATGGAAAAGACTATTTTGGAAAGAATAAAATGCTATTGGGAGCAACGTAGCGATGATTTTAGCAGACAGAGCTTTGCAGAAATGCAGAATGAAAAATATGATTTGTGGAGTAAAGAATTAAAACAAATCATAGGTGACAGAACAGAGTTGCGAATTCTTGATGTCGGTACAGGTTCTGGTTATATGGCTCTGTTGCTGGCAAGTGCCGGTCATCTGGTTACGGGAATTGATTTATGTGATAACATGATAGCTTCTGCTATAGATTTACGTAATAAATTAAATTTAGACGCTGATTTTTTAGTTAGTGATGCACAGCAGTTGCCTTTTGCGGATAACAGCTTTGATTTATTGATAACACGAAATTTGACATGGACGTTGCCAAATCTGGAAAAGGCGTATAATGAATGGTACAGAGTGTTGAAGCCGGAAGGTATTTTAGCTAATTTTGATGCGGATTTCGGTGAGAAGGATTTTTCGGTACCTGCAAAGGGGAAAGTATCCAAACACGGCCTGCATGGTGATTTAGATTGTAATCAGATAGAGGAGTGTAATGCTATAAAGAATTCTTTAGATATCAGTAATCATAGAAGACCATTATGGGATGCTGATTTACTTATGCAAACAGGCTTCAGCAAAATCACTATGGATTTGGCATTAGGCTCAAGAATTAATCAGGCACAAAAACTGAAAACACAGGGAATGTTTGGTGTATATGCTTATAAATAAGGGGAAACTTGTGGAAATATAAGTACAATCGCTAAGCTTTTATGTTTTTGAAAACATAAAAATTGCTTCTGCAAGAGCTTATAGCATAAGCGTATGAAGCAGATAGCAGAACAGTTGATTTTAATGGGAGGTTAGTTGATATTTCTAACTGATTTTCCGTTAAGTATACTCATACATCATCTCCTACAAAACGCAAAAACAGCCTTTGAGCAAAAGCTCATTGGCTGTTTTTGTTTTATGCAGCTTTTTGTTTCAGAATTATTTTGCGTTACTTATCAATTATAAATATTTTTATACTTCTCATAGACGGAATGCAGCAGCTCTTTACTTTCCTCGTCTGAATAAACCATGCTGCTTTCCGGCAGGTAAACCAGAAAATCATGGAATGCATGTACCAGGCTTAATTCCTGCAGATGGAAGATATACTGTCCTTTATTTGGGCTGAAGTAGTAAATAATAACCTTTTGCTCGCTCGGTGCGCAAATGCAGATAGGCGAAGGCACGGAGAGCTTTTCGCTGCGCACAATTCTTGGCGTGAAGCTGCCGTCATCTACACTGTTGATGATATTCTTTAAAAGCGCCAGACGCTGCGGCGGCGTCAGGTAGGTGTACATGAAATCAGGAATCTCGGTTACGCGTCCTGTTTCCATAAAGAGATTCAAGCCTTCAAGCGTAAAGGAAATGCTGTGAGAGCTGTATTTTGAGCGTATTTTAGCAAAGTAATCGGCAATAACTGCCTGCATTTCCGGCGGGATAATGTCAGTGTTCAATCTGTCCATGAGGATATTTTCCGGACAGAAGCTGGGGAAGCAAGGCTGGTAGAAAAGCTCATGCACCTCTTCAGCATTGATTTCCTCATCGCTGAGGAAGGTAGACTGCAAATATTCCTCCGGTGTAGGATGGAAGGTTTGGCAGATCGGATTAGCAACACTGAGGTTTTTCTGGAAGGTGTCACAGGTGAGTGCTACCATATCCTGCGAATTGCAAAGCACAGCCTTATCTTGTTCATAGGATACTGCCAGTACGAAATCACTGGTGATGATTTTGAACGGCAGCATGCTGGTGCTGTTGAACAGTGTATCAACATTATCATAAACATAGTATGGATGGAAAACCTCGCATTGGAATAAAATCGGCACGAGCTTTTGCAGGATATTCAGATTGTAGGTTGTGCTTTTATGTCCTTCGTTTTTGTCAAAAACGATGATAGCTTCCACAAGCGTATTATTGCGGTTAAAATCAATGGAAGTAAGACAATCGAAAATATATTGATATTCAGGCTGCACCATTAGTTTGATGTGGCCTGATTTTTTATTGGCTTCAATCTCCAAAACAGCTTTTAAAATACGATTGATATTAGCCTGACCATTGATAGTTTTCAGAGCTTCTTTAATTTCGAGCATATCCTGTACGCCGGTGGAGATTACAAGCTCGTCGGCAGAATTCATGTCATAAAAACCGGAGATGATTTTGCTGACGTGTTCACGACGGAAATAGTTCTCCTCACCCATATGTGATATATGATAGGCGCGCAGCAATTCTGCTGTTTCACTGGGGTTGAGCATCATGGCTTTGGCAATAGCAGTTACGTCTGCAGCATTAGCAGGTATACGCTTACCAACCTTCATGTGCTGTATCATTGTTCTGTTTACACCGCTTATTTTTGAGATAGTGTAAATAGTTGTTTTTTTGGTTTCTAGATACTTTTTGAGCGTATCTGCAAATAATGTCATAAGCAAAACCCTTCCTAAGATAATTCATCAATTAATATTTATATTATAGTCTAAATTGTGACAATAATAAAGTCTTGAATATGCAAAAAGCCTGTCACAAAAGTTGTCACATGTGTCTTATGTATGGCAATTTGGTTAAAATTAAAAGTATAATGGATTTTTTATAATGATATATACGAGCATTGATAAGAGATACCCCCTATATGACGATGCTTTGTGAACTAATAGACAAGTACGTCGTAGAAACGCTATTGTGTAGTGGGGGGGGTAAAATGGGTATTAGAGGTATACATTGGAGGGAGAGAGCTATGATGAGATGGAAGGTTGTAACAGCTATGCTTTTGTTGGCGTTGAATAATATTACCTATGCGCAGATTGCTGATGTTACCGGTATCGGTGAAGACAGTGACAGTGCGTTGCGCGATGCCAAACGTAATGCAGTCGAGCAGGTTGTCGGTACATATATTAACTCCGAAACCTTAGTGAGTCAGGCTTCAGTGGTCAGCGATGAGATTTATGCTAAATCCGTTGGCTTTATTACGGATGTGCGTGTACTTGATGAGGGAAAAAGAAATGGTGCATATTACGTCCATGCAAAGATTGATGTCAATACAAACCCAAATTCTGAGCTGATGAACCGCATTGAAATGATAAAAGCCTTGGGAGATCCGCGGATTGGTGTAGTGGTTTTTAAGAATGCAACAGTAAGTGACTATGGTTCACCGGAAAGAAGCTACGATGATATAACAGAAGAATCCGTAAACAGTAAGCTGTTAAGTATGGGTTTTTCTCATGTTATGGATGCCAATATAGTAGCTAAGCTGAGAAATTCATCTTTGTTAAACAGTCTTTATAATGGTGATACTAATTTGATAGGAGATACAGGAGGTCTTGGTGTTGATGTGTTGGTGCTTGCACAAAGTAATGTAGATGCAGCAAAGATAAATCTTACACAGCAGGACGGAACGACAGTGGATACGCAGCTTGTGCGTGGGATTGCCGATATTACCGGTAAAGTTGTAATGCTTGCTACCGGTAACATACAGGGAACCTTTTCTGTACGCGGACAGGGAATAGATATTTCTGAAAATACAGCGAATAATAAAGCGTTAAAAAATGCTTCTGCCAATGTTGCTGCTGAAGTAGGGAAAATATTAAGAAAAAAAGCAGCGAAAGCATTTGATGGTTTACAGATAATTGCATCTGTAAATGATAATGAAAAACTGGAAGAGCTGGTTGCTGACTTAAAAAATCTTAAGGGTGTACAGGGAGTATACATGCGCGAATATCAAAATGGTAAAGCTGTTATTGATATTGAAAGCAATCAGCAACTGCATATTTTGCTGAGAATGCTGAAGGAAAAGAGCCGTTTGGGTCTATTCAATGAAGGTATAAATAACAATACGATGGAATTGCTTGTATCTTAATGAGGTATTAGAAATGAATGTTAGAAAAGTTATTGGTATGGTGCTGTTGAGTTTTGGGATTATGGCTAGTGTTAGTGCAAGCTATACAGATGATTTGAAGCAGAAGTATGCAGATGGTAGCTTTTATATTGAGTATCAGGTAACGCGGCAAGATGCAAAAGGTGAAATAATGATAAAGGATTCAATAAAAAAACTTTCTCAGAGAGAAAAAAATATACTAAATCTTCGTTTTATGCTCGGAAAGACTCAGACTGAAGTTGCAAAGGAAATAGGAATCTCACAAGCGCAGGTTTCAAGACTTGAAAAAAGCGCATTAAAAAGGATAAAAGGGCAGTAATAATTGAAAAGTCCTACAGTTTGTGTTATATTAAAAAAGAAATAATGAACTGCTTTGGGTTATGAAAAATCTAATTTGGAAACACCTGCCGATGTAACTGTTTATTCTGGTGAGGAATTGAAGAAAACTGGCGCAAGCGATGTTGCTAACGCACTGAAGTATAAGGCGGGCGTATTTTTTACGCAGATGGGCCCTCATGACCAAAGCTGGATTACAGGAAATAGTACGTTGAGCCTGCGTGGAGTAAAGGGAGGAACTCTTGTCCTCATTAATGGAGTGCCTGCAAGCTTTAATAATGTAAGCCATCTTGACATGTTAAACCTGGATGCTGTAGAAAAAGTAGAAGTAGTCAAAGGTGGCGGCGCTGTACTTTATGGCAGTGAAGCATATGGCGGCGTCATCAATGTAATAACTAAAAATGAATATAAAAACAGCCTTCATATTGCTGCCGGTAACAAGGGACAGCGTGATTACAGTGCTACAATTGGCGCTGGTAAGCTTGGCGTAACATTGGGCCGTAATGAAATGGGTGAAACGGGTATTTTAACTCAAAAGCAGGGGACTAAGACCAACTATCTGAAGGCGGTTGAAGAGAAGGAGAACGCGCAAAGTGCCTTGGAAATCATCCGTGACGGTATTGCCAAGAACTCAAACGTGGCCAGCACGACTCAGATTCGCAGCCCCATCACCGGAATGATTCTG
>OQVS01002897.1_pt1 | contig 10612 bp, 10 predicted proteins | sample 1691601 | NCBI WGS metagenome assembly OQVS01 (sample SAMN03418268, study PRJEB22391) | human gut metagenome | biome: human-gut; feature: organic feature; material: feces | host: Homo sapiens | place: Tanzania | collected 2013-01 | reverse complement strand
GCATAAAACTTGAAATTTTCACTCTAATGCCCTTTTGCAAGCCTTCCTCGCCCAAATACGCGCCCATTTCCCAAGCGGCTATGGCGACACGCACGGGCGCTTTGAGATGATAAACGCCCATTTCGCCGTCTCCCAAATACACAAGCGGGCGCAAATACACATTGCCTTTAAATTCGTTTGCCTTGATGATTTCTAACTGCGCCTTTTCAAGCTCATCTTGTGAGTAAGGCACTTTTAAAAGCGTGATTTTAGCGGACTCTAAAAGGCGTTTGGTATGCTCTTGCAAGCGAAAAATCGCCAAACCCTTGTCCGTCTTATACGCTCTCGTGCCTTCAAAAACGGCGTTTCCATAATGCAAAGAATGCGTGAGTATATGCACTTTTGCGTCCTTAAAATCCACGATTTGCCCGTCCATCCAAACCTTTTTTGCTTCTGCTTTCATCGGTGAAAACCTTTCGTTGAATTTTTGAAAAGGCATTGTAGCAAAATTTAGCTAATGTTTGTTTGCAAAGGCAAATTTAAGCTAAAATTCAAAGAAATTTAGGCTTTAAGGTCGATTTTTTGAAAGTTATCAAAATTTAAATTCGCTAAAATTTCATCAAAACTTTGCGATTTGAGTGCGGTAAAATCGCCCTTTGAAAGCCTTTTGTTTATCTTTGAAAGCTCGTCAAGTAAAATTTTCATCGCCTGAATTTTAGGGTCTGTGAAATCTTGGGCGCTTTGTTCGTTTTTGTGCCTGTTTTCTGTGCTTTGTTTGAGTTTTAAATAAGCCTGTTTAAATTCACCTATGCTTAAATTTGAACTCATCAGTTGGTTGAATTCGCCGTAGTTTTGGCTATCTAAAACAAGTATATTGCTCTGCATAAAGGACGAAAGGCTTTTGATTTCATCTTGGCTTGTGTCTTTGTCAAGTGCGTTGATTTTGCCTTGTATGCTCGTTTGTCCAGCGATGAGCGGGCTTGGAGCATTGTAGGCAAAGGTGTTGTGGCTCAAAAAGCCGACTAAAAGCCCGCCCTTTGTGATGGAGCTGTCCGCGTTGGTGTATTTGTCGCTCGTGGTGTCAAAGCTATACAACCCTTCCTTGCCTCCAAACATATTACTATGCAAAATGTCGCCATCAAAAGAAAACTCATCATCGCTTACAATGCCCTTTGTATAGCGAAGTGTGGTGAAACTTAAATTCAGCTTTTCGTTTGCGCCTACCTTAAAGCCGCCCAAATCAAGCACTTCTTTCGCCTCGCTTGAAGTGTAGGTGCGCAAAACGCTGCCCGAGCTGTCTGTAATGTAGTTTCGCGGAAAATAATCCTCTAAATCCTCTTTGCTAAAACTCTCTTTGTGCGCTAGTTCGGGGCTTTTTTCAAGCAACTGAGAGACGATTTTATAGGCGTTGCCTATGGTTTTGGCTATATCAACGCTTTGAAAATTCGCAAAATAAAAGAAATTTTGTGTGGTAGTTTGGCTTTTGACAAGGCTTTGCATAGTGCTAGAATGGATTTTATAATCGCTTGGAATGCCCGCCTTTTCGTTAAACTCAGCCGTGAAAAAGCCGTCTTTATCGACTTTGTAGCCTAAAACTTCGTTTGAGTTTTTGTTTTGAGTGGAATTTGCGTTTTGAGTTGAAGTTGTGGCTGAATTTAAAATGCTTGAATTTGCATTTTGGTGTAAATTTATAGCCGAATTTACCTTTAAATTTATCACACTTTGCGAATTTGTGCCTTTGCTGTCAGCGTTTTTTACGCTTATTTTTAAATTTGCAAGTGGATTAAAGGTGTTTGAATTTGTGCTGAAATTTATCATTTTCAATCCTTTTTGAGTATAAATTCAAAATCGGCATTTTGAGCTTGACATTTAGAAATTTACGCTGAATTTGGAGTTAAATTTAAATTTTGGATACTTCGCTGCGCTCAGTATGACAAAGACAAGTCAGTATAACAAGCATTTTGAGATACTTCACTTTGCTACGCAAAGTTCAGTATGACAAAAATAAATCAGTATGGCAAAGTTTAGGGGTTTGCTTGAATTTTTGTGGCAAAGTTTGCTTTTTTTATGCCTTGCCACGCGAAACTTGCTTGCGCTCTTTTTATTTGCAATGGCAGCGATTAACAAGGCTTGTAAAAAGCCTTGTAGCGGTGATAAATAAATTTTTAGCGAAAATTTAAATCTGTCAAATCAAAAATTTAAGCCGTCAAATCAAACTTATGACATATCCGCTTTCATCTTTTTGAATTTTAAAGTTGTATTTGCCGTCCAAATAAATCACAAGGCGGTAGTAGCCCTTGTGCGAGCCAAGGTCGAGCCTTTTGAAAGCCGTGCCCATTTTAAGGCGTTGGGTTTTGGTTTTAAAACTTGTTTGCCTTTTGAAATCCAAAATGATTTTGCTAGGATTTCCCACAGCGAAATTGCCGATGATTTCGTCCTTTGTGATGAGTTTGAGCTTGCTTTTGTAGCTTGCAAAGCTGATGAAGTCTTCTAGCTTGCCGTTGTCGTTTGGAATTTCGACATTAAGGCTTGAATTTATCTCGCCCGTGAGATTAAACTGCTCAGGCGTTGTTACAGAAACATCAAGTATAGCCGTAGTTTGCGGGGATTTGGTTTTGATGAACGAGTAGGTGCGATGCCAATCAATGCTTTGATTTATGTCCAAAGTCATCGTTTTTTCGCTGCCATCAAGGGTTACATAAGTAACGCTAATGCTTTTAAGCAGCCTTGCGTCCGAGTTAAACACCACATCTTTTTTCTCAAAATCATTTAAAATCGCGTTTTCATCGATGGATTGCGGAGGCGCAAAGGGGTTGTCATTGCCCCACGCAAACAGCGCAAATAGCATTAAAATCAACTTACTTTTCATCAGGGTATAGTCCTTTTAACTCAAAATACTCTTTTTGCTTCCTTGCGTTTTGCTCTTTAAGCCACTCTATCCTTGAATTCAACTCTTTTTTTGTCGCCTTTAAAGAAAGCAAGGTTTCCAAAGACGACTTGCCAAAAAGCATATTGCCAAAATACCAAGCCGCCACAACCGTCAAAAGCACATAGGCGCTCATTTTGAGCGTATCGGCGTAAAATTGCCTTTTTTTCGCTCGCTCATCATAGTCCTTTAAAAGCTCTATTGTGCTTTCTTTTGTGGCTTCTTCACTCAAATTCAGCCCTTTTTATAGCTTCTCTCCCAAAAATTCATCATTTTCAAGCTCGATTTCAAGCACTCTGTTATACTTTGCCGTCCTGTCAGCCCTTGCGGGTGCGCCTGTTTTAATCTGCCCCGTGTTAAGAGCGACAGCAAAATCCGCTATAAAGCTGTCCTCACTCTCGCCAGAGCGATGGCTCATAATGCACTTGTAATTATGACGCATTGCAAGGCGCACGGTGCGCATAGTTTGCGTAACTGTGCCGATTTGATTAGGCTTGATTAAAACCGCATTTGCCATTTTTTTGACAATGCCCTCACGCAAAATGTCCTCATTTGTAACGAACAAATCATCCCCCACAAGCTGAATTTTCTTGCCAAGCCTTTGGGTTAGGTTTATCCAGCCCTCAAAGTCATCTTCTGCCAAGCCGTCCTCTATGCTGAAAATAGGATATTTCGCGCAAAGTTCCTCATAGCGTTTTATCATCTCATCGCTGCTTAGGCTTTTGCCCTCGATTTCGTATTTGCCATTTTTGTAAAATTCACTGCTTGCCACATCAAGGGCGATTTTAACGCCCTTTTCATAGCCAGCCTTTTTGATACACCTCATCAAAAGCTCGATAGGCTCGGTGTTGTTTGCTAAATTTGGAGCAAAACCGCCCTCATCGCCAAGTGCTGTGGAGTGTCCTTGTGCGCCAAGCTCTTTTTTAAGCAAGGCGTAAATTTCGCACACCGCGCGCAAGGCTTCCTTAAAGCTCGTAAAGCCAAAGGGCATTATCATAAACTCTTGAAAATCAACATTGTTGTTCGCGTGCGCCCCACCGTTTATAATGTTACACATAGGCACAGGCAAAACGCTAGCGTTTGCACCGCCCAAATAACGATACAAAGGGATATTAAGTGCATTTGCTGCTGCTCTTGCTGCTGCCATAGATACGCCCAAAACAGCGTTTGCGCCTAAATTTGAGTAGTTTTTTGTGCCGTCAAGCTCAAACAAAGCCGTATCAAGCTGTGTTTGGTTAAAGCCGTCAAGCCCTATGACATTTTCGGCGATGATTTCATTGACATTGCTCATTGCCTTTAAAACGCCCTTGCCTCCAAAGCGTTTGTCCTTATCACGCAGCTCCAAAGCCTCTTTGCTGCCCGTGCTAGCACCGCTTGGCACTATGGCTTCGCCCGTGCTGCCATCGCTTAAACACACTTGCGCCTTTATCGTGGGGTTTCCACGACTATCAAGCACTTCATAAGCCCTTAAATCCTCAATCACAAGCATTTTCAATCCTCTTCCTCATCATTACTCGCGGCAATCACGCCCTCAATGCCGATAGAACCTTGTATGGCTTTAACTATTTCTTCGCATATTTTTGGATTTTCTTTTAAGAAAATCTTTGAATTCTCGCGCCCTTGTCCGATTTTTTTGTCCTTGTAAGAAAACCAAGCCCCGCTTTTGTCGATTATGTCGAGTTTCACACCATAATCAATAACTTCGCCTTCCTTGCTGATACCCTCACCAAACATCACATCAAATTCAGCCTGCTTAAAGGGCGGTGCGACTTTGTTTTTCGCCACTTTGACTTTCACGCGGTTGCCGATAGGCTCTTCATTTTGCTTTAAGGTAGCAATGCGGCGCACATCAAGGCGCACAGATGAGTAGAATTTAAGCGCGTTGCCGCCTGTTGTCGTCTCTGGCGTGCCATAGCCCATAGCGCCGATTTTCATACGAATTTGGTTGATGAAAATCACCGTGCAGTTCATTTTATGCACTATGCCCGTGAGTTTTCGCAAGGCTTGACTCATAAGGCGCGCTTGAAGTCCCACGTGTTGGTCGCCCATATCGCCTTCTATCTCAGCCTTTGGAGTGAGTGCTGCCACGCTATCAACGACTACTAAATCTATCGCTCCACTTCGTGCTATCGTTTCTACGATTTCAAGGGCTTGCTCGCCAAAATCAGGCTGAGAAATGTAGAGATTTTCAGTATCCACGCCTAAATTTCCTGCGTATTTGACATCTAACGCGTGTTCTGCGTCTATAAAAGCGCACACACCGCCAGCCTTTTGACACTCTGCGATGATATGTAGCGTCAAGGTTGTCTTGCCCGAAGCCTCAGGTCCGTAAATCTCTATAATCCGCCCCTTTGGCACGCCGCCTATGCCAAGAGCTAAATCAAGCCCCACAGAACCCGTGCTGATGGCATCTATATGCTCTACTTCCTTATCGCCAAGCCGCAAAATCGTGCCTTTGCCAAAGGTTTTATCAAGGCTTTTAAGCGCCGCATCAAGGGATTTCTTTTTGTTTTCGTCCATATTTCGTCCTTTTTGGTGTGTTTTCACAATGACTGCGAAACTTTGAAAAAATATGCCTAAATTTTACAAAAATTTGGTTTATGAAAACTTTTTTTGAGAAAGAATTTGAGAAAAATTTGTAAATTTGCTTTTTAGGTTGATATGCTGTATTTTGTTGTCATAACAGAGTAAATGAAAATAATTTTTTGTAAAATTTTTGCAAAATTTACAAATTTTTGAAAATTTTTTGAAATTTTTGGAGAAATTTTTTGCGAAATTCCGCAAATTTTTGCTGCTTTTTGCCTTTGCATTGTCGCATTTAAGCCAAAAAAGATTGACGAAAGAGTAAAGTTTGCTTGTGATAAGCGCTCAAAGAACCTAATCTCAAAGTTTTGCGCTTAAAGAGTTGCTTGTAAATCAGTCTTACAAAGGACTTTGATGCACCAAAGTGCGATTTCAGCCCTCACTCCGTATGATAAGGCTTTGTGGGAGCTTGAATTTTTCGATGATTTGCCCTTCTTTTTCTCTCATCTGTCCGCTGTCTTTTTCGTGGTCAAAGCCTAGCAAATGCAAAATGCCGTGCAAAAAAAGCAAGGTAAATTCAGCCTCTTCGCTGTGTTTTCTCGCCTTTGCCTCGTCTTTAACGGCATTTGCGTTTATCACTATGCTTCCAAGTGGTAAATTTACCGCATTTGGAACGGCTTTTAAGGCAAAAGATAGCACATCAGTGGCTTTTTCTATGCCTCTTTGAGCTGAATTTATCGCTTTCATCGCACTTTCATCAACTATGACAAGCTCTATGTCCTTGTCTGTAAGCTCGCTAGCGATTTTCTCTGCTAAATCAAGCCCAAAATCCAAGTCAAATTCAGCTAAATTTTGCTCACAAAGTATCATTTTAGGGCTTGCTTAGCTTAAATTCGCTGATGAGCGCCCCGCAAAGGGCGAAAAAATTCACGCCGTCTATGGTTTTGTTTTGCGCGAAAAAGTCAAACATTCCCCAAAAGCCACTTTCCAGCTCTTTGGACTTTACGCCGTAGCTTATGGATAGCCCAGCCTCCACAAAGGCGGCGAATTTGTCGCAGTATTTAAGCGCCTTGCCGTCTATCGCGCCGTCCTCGTTCTCGTTAAACGCGCTCAAACTCCCGCTACAAAGCCCTGCTTGGCGGTTGCGAAAGGTGCGGTTTTCAAACTCGTTTTTGACATACCCGCCATTTTCGCCTTGTTCCTTGCGAATGCCCAAAATATAGGCAAATTCGTCCCTAAAATCGCTCGGCACAAAGGGCAAAATTTTGTCATTGATGAGTTTCATTTCATACTCGCCGATAAGCTCGTGAAGCCCGTCTATGCCGTATTTGACGGGGCTTATTATGTCGCGAGTAAGGCTCTCTGGCAAGTCGTGAAAAAGCGCGCAAAAAAAGTTGTTTTCAAGCCTTTTGTCGCAAGCCTTAATCTGCAAAGAGTAAAAATAGCTCAAAATCGCCACCACAAGCATATGCCCAAGCACCGCTGTTTCAGGTATGCGTGGGGTTTGCGCCCAACGCTTTTGAAAGCGCAAACGCCCACTTAAATCAACGATTTTAGCGATTTTTTGATTTAAGGCAATCTTTCGCGCCCCGATAAGCTCGTAATAATCCTCTAATTCCTCTTCGACTTTTGCCTTTATCTCGTCAATGTCGGCTAAAAATTTGCTCGTTTGATAGACTATGTGAAACTCCCATCTAGTGGCAAAATAGCTCGCTGCACGCAAGATGAGCCGCTCTTTTTCAAACTCCCCTCCCGTTAAATACCGCTCAAAACGCTTTAAAAATCGCCCCTCATCGATACTTTCTACCATAGGCTCGACCTTGCTCAAAACCCACGAATTCACCTCGTCTTTTTTCGCCCGAACTATCTCGTGATAGACATCAGGGCGTATGTCTGTAACCACTACTCGGCTTAAAAACTCGAAAATTCCGCCCTCGATGATAGCTCGCATATTGACATTTTTTTCCATTTTGGCGATGAAATAAGCGATGATGAATTTGTGCGCCTGCTTGTCAAGCTCGACTAAATTCGCCATTCTAGGATAATCGTTCCAACGGCTTATGCTCGCAGCCTTAAAGACAATGGCGATGCTGTTGATACAAACGATTACGCTTATGGTATTGATCTCCGTGCACGCATTCCTCTTTCAGATGCTCTCGCTCTTACAACTATGAACAACATTTCTAATGATGTTGCTCAGAAGGCAAAGGGCGGAAAAGACAACTCTACAATGTCTATGTGGAACATGGTTTCAGTAGCATACAAAGTTTCTGAAGCTTTGACTGTTCAGGTAACAGGAGAAAGCTACATGAGCCAGTTTATGCAGATTAAAGACGGCGATGCAGTTGGACGCGATAAGCTCGGCGGTGCCGATCTTTCTGTTTTAGCAGGTGTTGTTTACAAATTTAACCCGAATGCATCTTTCTCTGCCGGTGTTAAATACAAAAGAACTGGTGTATTTGCTTCAAGTGATTGGACAGATGTAAACGATACAACAGCTACATTCTCAATTCCATTCGTATTTGACGTAGCTTTGTAGGATTAGGAGGAAAGTAGATTATGAAAAAGATTATTTCAACTGCAGCAGCGGTACTTGCCTTCTCTATGGCTTTTGCAGACGTAAGTGTTGAATTTACACAAGCTGGATATTTGAGCAGCGACCGTGGCGGAAAAAGTGTAAAACTCGATGTAAACGGTTATGACGACGATAAAAAAGTAACAGGTTGTGTTGTTACAGAAATCTCTAACGAATTTGCAGGCGTTGTATTCGATTTTGATCCATACATAAAAGATGTAGGTCGTGATTATGTAGACAATGCTAGCAACAAAATGTTCGACCAGTATTATGGCTGGGTAAATTTTATGGGCGGAAAAGCTAAGCTCCAGTCAGGTGTTTGGGCAAGCCGTTCTGTAAACCGTATGAAAAAAGATGCCGGTTCTTGGGAAAACCCAGAATACGAAGTATTTAAGCCAGGTGTAATCAACGGAAGCATTGCAAAAGATGTAACAAACCTTACAGAAAGCAATCTTTCTACTCAGATTACATATAGTCTTGATAACGGCTATGCAAAAGCTGCAATTGTTTCAAGCGATTATGGTGCATCAAGCCTTGAGTCTGGATTTGCTCTTGAAGGTGGATTCAATATAAACGAAGACACAAACGTAAAAGTTTATTTCAAAAACCTTAAAGATCAGGAAATTGCATTTGCTGTATTCGGCGAATCAACAGGTCTTAAAGAAGGTCTTGACTTGGTTGCTGGATTTACAGCTGGCAATGCAAAAACTGAAAGCGGTTTTGAGTATGCGCTCGATGTACGTGCTCGTTATGAATTGAATGACAAAATTGCGTTTACAACAATGAACAATGTTTCATCTGCAAATGAAGATTATGCACTTTGGGATATGTTGAGCGTTGCTTACAAATTGTCAGACAAAACAAAATTGACGGTAACAGGCGAATGGTATTATGCAGATTTGTCAGAAGAAAAAAGCGGTGCTTTAAGTATAATTCCAGGAATTACATACAGCCCATGCGATGGTGCTGATATTACAACAGGTCTTATTCTTGAAACAACAGGTTGGAAAAAACCTTCTACATCAAGCATATCTATTCCAGTCGTTCTCCACGTTGCTCTCTAATGTGTAGCGTAAAGAAAATATGGAGGAATAAAGAAATGAAAAAAATAATTAGTGTTATTGCTCTTGCTTCGCTCGCATTCGGAGCTTTTGCAGACGCGGAATTTGCGCTCAACTACAGAACGCAGATGACAGGATTTTCTCGCATTTTGAGCGGTGATTATTCTGGTTCAAAAGATGAAAAAATCGATTATAAGGCAAATAAACACAAGTCTTATCTTTTTGCACAGAAATCTTACGCTGGTGCATCTGACTCTATCTCTGCTACAGTAGCAGGAGATATGTGTGGCGCAACAATCCGTATTGACCCATTCCCTGCTTCAGGAAGCGGCAAACAGCTTCAGATTAACCAGTACAGCGGATATGTAAATATCGGAAAATTTACATTGAATGCCGGCGCATGGAAAGACGGACAGTATGTAGGAGACTGGCAGCTTAAAGGTGATGCAGATGCCAAAGCAGATGAAAAGAAAGGTCTCTTCAAGAAAAAGAAAAAAGACAAGAAGGATGAGCAGATTGAAGAGCTTAACGACCGTCTGAAAAGACAGATGGCAGAGTTCGAGAACTTCCGCAAGAGAAGCGAGAAGGAAAAATCCCAGATGTTTGACATGGGAGCAAAGACAATAGTTGAGAAAATCCTTCCAGTAATCGACAATTTCGAGAGAGGACTTGCAGCAGTACCGGATGATAAGAAGGATGATCCTTTTATCACAGGTATGGATAAGGTATACAAGCAGATGCTCACAGAGCTTGATGCTGTAGGAGTGAAGCCTATAGAGTGTGTAGGACAGGAGTTTGATCCTGATTTCCACAATGCAGTGATGCAGGTTGAAAACGATGAGCTTGAGTCAGGCACCGTAGCACAGGAGCTACAGAAGGGCTATATGTACAAGGATTCAGTGGTGCGCCACAGCATGGTATCCGTAGTACAGTAATGATGTGTACATCTATCCGGCATGACAGTGAATCGGATTTTGTGATTCATGTGAGGCATAGGATGGTTACAAATATATAAAACAGGTAAAAACACTATATTTAATAGGAGGAAAATAAAATGGGCAAAATCATTGGTATTGATTTAGGAACAACAAACAGCTGCGTAGCAGTTATGGAAGGTGGAAAACCTACAGTTATAGCAAACCAGGAGGGTGCAAGAACTACTCCTTCAGTAGTTGCTTTCACAAAGACAGGAGAGAGACTTATCGGTGAGCCTGCAAAGCGTCAGGCAGTTACAAATGCTGAGAAGACAATTTCTTCTATCAAGAGACATATGGGTACAGATTACAAGGTACAGATTGATGACAAGAGCTACAGCCCACAGCAGATTTCAGCTATGGTGCTTCAGAAGTTAAAGGCTGATGCAGAGGGCTATCTCGGTGAGAAGGTAACAGAGGCAGTTATCACAGTACCTGCTTACTTCAACGATGCTCAGCGTCAGGCTACAAAGGATGCCGGTAAGATTGCAGGTCTTGATGTAAAGCGTATCATCAACGAGCCTACAGCAGCAGCACTTGCTTATGGTCTTGACAACGAGAAAGAGCAGAAGAT
>OQVS01002896.1_pt1 | contig 10618 bp, 7 predicted proteins | sample 1691601 | NCBI WGS metagenome assembly OQVS01 (sample SAMN03418268, study PRJEB22391) | human gut metagenome | biome: human-gut; feature: organic feature; material: feces | host: Homo sapiens | place: Tanzania | collected 2013-01 | reverse complement strand
TACAATGGGACCGGGTCGTGCCGCAGAAATTATCCGTGAAGGTTTATATAGAGGTGCCGATAATGGCTATTTGCTTACCGACCGTGCTTTTGCCGGTGCCGATACATTGGCTACTTCGTATGCGCTGGCTACTGCCGTTCGCAAAATAGGCGATTATGACATTATCGTAGGTGGACGTCAGGCTATCGACGGTGATACAGCGCAAGTAGGTCCGCAGGTAGCCGAAAAACTTGGCTTGCCTCAGATTACTTATGTAGAAGAAATAGAAGAGGTAAACGAAGGACGCATCCGCGTAAAACGTCATATCGACGGTGGTGTGGAAACAGTAGAAGCTTCTCTGCCTATCGTGTTGACTGTAAACGGTAGCGCCGCTCCTTGTCGCCCACGCAACGCAAAGTTGGTGCAGAAGTACAAACGTGCGTTGGGAGCACAAGAAAAAGCTGCCATCACAAAAGACGGAAACGAATTGCCATACGCAGAACTGTACGACAAGCGTCCGTATCTTAACATTACTGAATGGAGCGTAGCCGATGTTAACGGCGATACCAAGCAGTGTGGTCTGTCGGGCTCGCCTACTAAAGTGAAGAAGATTGAAAACATCATCTTCCAGGCTAAGGAAAGCAAGACCATTTCGGGCAGCGATGCAGATGTAGAGAACTTGATTGTAGAACTATTGGCTAACCATACTATCGGATAATCATGAATAACGTATTTGTATATTGTGAGATGGAAGGCAAGCATGTTGCCGATGTCAGTCTCGAACTTTTAACCAAGGGCCGCAAGTTAGCCACTGAGTTGGGATGCCAGCTCGAAGCCATCTGCGCAGGTTCTGACCTTGCAGATGTAGAAAAACAAGTATTACCGTTCGGAGTAGACCGTGTTCACGTGTTCGACGCTCCGGGATTGTTCCCTTATACTTCTCTTCCGCATACTTCTATTTTGGTAAACCTGTTTAAGGAAGAAAAACCGCAGATTTGCTTGATGGGTGCTACCGTTATCGGTCGCGACTTGGGTCCGCGTGTTTCTTCTGCTCTTACAAGCGGTTTGACTGCCGACTGTACTCAGCTTGAAATCGGCGATTACGAAGACAAGAAGAATGGCGTTACATACGAGAAATTGCTTTACCAGATTCGTCCGGCATTCGGTGGTAACATTGTTGCCACTATTGTGAACCCCGACCATCGTCCGCAGATGGCTACAGTTCGTGAAGGTGTGATGAAGAAAGAAATCCTCGATGAAAACTATCAGGGCGAAGTGATACGTCACGACGTTGCTAAATACGTTCCCGAAACCGACTACGTGGTTAAGGTTATCGACCGCCATGTAGAAAAGGCAAAACATAACCTTAAGGGTGCTCCTATAGTAGTAGCCGGTGGTTATGGTATGGGAAGCAAGGAAGGATTCGATATGCTGTTCGAATTGGCAAAGGAACTTCACGCCGAAGTTGGTGCCAGCCGTGCTGCTGTCGATGCAGGCTTCTGCGACCACGACCGTCAGATTGGTCAGACAGGTGTTACCGTTCATCCTAAATTGTATATCGCTTGCGGTATTTCTGGTCAGATTCAGCACATTGCCGGTATGCAAGATGCCGGAATCATTATTTCTGTAAATAATGACCCTAATGCGCCTATCAACACCATCGCCGACTATGTGATTAACGGTACGGTAGAAGAGGTTATCCCGAAAATGATTAAGTATTACAAAAAGAACAGTAAATAATGGCAAACAATTATATAGAACATCCCGAACTCAAGTTTCACTTGAATAACGCGATGATGGAGCGCATCTGCCAACTGAAGGAGCGCGACTACAGAGATAAAGACGAATTTGACTATGCACCGCAGGATTATGCTGATGCGTTGGATTCTTATGACCGTGTGTTGCAGATTACAGGTGAACTTACAGGCGAAGTTATTGCACCTAACGCTGAGGGAGTAGACGAAGAAGGTCCGCATTGCGCTAACGGCCGTGTGGAATATGCTTCGGGCACTAAGCAGAACCTCGACGCTATGGTTAAGGCTGGCTTGAACGGTATGACAATGCCTCGTCGTTTCGGCGGCTTGAATTTCCCTATCACTCCGTACACCATGTGTGCCGAGATAGTAGCGCAGGCTGATGCCGGCTTCGGAAATATCTGGTCATTGCAAGACTGTATCGAGACTCTTTATGAATTCGGTAATGAAGACCAGCATAGCCGTTTCATCCCTCGTATTTGTGCGGGCGAAACTATGTCAATGGACTTGACTGAGCCGGATGCTGGTTCCGACCTTCAGAGCGTAATGCTGAAAGCTACATTCGATGAGGCCAACAATTGCTGGCGTCTGAATGGCGTAAAACGTTTCATCACAAACGGCGACGCTAACTTGCATTTGGTATTGGCTCGTTCGGAAGAAGGAACTCACGACGGACGTGGTTTGTCTATGTTCATCTATGATAAGAACGATGGAGGAGTAGACGTACGCCGTATAGAAAACAAGTTGGGTATCCATGGTTCTCCTACTTGCGAGTTGGTTTACAAGAACGCTAAGGCAGAACTTTGCGGCGACCGCAAGTTGGGCTTGATTAAATACGTTATGGCTTTGATGAACGGTGCTCGTCTGGGTATCGCTGCACAGTCTGTAGGTTTGAGCCAGGCTGCATACGATGAAGCGTTGGCTTATGCAAAAGACCGTAAGCAGTTCGGTAAGGCTATTATCGAGTTCCCGGCAGTTTATGACATGTTGGCTACTATCAAGGCTAAGTTGGATGCCGGACGTGCATTGTTGTATCAAACTTCACGCTATGTAGATATCTACAAAGCTCTCGATGATATTTCACGCGAACGTAAGTTGACTCCGGAAGAACGTCAGGAACAGAAACGTTATTCTAAGTTGGCCGACAGCTTTACTCCGCTTGCTAAGGGTATGAACTCTGAATACGCTAATCAGAATGCTTACGACTGTATTCAGATACACGGCGGTTCTGGTTTCATGATGGAATACGCTTGTCAGCGCATTTATCGTGACGCACGTATCACCAGCATCTACGAAGGTACTACTCAGTTGCAGACAGTTGCGGCTATCCGTTATGTAACCAATGGTTCTTACGCAGCTACATTGCACGAATTTGAGCAAATGCCTTGCGCTCCTGAATTCGAAGAATATATGGGACGTCTTAAAAACATGACTTGCAAGTTGGAAGCTTGTACTAACGCAGTGAAAGAAGTTCAGAACCAAGAGTTGCTTGACTTCGTTGCTCGTCGTTTGTACGAAATGTCGGCAGTCTGCGTAATGAGTCACCTGTTGTTGCAAGACGCTACCAAGGCTCCTGAGTTGTTCGCTAAATCGCTCGATGTTTATGTAAACTATGCAGAGTCGGAAGTTGAAAAGCACTTCAATTTCATCCGCAAGTTCAAAGCAGAAGAGTTGGATAACTACCGCAAATAATAAGGTAGATTAACAAGATAAATAGAAAGCCTGTCTGTCACTCCATAAGTACGGACAGGCTTTCTTCTGTTAACAACCCTGATAAAACCGCATTGTTTTATAAAAAGATGTTATAAAACAGCTAATTTTATTTCATTAATTTGTTAGTTTCCTTAGAGTCCGTACCTTTGCACTGTGTTTTTCATAGTATTAGATTTAAGGTTAACAAAGGTTGGAGTACAGCGGTGCTCCTTTTTTTATGCCAATACGTGAACTGTCTTATATATTTCTCTGTTTAAATCCGCAATATTGGTAAGAACAACCGTATTTTATATACCTTATTTTTCTTGATATACTCTTATTTTTGCTTTCATAAACAAAGTAAATCAATAGGTTATGTTGAGAAAGATTAGATTGGTATGTGCCCTTGTGGTATTTGTTCTCATCACAGGTCTGTTCCTCGATTTTACAGGAACACTGCACACATGGCTGGGTTGGCTTGCTAAGATACAGTTCCTGCCTGCCTTGCTCGCCTTGAATGTAGGAGTAGTGCTGCTCCTTATTGTACTTACGCTAGTATTGGGGCGTATCTATTGCTCTGTTATCTGTCCGTTGGGAGTTTTCCAAGACGTAGTTTCATGGTTTAGCGGCCGTCGCAAAAAAAGGAAGTATCGCTTCTCTTACTCTAACGAAGTTAAATGGCTGCGCTATGGAGTGCTGGTGCTGTTTGTTGTAGCAATGATTGTTGGCATAGGCTCCTTTGTAGCATTGCTTGCCCCATATAGCTCATACGGACGTATCGCACAGAATCTTTTCTCACCTATTTATATATGGGGCAATAACCTGCTTGCTTATTTTGCCGAACGTGCCGGAAGTTATGCTTTCTATGAAAAGGATGTATGGTTACGCAGTTTGCCTACATTCATTATCGCCGTTTGTACATTTACGGCAATTGTTATATTGGCATGGAAGAATGGAAGAACTTACTGCAATACAATCTGTCCGGTGGGCACTGTGCTTGGCCTCTTCTCTCGTTTTTCATTACTTCATCCTGCACTCGATACTTCCAAATGCAAGAATTGTAGTTTGTGCTCACGCCGTTGCAAGGCTGCTTGCATCGACTATAAGAATCATCGTATAGACTATAGTCGCTGTGTGGCGTGTATGGATTGTCTGGATACCTGTAAGCACGATGCCATTCATCTGCAATGGGGGTGGAAGAAAGCAGAGAAGACGAATGAAAACAAATCTGCTCAGAGCGTAACATCAGAACAGGTAGACATGGCACGTAGAACATTCCTTGTTGGTGCCGCCATAGCAACAACATCGGCTGCATTGGCACAAGAAAAGAAGAAAGTTGATGGTGGACTTGCTGTTATCGAAGATAAGATAGCTCCTAAACGAATTACACCCATAACGCCTCCAGGTTCACTCTCTGCGGATAATATGGCAAAGCATTGCACCGCCTGTCAGCTATGTGTGGCGGCATGTCCTAATGATGTGCTTCGCCCTTCTACTGACATTATGAAATTGATGCAACCAACAATGTCGTACGAGCGAGGCTATTGCCGTCCGGAGTGTACAAAGTGTAGCGAGGTATGTCCTGCCGGAGCCATTCGCCCAATTACACGTGCTGATAAATCGGCTACGCAAATAGGTCATGCCGTATGGATAAAGAAGAATTGCGTTCCATTAACCGATGGAGTAGAATGCGGCAACTGTGCCCGTCATTGCCCGACTGGGGCCATTACTATGATTGCGTCAGATGCCTCTGATCCAGACTCACTGAAAGTGCCGGCAGTCAACACAGAACGTTGCATAGGTTGCGGAGCCTGCGAGAACCTATGTCCTGCACGTCCGTTTAGCGCTATCTACGTTGAAGGACACGAAATGCATCGTATTGTATAATCAGTAAAAGAAGAGAACTATGGCTAATGATATAAAAAGAAGAGACTTCCTGAAACTATTAGGAGGAGGTGCTGTAGCGGCATCTACACTGCTTACAGCTTGTAAGAAGGATGGAAATGGCGGTCCGACTGCCGGTATGCAAGAACCGCAAAAGGGAAAAATGACATACCGCACCAATCCGAAGACTGGCGATAAGGTTTCTATTCTCGGTTATGGCATGATGCGCCTGCCGGTAGAAGGAGGCGGTACCGAGCGCGACCATCCCGATGCGGATATAGACCAAGAGATGGTGAACCGACAGATTGATTATGCTATGGAGCATGGAGTGAATTATATAGATACGTCTCCCGCTTATTGCAAGGGACGTTCAGAACACGCTACCGGCATCGCCCTGCATCGTCATAAACGTTCGGAGTATTTCATCGCTACTAAGCTTTCTAACTTTTCGCCGGCTACATGGAGCCGTGAAGCGTCTATCGAAATGTTCGAGAATTCACTCCGCGAGTTGCAGGTAGACTATGTGGATTATCTTTTACTGCACGCCATCGGTATGGGAGAGCACGGTATGGAGGATTTCTATCATCGCTACATTGATAACGGCATCCTCGACTGGCTGGTGGAGCAGCGCGAGAAAGGTCGCATCCGCAATCTCGGTTTCTCTTATCATGGCGACATTAAAGTGTTTGACTTAGCTTTGCAGTGGCACGATGAAGGACGCTATCATTGGGACTTCGCCCAGATTGAGATGAACTATCTGGATTGGCATTATGCCGATGAGATAAACAGTAGGAATACGGATGCCGTATATCTGTACGGCGAACTTCATAAGCGTAATATCCCGGCAACTATCATGGAGCCATTGTTGGGTGGACGTCTTGCTAATGTGCCAGATTATATAGTAGCCAAGATGAAACAACGTGAGCCGGAGAGTAGTGTGGCGAGTTGGGCGTTCCGTTTTGCTGGTACTCCCGATGGCGTACTGACGGTGCTTAGTGGCATGACATATATGGAGAATCTACGGGAGAATATCTGCACCTATTCTCCTTTACGACCGATAAGTGAAGAGGAAAATGCTTTCTTGATGGAGATAGCTGACGATATCTATAATTTGAAAACCATTCCTTGCAACGAATGTAATTACTGTATGCCTTGTCCTTACGGCATCAATATTCCGGCGATATTCTCTCATTATAATAAATGTATAAAGGAAGGAAACATGCCAAACAAGGGAAACCAAGACCCTGACTATCGGCGTGAACGTCGTGCTTTCCTTATAGGATACGACAGAGATGTGCCGCGCTTACGGCAGGCTAATCACTGCATTGGTTGCGGACAATGTATGCCTCACTGCCCACAGCGTATATCAATTCCGCAGGAAATGCAGCGGATAGACAAATTTGTAGAGCAATTGAAACAAGATATCTTATAAAGCTTATGATGAACGATTTGATAGATATTCTGCACGAGGGAAAGCATTCGCTGGTAGTAGCAAACGGAGAAGTTTGTACATTCGACGGCAGGGGAGTATCGGACTTATTTCAATTATTGAAGGATGATGCCGGGTTTCTGAACGACGCTTCTGTAGCCGACAAGGTAGTAGGTAAGGCCGCTGCTGCACTGATGGCTTTGGCTAAGATTAAGGAGGTATATGCAGATGTAATCAGTACGCCCGCCCTCGATTTGTTGAAGAGTAATAATATTAGTACAACCTACGGCAAGGTTGTTTCTCATATCATCAACCGGGCGGGTACCGGATTTTGTCCGCTCGAAACACGCTGCATGGCGTGTAATACATTAGAAGAATGCTTTGTGCAGATTAGCGCATTTATAGAAGAAATGAGAACAAACACCAGAGAGAAATGACAAATAGACAAATTGCAACAGCTGTTTTATTCTTGGGAATGCTTCCGTATATGGGGCAGGCGCAAGAGATACGGAGTGAGAAGGACTCGCTTTCCGGAAAGACATATAAGATAAACGAGGTAGTAGTAACAGGCACACGTAGCGCAACTGATGTACGGCATTTGTCGCAGACAGTGTCGGTGGTAGGTCGCGATAAGATAGAACAAACTATGCAGCCATCATTGCTGCCTGTGATTACGGAGCAAGTTCCTGGATTATTTACTACCAGTCGTGGCGTGATGGGTTACGGTGTATCGGGCGGTGCTGCCGGAGGCATATCGCTGCGCGGACTCTCTGGCGGAAGCGCACGTTTAATGGTGCTTATCGACGGACATCCGCAGTATGCCGGCATCTTCGGACATCCCATTGCCGATGCTTATCAAACGCTGTTGGCCGATAAAGTTGAAGTACTTCGTGGTCCGGCGTCAGTGCTTTATGGATCAAACGCAATGGGTGGGGTTGTTAATATCGTTACCCGCAAGATGCACGAAGACGGAGTAAAGACTAACCTACATACGGGTTACGGCTCGTATAATACGTTGGAGACCGAGTTTACTAACCGTGTTAGCAAGGGGCGTTTCTCCAGTGTAGTCAGTGGTTCGTATAATCGTACCGACGGGCATCGAGAGAATATGTCTTTCGAACAATACGGCGGATATGCCAAATTAGGCTATGAGTTGACCGGCAATTGGAATACCTATGCCGATGTTAATGTTACGCATTTCAATGCCTCTTATCCCGGTCCGGTATCTGCTCCTCTGTTAGAAGGCGATCAATGCATTACGCGCGGTGTTACTTCTTTTGCTTTGGAGAATCATTATGAACGGACTTCAGGAGCTTTGAGCTTCTTCTATAACTGGGGTAAGCATTGGATAAACGATGGATATACGCCGGGCAGTGGAGAATCTCCGCAGGACGGACGCTTCAATTCACGAGATGATATGATGGGTGTGTCGCTTTATCAAAGCGTTCAACTTTTCAGCGGAAACCGTATTACGCTGGGAGCCGACTGGTTTCGCTACGGCGGTGAGGCATGGACTGAATATATTAAAGGAGAAAGAAACGGCACACGTAGAGACTTGGTAGATAAGCACGAGAATGAAGTGGCTGGTTATGTAGATTTTCGTCAGGATATAGGTACATGGCTTACATTCAACGCCGGACTGCGTGCCGATCATCACTCGCGTGTAGGCACGGAGTGGGTGCCGCAAGCGGGATTCGCTTTTCATTTGCCTCACGCTATGGAGCTTAAAGCATCGGCTACTAAAGGATTCCGTTATCCTATATTAAGAGAAATGTATATGTTCCCGCCGCAGAACCCCGACTTGAAGCCTGAGTCGATGTGGAACTACGAACTAGCTTTTTCGGGAAGGCTTCTGAATGGTAGCTTTTCTTACGGCGTGAACTTGTTCTACATTGACGGCAAAAACCTGATAATGACTATGCCCAATCCTAACGGTAGCGGAATGCTGAATCAGAACTCAGGAAAGATAGATAACAAAGGCTTTGAACTGCAAGCCGCTTATCGGGTAAATCGCCTTTGGTCGGTGGATGCCAATTACAGCTATTTGCATATGGAGAATCCTGTAGTGGCTGCCCCCAAACATAAACTGTATGCCGGAACAACATTTTCGAAAGGACGGTGGAATGTTTCTACCGGACTTCAATACATAGCCGGACTTTACACAACTGTAAGCCCTGACACTACCGAAGAATTTGTGTTATGGAATGTGCGTGCCTCATTTCATACAACTAAATGGCTAGATATCTGGGCTCGTGGAGAAAACCTTTTGGCTCAGAAATATGAAATCAATGCCGGATACCCGATGCCACGCGCAACGGTGATGTGCGGATTAAATATTAACTTCTAAATCATTATGGATATGCAAACAACAGCTGTAAGACTTTATACATGGGGCTATGCAGAAACAAAGACTTATTTGGCAGCCCTTTTGTTCGTGTTGGGAAATATAGTTTTGCCGCAACTTTTTCATCTCGTACCCCAAGGCGGCATGACTTGGTTGCCTATTTACTTCTTCACTTTAGTTGGAGCTTATAAATATGGTTGGCGTGTAGGATTGCTTACCGCCATCTTCTCACCGTTGGTAAACTCTGTCTTATTTGGTATGCCTCCAGTTGGCGCATTGCCCGCCATACTGCTGAAGTCTGTTTTGATGGCGGTTATAGGCGGATATGTGGCAGCTCGTTTTAATAAGGCTACAATTCTGTTGCTCATGGTAGTGGTATCTTCCTTTCTTGTCGGCATATTAGTCCTCCTTAATATAGTTCGTATATATACGATAATATATAAAATGAAACTTGTCAATAGTTTTTTTAAATTTTTTCATAATACATATCTATTGTACCACATTATTCCATAAAAATCAAGCTTTTCAGCCAAAGTAATGCTAAAAGCTGGGCAAAAGTCCAGCTTTTTAATTGATTTTGGTTTAAATATAATCTTTTAATTCATATAGTCTCTTAACTTTTTACTTCTACTTGGGTGTCTTAATTTTCTTAATGCTTTTGCTTCTATTTGTCTAATTCTCTCACGGGTAACCATAAATTCTCTTCCAACTTCTTCAAGAGTTCTAGCTTTTCCATCTTCTAATCCAAATCTTAATTTTAGCACTTTAGCTTCTCTTGGTGTTAATGTTTCCATTACTTCCTCTAGTTGCTCTCTAAGTAATGTATATGCTGCTGAATCTTGTGGAGCTGGTGTATCTTCGTCTTGAATAAAATCTTCTAAGTGGCTATCATCCTCTTCTCCTATTGGGGTTTCCAAAGATACAGGATCTTGTGCTATTTTCTGAATTTCCGCAACTCTTTCTACTGGAATTTCCATTTCTGCTGCAATTTCTTCCGGTGTTGGTTCTCTACCATTTTGTTGTAATAAATGTCTAGAAGTTCTAATCAATTTATTTATTGTTTCTACCATATGAACTGGTATACGTATAGTTCTAGCTTGATCTGCAATTGCCCTTGTAATCGCCTGTCTAATCCACCATGTTGCATAAGTACTAAATTTGAATCCTTTTGTATAATCAAATTTTTCTACTGCTTTAATTAACCCCATGTTTCCTTCTTGGATTAAATCTAAGAATAGCATTCCTCTTCCAACATATTTCTTTGCTATACTTACAACAAGTCTTAGATTAGATTCAGCAAGTTTTTGTTTTGCTGCTTCGTCTCCAGCCAATACTTTTTTTGCGAGTTCAAGTTCTTCATCATATGATAAAAGTGGAATTCTTCCTATTTCTCTTAGATACATTCTAACTGGGTCATCAATGTTGATACCTTCCATGCTTGTTAGATCAATATCTTCTACTTTTATATCTTCTACTGCCTCTAATTCATCTAGGTCAGGTTCTTCTAAGTCTAAATCATCATCTTTTAAAACACTA
>OQVS01002893.1_pt1 | contig 10624 bp, 8 predicted proteins | sample 1691601 | NCBI WGS metagenome assembly OQVS01 (sample SAMN03418268, study PRJEB22391) | human gut metagenome | biome: human-gut; feature: organic feature; material: feces | host: Homo sapiens | place: Tanzania | collected 2013-01 | reverse complement strand
AGTGTGAATCCTGGGTCGCCAACGATGTTGTTGATAGGAGTGTTATACTGCATGTTGTTGTTGCGCAAGCTAACGCGATAAGCAATCAGTCCGTGTCCAGGCAACTTAGTGTTCCACCCCTTGTTTTGCACATTTTCAAACACGAAATAGTCGGCCACACGTCCCGATGCCAACGTGTTAGGATTGTAGTACACATGTCCAAGCTCTCCCTTATCGGCTGTTTTCAGCGAGTATGTTTTTCCATCCTCCATCTCAACATAGTCGCGCCATCCCATGTGTTTACGTTCAAAGGCAGTGTATGCTGTTGGGCAATAGCCATTATTCACATTCTCTCCACCGTCCATGATGCTCCAATATTCCAGTTCCTGATTATCCTTTTCGTTAGCAGGCGAAGTTGTAGAATAGAAGTCGGGCAGTCCCATAGTGTGCGACATTTCATGACAGAACACTCCCACTCCATTGATTTGTGGAGTAGAATAAGATCCACCAGATCCAAGAAGGGACTTTTGGGCGTTCAGTTCACTAATCATCATAGCCGTCTTAACGCTCTTGCCATTATAAGTGCCGAAGTCTTGCAATGAGGTCTTTGCCCACAATGTGTTCTCATCAGTAGGATCATTGTTCTCTCCGAATCCAGCAAAAATTATCGCCACGAGGTCCACACACCCATCTCTATCGCTGTCAAAATCAGCGTTGTCGAACGACTGTAGTTTTGAAGCCTCAGTGCACGCATCCTTTACGAACTGTCGATAGTTAACATCTTTAGAGCCCCCTGTACTGTTGGCACCATAATATTTCAATGACTGTGGAAGCGTTACAGGTCCCACAATCTTAAAATTAGGTGTAAACTGTCCGTCGCTCATATCCGTGAAATATTTCTTCACGCTACCATAGTTTCGGCTTTCACCATTACCGAAGTCTTTCTGCTCATCGCCATTGAAATATTGTTCAAACGACTTCACAGGGTTAGGCAGATAAAATTCAGTGTCGTTAAACTTTGCAAGAATGACCACGGCTGTGGGCGAACCCTTATGTGGGAAATAGTTATATCCTGCACGTCCCGTCTGCTGCACACGCATAGCCTCCCTACGCGCCACTGCCTTTGGTGTGTTAAAGAGGTTTAGGTTCTGTTTTGCTGCGAGCGAAACCTCCGATGCCGACCGTTGTTGTGCGTTGTGTGCGAGCTGTTCAGTGGCCACAATTGCCCCATCATTAGCAATCTGTGCCACAAAGAACTGTCCGTCGGCCCTTGCTAAAATCACTCCATCGACAGTGCTATACCAATGAAAATGTTCGTCGCCATGCAGCACGACCGTCAATTCTGTTCCATCTGCCTGTTTAACCTTAAACGGTTCAGAATTAGCTTTTGAAGCGAATGTAGGCAGCGCCATGAACATCGCTGCTATCGCTGAGAGTAAAAATTTCTTCATATTTTGGAATGTTTTTTAATTATCTATGATGTAAGTAACGGTTTTGAATGCTCTTTACCAGAGCTATACGTCATTAAGAGCAATTGATTGTTGTTATTTCAAGCTTTGTTGTTGCGTCACGTTTTGTTGTTGCGTCCGAAGAAATATTGTCCTTTGTTTTTAGTGCGCGATCCAAACTCGATGGCGTGCGTGGGACAATGGTGGTAACAGTTGAAACAGGTAAGACAATGGCCGTTGTGCAACCACTCGGGCGTCAGACCCCTGCCGCCCTTAATGTCGTTCACGGGACAGACGTCAGCACACTTGCCACACTTTATGCAGCGGTCTTCGACGACATGAAACGGTTTGTCTGTGACAAGGCGGTTAACAAAGAACGAGCCTATAAGCCTACTGTTTATTCGTGGCCAGCGCCCTCTGTCGGGCTCCGACCTGAACGGTCGGCAATGCATGATGTCATCGATCATGCGGTTAAGCCTAATCTGCGATGTTTCAATCTTTTCAGCCTCACGTTCGGGCGTGTCCACATCCATGAAGGGCAAGCCCACATAAGATTCGGGCATGAGCAACGAAGAGCCCGCATCAAGGTTTATGCCTCGGGCCTTGAGGTCAGAAGCAAAGATGTCGAGCGTCTCACCGATGGTGTCGCCCGCTGTGCAGAGAGCATAAACGAAATGGCCCTGAAGATTGTTGACCTTCAAGCGGCTGATAAACTGTCTAACGATAAGCGGCGGTCGCCATCCATGCACAGGAAAACAAAAGCCCAGCCGCTCACCTTCTTCGAGAGAAATCTCTACGTCGGTGTCGGCTGTGGTCATAGGTTGCATGCGGTCGCGCGTGGTGGCCATAATCTGTTCAGCTGCCCATTTTGTGTTGCCTGTTGCGGAAAAATAAAATATCATGCCGCAAAGTTAATAATATTTTTTCTTACAAGCACGATGAAGGAGCCACAAAGCGAGCAAAAAATAGATTAAAGTCTGAATCCAGAGCATGCGACACTCGTAAACGATGTCAGAAATGAGCGCCCCCATGGTGTTTAGCTTCACAAAGCCCTGAATGCCAAACGTTGAAGGGAAGAGGCATGCGAAGGCACGCCAGAACGACGGTATGTTGCTCTGCGGCCATGACACGCCGCTCAAGAAGAGCAGGCCCACCGACGTGAACACCACCAACAACATTACATCTTCTCGTTGCGGTATGAGCATGCCTATGGTCATGGCGAAGAAGATGCACGCCAAGAGGTAAGGCAAGACAAAAAGAGCGAGGTCGGCGGGGTGAAGGATCTGCACGAAATGGAACATCTTGGGTATGGCCAGCAAGACGTAAGCCGTGACCGCAGCATAGATTAGCAGCATGCAGAGCGTGCGCCCCGTGATGATGCGAAGCATGGGCAAACGGCGCTTGAGGATGGGCAGCGTGGAGGTGGTTATGAAGAAGCCACGCTCACGACGCGAGCCATAGAGCAAGCCTGTGCCGAGGAGCATGGTCTGCTGAATGATGAGCATGAGCACGCCGGGCAAGATGAAGTTGCCGTAACCGCCCGTAGAGTTGAACATCGCCACCTCTTCATAGTTGAGCGGTTGCGTTGTTATGCTGTTCTCGTGGTCGGTATAGCCAGGTGCCAGCGCCACCTGAAGGTTTGCGTTCATGAGCGACGACACCGATGTGGCAGCCGAAAAGATGGCTTTATAAGCAAGCATCAGGCTCATGTCGCAATAGACGCTGACCGTTGTCGACTCCATGCGGTTGAGCCTCGTAGACATGTCTTCAGGCAGATAAACGATGCCGTTGACCTCCTGTGTTGCCACCAGTCGTCGTGCCTCCTCTATGCTGTTACAGAAATAAGCCACCTTCACGTCGGGCGACGCGTCGTAGCGCCGCACAAACTCGCGGCTCAGCGCCGAGTGGGATGCGTCGACCACCGCCACAGGCACCTCACGCACCACCTCGTTGTTGTATATCCACGAATAGAGAATGGGATAGAACAAGGGGACGAACAGCATGAAGAGCACCACACCCTCGTCGCGCACGATTGTGCGCGCCTCAGAGTAGAACGAGCAGAAGATGTCGCTTAAAAACTGCTTTATTTTGTCAAAGATGTTCATTATATTCAGAAAAAATCCTTTTTACAATAAGATGCCTTGCAGGCGGGCCTCAACCTCATCAGCCAGCCACCGGTTGCACTCTTTGCATGACGAGACGTCTTAAGAGAGGTAGACATAACTGTTGAACGCCCTTTTAAGGTTACGCACCACAAGCAGAGGCAAGAGGGCGAACGCTATGAGCGCTACCACATTGGGCCAGTCGTAGACCAAGGCGTTGCCGTTGAACACGCACGTCTGGTAAAGGCGGAAATAGTGGCGCAAGGGGAAGAGCTGCGCGAGCACCTCCAAAGGGGCGTCCATGGCAAACGTCGGGAACGCCGTGCCCACCATAGAGAAGCTGAGCACACCCCACAGCGAGCAAAGACTCATCGACATGCGGAGCGCGGGGAGCAAGCCATACATGAAGACGGCAAAGCCCATCGATGCCACCACGCTCAAGAAGCCGAGAAGCAAGATCACAGCAACGCTGCCTTGGTAAGGGAAGTGCATGACCGAATAGACGTAGAACAGATAAAAATAGAACACGGCAAGGTTTATAACCATGTGAGGCAACATCTTTCCGAAGAGCGCCACAAAAATGTTGTTGTTTGCCATCTTCATCAGTTCCTTCGATGTCTGCATCTTCAGTTCCTGACCCAGAGCATAAGCCGTTATGAGGAACACGAACAGCAGCAGACAGCCCGGTATGAGCATTGTGCTTAGGTAGGTGTTATAGTTGACCCACGGGTTTGAGACCGTGTGCAGGTCCACCTTTATGGGTTGCAGGAACGTGGCTATCTGTTCTGGCGTGAGCCCTTTAGCCCTTAACGTGGCCTGCCCTATTGCTGCCGACCCGAGCGTAGATATGGTCTTGAGGTCGCGGAAGAGCAAGGCGCCAGCCGTCAGCGAGGTGTAGGTGTAATAAAAAGAGATGGTGGGACGACGCGACGACAGCAGGGCATCGGTTGTGCCTTCAGGAAAATAGAGAAAGGCATAGATGTCGCCATGCTGCATGGCCTGCCGTGCCTCCTCGAAGTTGGCATAACGGGCCACGATGCGCGTTGTCTGGAAAGCGTCAAGCGAATGAGTGAGCTTGCGTGTGAAGGTGGTGTTGTCCTGGTCGACAATGCCCACGGGCATGTTCTCCGGCTGGCCTTCATCCATGAGAGAGGTGAACAGGAAGGTCACCATCAGCGGAAAGACCAGCATGCAGAGCACATACATAGGGTTCTTCATCAGCCTACAGCACTCGCGACGCGCTATGTTAAAAATTCGAGACAATGTTGTTTGTTTTAAATTCAAGATTCGTTCACGGTAGCCCGTTGAGCTGTCACATTATTTCTTAAGGACGAGCGACATGCCGGGACGCAGACCTTCAACCTTTGTCACGGGACGGGCCTTCACCTCAAAGGTCTTGAGGTCATACTGTCCGTTGGCCTTTGTGGCCTTCCATGTGGCATAAGAGCCCTGGTCCTTGATGTAATAGACCTTCATCTTAATGTCTTTCTTGAAAGCCGGAGCATAGGCTGTGATGACCGATCCTATGCGCATGCCGTCGAGCTGGTCCTCACGCACGTTGAACGTTCCCCACATGTCGTCGAGCAACGACACCGACATGATGGGTGAGCCTGTGCCGATGAGCTCTCCCTCCTTGGGATAGACGTCGCTCACCTCGCCAGCCTTCTGTGCTGTCTGCATGGTCTCGCTGATGTAAGAGCTTACCTCCTGCACCGCCCCCTTGGCACGGTTCACCTGTGCTGCCGCCGCCATCTTCTCCTCGCGGCGGGCGCCGTTTACGGCCATGTCATACTGGCTCTGTGCAGCCTTTACCTGTGCCTCGATGGCCTTATAGTTGGCAAACGCCTCATCGCGTTTCTGTGCCGACATCACGCCCTCGTCGTAGAGACGCTGCACGCGGTTATACGATTTCTGCGCAATTTCCAGTCCGGCCTTTGCCTGCTGAAGCAGAGCGTAAGCGCCGTTGATCTGTTCGCGGCGAGCACCGTTGTTTGCCATCTGGTCCATGGCCGATGCTGCGCTCTCTGCGCTCTCAGCCTGTGCGAGCTTAGCCTTCACGTCGGGGGCATCGATGATGGCGAGCGTGTCGCCAACGTTCACATAGTCGCCCTCCTTGACACGCAGTTCGAGCACACGTCCAGGCACCTTGCTCGACACGCGATATTCAGACACCTCGACATATCCCTGTATAATTTCCGGCTCGCTCTTGAAGACGAGAGTGCCGATAACAGCTATGATTACAACCACGACGGTGAAAGCCGCCACCGTGAGCAATATGTTCTTATGTTGTGTTTTTTCAGACATAACGTTTGTTTTTATTGTAGTGTTCCAAGTGCCTTCTTGAGGTTCACCTGGCTAAGTTTAACTTCTATTTCAGCATCAATCTTCTGCGACTGTGCCTGCATCCATGCCGTCTGTGCCTCCATGACATCGGTAGACGGTATGACGCCCTCGCTGAAGCCGAGGTTGGCGCAACGCAGGTTCTCGTTGGCCTTGTCCACATTAGACGAAGCCATGGCGAGCTTGCGGCTTGCCTCAGACACCTTAAACTGGCTCTGGTTGACCTGCAGCTCTATCTTCTCGCGCACCTCGCTGGCCTCGAGCTGTGCTATGCAGGTTGCAGCCTTGCTGGCTTTAACCTTATATTCGCCCTCGAACCAGTTCCACACAGGCACGCGCACCACGACACCAACGTTCCACACCCCGGCAAACTTTCTTTCAAAGCCGTTGTAGAGATTAGGGTTGGTGGCGGTGTAGCCGCCAGAGAGGAGCACCTGAGGCAGATAAGCGGCACGCACCAAGCGTGTGGCCTGACGCGACAGGTCTATGGTGTTTTCAAGAAGTTTCACCTCGGGACGGTTTTCAATGGCCGACTCCACGTCTGCTACCTGTGCCGTGGCATCGAGCGGCAGGTTCTCGCTGTCCTCGTCGGCAAGGGTTATCTTGCTGTCAAGGGGCAGGCCGCACAGCTGACACAGATACATCTTCGCCAGCGACAAACCGTTGTCGACCTGTGTGAGAGCCATCTCTGCCTCGTTCACCTTAACGTCAACCTTCAGTCCGTCGGCCTTTGTGGCCACGCCCTCGTCAATCATCTTGTGCACATCGCCGCTAAGCTTCTTGACGAGATCAAGGAAGCTGTTTGCCAACTTCTGCTTATGCTTGAGCGACACCACCATCCAGTAGGCCTGGTCGGTGTTGTAGAGCGTTCCTTGCAGCTTTGCAGCATAGTCGTTGTCCACCATCTGCTGCGAGATCTTCGCAATCTTGTTGGCAGCAGTAATGGCGCCACCCATGAACACAGGTTGCGTCACCACGGCCGAGGCCATGAACATGTTGCGCGTGTCGGTGTCTAAAGCTTTCACGATGCGTTGCCCGCTGTGGTTGAGGGCATCGCCCACAGACGTGCCCATGTTGTTGAGCACGCCACCAAAGTGGTTTGCCTGTTCAGGTGTGAGCACGCCATCCTGTGTAAGTTTTGTCAGCACCGAAGATATGTCCTTTCCGAGACTTCCGCTGAGAGCGGTGCCAATGCTGCTGAGAGTGCTTTTCTGCTCATTGTTGAGCAGCGATATTTCTCTGCTCGTGAACATGTAGCCTCCCACAACATTCAGTTTTGGCAAATACTGAGTTTTGGCGGCCTTTACGGTATATTTGGCCGCCTCTTTCTTGTATTGCGTTATGCCCAACTGCTTGTTGTTTCTCATGGCCAAAGCCCGGCAACTGTCAAGCGACAACGCCTGCTGCGCCGCCACAGGGACGGCACATGCAACGAGAAGCAATAACAATATTTTTTTTCTCATTTAACTATCTAAAAATCTTTACTTTCAATACTTTCAACAAAAGAGATGCGTGCCCAAGACGGGCTTTGTCATTAATCGAAGCTGAAGGTCCGTGAGCCGATCATGTTGCCGTCGGCAAACACGCTCACGTTGTAGGAGCCTTCCATGAGAGCCTGACTGATGTTCCAGTAGGTCACGACGGTTGTTTCCTGACCGGTGTACTCGACCGTCTTTTTCATTGTGCACTGGAGCGAGCGGTTGGCATAATTGAACGATCCGTCGTTGCCGAGCACAGCACCTGTGGGCGTTGTGACACGCACATAGAAGGTTTTCATGCCGCTCTGAGCCGTTACGTTCTTAGAGACGGTGAACGAAACCTGAAGGGTCTTGCCCTTGTTCAGCTTGTTGGTGTCCTTGCCACGTTTGTTCTTCAGCGTCATGCGTATGCCTGTAGCGTCGAGCTGGGCAGCAATGGCCACCTTCTCCGAGAGCGATGCACGCTCGGTGTTGAGACCCGCAATCTGTCGTGTGGCCTCATCATACTGGCTGCGCACTCGTGTGTTCTCGTTCTTGAGGTTCTGGTTCAAACGGTTGAGCGAGTCGATCTCAAGCACATAGTTGCGGAGGACGGCACGCACGGTTGCCAACTCTTTCTTCAAACGGGTGATCTCGCGAGCATCGTTGCTCTTCACCTGACGCAGCTCCTCAAGAAGCTTCTGGGTCTTCTCTTGTTCAGCGGTGAGCTGAGCCACGATAGAGTCGTTGGTGATCTGCGTCTTCATCTCGCTGTATTGGTTTGCAAACTGCTGATACTCGTTCTCCATTTCTTTCTTATCGAGCTCAGCCAGCTCCTGCATTTCACGGTTTTCCTGTTTCTGTTTGTCAAGACGAATGGCGAGGAACGCAATGCCTGCCACGAGCAAGATTCCGACAATAACGACCGGAATCAAAACTTTTTTGTTCATATCGGGTACCTTTTTTGTTTTTTATAATGTTATAACGCTGCAAAGTTAAAGGTTTTATCTGAGTTGAACAACTAAAAGCGTCGGCCGAATTCTTTATATTTATTAAAATTGATATTTTTTGAGTAAAATAGAATAATTTTGTAAATTAATTTTATATCTTTGCCCTGTTGAGAACGACAATTTCATCGTTTCTTCCGACACTCCTTTAACCTCTGACGCATCTCTTCTTTATAGAGAGCATCTCAACAAATTAAAGAGAGCATATCTATAACTGACGACACTTTTCATTTAACCTATGATCAACTTTCTTAAAAAGACATATTGGCTTTACAGGGACGGCTTCGCACAGATGACTGTGGGGCGAACGCTTTGGACGGTGATAATAATAAAACTCATCATTATCTTCGCCGTCCTGAAACTTTTCTTCTTCCCCGATTTCCTTAAACAACACTCGAAAGACGGCGACAAGGCAGGACTGGTGTCTGACGAGCTGGTGAAGAGAAGCGTTTAAAGGTAAAAAAGTAAAAAGATAAAAAAGGCTGACGCCAGTTAAGGGAAAAAAGAAAAGTGAAAAGTGAAAAATCCTATTGCCAAGGCTGGTTAAGGGAAAAGGGAAGAACGAGGAGTGATGGATTCAAAAGAAATTCAAAAGGAAAAGAAATTTATTAAGATGAAAAGAAATTTTAAAGGAAAAGAAATTTAATAAAGGGAAAAGAAAACAAGAAACAAATAATAAGAAAATAAGAAACAAATAATAAAAAAACAACAAAAAAATAAAAGACAATGAGCAATCTGTTAACCATTGACACAGGGGCGATAGACTGGGCACGAGCACAGTTTGCCCTCACAGCCATCTACCATTGGCTGTTTGTTCCCCTCACGCTGGGACTGGCCCTTATCATGGGCATCATCGAGACCATTTATTATCGCAAACGCGATGAGTTCTGGCTTGAAGCAACCAAGTTTTGGCAACGACTGTTTGGCGTCAATTTCGCCATGGGCGTGGCTACAGGCATAATCTTGGAGTTTGAGTTTGGCACCAACTGGAGCAACTACTCATGGTTCGTTGGCGACATCTTTGGCGCTCCTCTCGCCGTCGAGGGCATCGTGGCGTTCTTCATGGAGAGCACCTTCGTGGCTGTGATGTTCTTCGGATGGAAGAAGGTGTCGGCAGGCTTCCACCTCGCGTCGACATGGCTCACGGGCCTCGGCGCTACCATATCGGCATGGTGGATCCTGGTGGCCAACGCATGGATGCAGAACCCTGTGGGCTGCGAGTTTAACCCCGACACCGTGCGCAACGAGATGACAAGCTTTGCCGACGTGGCTCTTTCGCCGTTTGCCGTAGACAAGTTCCTCCACACCGTGATCTCATCGTGGGTTGTGGGAGCGGCGTTCGTGATGGCTGTGAGCGGCTGGTACCTGTTGAAGAAACGCAACCAGAAGCTGGCAACGGAGAGCATAAAGATTGCAAGCATCGTGGGCATCGTGGCTTCTCTGCTCGCCATGGGCACAGGCGACATGTCGGCTGTGAAGGTGGCCGACAAGCAACCCATGAAGCTCGCTGCCATGGAGGCTCTCTACGACGGCGGACAGAACGTGAGCCTCACAGCCATAGCGGCCATAAACCCCTTCGAGCAACCCGACTATGCCAAGGGCGGCGAGGCTCCGCTGCGCATAGCCATTCCTTCGGGGCTGTCGCTGCTCGCCACACACAGCACCGACGGATATGTGCCTGGCATTAACGACATCATAAAAGGCTACGAAAAGGCTGACGGCACACTTGTGCCCTCGCTCAACGAGCGCATAGAGAGTGGCAAGGTGGCCATAAAAGCGCTTGCCGAATATCGTCGTCTGAAAGCAGAACATCCCGAGAAGAAGATTGAGATTGCAATCAACAAGACGCTCATCGATGCCAACATGCAAAACTTTGGCTATGGCTACATCAAAGACGAGGCAGAGATTGTGCCTTACATTCCTCTGTGCTTCTATGCCTTCCGCGTGATGGTGGGCATCGGCACGCTGCTGCTCCTGTTCTTCCTTGTGGCAGGACATGTGGCGTTCCGCATGGACATAAGCAAACCGCGCTGGCTGCACATCGCCGCCATCGCCATGCTGCCCCTCACCTACATTGCGAGTGAGGCAGGATGGATTGTTGCCGAGATGGGCCGCCAACCGTGGGCCATACAGGACATGCTGCCCGTTGGTGCCGCCGTGTCCGACATTGGTTCTGCTTCTGTCGCAACAACGTTCTTTATCTTCCTCGCCCTCTTCACCACCCTGCTTGTGGTGGAGATAAGCATCATGCTGAAGCAGATTAAGAAAGGATAGAGGCTGAAAAGAAAGAT
>OQVS01002890.1_pt1 | contig 10629 bp, 11 predicted proteins | sample 1691601 | NCBI WGS metagenome assembly OQVS01 (sample SAMN03418268, study PRJEB22391) | human gut metagenome | biome: human-gut; feature: organic feature; material: feces | host: Homo sapiens | place: Tanzania | collected 2013-01 | reverse complement strand
GCACTGAATGCTGCAGGCAAATCATTTTCCATGGAGTTTAATTCGGGCTGGTATCAGATTCGGTTTTTTTCTCATTCTCATAGATCCGTTCTCCTTTAAAAAGAAAATACCACAAACGGCAAAAAACATCAATGTTTTATTCTTTTTAATACAAACAGCAAATATTGACGCAGTTTGACGCACTTTTTTCGGTAATTACCCCCTTGAAATGACAAAATACATGTGCTATAATTACTTAATCAAAAGATTAACTATATATATTTTTTGTCGCATTTTATATAAGGAGAGATACTACCCGTGAAACGAATCAAAGTCTCTAACAATGTTATCCGCCGTATGCCCCGTTATCTGAGAAAGCTCGACGAGCTGACTGAAGCCGGCGTTAGCCGTATCTCCTCCGGTGAGCTCGGCCGTCAGCTCGGATTGACGCCATCTCAGATCAGGCAGGACTTCAGCTGCTTCGGCGAGTTTGGTCAACAGGGCTACGGTTATAAGGTCACCGCACTGCGTGCGGAGATCGCCTCCATACTCGGTATGGACAGAGGCTTCACCGCCATTCTTATCGGCGTCGGTAATATAGGTCAGGCACTTATGTGCAACTTCTCGTTCAAGACCTGGGGCTTCGACCTCAAGGCCGCCTTCGATATCAAGCCCGAGCTTATCGGCACTGAGGTCGAGGGTGTTCCCGTCCTGGATATGGCGGTCCTGCCCGAGTACCTTGACGAAAACCATGTCGATGTCGTCGTCCTGTGTATCCCGAAGGAGCACGCCGTTAAAACGACCGAGATGCTCACCAAGCACGGCATAAACGCCATCTGGAACTTCACCAATGTTGAGCTTACCGCTCCCGAGAGCCGCACCATTGTTGAGAACATCCACTTCTCGGACAGCCTGCTTTCGCTGAGCTACTATATTGCCGATGATATCGACGAGAAGGCAGCCCGTGCGGCAAGACTGAATAAGTAAATAATTTAACAAAGGTGGGCATATAACGCCCACCTTTCTTTTATTGTATAGGTATATTAAGGAGTAATCATGTCAGATACGATCGCTGCCGTTTCGACGGGTATGCAGGTTTCTGCAATTGGCATACTTCGCCTTAGCGGCGATGAGGCTATAAATATTGTCGATAAGCTGTTTATCCCCCGCTCGGGCAAGAAAATGAGCGAGAGCGAGGACAGAAAGCTCGTGTTCGGCTCGCTTTGTGACCTTGACGGGCAAACGCTTGATATCTGCCTGTGCACCATAAGCCGTGCGCCGCACAGCTATACGGGCGAGAACACCGCCGAGCTTCAGTGCCACGGCTCCCCCGCCGTTTTGCGGGCGGCGCTCGATGCCGTCTTTGCACTTGGCGCAAGGCAGGCGCTCCCGGGCGAATTTACAAAGCGTGCGTTTTTGAACGGACGCATGGATCTTACGAGTGCAGAGGCGGTGGCGGATATCATCGATGCCGAGACTGCCGAGGCTGCCAAAAACGCTGCCGGTCAGCTCGGCGGTGCGATTGGGCGCAGGATAGATAAAATTTACGACTTTCTCACCGATCTTAGCTCTCACTACCACGCCGTTTTGGACTATCCCGACGAGGACATTGAGGATTTTACGCTTGAAGCTTACAAAGCCGAGCTTCACGCCGCCATAGCAGAGCTCAGACGCCTTGCCGACAGCTACTCGGGCGGAAAGCTCTTGCAGGGCGGCATCCCCGCCGCCATAATCGGCAGACCCAACGCCGGAAAAAGCTCGCTGTTAAACGCCGTTCTGGGCTACGACCGTGCAATCGTCACGAACATCCCGGGTACGACACGGGACACCATTGAGGAAAAGCTGCGGCTCGGCGGCGTGCTCCTGCGCCTTACGGACACTGCCGGTCTGCGTGAAACGGACGATGAAATTGAGCGGCTCGGCGTCATGCGCTCGCACGAGGCGATGGAAAATGCCCAGCTCGTCATCGCCGTCATCGACGGCAGCGGGGGCACGACTGCCGAGGACGAGGAGATAATCCGCTGCGCCGAAAAAGCGCCGCACGCCGTGGTCGCCGTATCGAAATCAGATCTCGGCAAAAAAGCCGTGCTTCCCGAAACCACGCTTCCCGTTGTGGAGCTCAGCTCCGTGACCGGCGAGGGCTTAGAAAAACTTGCAGATACAATAAAGGCCATCTTCCCGATGCCCGACGCACCCGCAGGCGAGATACTCACGAATGCAAGGCAGGCCGAGGCGGTCGACCGTGCGCTGGCGGCGCTGGCTGCCGCATATGACGCATTACTTCAAGGCTGCACGCCGGATATCGTTCTCACTGAGGCCGAGGGCGCAATGTCGGCGCTGGGCGAGCTTTCGGGCAAAACCGTGCGTGAGGATGTGACGAACCGCATTTTCGAAAGATTTTGCGTCGGAAAATAATTTTTAACGGAGGTAGAGCAAATGAATGAGGCAAAGAAATGCACATGCGGAGCGGAGATGAAAAGCCGTGGTGTCAAGTATCTGTGTCTTGCCACCACCAGATTTATGGTAAGCGCATCAGCAATACCCGAACAGGTCGAGATGTTCGTCTGCCCGGAGTGCCGCAGGATGGAGTTCTATTGGATGGAGGATGACCTGCTCGACGAGGAGGTCGATGAGAAGCAGAGACTTTACGACATGTACAAAAATGAGCCCGCCGACAAGCTGCGCAAAATTCTCGACAACGGCAGCTACACCGACGAGTGCAAATCCGTCATAAGAAGGATACTTTCCGAGAGATAACGAAAAAACTGCCGACCGTTCCGGTCGGCAGTTTTTTCACTTTTCAATGCCCCAGCCCGGGAGCGGCAGGCGCTGCATTGCGCCGAAAACCTTGCTTTTCATGTCGGGGTAATCGGCAGACAGGGTCTTTATAAGCTGCTTTATCTCGTAGCGCTTGCTGGCCTTGTCCTGCGGGCAGGGGTTTTCGACGATGGGCAGCTCCAGCGCCGCAGCCAAATTCGTTATCCTGCCCTCTCCGGCATAGACCATGGGGCGTATCTGCGTAACGCCGCTTCTGTCCATAAATGTCACGGGGCGGAAGCAGCTCAACCTGCCCTCAAACAGCAGGCTCATGAGAAATGTTTCGACGGCATCGTCAAAGTGGTGACCCAGTGCAAGCTTTTTTATGCCGCGCTCACGGATGGCATCGTTGAGCGCACCACGGCGCATTTTGGCGCACAGCGAGCAGGGGTTATCCTCCTTGCGGACATCGAAAACTATCTCCTTGATATCGGTCTTGAGGCAGGTGTAGGGAATGTCGAGCTCCTCGCACATTTTGCGCACGGGCTCAAAATCCATACCCTCGAAGCCAAGCTCGACGGTTATCGCCTCAAGCTCAAAATGCTTGGGATAGTAGCTTTGCAGGTGCTTTAAAGCAAGCAGGAGCAGCAGGCTGTCCTTGCCGCCGGACACGCCGACGGCGACCTTGTCGTTATCGTCTATCATATGGTAATCATCGACAGCCTTGCGGATGATGCCGGTAAATTCGTTGAGCGCTTTGTTATCCATGGCTTTTTCCCCAATAAAAATGTAAAAATGAAATTTAGGTTCAGCGAGCTTTCAGGAGTATTTGCGAGTATTTCGGAGTTTTCAAAACGAGAATTAAAATAAGTGTTGACACTCCGGTGCCTGTGTGGTATAAAAGTAAAGCACGCTATTAGAGTATTTTAATAGCGCCCCGCCCTTTTGTCAAAGATATTATTTATTTTTTGGAGGCACAAATATGTCCACGACCATGCTTACCAAGGAGACCGTTGAACGCAAATGGTACATCCTTGACGCAGCAGGCAAGCCCCTCGGCAAGACCGCTGCCGCTGCCGCTGATCTTCTTCGCGGCAAGCTCAAGACCGATTATACTCCCCATGTTGACTGCGGTGATTATGTCATCATCATCAACGCAAAGGATGCCGTCCTCACCGGCAAGAAGTTAGAGCAGAAGTACTACCGCACCCACTCCGGTTGGGTCGGCGGCCTCAAGGAGACCCAGTACAAGCACCTGATGGAAAAACGCCCCGAGCTGGCTATGCGCATCGCAGTCCGCGGCATGCTCCAGAAGAACACCATTGCACAGTGGCAGCTCAAGCGCCTGAGAGTTTTCGCAGGTCCCGAGCATGACCATGCAGCCCAGAAGCCCGAAGTTTGGGATCGTTAATAGGAGGTAAACAGTAATGGCAACTTATAAGTGCAAAAGACCCTATATGTACGGTACCGGACGCAGAAAGCATTCTGTCGCTCGTGTTCACCTGATCCCCAACGGCACCGGTGCTATCACCATCAACGGCCGTGATATCGACGATTACTTCGGTCTCGATACCCTCAAGCTCATCGTTCGTCAGCCCCTGGTCACCACCGGCACCGTCGGCAAGGTCGACATCGAGGCTACCGTTCACGGCGGCGGTGTTTCCGGTCAGGCCGGCGCTATCCGCCACGGCATCTCCAGAGCACTGCTTCTCGTTGACGAGAACTACCGTGCATCTCTCAAGGCCGCAGGTTTCCTGACCCGTGACCCGAGAATGAAAGAGCGTAAAAAGTACGGTCTCAAAGCAGCCCGCCGCGCACCTCAGTTCAGCAAGAGATAATCTGCTATTACAAACTGCCATCCACATGGGTGGCAGTTTTTTATTGCGCTTTTTGTTAACAATGTAACGCTCGTGTAGTATTTACTACTATTTTCTTGCCCGGTTTTATGTTACGATATAAACAGCTCAAAAAGTTTGGATCAAAAAAGGGAGGATTTTTAATATGTATTGCACTCGCAAAGTCACCGACGACCTGACTTGGGTCGGCGCAGACGACCGCCGCCTCGCCTGCTTTGAGGGCGTTTACGGCGTGCCCGACGGCGTTTCGTATAACTCGTATCTGCTGATCGACGACAAGACCGTGCTTTTCGACACCGTCGACAAGGCCGTCAGCCGCACATTTTTTGAAAATGTCGCTCACGCTCTTGGCGGTCGGAAGCTTGACTATCTTGTCATTTCCCACATGGAGCCGGATCACGCCGCCACCATTGACGAGCTTACGCTGCGCTACCCCGATGTCACCGTCGTATGCAACGACAGGATAAAGACCATGCTCGGTCAGTTTTTCCGCCTGTCGGACACGCTCAAGTACCACATCGTGAAGGAGGGCGATACGCTTTCTACCGGCAAGCATAATTTCACCTTCGTCATGGCACCCATGGTGCACTGGCCGGAGGTCATGATGACCTACGACCTGACCGATAAGATGCTGTTTTCCGCCGACGCCTTCGGCACTTTCGGCGCACTCAACGGTCACCTGTTCAACGACGAGGTCGATTTCTTTACTGATTACCTCGACGAGGCTCGCCGTTACTACACAAACATCGTCGGCAAATACGGCACTCAGGTGCAGGCAGTGCTCAAAAAGGCCGCCGGGCTCGAGCTTAACTATGTCTGCCCGCTGCACGGCTTTGTCTGGCGCAGCCACTTCGGCGATTTTCTCGACAAGTACCTCAAGTGGAGCTCCTACACTCCCGAGGAAAACGGTGTCATGATCGCATACGCCTCCGTGTACGGTCACACCGAGAACACCGTGAACATTCTCGCCTGCAAGCTGGCTGAGCGCGGGGTCAGGACCAAGGTGTTCGACACCTCCGTCACCCCGGCATCGTACATTCTCTCGAACGCATTCAAGTACAGCCACATGGTGCTCGCCTCCACCACCTATAATGCCGGCATTTTCGTCACGATGGAAAACCTCGTGCACGATATCGCAAACCACAATCTGCGCAACCGCAAGGTCGCAATTTTGGAGAACGGCTCGTGGGCTCCCACCTCGGGGGGCCTTATAAAAAAGGCGCTGTCCGGCCTCAAGGGCACGGAGTTTATCGGCGAAACGATCTCGCTCAAGTCCGATATCACGGACGCTCAGCTTTCTGAGCTTGACGCACTCGCCGATGCAATCGCCGCCGATGTTAATCCCGTTATCCCCGCATTTGAGCCGGTCGAGACCACCGATGCGCTGCCGGTCGACAACGCAGTTTTCACGAAGTTCAACTACGGCGTTGAGGTGCTCACCACCCGTGTTGACGGCGTTGACTACGGCTGCATCATAAATACCGCTTGTCAGGTCGCCGCCTGCGACCCGAAGAAGATAACCATCTCCGTCATCAAGAAAAACAACACCTGCGACATGGTCATGAAGGCCGGCAAATTCAACATCTCCATCCTCACCGAGGAAGCGCCCTACAGCCTGTTCCAGCACTTCGGCTTCCAGTCGGGGCGTGATGTCGACAAGTTTGCCGACTGCGAGCACAACGAGCGCACCGCAAACGGCATCCGCTATGTCCCGCAGTACACCAATGCGGTCTTGTCCTGCGAGGTTATAGATGTCAAGGATGTCGAGACGCAGATGCTGTTTATCGCAAATGTCGTTGAGGCAAAGGTGCTGTCGGAGGAAAAGTCCTGCACCTACGCATACTACCACGCACACATCAAGCCCAAGAAAAATCCCGCTCCCGAGCAGAAAGCAGGCTATGTCTGCAAGGTCTGCGGCTACTTCCACGAGGGCGAGCTGCCCGAGGACTTCTCCTGCCCGCTGTGCCACCACGGTCCGGAGGACTTTGAAAAGGTCGTGCCCGCCGTTGTCAAAAAGCAAAAGGGCTATATCTGCACCGTCTGCGGACACTTCGAGCCCTGCGAGGGCGAGCTGCCCAAGGACTACACCTGCCCGCTGTGTCACCACGGTCCGGAGGATTTCGAGCCCGCCGAACAGTAAAACAAGCACCAGATCCGCCGCATTAAATGCGGTGGATTTTTCATCTTCAAAACTCTGCCGAAATGTGTTATAATTTGCAGCAACAACTGTTTTTGGAGTGCTTTATGAAGGAATTTGTACAGAACATACTCGCAACGCCTTTTGAGTTTATATTCAACGCAATTTTGATTATCCAGTGGGCGTTGTTCATGCAGCAGACCCTGACCAAGAAATTTTCAAAAGGCATGACGATCCTCCTCTCGCTGCTGGTCAGCATAATCAGCCCCGTTGTGGCCCTGCAAATACCCGACCACTCACTGCCGAGGCTGCTGTTTACCCCGACGCTTATGATAGTTTTCGGCTTTACATGCTATAAAAGTAGGCCGCTGCGCACGGTGTTCTGCTCGTTCTTTCCCACCCTCGCCATGCTGCTTGCGGAAATGCTGAACATGCTGGTGTATCCCGAGGTCTTTCAGCATCTTGACGAGCAGTCGGGCTACTGGCTCAACGCCAGATACTTTTTGCTGCTGTTTTACTACATTCCCGTTTACGGACTGGTTTTGTGGGCAACTGCGTCACGCATCAGCCGCACCCGCTACAATCTGACCGCAAAGCAGTGGGCGACATTTCTGTTCTTCCCCCTGTCACAGGCAATAACCGTGTATTTTGTCTTTAATTTGTTTTTCGGAACAGACACTACGACAAAGCAATTCGTGATGCTCGGCGCATTTCTCACGCTGTGCATTGCGGCGGATATTGCGCTCGTGCGAACGATTGCAGACGCAGGACGCAAGGCGGAGCTTGAGGCTACGAACAGGCTGCTCGAAAAGCAGCTTAACATGCAGATAAGCCACTATGAAGCGCTGACCTCTCAATACGAGGCTAACCGGCGCATACGGCACGATATCATGCATCATGTCAACACCATTCAGTATCTGCTCGCAGACGGCAAGCAGCAGGAGGCAGCGGAGTATGCAGGGCAGTTTCTGAAAGAGAACCGCCGCATCTCCATGCTCGGCAGCTGCGAAAATCCCGTTGTGGATGCGTTTCTTTTCGGCCGTGTCGAGGAAGCGAAAAAGCAGGGTATCCCCGTCAAAACGGACATCATTCTGCCGGTCGAGCTTCCGGTGTCAAATACGGATTTGGTCATCGTATTCGGCAACATCATGGACAACGCCGTTGAAGCGTGTTCGAAAATCGAAAACCCAAGCATCGAGCTTGACGCACGCATAGAGGGCAGTTATCTTATCATCAGCGAGACTAACCCCGCTCTGCCCGAACCCGAGGACAACAAAAAGCGCCGCATTCCCGAGCTTGAGCGTGGCGTCGGTACGCAGATTCTTGAATCCGTTGCCAAAAAGCACGACGGCAGCAGCGTAATTGAATCCAAGGACGGTATGTTCACCGTCTCCGTTATACTGAGACTATACAGATCCTGAAAACATGGGAGCAATACATGAAAGAGTACATACAAAGCATATATGTTTCGCCGCTTGAATTTCTGTTCAACATGGCCTTGATGGGGCTGTGGGCGGTGTTTATGTGGCACACGCTCACGCCGAGGTTTTCAAAAAAGACGACCATCCTCATTTTTATCCCTATCTGCTTTTTAGCGCCGCCGATTTCAACGCTGCTGCCTGACCGCAGCTTTGTCCGCGTGTTTTTTGTCCTGGCGGTGATGATGGCCGCAGGCTTTGCACTTTTTAAAAGCAAGCCGCTGCCCACGGTGTTCTGCTCGTTTTTCCCCGATCTCGCAGTGCTGCTGGCGGAGGCGCTGAATCTGCTGCTCTACCCCGAGGTGTACCAGTATTCCTACGGGTCGACGGACTTTTGGCTCAACTCCAAGACATTTTTACTGTGGTTTTCCTATATACCGTTTTACGCACTTGTCCTTTGGTTCACCGCCTCCCGCATAAGCAAGACCCGATACAGTCTCACGGTCAAGCAGTGGGCGATATTCCTGTTCTTTCCCATGTCGCAGTCCATCACCGTCTATTTTGTCTATACCTCCATGTTCGGCGCGGACGCAAGCCCGAGGCAGCTTATAATTTTCGGCGCATTTCTTACGCTGTGCATTGCGGCGGATATTGCGCTCGTGCGAACGATTACAGACGCAGGACGCAAGGCGGAGCTTGAGGCTACGAACAGGCTGCTCGAAAAGCAGCTTAACATGCAGATAAGCCACTATGAAGCGCTGACCTCTCAATACGAGGCTAACCGGCGCATACGGCACGATATCATGCATCATGTCAACACCATTCAGCATGCCTGTTTTGTTCGTTTTCCTGTGGCAACAGCAAGCAGGCAGAGGATTCGGAGAAAGCAGAACAAATAATGTCGGAAATAAAAAGTATGTATGCCGGAAAGGACTACGACAATGCGATGTTGATGATTGATTCTTTGATGAAAACATATCCTGGTTTGATCGATGTGCAACGTAAAGCAATGCATATACAAACTATGATTACAGAAAAGAGGACTTTGGCAGACAGCATTGCAAACGAGAAAGTCCTTGAGCAAAGTATGGCTGCGGCAGACTCTATAAAGCACAATCTTAAGTTTGTAAAGAGTGCAGATATGGTAGAAGGATATTTTGTTGACAAAACTATGCCCGACGACGGAATCCCTTCTGTAACAGGAATCGTTGCCAGGGTTGCAGAACACGGAGACATTTCCCTCCTGTCTTCATTGAGAGGACATCGCATCAGACATACGCGGATTTGCGCCATAGCCGACACCGCCAACGTCGCCACTGGCAACGTACCGCCCTCAAACTCAAGAAACTACCGTTATAACGACAATGGACAGAATGTTGAGCTTGTCACGTTCAACGCTCAGGAATGTGGGGATTTTCTTTCTTTCATCGCTCAGAATACCGCTCTTCCAATAACTATTAAATTTGTCAACGGTTCAAAGAGTTACAAACAAGTGCTTTCACAGAAGGAAAAGAGCGCTATTAAGAATGTTGTCAATTATGCAACCGCAATAACGGCAGCCCATGACGCCGCTAATATGAGACTTAAATTTGCTCGCAAACTGCAATTGGCACGTAAGCAAATAAAGCAGACAGCAACAAACATACAGGGCGGCCGCTAATATAATCTGAATAAAAAACGTAATATATATGGGATTTTTTAATTTCTTCAGCAAGGAAAAGAAAGAAACGTTGGACAAAGGCTTGGAAAAGACCAAGCAAGGTTTGTTTGACAAGCTTAATCATCGCCGTATCGACATCGTCCTCGTACAGACGCATCTCAACCTCGAGCGGTGTCGGGTCCTTGCCAAACTTCCAGCTTCCGAAGTGTCCGTAAAAGACTATAATTCCCACGGCAAGCCCTATGGAATAGCTTATTTCAAGTATCCTGCTGCCTGAGTTCCCACTGCCGTACACCAGCTCATATATCCTCGTGAACATATCCGCCATGCCTACATCGTTGTTGTACGCCATGACCGCGAAGCCACCGCCAAGCAGCGTGATAAGGCAGATTAAGAATACCTTGGTGTACTCGGCAGCCTTCCCCTTGCCCTTCATGTCCTTGTGCTCTATCACCACGTCCTGCTCGCCGTCGCTCTCGACCACAGCCCCCGGAAACTCCTTTAGTATGCACTCTATGACCTTCAGGACGCTGACCACATAGCGGCGCGTCGAGCCTGCCTCCGTCTTTAGTATCTTTATCGCCTTTATCCTGCTGCAAATATGCCTGTCCACACAGTACACGCTCGCAATGTCACTTATGAACACGTCCGTGCCGGCAAGGCACACGCTCTTGTTCAGCTTAATATACACTGTCTGCTCCATAGCCGTCCTCTTTTCAAACCGCATAATTTTTCAGGTTCAAATTACAACACCCATTCAAGTGCTAATATTGCCTGTGCTCTATCTATTTATGCATTAAAGCGTGATAAAGCCGCGAAGTT
>OQVS01002888.1_pt1 | contig 10631 bp, 9 predicted proteins | sample 1691601 | NCBI WGS metagenome assembly OQVS01 (sample SAMN03418268, study PRJEB22391) | human gut metagenome | biome: human-gut; feature: organic feature; material: feces | host: Homo sapiens | place: Tanzania | collected 2013-01 | reverse complement strand
GCTTCTCGAAAGCCGAGTTATCGAGAACCTCCTTACCGCCAACCATCTTCTTCGTAATGGTTGTCTCCTCCTTTGTAGGCGCGGCATAACCCATTTCATTGAAGTTGTCATACGAGTTCTGCTGAACAATACCCGTATAGTCATGCTCCATAGCAATCTTACGGCGAGCCTCCATCTGCTTGAGCTGCATCTTCAGAAGTTCCTGTTCGCTGCGTGTGGCTTTTGCGAAGATTTGCGCTGTGATGGAGTTCATAGACAGACCGAGGCTGTTGCCCAACTGCTCCATAAGTTTGCGCAAATTTTCGATGTTGTTGTTCAATATGCCGTCCAACAAATCTTTTGAAAGGTTTACACCCGTCTCATCCGCTTGTTCAACCATATCAGCAGCCATCATCTTCTTTGCGTCTTCCCATTTGTTTTCCTTGCCAGCCACAGCAAGGCGTACCTGAGAACGGGCTATTTCTTTGTTTTGTATTAGAGGAAGGACGAACTGCTCCTGCTCAGTCTTGTCCATCTTAAGAGATATAGCTTGAGCGATTTTTGCGTTAATCTGACGGTCATAGTAATTGTCCACGTCATCCATGACAGCCTTCGCCTGATCTTGCTTCTGCTTCAGTTCCTCACGCCAAGCACGCTCTTGGTCGCGCCTGTCTCGCTTCTCCTGTGCGATAGCGTCCTTGTCGGGAGCATCGTTTTCGAGGGTGCCGGGAGTTTCTTCGGGGTACGGGGTGTAACCTTCAGGAAACCACTTATGGTAATTGTCTTCAATATCCTTTGCTTTCTTCCTTCTTCTACCCGTAGAATTGGCATACCAACGAGCAGCGGACAACAAGTCTCGGAGCTTGTACTGCATCTGACTATCATCAGAATTAATACTCGCCTTTCCTCCGTCATAAGTATCTCGATAAATAAAACCACCTTTACTAAGTTTCCAATTAAAGCCGTCTATCAAGCCCGACTTGTTCTTAGGCATCTTTTTAACCAAATGCCAAAAGACAGCGTTACCGTTCGCACCCTTACTAACCCATCGGTCTATATCAGTGAAAGAAACTCCAAGTTTGTCAATGCCCAATTTTTGAACCTGAGCCAACAAAGCGTTTGCAGCCGCATCCCTATCCGCATCAAGTTTTGGCAGAGCTTGTTGCTTCGCTTTCACCATCATACGATAATAAGTTGCCCTCTGAGCCTCTTGCGCTAACTCGGAATAATGATCGCGCAAATCCTTGACGCTCTTAATTTCAATGCCGAGATTGGAGATATACGAGCGAAAATCCTTATTGAATCTCGAAACGAGGCCTTGGCGTTCCTTTTGCGAAAGGTTCGACTCGTTCATCATCCGCTTATAATTTTCGAGCTTCTTGTTAAGGTTTGCTGTTTCCACAGCAGCCTGACCAAGAGTAGATCTCCATGCATTTGCCTGACGTTCTGCTTCTTTCGCAGCTTTTGCCGCTTCTTTTGTCTGCTGTGCATAACCATACACAACTCCAGCAACGGCAACTATAACGCTTGCAAGAGCCACCCAAGGATTCAGCTTCATTGCAGAGTTAAGTCCCGTTTGGGCTGCGGTCGCTGTACGAGAGGCTGTTGCATACGCATACAGTTGGCTTACAGCCGAGCCAATGGCTGTTCCGAAATTCTTAATAAGAATCAATCCGGAATATATACCCTGTGAAGCCATATAGCCAATGATGACTGGCAGAAGGGACGCTACGGCTTTCAATGCCATAAGAACCATCTGAAGAGAAACGAGCAATGTGCCTTTCAGCAACGGACTGTTTGTCATCGTGGCCGACATCTCATACCACCATTCCGCCATACTCTTTACAGCATCCACACCGTCGGGATTGACAAAAGCCTTCTCCCAAAGATTGTTGGCTCTTTCGAGAATGCCGATGGCCGATTGTTGCTGCATCGAGTATTCCTTGCCTACGGCAGTGGCTTCACGGAACGCCTCTTCCGACTCGTAGAGATGATCTTTGAGCATATCCACGTTCTTCGACATAGTAACCATGGCGGTAACGAGTCGCTGACCGTCGGAGCCGAGGTCTTTGAATATACCACCAAGAGCATTCATATTACCCTTGTCGCGCATCTTCTCAAGCACAAGCACAATGGCATCCATAGCGTGACCCGACGCATAGAGGTTCTTAATGGTCTCGTCGGGTATGCCGAGTTCCTTTGCAATAAGGTTGTGATTTTTCTGCAAAGCTACGATAAACTTACCCATAGCGGTAGAAGCCACCTCCGGCATAAGCATCATTGAAGAACTTGCCGAACCAAGGGCAAGCAACTGGTCGGTGGTGATACCCGCGGTACGAGCAACACCCGTCAGTCGCTTTGAAAACTCCACAATGTCATTGGAGGTAGATGTGCTCGTAGAAGACAACTTAAACATGGCCGAGCCTGTAGCTTCCATTGCCTTCTCGATACCCATTTTCGGGATAAGTCCCATAACTTCCACCATCTTAGAGAGCGCCGGAAGAGCTTCCTCACCCATCTCCTCACCAATGGCAACATTTATCTTGTCGGCTGCTTTTACGAACTGAGCCATACCCTCAACGCCGTACTTACCCATGCCGAGCTTAGCTCCCTGGTACGCGAGTTGTGCCAGCCCATCCACAGATGTTCTGGTGTCAATTTTAGCCAACTCGGTCGAGAGTTGTTTTACCTGATCCATCGTCAAGCCAGAAACCTTACGGATGTCGGTCAACGAACCTGAATACTCCAAGTTCTTCTTGATGGCACCCGTCACAAGGTCTTTTATCTGATTGAATACGGAAAACAATCCTACATAAGCCGTAAGATTTTTCAACGCCGTCTGCCATGCCCCACCCTGCTTGTGTGCCGCACCCGTCACCTCGTCGATGTTCTTCTTCAGCTCCTTCATCGACTTCTGCTTGTCGGCAAACTCCTTGCTCTTTGTGTTGATTTGGTTCAGTTCCTCTTCAAGCTGTTTGTAGGCACGGCGCAGTTCGTCGAGAGAGGCTTTACCCTTCTTGCTACGGGCGAGAATGTCGTTGAGAGCACTCTGCGACATACGGGTGCCCTTGAGGGTCTGTTCGAGCATAGAGTATTGGCGACGGAGGTCGGCCACAAACTTGCTACCAGCAGGGAGTTGCTGTATCTTCTGCTGTATCACTTCCATCGTGCGCTTGATGTCCTCGCCAGTAGCCTTGTTTGGCGCAGCTAACACCTGTTTTGCCTCGTTCCAACTCATTGCCACCTTCTGCGCCTTACCCGACACAGCCTCCAGTCGCTTTTCTATCTCCTGAAGGTCACGGTTGTAAGAATCAATCTCTCCAGTCTTGCCGATGGCTGTCTTGTCACGAGCTTCCGTAAGTGTTGCTTTTGCACGACGCAAATCCGAAGCAGAGGCATTGTCATCACTTACCGTTTGACGTGCCTCTGCCACGTTCATCTTGCTTTTGCGTCTGTCTTCCTCGGCTTCAAGTTGCTTCAATGTAGCAAGATTCTGCTGATACGACGCATCCGACTTCTCCAATGAAGCAACAAGGTCGCGCTGTTGCTTGATGGCTTTATCGAGCCACTGGTCTGACTGATTGGAGACATTGCCTATACCCTTCTGAATATCAACAAACTGTCCGGAAATTGCGTTAAGACGCTTATCTATCTCCTGCAAAGCCTTATTGTATTGCTCTATTTTGCCCACCTTATGTGAGTCGGTCTTGTCACGCACCTCAGTAATAGTGGTCTTGGCTCGACGAAGTTCCGAGGCATTGGCATACTTATCAGAAACGATAGCCATTGCTTCTTTCTTACTCATCTTCCCCTTTCGCCTATCCTCCTCAGCTTCCAGTTGCTTCAATATAGAGAGGTTTTTCTGATAGCCGGCACCCGATTTTTCCAAAGACCCTACAAGGTCGCGCTGCTGTTTGATAGCCTTGTCGAGCCATTGGTCGGACTGGTTGGACACATTCTTCAACCCTTCGGCTATCTTGACATACTGACCCTCAAGCAGACGAACCTCATCGCCTATCAGCTTCATCTTCTTTCTTACTCCCTCTGCTTGCTCCAAGTCATCCTCAGATAGCTTTTGCAGTTGACGACGGCCATCGCCCAAAGCCTTGCGAAGATTCTGAAGTGAGGTAGACGTAAGATTTTGAAGGGCATGGTCCAGTCGTTCCGTGTCCTTTATGATATTCGTCTGGTAATTCTGAAGAGTCTTATAAACGCTTTCGAGTCCAGCCTTACGCTCCTTGAAATCGGGAGCGTCCTTATCGAGATGATCTATTTCCTCTCTCACAGCCTTAGCCTTGTCGCGCAGGGCTTCAAGCACCTGAATGGCAGCTTTGCCGTTCATTGAGAGGATAACTTCTGTCTTTAGATTTGCCATAATCGTTTTTGTGTTGAATTAAAGTTAGAAATCAGACTTGACGTGTTCGCCCATTCCTTCCAAGGCATGAATGATGTCGATGCCTCCCTGATAACCGTAGAAGTCGGCAAGATAATTGCGATAGCGGTCGCGCAATCTGCGTATGGTACGCATGATGGCAGGACGATGCGACTTGCCCTGCTTGCGGTCCCATTTTCCACGGATATACCTCTTGGCGTCCTTTGCCGACCGCGTGCGATCCACATCGCTTGCATGGATATGAACGTCACCAGTAAGACCTACACCAATATCCACATAGCGCAAATAGTCGTTATAGCGAATACCCACCGTGAGCAATCCCTTCTGATCGTCGGCTTGATAGATGTGCCCCTCAAACGACTTGACACCCTCGCCAGTGGACCACCACATGCCATGCTTCTTGCGGTATTGGTTAATCTCCTCATAACCTCGATATACCTCAGTGGGGTAAATGCGCTGCGCTTGCATGTTCGCCTCAATATCCATCAAGGCTTGGTCGAGATACAACGGAGCAACGCGGGAGAGCGGAGCAAAAGGTTTTTGTACGGGAGAAATGAAACGTGCCATGCCCTACCCTCCTATCCTTTCAAGTCCTCTTTCGGCACAATATACTTGCCGTTACTGCCACACGCGAAGTTGTATAGCGGTTGCAGGCTCTTCCAGTCCATGCCCACCACGAGCCATTGTCCGGCATAGATGTCGCCCACCATGCCGAAGGAGATGCTGCTGGAGTCGATGCTTTGCAGTTCTGCCATCACCACAGCATCGTCGGCAAAACTGCGCTTTGTGACGGGGCAGCGGCCTGTGCGCTTCACCTCGATAAGCCAGGCTATGAGGTCCTTGCAGTAGTCGGTGAGGTCGTTGGCCGTGCGCTCTATCTTGTTGCCGTCGTAACGGCCAAGGGTCTGCGGCGTGTCCTTCACCTTGGCGAGAAACCACACCTGGTGAGAGACAGATGCCTTCTTTGCGTCAACGAGTTCGCCGGTGGTCAGTACGCTGTATAGCATACACGGTGAGTGAACGATGTTGGCGTTTCGGGAAAAGATGTTCTCAAGGTCGATGTAGCGGATGCGGAAGAAACTCTGGTCTTCGAGGCGTTCGCTTTCGGGGTTGTGAGAAAGGGGCTTGTAGATGGAAGCCCAATGCTCAAGAATGTTGCTTATTGTCATGTGACTTGGATTTTTATTCTATCAACAGATTTCACAGATTTCACAGAAATAGAATGTTCTTTTCAAGTATTGAATGTTCGCCATTAGCAAAGCACATGGATTCTTCACTCTTCGTTCTTCACTCTTCACTTTTCTCTTCATTCTCCTCCTTATCCTTCATCAGCTCTTTCAGCTTTACATTGAAGTGTCGTTCGGTCTTGTCTGCCACAATCTTTTGCAGCACTCTTGCCCATGCCGCTCCGTTGCATGTGCTCTCGTTTTCCAGTATGCTGACGAACTGCACCAGGCAGTACATGGCGGTGAGTTGGTTAGCGAGGTGGGTGTTCATGTAGCCGAGAATGTTGCGGTCGAGATACGAGGCGAGGCAGATGCACATGATTAAGACCGAGAATGTCCACACCATCTTTGCCATCTTCTTGGAGCGCAGCTTACCGTCCATCTTACACTTCGGGTTTCGCTTTATCTCCTCGCGGTATTTTTGATAGATGCGACGGTTGCACCGCCACGCCGTATAGCAGTCGATGATGAGGGCGAAGAAGCATACGGTGATAAAATTGATTGAGGGTTCGATGTGAACCCACAGCAAGCCGAGCACTGCGGCAATGGCTCGCGAGACGTAGAATGGATTGTTCATGTTTTTGTGTTGTGTTTTGTGTTGTTGTTGTCCTGAATTTTATACAACAAAGTTACTGATAAGATGCTACGCAATGCGGACATGGGTTTAAGGGAAAAGTGAAAAGTGAAGAGTGAAGAATCCAATAGCAACGAACGCACATGGATTTTTCACTCTTCACTCTTCCCTCTTCACTTAAATTCATGTCCGTATGGGGAAGAAAGTTTATCGTAACTTTGGCTATATAAAAACACAAAACTATGTCAGGAATCACGCAAAATACATTAGCACGCATCGACAAGTGGCTCTCCTATGGGACGAGTATGCAGACGGCGTTCCCCAAGCTGGATCAACGCTACCGTATGCAGATATGCTCGGAGTTCTACAAACGATGGGTGCAAAACAAGGACATCGACCCTCGAACGGTGTGCCGCAACATTGCCCGACGCGACTATGAGCTGTTCTTCAACCAGGCAGCGCAGGGCAACAAAGAGGCGCAGGAGTATGTGCTTGCGCTGAAGATTACGCTCGATGACGAGGGTAATATCTGTCCGCGCACGGTCACGGAGCTCAACAACGACGTACTGGTGTGCAACCATCTGATAAGATTCTTTCAGACCGACGAGAGTCCGCGTCATAAGGGCATGTTTCTCAGTGCAGCAGAATGGCTCATCCGCACGGGCAAGCAGCAGAACAACGACCGTGCCGTGACTAAAGGCATGGAAGCATTGGGCAAAATCTACAAAGACTTCGACGAGGAGCGCGACGCTACAGACGAGATGCCGGACATGAGTCGCATTGCCATCACGCAGGACGTGAGCATCGTGAAACGCGACCGCATCAACTACACCGAGGAGGAGAAGCTGCGCATGGCCCGCAAGTATGGTCTTACTACAAAAGACCTCCAAGAGATAGAAGACGAAGAAATGTTTAGCGACAAGCGAGAGGAAGAACCTGACTACTTCGAGTTTATGGAAGGTGAAAGTGAAGAAGGAAAAGTGAAGAGTGATACTGAATAAACAGAAAATATAGGGAATAGAGATGAAAATAGGACTCATAGACGTGGATGGGCGACACGGCAAAAAGAAATGGGGAGCTACGATATACCCTAACGTGGCTCTCGGCAAGATTGCCCGTTGGCACACGATGCGGGGAGATGAAGTGGAATGGGCACAGCCTACCGACCTTTTCGACAGGCATCATTACGATATACTGTATGCCAGCAAGGTTTTCAACTTTTCGCCCGACATCGACTTTCGGCAGTTCTCCTACGACCGACTGGAGAAGGGTGGAACGGGCTACGACATCTATAAGCGTCTACCCGACGAGATAGACCGAATACAACCGCTATACGAGTTGTTCCCATGGGTGCCAAAGAACCATGCTTACGGCAAACTGCCCGAGGGCTGTCCCAACAAGTGTTTTTGGTGTGTGGTGCCAAAGAAGGAAGGGTTCATCCGTCCGTACATGGATATAGAAGAGATAGCCATCGGGGGCAGAACGCACGTTGTGCTAATGGATAACAACATCCTTGCAGCTGGCGACTATGCAAAAGAACAGTTGGAAAAAATCATTCGGGGGGTATCATATCGACTTCAATCAGGCGATGGACGCACGGCTTGTCACTACCGAATATGCAGAACTGTTGGGCAAAGTGAAATGGATAGACTCTCGCATCCGCTTCGGTTGCGACACCACGGCACAAATAGCGGAATGTGAACGAGCCATGAAGCTAATCAATGATGCAGGATTCCGTGGCGAATACTTTCTCTATACCATGATAGGCGGAAAGAACGACTTCCGAGAATGTTACCACCGTCTACACTACTGGTGGGAGCGACTGCAACGCTTCCGCAAGAACCATGAAGGCAGAGCCGTGTATGCCTACGCACAACCATACCGCAACCCTACAAATCCAAATCACGCCATCCCCGAATGGCAAAAGGATATGGCCCGATGGTGCAACAAGCGAATGATTTTCTGCACCACCGACTTTAAGGACTTCATGCCAAGAAAAGGATTCAAATGTGAGGGGTATCTGAAGAAGTACGGAATATAAATAACAACAATATTTTTATGAATAGACATGAATATAGACATTACGCTTGCCGAAGCATTGGAGCGAGCTTCGGAAGGACTGCGAAAGAAGATGCTTCACTCGGTGGAGCTGCTGCAAAAAGCAGAGAAGATAGCTCTGAACTATGATGCCGAGAACGGATATTATCTGGCGTTTAGTGGTGGAAAGGATTCTCAAGCTCTTTTTCACATGGCTCAGTTGGCTGGGGTGAAATTTCGCGGCCACATGAATCTTACGAGCGTTGATCCACCCGAAGTGATACGTTTCGTAAAGAAGAACTATCCCGAGGTGGAACTGCTAAAGCCTGGCAAATCTATCTTTCAGATTGCCGTAGAAAAGCAGATTCTGCCCACTATGCGTGTGCGTTGGTGTTGTGCTGAATATAAGGAAACGGCAGGTGCTGGCAAGGTGACGCTAATCGGCATCCGCAAGGCAGAGAGTACACGCCGAGCCAAGCGAAACGAAGTAGAGATAAACAACCGTAAGTTTAGTGGCAATCTTGACGGGTTGGACGAATACCGACAGGAGCAGGGGGCAAAACGTGCTCGCCGTAAATCTAAAGAGCAGGGCGTGAATATCACTAACGCTGATAAAGAACATACGTTAGGTTGCATACACGGCAAAGAGAGTCTTTTGATTTCGCCCATCATCTATTGGACCGAGCAAGACGTATGGGAGTTTCTTAATGATGTGGTGAAGGTTCCTCATTGCTCGCTCTACGACGAGGGCTGGCATCGCATAGGCTGCATCGGCTGCCCTATGTCGTCTGCAAAGCAGAAGCACATCGAGAATGAACGCTATCCGCATATCAAGCGCAACTGGATAAGGGCTATCAAGGCTATCCGAAACGGGGGTATTCAAAAGAGAATATATCTGGTGGAACATCCGCAAGGACTGGATGTCTCTCAGAAACGTCAGAGGATTGCTCAGGACACAGGCGGCTACATCAAACATCCAGACCCGGGACACTGGAGACAAAACCAAGGTGTATGGAATCTCACAGCGTCAGGGTTTTCGTCCAGCTCCTCTTCTGACCGCTTGACAGAGGAGCAAGAAAACGAAATAGCGGAGAACATCTACGACTGGTGGATTTCGGGCAAATCATACAAACAATGGTATGCCGAGAAATTCCAACAGATGAAACTGGACTTTGGCGAATTATAAAACAACATAAAACAATCACGATATGGCAAAGATCATTTATTTCGGAACAGAAGGTAACGGCAAGGCAGGTCACTATCCTATGGGTATCGACAAAAATCTTACCCACGAAGAATGTAAAATATGGACTGAATGTGACAACGAGACGTGGATCAATAACATCTACAAGAATCCAGGTCGTCACTTGATAAAACATCACAGCGTTGTATACACCAACTATGCCGTACCGTTCTCCGTAGATGATGAAAGGAATGGGTCGCACACCGAAGTTTTTTGGGAGGGCATACACTCCGAACAGGAAATCATAGAGCTTATTAAAAGCAACACTTTCTTAAAACGACAATTCAAAATGTAAGCGACAATGATAACAATAAAAATCAAGACATGGAAGGACTGGAAGAAGGACTTCATTGATTGGGTAAAGGGACCACGGCGCAAGACGTGCAAGGAATATGTGGACTATATGGAGGCTTTGCAGAAACAGACTCTCTACAAAATAATAGAGGACACTTGTGATAAATACAACAATATGCGTGAGGGCCAAATCCTGGACATCACCGAAGCAGTAGAAAAATGCGTGGCCGCTTGTGCTGAAAAAACTCGCAAGTTAATCGATAAAAGTCAGCCTGTAAAATTCTTCTAAAGTTGTAAATTTCATTATAAACAACACAAACTCTACACAATATGAATAACAACATAAAAAGAAAAGACTGGGTGGGCGGCTCGGCTGCTGTGTTCAAGACATTAGGCGCAAGCAACCATACGGATGCGGATCGGCAGCGGGAGGATTACTACGCCACTGAGCCGAAGGCGACGGAATGGCTGGTCTCCCACACGAACCAGGCGTAAGCCGCTGCGCTGCTGCCGTACTTGTCGAAGTCGCCATTCATAGCGCATTTCAGTCGTGATGAACTTACCCAAACACGAATGGGGGGGGTAGAACGGAAGAGAGCGCGCCGGGCCTTGCCTTCGAGGAAAGTCAGCTTCAGGAACATCGCTACCTTCTTTCCTTCGGGAATGATGCTCAGAGCCTTCTCCACAAACTCCTGCGCATATTTGTATGGCGGATTGGTGACGATGTTTCCGTCCCACGCCAAGTTATCTATTGCGAGGAAGTCGGCCACCTCGCCGTACCCTCTATCCACAAGGTCGCGGCTCACCACCTCATACCCTGCTGCCTTCAGCACCTCGCTCATGTGCCCCTCGCCACACGACGGCTCAAGAATCCTGCCCTCAAAC
>OQVS01002886.1_pt1 | contig 10633 bp, 9 predicted proteins | sample 1691601 | NCBI WGS metagenome assembly OQVS01 (sample SAMN03418268, study PRJEB22391) | human gut metagenome | biome: human-gut; feature: organic feature; material: feces | host: Homo sapiens | place: Tanzania | collected 2013-01 | reverse complement strand
TCAAGCGACTCTTCCACGATGTCAAGAACATCAAGGTTATCGGTATCGATTCTATTACAGATTACTACGATGTCAACATTAAGTATGAGCGTCTGAAAGAAATAGAGGCTTTGCATGGTGACTGGACTTTTGTCCACGCCTCCATCGCTGACAAAGACGCAGTGGAGAAAATCTTCACGGAAAACAAGGTTGCCGTTGTCGTGAGTCTTGCCGCTCAGGCAGGAGTCCGCTACAGCATCACCAATCCCGACGCTTATATACAGAGCAACCTTATCGGATTCTACAATATCTTGGAGGCCTGCCGTTACCACGAGGTCGAGCATTTGGTCTATGCCTCTTCCTCCTCGGTCTATGGCAGCAACAAGAAGGTTCCGTACTCCACGGAGGACAAGGTGGACAACCCTGTATCTCTCTATGCTGCCACGAAAAAGAGTAATGAACTGATGGCGCACGCCTATAGTAAACTCTATAATATCCCGTCAACAGGCCTTCGTTTCTTCACCGTCTATGGTCCAGCAGGCCGTCCCGACATGGCCTACTTTGGCTTCACCAACAAATTGGTCAAGGGTGAGACCATCAAGATCTTCAACTACGGCAACTGCAAGCGTGATTTTACTTTTGTAGATGACATTGTGGAAGGAGTGGTCCGCATTGTGCAGCATGCCCCCGAAAAGCAGAACGGCGAGGACGGTCTTCCCATTCCGCCTTACAAAGTGTATAACATCGGCAACAACTCCCCCGAGAATCTCCTCGACTTCGTCACGATTCTCCAGGAAGAATTGGTGCGCGCAGGCGTGCTGCCCAAAGACTACGATTTTGAGGCCCATAAGGAACTCGTTCCGATGCAGCCTGGAGATGTCCCCGTGACCTATGCCGACACTACTCCCTTAGAGCAGGACTTTGGCTTCAAGCCGAATACAAGTCTGAGGGAAGGATTGAGACGCTTTGCTGAATGGTACGCAAAGTATTACGACACAGAAAAGAAATAAACAAAGAATATTATGAGCATTTTTGCAGGTAAAACTCTAATGATAACCGGTGGAACAGGATCCTTCGGTAACGCAGTGTTGAACCGCTTCCTCCGTACAGATATCGGGGAAATCCGCATCTTCTCCCGCGATGAGAAGAAGCAGGACGATATGCGCCACGAGTACCAGGTGAAATACCCCGATGTGGCAAACAAGATCAAGTTTTTTATCGGAGACGTACGCAACTTGCAGTCGTGCCGCAATGCCATGCCTGGCGTGGATTACATCTTCCATGCCGCAGCATTGAAGCAGGTCCCGAGCTGTGAGTTCTTCCCGATGGAGGCCGTCAAAACCAATGTCATCGGTACGGACAATGTCCTGACTGCCGCCATCGAGGCTGGCGTAGGCGCTGTTATCTGCCTCTCTACCGATAAGGCCGCCTATCCCATCAACGCCATGGGTATCACCAAGGCCGTGGAGGAGAAGATCGCCGTTGCCAAGAGTCGCTACTCAGGCAAAACCAAGATTTGCTGCACCCGCTATGGCAATGTCATGTGCTCCCGTGGTTCTGTCATTCCCCTGTGGATAGACCAGATTCGTAATGGCAACCCCATCACGCTGACCGAGCCCAAGATGACCCGCTTCATCATGTCGCTGGAGGAGGCCGTCGATCTCGTCCTCTTCGCTTTCGAGCATGGCCACAACGGTGACATCCTCGTGCAGAAAGCTCCTGCCTGCACCATCCAGACCCAGGCCGAGGCCGTTTGCGAGCTCTTCGGAGGTAAGAAGGAGGATATCAAAGTGATCGGCATCCGCCACGGTGAGAAGATGTATGAGACATTGCTCACCAAGGAGGAGTGCGCCAAGGCCGAGGATATGGGCAACTTCTACCGTGTACCCGCCGACAACCGTGGTTTGAACTACGACAAGTTCTTCAAGGAGGGCGACACGAAGCGTTCCGAGATAGAGGAGTTCAACTCCGACAACACCTACCGCCTGAACCTTGAGGAAACCAAGGCCAAGATCGCCTCCTTGGAGTATATTCAGAAAGAACTGAAAGGCGAGGGCAACTTCGTGCAGTAATCTTTCGAACACAGACTTCAAAAGTTTTACGAACACAGATATAACGGATCTAACAGATATTTCTAAATCCGTGTAATCCGTGCAATCCGTGTTCGCTAATAGAACAGTGGTGTGCAATCTGTGTTCAAAATATAAACGACATGCGTATATTAGTAACTGGTGCCAAAGGCTTCGTCGGCAAGAACCTTTGCGCCCAACTCAATAACATCAAAGACGGCAAGGCCCGTTGCTACGGCGACTTGTCGATCGAGGAAGTCTTCGAATTCGACCTCGATTCCACCCCCGAGCAACTTGACACATGGTGCAAGGAGTGTGACTTCGTGTTCAATCTCGCTGGCGTAAACCGCCCCAAGGACAATGACGAGTTCATGAAGGGTAACTTCGGCTTCGCCTCCACCTTGCTTGACACGCTGAAGGCCCATAAGAATACTTGCCCCGTGATGCTTTCCAGCTCCCAGCAAGCCTCCTTGACTGGCCGTTTCGGTAATAGCGAGTACGGTCGCAGCAAGAAAGCTGGCGAGGACCTGTTCTTGGAGTATGGAAAGGAGACGGGATCCAAGGTCCTGGTCTATCGTTTCCCCAACCTTTATGGCAAATGGTGCCGTCCCAATTATAATAGTGCCGTAGCCACCTTCTGCAACAACATCGCCAACGACCTCCCCATCACGGTCAACGACCCGTCAGTAGAACTCGAACTGCTCTACATCGACGACCTTGTGGAAGAGATGATCCACGCCTTGAAGGGCGAGGAGCACCATTGCGAGTTTGATGGTCTGGAAGTCATTCCCATGAATGGTGATACCACAGGTAGCACGGATAATGAAAAATCTGTTCAATCTGTGAAATCTGTGTTCGGAAAAGTAGGCCGCTACTGCTATTGTCCCGTCACCCATAAAGCAAACCTCGGCGAAATCGTGGCCCTGCTCCATCAGTTTGCCGATATGCCCAAGACCTTGATGATTCCCGAGATCCCCGCCGACTCCTTCGCCAAGCGCCTGTACAGCACCTTCTTGTCATACCTTCCCAAGGAAAAGGCTATCTTCGATCTGAAGATGAACGTCGATGCCCGCGGCTCGTTCACCGAATTGGTTCACACCCTCAACTGCGGACAGGTAAGCATCAACATCTCTAAGCCGGGTATCACCAAGGGCGAGCATTGGCACAACACCAAGTGGGAACAGTTCATCGTCGTCTCGGGTCACGGCCTCATCCAGCTCCGCAAGGAAGGCACCGACGAAGTCCTCAACTACGAGGTGAGTGGTGACAAAATCCAAAGTGTCATCATGCTCCCCGGCTACACCCACAACATCATCAACCTCTCCGATACCGAAGACCTCGTCACCGTCATGTACTGCAACGAGATATTCGATCCGAACAGGCCCGACACCTACTTTGACAAAGTCGAAAAATAACGAACGCATATAAAGGTTATTCGGAACACGAATTGCTCAAATCGAACGAATATGATTTATCACAAGCAAGAAAGCTACAATATAACAGGCGCTGCCATGCACGTTTACAACACGCTTGGTCCTGGCTTTCTTGAAGCGGTATATCAAGAAGCTCTTGAGTTAGAGTTAGCTAAACGCAATATTCCGTATGAAAGAGAGAAAAAGTTAAGCATCTCCTACAATGGAGTCGTATTGAAGCAAACATACCGAGCCGACTTCGTATGTTACGGCAATATTATAGTTGAGTTAAAAGCTGTGGCACATTTAGATGATACACACAGAAGTCAAGTCTTCAATTATCTAAAAGCTACAGGGTATAAACTTGGACTCCTTTTAAACTTCGGAAACGCGGACGGTTTGGAATTCGAGCGAAAAGTAAAATAATTCTCGTATAAAAACACCCCCGAAGAGTACGTATATAACGAATATGCTTAATCTTTCGTGTTATTCGTATTATTCGTGTTCGTACAAAAAATATACATTTATGGAAAAGCAACCAAAATTCGATTATTCAGATATTAAGTTTAAAGACAACGGCAAATTAAAGTTGATCATCGTTGTCGGCACGCGCCCCGAGATCATCCGTCTCGCTGCCGTCATCAACAAGTGCCGCAAGTACTTTGACGTGATTCTCGCCCACACGGGCCAGAACTACGATTACAACCTCAACGGTATCTTCTTCAAGGACCTGAAGCTCGCAGAGCCCGAGGTCTATATGGATGCTGTCGGTGACGACCTTGGCGCTACCTGCGGCAATATCATCAACTGCTCCTACAAGCTCTTCGCTCAGACCAAGCCCGACGGCGTACTGGTCCTTGGCGACACCAACAGCTGCCTCAGCGTTATCGGAGCCAAGCGACTCCATATCCCCATTTTCCACATGGAGGCTGGCAACCGCTGCAAGGACGAGTGCCTGCCCGAGGAGACCAACCGCCGTATCGTCGATATCATCTCCGACGTGAACATGGCCTACTCTGAGCACGCAAGAAGATACCTTGCCGACTGCGGTCTGCCTAAGGAGCGTACCTATGTCACGGGGTCCCCCATGGCGGAAGTCCTCCACAACAACCTCGCCGATATCGAGGCCAGCGACGTCCACCAGCGCCTCGGCCTGGAGAAAGGCAAGTATATTCTCCTGTCCGCCCATCGTGAGGAAAATATCGACACGGAGAAGAACTTCCTCTCCCTCTTCACTGCTATCAACAAGATGGCGGAAAAGTACGACATGCCCATCCTTTACAGTTGCCACCCCCGGTCCCGTAATCGTCTTGCCGTCTCAGGCTTCCAACTCGACCCGCGTGTCATCCAGCACGAGCCCCTCGGTTTCCACGACTACAACTGTCTCCAGATGAATGCTTTTGCGGTGGTATCTGATTCTGGTACACTTCCTGAAGAAAGCAGTTTCTTCACCTCAGTAGGTCATCCCTTCCCCGCCATCTGCATCCGCACCTCTACCGAGCGCCCAGAGGCCATCGACAAGGGTGACTTCATTATTGCAGGTATCGACGAGAAATCATTGCTCCAAGCCGTTGACACCGCCGTCGAGCTCTGCCGTGACGGCCTGCATGGTATTCCAGTGCCTGATTATGTTGACGAAAATGTCTCAACCAAGGTTGTGAAGATTGTGCAGTCATACGTTGGAATCGTCAATAAGATGGTGTGGCGTAAGTTTTAATGTGCGTCAATAGGCGTTAAACAATAGATACTATAGCATACTCCGTAATGATAGAAGAGACTTTCTCATCTGTTTTTGCTGTTTTTGATTACCTCAAAACCAAAGGTTGGGGAGGATTATATCATACTAATCCTTGTTTTGAGGTTATGCAGTTGGCAGAAAATCAGCTTGTTGCTTGCCCAATGCCAATGAACCCTTTGTACAGAGGACAAAGTGCTATTTATACTCCTTGTAAACCATCTTTGTATCGTGGAGAATGGACAATGGAACAGTCCTTTGAACGGCTGATTCAGATGAGTGATTTTAAGGCTATTTTGCAAGAGAATCCGCAGATAAAAGACTTGGAGCGAGCTGGATTGTTGGTTAATTTCGAAGCGTTGGCACAACATTACGGAATTGCTACTAATATGATGGACATGACGAATAGTCCATTGGTTGCGGCTTTCTTTGCGACTACGGGGTATGATGCTGTTTCTGATAGTTATTATCCAATTCTGCATACTGTGTCGAAAGGTGTTATCTATTTCTCTCCAACTGGAGATATGTTAAACATCTCTAAGAAACATAGGATATGGCCTATAGGACAAGAAGCGCTGAGACGACCTGGTGAGCAACGAGCTTACGCTATGGTTATGGAGCAGCATTCAGATTTCAATATAGCACATTTCACTTTTTGGCATAATCCAGAGAACTCGTTACGTATATGGGAAATTACGAAAGGGGGACAAATGCTTTTCCCATTCGATCCTATGGCGGAAAAAGTTCGTGTAATGAAGAAATATAAGATATATAGTTTGAACGGATTAAAAAAGGCTTATGAATTAAACAAGGAGTTTGCAGATACTTTAGAAAATGCTCGACAGCGGATGGAGAATACTGGATGTACGTTTGTCGATCATTTGCCATTTGCATATACAAAGGATGAAATCCATTATATAACCAGTTTGTACCACGAAATGTATCCTGGTAGTTTTAATGAAGGCAATATACAAGGGTAAGTCCATTAAGGGGGGGCATCAAAGCTTTGTAAGGCATCGGTCTATGCCTTGCCGGGTGTCCTTTTATATTGCAATGCTTGTATGATGGAGATCTCGAACTTTCGAACAACATAAACCCAGGATAGAAGAATGTATTGTAAGTGGTCGGTGAAAGTCGTATAGTGCATTTAGTAAAAAGGTTTCGAACTATGTGTCATGAATTTCAATTATTCAGGTTATGGTACCAGGAAAGAAAGCATTCAACAAGAGCAAGCCAAAACTAGCGGACTTTATGATCGGTCACTGTGAGGCGAAAAAGAACCTTAGTCAGTAATGGTAGAACATTTGTATGTAATCGGTAATGGATTTGATATCTTCTCAGGTCTAAATACTCGATATAGCGATTTTAGAAAATGGCTGAAGTTTAATTATGCTTTTATCTATGAGGTATTAGAGTCAGCCTACGGTTTGCCCGATATTGAATGGTGGAACGATTTTGAAGTATCTTTGGGAAAGTTGGACATTCCCAAATACATTAAAAATAATACTCCTCCAGCTAAGTCAATGGAAACTATATTGAAGGAAAATGAAGAAAAACGGGAAAAGGAAGATCGTTTTTCGCCATCGTTAATAGAAATGTCGCCTTGTGCTGATAGGCTCTCGGGGCTGTTTGATGTGGTTCATTATTGTATGAAACAATGGGTAAAATCCATGACTTCAATATGCAACCCCAAATATTTACAGTTGGAGAAAGACAACTCTATTTTTCTGAACTTCAATTATACTAGGACATTAGAAATGTTGTATGAAATTCCTAAAGAACGAATTTTACATATTCATGGTTGTGCACAAAACTCTGAAGACCTAATTTTCGGACACAATACTATTGCGGTAGGAGATGGTCGTACGTTTGATGAAGGAAAGGTATGTGACGTTTTGGGGAGGTACCATAAAAACCCTTACGTGTATATATTCAAAAACTCGGAGTTCTTCGAACGCCTCATGGAAGTTAAAGTAGTTCATATATATGGTCTTTCATTTTCACCTGTTGATATAGACTATCTGGATTGGATCTTTAAACAAACTTCTTCTGAGACAAAATGGGAAGTTAGTTGGTATTCCGCAGAAGACGCAAAACGCATTGACGATTTTGTTTTTGAACATTGGGCTTTGAAGAAAAGACTTAAGCGGATTCAGTTAACTCCGATACAGAAGAGCAGTAGTTTTTCAAGGCTTTCTCAAGGCCGTGAAATCTGCTAGATGGACTACGATGACCTGTTTCCGATAGCAATTTGTTTGGATTTAGTAAAAGCAAATTAAAAAAAGGCGTTTGTTCTAAGTGAAAGAATAGTAAGTTTGATCATTTTGGGTGGTAGCGCTACTAGTAGGAAAAAGGTTTGAATGATGCGTAATCCTCAGTACTCTTTTAATGATCGATAGTTTAATTCCCTATCTTTTAGGCTTTTTGTATTAAAATCTTACCTTGAGCGATGAAAATATTGGAATATTCAAAGACATTTTTCGCTAATGGAAATGCTCGAACTATTGCCATGAAGAGAAATGTGTTATATATGCTTTTGATAAAAGGGTGTAGTATCTTTCTTGGCATGTTTACTGTACCTCTCACTTTGGGATATGTTAATAATGAGACCTACGGGCTGTGGTTAACAATTAGTTCTATGATTTCATGGATGTCTTACTTTGATATTGGGATAAATAATGGCTTGAAGAATAATCTTGCTGCTGCATTTGCAAAAAAAGATTTTGAATTAGGTAAAAGATTGGTTAGTACGACTTATGCTGTACTTATATTGATTTTTATACCTATTATGGTTGTACTTTTATTTGTAGTCCAGTTTATAGACTTAGTCTCCATTTTAAATATTTCAAGCGGAAGCGTGCGCGGACTAAGATTAACAGTTTGTATTACGATATCATACTTTTGTATACAATTTATACTGTCCACATTAAATGTAATATTGTTGGCTGATCAAAAGCCAGCTGACTCCTCTTTTCGCATATTGTGTACGCAACTATTCTCAATCATAATAATATACTTGTTGACACTAACAACTAAAGGAAATCTTGTTTATTTATGTTTAGCCTCTACATTCGCACCTCTGTTGATCCTTTTCTTGTTCAATGTTGTGCTGTTTTCTAGGAGGTATAAAAAAATAGCTCCAAATATAAAATATATCAATTTCTCATTGGTCCCCACTTTAATGAATTTGGGTGTAAAATTCTTTATAATACAGATTGCGGTCTTAATTCAGTTCCAGCTTACAAACTTTCTTATAATGAGGTATTATGGTCCGTCAGATGTAACAGAATACAATGTTGCCCAAAAGTACTTTAGTATGCTTTTTATGGTGTGGAATATAATAATAACTCCATTATGGGTGGCAACAACTGATGCATTTGTACGTGAGGATTTTATTTGGATAAGAAATGCGTTGAAAAAATATTTAAAACTGATATTAGTATTCCTTTCTTTAGGAATCCTAATGTTCTTTGTTTCTCCACTTTTCTTTAAGTTATGGTTGCATGATACTGTTATGGTTTCAAAGGGGTTGTCATTTTGGTTGCTTGTGTACTATTTGGTGCAAATCTTTGCAAGTGTTTTTGTTAATGTCTTGAACGGATGTGGAGTCTTAAAAACACAAACAATAACATCCATGATTTCTCCATTTGTTTTTTTGTTAGCGTTTTTCCTACTAAAAGGTTATGGAGTCGGGTTTTACTCTGTTTTAATTGCAAGTATAGTTGCAAATTTCAATGGAATTGTTATTGCTCCAATTCTGTGTTTAAAGTTGTTTTGGCTGAAAATGACATAGTTCTTGTATGTGTAAAAATATTTCCGTGTTTGTTTAATTGCAAATTTTGATGTTAATTTATGATAGTACTTTGGATTACTAATCTTCCGCTTCCGGACGCGCAAGAGGCCCTCTTTCACACGAAACAATCAAAAGAGGGGTGGCTCGTTCAATTAGCGATTCTTCTTTCCTCTTCCCCTGGAATATCTCTGTATATTGCCTCACGTGTTCCAGGACTAAAGGAGGAACGACAATTTGAAATAGGTAATATCCACTATTATTGTTTCCCTGGAACTTATGTGAATGGAGTGGAAATGCAGGAATATTGGAAAAGATGTTATTCTTCCATCAAACCGGATATTGTGCATATTCAAGGGACGGAATGTAATCATAGCGTTCAATTTGTGATGGCGTGTCCTAATGCTAAAACTGTCGTTTCGATACAGGGACTCGTAAGTGTAATTAGTCGATATTACTATGGTGGAATACCGGAAAAAGTGTTGCAGAAATACCAGTCTTTGTATAGAAGAATTAAAGGGATTTCTATGACGAGATGTTATCAGAGTATGTGTAAGGCTGCTGAGTCAGAAAAATATATTATACAACATGTGAAGTATGTTATTGGAAGAACAGAGTGGGATAAGAATCATGTGTTTTTAATAAATCCGAATATAGAATATTATATTGGAAATGAAACTATGCGTCCAATGTTCTATACGAATCGTTGGACTTATGAAAAATGTGATCCTCATACCATATTTGTAACTCAGGGGCTGGTTCCATACAAAGGATTTCACCAAGTATTGAAATCTATGGCCATTGTTAAAAAGACTTTCCCGGATGTTAAGTTAAGGGTAGCTTTAGTCCCTGAAATTAAAGCGCCACTAAGGTGGAGAAGCAGGATTATGGCAGGTGAATACCAAATGTATTTACGAAACTTGGTGAAGCAATTTGACCTTATTGATAATATTGAAGTTCTTGGCGTATTATCAGAAGCAGAGATGGTTAGTGCTATGCTATCTAGTAATATTTTTGTTTCTCCCTCTGCCATAGAGAACAGTCCTAATTCTCTTTGTGAGGCCCAACTCTTAGGTATGCCAGCTGTTGCTTCATATGTTGGGGGAACACCGACTATTGCTGATGACGGAAAAGCCACAAAACTATATAGGTATGAGGAGTATGATATGCTTGCGTCTCATATACTAATGGTTTTCAATGGGCTTTTAGACACTAAACAGTTGAACTATGCAAGGGATCTTGCTTTGACGAGAAATAATGCGACTCGGAATGTCGTGGATTTAATCAATATATATAAGGAGATTTATGCAAAATAATATCTTTTCATATAAGGGGGGTGTCCTTTCGTGTTGGATGCTTTGTATGTTTTTGCTGGGCACAGCTCAAGTGCTGATGCATTTGACAGACAATCGACATGTATATTTACTATTTGTATTTGTGTCATTCTTTTATTTCACAGCACCTTTTTTCGCATCAAATAATTCCAGCACTTATAAGTTTCCAGAAATCACCCTTTTTAGAATATTATTAATACTGAGTATTATAGCCTTGGCAAGGGGATTGATAGATTCAGGGATATAGAACAACTCGTTCAATGAAAAATATGGATACATGGAAATTTGCTCACGACTATTGTGGAAAACTTTGG
>OQVS01002885.1_pt1 | contig 10636 bp, 10 predicted proteins | sample 1691601 | NCBI WGS metagenome assembly OQVS01 (sample SAMN03418268, study PRJEB22391) | human gut metagenome | biome: human-gut; feature: organic feature; material: feces | host: Homo sapiens | place: Tanzania | collected 2013-01 | reverse complement strand
AGTTCTTAAGAATTGCCGTTACATCAACAGTATGTAATTTAAGAAGAGAAGGAGAGAAAGGTCATGGACAATTTTGGGCTATTAACATTGATACCGCCGGTAGTGATCATTGTATTCGCACTGGCGACCAAAAGAACGTTCGAAGCGCTCCTGCTGGGAGCAGTGATCGGATTCTTTATGACTGACAAGTGGAATGTACTGGGAGCTACGCTTGACGGATTCTCAGCGACCGCAGCCGACAATATGTGGATGATACTCGTATTCGGTCTGCTGGGCGGATTCACATTCCTGCTTCAGCGCTCGAAAGGCGCACTGGGATTCGGTAAAATACTCCGCAAGTTCGCAAATTCAGAAAAGAAAACGCTGATGATCGGATGGGTGCTCGGAATCATCGTATTTATGGATGATTATCTCAATATTTTAACGGTGTCCACATCGCTGAGAGAAACATGTGACAAGTACAAATCGCCTAGAGAAATGCTGGCATATGTTATTGATTCGACAGGAGCTCCGGTATGCGTACTGATACCGCTTTCCACATGGGCAGTGTTCTATGCGGGAGTAGTCGGAGATGAGGCCGGCATGGCTGCATACGGAAGTGGAATGGATATATATGTTCAGTCACTGCCGTTTATTCTTTACGGATGGGTCGCAGTACTGGTGGTGCCGCTCGTTATCCTGGGTGTCATTCCAAAGATGTTCGGAATGAAAAAAGCGTATGAGAGAGTTGCAGAGACAGGCAGAGTATATTCGGAAAAAAGTGATAAATACAATCAGGGCATAACTGAATTCGATAAACTGATGGAATCCGAAGGAATGGATCAGGACGGAAAAGGCGGGAACATATGGTTCTTCGTCATCCCTCTGGCTGTCGTTATCGCAGTTTCACTGGTAACAGGAGACATACTCATAGGTCTGGCAGCAGCGATTATCGTGATGCTGATAATGTATCTGCCGACGAAAGCACTTTCGTTCGAGGGATTCTGCGAAGGGTTCGCATCAGGCTTCGCATCGATGGTGCCGATGATGTTCATAACTATAGGTGCGCTTACAGTACAGCTTTCGATGAACGGCATAGGACTTCCGGATTTCGTTATAAGTGCAGTGCTTCCGTACATGAATGCAGACCTGTTCCCAGCGATCACTTTCGTAGTCGTTGCAGCACTGTCATTCATCACAGGCAGCAACTGGGGCATACCGGCACTGACAGTTCCTATCCTTATCCCGCTGGCACTGGCAGGTGGAGCAAATCCGCTGATCGTGTTCGGGGCTATAGTATCAGGCGGTACATTCGGAAGCCACGCATGCTTCTATTCAGACGCTACGGTACTGACATCGCAGGCATGCGGAATCGAGAATCTCGAGCACGCATTCACGCAGTTCCCATATGCGGTATTATCAGCAATTATCGCACTGATAGGATTCCTGGTATGCGGATTCATATTCTAAAAGGTAAAAAAATAATTATCTGCAAGGACTCTTCACGAATGTCTATATCAAGGACATCGTGGAACGTTACAAGCTGAGAAACGACAATATGCTGAGCGCTTTGGTCGATGTCCTTTCATCATCGGTAGGCTCCCTGACGAATCCGAACAATAAGAGATCGATTTTATGGTCAACGTTGGCAATGACAAAGTTTATATCCAGTCGGCATTGAATGTGGACACGCCTGAGAAAAAGGCACAGGAGACTTTCTCTTTAAGAAATACCGGCGATTTCTTTCGCAAGATTGTTGTCTTGGACGGAAATAGCAAACTTTGAGCTGATGATGACGGCGTGATGTATGTGGGTGTGATTCCGTTCTTGTTGGATGATATTGTTGCCCAGGTAATCAGGTAGCCAAAGGCATCTGCAGGGCCTTTGGCGTTGCCATCCCTTAAGGTTGCGGAACTGATGAGGATGGGGGTTATGGAGGATAGATTCATAAGGACCATAGAGAAATAACCTGCATATGATACGTCAACCTGTTTCGAGAAAACGTTTTAGACGGTACCAAGTCTTGGTAGCAGTAAGATAAACATGCGGACCGCTGCGCTTACCCTCTATCTTCCTCGTCCACAAGGTTTTCCACCTGACCAAAACTAGTTTCATTATGGCATTCTAACAGTCGAGTGGATGAACTGAATTTGTGTATACAAATCATGGCAAATGTGGTAACTTTCACCATATAAATTAGCTGAGACCTGATAGATTATTCTTATATTTGTACAGCAAGGGAACTCCATGAATATGTAAAATACAAATGACGAGTTCTTATGTGACTTGTCTTCTGGGAATAGTTCCAACAGAATAGGAATTGTTATGAGTTTGAAGTTGATAAACAATATAAGTGAGAGGGTTGTAGATGATCTCAAAGTTCGGATGTCAAATGGAAGCCGCGTCAGTATCGCAGCGGCCTCTTTCTCTATCTACGCCTTTGAGGCTCTCAAGAAGGAATTGGAAAAGGTGGAACTACTTCGGTTTATTTTCACATCTCCGACATTTGTAAGCGAATGTGGAAGCAAGGAAAAAAGAGAATTCTTTATACCGAAACTTAACAGGGAACGCAACCTTTATGGAACAGACTTCGAAATAAGGCTGCGCAATAAATTGTCCCAGAAAGCCATCGCAAAGGAATGCGCAGATTGGATTCGTAGGAAAGTGCAGTTCAAGTCAAGCTCTTCCAGTGAGCAGATGGGAGGATTCCTTCACCTGTCCGGCGAATCCGATGCAGTAAAGCACATCTATTTTGTGGCTGAGACAAAGGGCTCGATGTCTTCACTTGACTTGCGTGGAATTGAATCCGGCAAGATTGCGTGTGCTGAAAAGCTCTTCAAGCAGTTATCTACTTCTGATGTCCACTATGGTAAAATCGATAGCTTTGACCAGTTGATGACTCTTGTGCGATAAAATGCTATGCAGACAGCCTTCATCATATTATCGATTGTTATAGCGATTCTTGTCCCGGTCATTGTCGTGATCGGGAACAAGAAGCGTGACGCGAGGCGAGATGAATTGGTACAGGAGATTGAACCTGAAATTGCTCCTGCGCTTGAGAAGGTGTCCGCTTACTACAACTACTCGCATTATATCACGGAGTCGGAAAGGACAACTTTGAGCAATAAGTATGAAGTCCTGGGAAAGAAGCTCAAGAAAGTCTGTGGGACACGACAGTTAAGGCGGTCTCCGGAATGGGAGGCTGCGGATAGGCTGTGCAAGGCATTGTCCAACACAGAAGAGTTCAAAAAGGAGAATAACCGTCAGTTCATCCGTCGAGAACTGGAACGCAACAGGGAATTCTTTGATACGGTGCTCAAGTATCCTCTGGATGCGCAGCAGCGTGAAGCGATTGTCTCACTGGAGGATAATGTTCTCGTCATCAGTAGCGCTGGAAGCGGAAAAACCATGACCACAGTCGGCAAGGTCCGTTATCTTGTGGACAAACAGGGCGTAGATCCGTCCAAGATCCTTATGATTACCTTCACCCGCAAGGCCGCCGAATCTCTTTCAGAGAGACTCGGGGAGAAGTCGCTCAGATGCGTCACATTTCACAGATTGGCGCTTGATATAATCGCTGAGGTCACTGGACGTAAGCCTACAATAGCGGATGCTGGATTGCCGGCTTTGGTATATCATGACCTTATGGACAACAATGCAGCATTCAAGTCGGCGATTTCCGACTATATCCTTAACAGTCGTTACCGTATGCCTGACCAGTTCGAGTATTCTTCAAGAGAGGAATATATCGCTGCCCGCCAGAAATACGGGGTGAACTCATATTACAAGGATATGGATGGAAGGCCAGTGTTCTGTAAGAGCGACGAAGAAAGCCGTCTGTGTGATTACTTTGGGAAGTGCGGAATTCATTTCCGCTATGAGGAAAGGTACGAATATGACACGGCGGACAAGGACTACCGTCAGTATTGCCCGGATTTTTCCATTTACTTTATGGGCGAGGACGGAAGGCGACATTGAGTATATCTTGAACATTTCGCCGTGAATGAACATGGGCATTGCCCACGTTGGTTTTCAGCAGAAGAGGAACAGAAATACATTGAGGGCATAGACTGGAAAAGAAATGTCCACAAGGTGCACCGTACTATCCTGTTGGAAACCAAAAGCGCCGATTTCCATAATGGGAACGTATTCCTGAAGCTTGAGCGGCAGTTGCATTCACTAGGAATTCGGACGGACAACGGAAGAAGCAATGACCTTTCAAGGGAAATCGCCAGGCAGGAGCAGTCAATACTCGATATGTTAACTTCGTTCAACTTTCTTCTGCGGTCAAAGGGTGAATCAATTGAGCAGTTGCGCAGTGAAGTGAGCCGACGCGACCATGAGACCATAGTCGGCATTGTCATCCCTTTTGTTGAGCGCTATAAGGAGATGTGCCGGGAGAAGGATTCTATAGATTTTACTGATGCTATCATTGAGGCTACCGCTCTCTGCAATGACGGTCATCGCCCGGATTATGATTACATTCTTGTTGATGAGTTCCAGGACATATCCCTTGACAGGTACCGATTCCTGCAATCTCTCCGTCGGGCAAGACCTTTGACAAAACTCTTCTGCGTGGGCGACGACTGGCAGTCGATTTACCGGTTCGCAGGAAGCGACATTTCGCTTTTCAAGCAGTTCTCCAAGTATTTTGGATACTGCAAGGAATGCCGTATGGAGACGACCTACCGCTTCGGGAATCCGTGCGTCGAGCGTTCATCGCGATTCATTCTCACAAACCGCGAGCAGAAGGAGAAGACCGTTCGTCCTTTTAGCCCTGACGTCAGGACGGATCTTCAGTTTTTTGCAACATCGGGTTCCGGAGGAATGGCCATGAAGGTTAAGGAAATCCTATCGGCATTGCCGCTGGACTGTAGCGTGTATCTTCTCGGACGCTATGGAAGTGATGTCAATTCCCTTGATGGGAACTTCGCTGTCAATTATGGTAAAGACGGAAAAGTGACGGTGTCGTGCGGGGGCAGGAAAATGGCGTTCATGACCGTGCATCAATCCAAGGGACTTGAAAGTGACTATGTGATACTTCTGAACTGCAACGGCGGAACCAGAGGCTTTCCATCGGAGATTGCCGACAGTCCGGTCTTGAACTATGTGCTCAGTGAGCCTGATTCGTTTGAGTTCAGCGAGGAACGGAGGGTATTCTATGTGGCGATAACTCGTGCGAAGAGATGCACTTATGTCCTATATAACGCCGAAAATCCGTCGCCGTTCATATCGGAGTTTGTTTCCGGGGTCGGAAAGAAAGTCAAGGCGAAACAGAATATTAAGGAGAACGAAAGATGTCCTCTCTGCCATTGTGGAAAACGGATTCTGGTGAAGAGAGGCAAGGCGGTCAACGGGAATCCCTATTATATCTATGCCTGCTCCAACGAAGCGTACGGCTGCGACTACAGGGAGACTAAGTTCGTGAACCTGAACAGACGAAATATTAAATAGAAATATGGCACTTCATTCAAGAATAGCAAACGTACTTCGCAAACCGAGCAAATGCCCTGTCTGGGATATTGTCTATGGGACTGGCGATATGACTGAGGTGGAGTTCCTCTATCAGTATCGTAAGAACGCAAGCATGGGAGGTGACAGGATTCCGCGCAGGCTGCCCATGTGGGAATGCTCCTGCGGATGCCTGCGGTTCCGGAAGGTCAATGCTGACGGGATAGATGCAAAGGTGAAGATCGAGATGCTGAAGGATATGCGTCCTGCTTCGTTGACTAAGATCTGCTGGTAAACGATTCAGTGCAGCGAGGCTCTCAATAAAGGTAGGATGGACATGGTTCATCTATGTATGGTAAACGTGATTACTGACTGCGATGAGAAGACTGTCCTGAAGATAAGTGGCGTGAGTGAAAGCGATGCTATGGCAACTGCAATGAGCCTTATAAACGGAGGCGGACTGGGACTCAAGGGGCGCTTCTGCAAGTCTTTCAATGTGACTGAGGTCGATGAATGAGTTTCCTTGTTACGTATTAAGTCCTGCACCATCTACTGTGGCTTCAGCATATAGGCAGAATCGTCATTGAAGACATCGTATGGCGCCATCCGAGTCGGAATAAGATTTGATGACGTTATTAATGTTAAATGATATATCATGACAGAAGACAGCAGAATTACGCCTCAGTACATTACTTCTCTTAGAGAGGGGGAAATCTTTGTGTTCGGCAGTAATAAGGAGGGTATGCACGGGGGTGGAGCAGCACGCATCGCCTATGAAGAGTTCGGCGCAGAATGGGGCGTCGGTGTCGGTATGACCGGTCAATGCTATGCAATTCCGACAATGGACGGACGCATTGATATTATCCGTAAGCACGTTGACGATTTTACGGCCTATGCAAAAGAGCACCCGGAATTGACATTCCTGGTAACGCGCATCGGCTGCGGTATTGCCGGATGGCGTGATAGTGAAATAGCTTCGCTTTTCAAAGAAGCGTCAGAACTTGACAATGTTACACTTCCGGAAGAGTTCTGGAATGCACTTGGATTATGATAGAGGATTTTCAAATCAATATGATGTCAGCCTCATGGAGGATTTGCCGATGGTTCTTTTGGCAAATCCTTCTGTTCTATTGCATGCCCTATCTTTGGCTGAATCATTATGACACTGTAACTGTAGTGCTGATGTTGCTGTATACAACATCCTTTTCAGTGTATTGGGAATTTGCATCGGAAGCCAACAGATTCAGGTCGCTTTGGATACCGTATCTGGCTTATTGTGTCATTGCGGTCACATTATGCTGCTCAATCGGGACATGGAATGCCTCGATATTGTTTTCGCTTTTGGTTCCATTGTATGGGGCAGCATGCGTCCTTCTGACAAGAGGCAGTGAAAGATTATTTCAAAGCTTCCGAAAAGGGAACAAATTCGGCTGGATTGTCACAGTTGCAGCGCTAGTCATATTTCTTGTCTCACTGAAAATCATTGGAGTTTCTTGGGAATCTTCAAGGCAAGGGACACCGGAAATGGAAAAGAATGAAATGCTGGCAAGAAGAAATTATCTGCTTGACAAACTGCTCGTGACACCAGAAGAAGTCCTGTACGAAATGCCGTCAGCTATAGGCGTTCAATTCCAGGGAGAATGGGCATTGTACTCATGCTCAATGTTGTCAGCGGCACTGGTAGACATGTCAAAGCTATATCCTGAGACCAGGCAAGAGAATCTCCAATATGTCGATAGCCTCATTGGCATTGTGATGTCTCCTGAACTCAGCTATTATGACTACTTGAGATGGGGTGAAGATCCTCTGGAGAGTTTGGACGGAGACGAAAGCCACATATCATACCTCAGCCATTTAGCTTGGATGATGTGCGGTTACAAGCAGCTTGGCGGTGATTCAAAATATGACAAGTTGCTGTCAGACTTATGCCGGACAATGAACAGAAGGATACACAATAGTTACTGCATGAATTTGCCTACTTATCCTGGAGAGTCCATCTATATTCCGGACATGCTTGTTGCAATTGTCGCTCTGAACAAATATGCGGAACTGAATAACGGGAAATACCGCAGCACCGTAAGAAAGTGGATAAGTCGTGCAACAGAGGAATGGCTTGACGAAAAGACCGGATTGTTGGTTTCATTCCTGCAGGATGACGGTACTCAATATGGAGATATGCCTGTAAAAGGCTCCTACTCGGCCTTGAACTGTTACTACTTGACTTTCATTGACCCTCAACTCGCCAAAGAGCAATATGATACACTTAAATCATTGTTCTGGAAAGAAGGCATAATCGCCGGCCTGAAAGAATACCATGACCGGAGATGCTATCTGGGTGTGGATATAGATGCCGGGCCGATTCTATTTGAATTAAGTCCGTCCGGGACTGCCTTTATGACAGGAGCTGCAACCTATTTTAATGACAGTTCAATCAGGAAAAACATATTGAGGACAGCAGAAATTGCTGGACATTCAGTCAGACATGACGGCAAGCAGCATTATCTTTTGGCAAACGTGGCTTTAGTCGGCGAATCCATTATGCTGGCCATGAGGACACATTTCAAGTAATTGGATGGCGTTGTTTTCCCCGACAACCATATTGTCACTGGTCCGGAGTGCTGTCGAAAAACACTGTATTTTTACAATAAAATTCGAGAGTTCCTATGCGAATTTGTCGCTGAAGAGGAACTCGAACAGTCCTGTGAACAGGATTCCATTATTGTCCCTGTAGGGCATAATGTCGTCCTTGACGATAACAATCTTCTGGAAGGAATCATCAATGCGTTTGAGCGAATTCAGTTCCTGCTCACGTTTTTCTTCGGTTTCTATCTCGTAGGCCGACTGAATATAGTGCTTCTCGTTCCCATCAGTAGCAATGAAATCTACCTCATATTGTTTGTATTCAGACTTGCCATCGACCATTTTACGGTGCTCAACGACTCCCACATCCACCACATAACCACGGTACAGCAATTCATTGAAGATGATGTTCTCCATCAGATGTGTCTGCTCCAATTGGCGGTAATTCAGCCTTGCGTTTCTAAGACCGACATCTATCGAGTAGTATTTCTTGATGTTCTCGTAATACTTGTTGCCCTTGATATTATAACGTCGGGCTTCGTTGAACAAGAATGCCTCTTCCAGATAGCCGATATACTTTGCAACTGTGTCATCCGTTATCTTGATTTTGCGGACACTTCCCAGCGTATTGGTGATACGTGTCGTATTGGTAAGGGAACCGATGGATGAGCATAAAGCATCGGCTATTGCTTCAAGCGCTTCCCGATTTTCAACGTTGTGGCGCTCGACCACATCGTCCAGATAGGTCTTCTTCCACAGTTTCTGGAGATAGGTGGTCTTCTGTTCAGCCGTCGGCATTTTCCTAAGTGCGGGAAGTCCTCCATAAGTGTAATACTCTTTCCACAGGTCATTGACACTTTCCTGTCGGTCCTGACAAAATTCGCGGAAAGTGAACGGAAGGACGCTGACCTCATCGCTGCGCCCGCGGAAGATGGTATTGATTTCGCTAGAAAGGAACTTTGAATTGCTGCCGGTGACATACACATCTACATTCTGACGCTTATTAAGGCCATTGACAATCCTTTCGAATCCATCGACCTCCTGAATTTCGTCCAGGAAGACGTAGTAATTCTCAGTCTGCGAGGCAATTCTGGAATAAAGGTATTCTTTCAGCTTCTCGCGGTCCAGTAGTTCCTGAGGAGTGTCCTCATCCTCAATATCAAAGGAAATGATGATAATGTTATCTTCGGGAACACCTTTGGAGAGGAGATAATCCTTGTATATGGGATCCAAGAGGAAGGATTTACCGGAACGCCTCGGTCCGGTAACCGCTTTAATCTGCCCATTATCCCTCCTGACAATCAGTCGGTTAAGATACAAATCCCGTTTTACGTAAGCATTCATAATATTCTGTTTTCGAAATCTACTGCAAATTTACAGTAAATTTCGAAAACAGCAAAGGCCAATTCTCAATTATTTTGGCAGTTTGCCTATACATCTCCCCCGTATTGTAGCACTTTTCTGACGACGTTATGCAGTAGACAAGAGACAGATATCCGTATGCATATCGATTCCGTCATCGAGGACAACTACCACAGGATAAAGGACGACATATCAATGATACTCCAGTCGCACGGAATCGGCGTGGAGAACGGGGCGGAAGAAGTCCCGACGGATGCAGGCCAACCGCAGGTTCATGAAGAAGATGAGGAACAATGCACTGGGCTGGCTGACGGAATCGTCGAGGATGCCGCACCGGAGACTATTCTGCCGATGGATGACGAGTATGAGTCGTGATTCCACATTGTCATATGACAAATAGCTCTTCTTATTAGCCGCAAGCTGTCGGTTTAAGTCGGCCTGAGCTAATAGAAGGTTTATAATTCCAATGAATTGTCCTTCAGCAGAAAATCATAAATGCTTATGGTTGTGATGCCGGATTCATCCCTTATAACCGGACTTTCTTCTCCGATAACGATGATCTTCTTGAATGAATCATCCACTTTCAGCAAAGAAGCTTGTTCCTGCTTTATTTTCTCGTCCGACTCCATACGGTATGCCGACTGTATGTAGTAACGTCTGCTACCTAAATTGCAGACAAAGTCGACTTCAAGAGTTGAACGCTTCTGTTTTCCGTCTTTATCTTTTGTCACGACAGGAACCGCTCCCACGTCCACATTGAACCCACGAGCCCTCAATTCATTGTAAACAATATTTTCCATCAGATGGCTTTTTTCCGATTGGCGGAAATTGATGCGTGCGTTGCGCAATCCCAAATCCATGAAATAATATTTATATGGAGAATTGATATACCGCTTTCCTTTGATGTCGTAACGGGTAGATTTTTCAATCAGGAACGAATCGCAGAGATAGTCGATATAATCCTTGACCGTATCGTAGGATATAACTGACTTCTTTTCGCTTCGGAACGTATCGGCCAATTTATTCGGATTGGTCAAAGCACCTATGCCGGAGGCCATGATATTGATGAGTTCTTCCAAATCATCGTCCTTACGTATGTCATAGCGTTCCTTGATGTCCTTGATGTAGGTTTCGTCAAACAGCGACTTCAGGAAGCGTACTTTTTGCTCTTCGGTTTCATACGACAATATCTGCGGAAGACCGCCATACAACATATACTCATTTAATCCGGCTTGCACTGTTCCGGAATAAGCGGACATATATT